>Ga0187766_10001151_pt1 | contig 15413 bp, 15 predicted proteins | sample 0216_QUI02_MP05__4_FD_132971 | JGI IMG/M metagenome (GOLD analysis project Ga0187766, IMG submission 132971) | Tropical peat soil microbial communities from peatlands in Department of Meta, Colombia - 0216_QUI02_MP05_20_MG | ecosystem: Environmental > Terrestrial > Soil > Wetlands > Peat ... | reverse complement strand
TGAACTCTGACTCCATGGCCTCGTCCTCGGGGCGGATGGGCCTGAGGAGCACGTCCGTCCCGTCCTCGAGCTTCCAAGGAACCACGTACTTCGTCGGGTAGGGAAGGATAACCATGTGTGGGTACGGGGCAGAGCGGTCGATGGGCTTCGGGTCCAGGAGTATCCTGACGTCTACCGCGAAGACCTTCCCTTCCACCACAGAAAGCGGGTTGACGTCCATCTCGGCGATTTCTGGGAAGTCGGCAACCATGCTGGAGAAGCGGATTATGACTTCCTCCAGGGTCTTGAGGTTCGCGGGGGGTCGGTTCCTCAGCCCCTTTGAAAGCGCCTTGTATATTGTCGTCTCCTCCATCATCCTGCGGGCGAGGACTTGGTTGATCGGAGGGAGGCCTATGGCGAAGTCCCGGAACAGCTCCACGCCTATGCCTCCTGACCCGAAGAGAATGACAGCGCCGAAGTCCCTGTCCTTCTTCGACCCAAGGATGAGCTCATAGTCCACGCTCTTCGCCATCCTCTGGACGTAGACGCCGTCGATTTTCGCCTCGGGCTTCAGTATCTTCACCCTGTCGATGAGCTTGCTGTACTCGTGGGCGAGCATCTCGCTGTTCGTGATGTTGACGATCACCCCTCCGATGTCCGACTTGTGGACGATGTCCTGGGAAACGATCTTGAGGACGACAGGATAACCGACCCTCCTGGCGATCATCAGTGCCTCTTCCTCGCCCCTTGCGAACCCGCCCCCCAGCCTCGGTATGTTGTAGGCGTCTAGGAACTTGTCCGCGTCGGCTTGAGAAAGCAGAAGCTTCCCATCCGCGATGGCCTTCCTCACCATCAGCCTAAGGTGACTGTTGGGGGGCATCAGGTCGACTGGTATCTCGTTGGGTGTCTCGTAGAGGAGATCGAGATTCCGTCTGTACCTGTACATGTACATGTAAGTCTTGATGGCTTCTTCGGGCGTCGAGTAGCTCGGGACGCTGTTCTCGGCGAACTTGCGCCTGGCTTCCGCAACCCCCTTCTCCCCCATCCAGACCGTGAGAACAGGCTTGTGCTTGTCCTTCGATTCCTTCACCACCATGGAGGCGAGATCGGTCGCGGGGGTGACTCCCTGGGGGGTGCACATGGCGAGTATGCCGTCCACGTTCGAGTCTACGAGGAGCGTCTTCATGGCGAGCTCATAGCGGTCCACGTCTGCGTCTCCGAGGACGTCCACAGGGTTGCCTCGGCTCCAGTACGGAGGAAGGTGCTCGTTGAGGGCCTTCATCGTGGTGTCGGAGAGCTTCGCTAGCTCGCCGCCGAGGTCGGTGACCTTGTCGGACGCGAGCACCCCCGGCCCCCCCGCGTTGGTGACTATGGCGAGCCTAGGACCCGAAGGCAGGCGCCTCGAGTCGAGGACGCTCGCACAGTTGAAGAGGTCTCCTATCTCGTCGACCCTGAGGACGCCGACCCTCTTGAAGGCCGCGTCGTACACCTCGAAGTCCCCCGCGAGGGCCCCTGTGTGTGACTGTACGGCCTTTGCGCCAGTGGTGTACTTTCCTGCCTTGAGGACCACGATCGGCTTGGTCCGAGCGAACCCTCTCGCTGCGCTCATGAACTTCCGGGCGTTCCCTATCCCCTCGACGTATACGATGATGCTGCGCGTGTTCGGGTCGGTCCCTAGAAAGTCGATCAGGTCGCCGAAGTCGAGATCGAGCATGGACCCCATGGAGGCGAAGAGGCTGAAGCCGACGTGGGAAACGGTAGCCCAGTCGAGGATGGCGGATCCGAGTGCGCCGCTCTGCGAGATGAACGCTATCGACCCAGGCTCGGGGCTGTCCTTCAGGAAGGTCGCGTTGAGCCGTATTGACGGCCTCGCGAACCCGACGCAGTTAGGCCCGAGAACCCTGAAACCGTACTTCGCCCGTATGGCACTGATCTCCGCCTCGAGCCTGGCCCCGTCGGCTCCAATTTCCCTGAATCCGGCAGAGATTATCACGACGCCGTCGACGCCGGCCTTGCCACATTCCTCCACGACCTCCGGGACCGACTTTGCGGGGGTTGCAATCACGACGAGGTCCACGTGCTCAGGGATGGAAGCGATGTTCGGGTAGCACTTCAGACCCGCCACGACTTCGTGGCTGGGGTTCACAGGGTAGACCGTGTGCTTGCCCTTCCCTTGTAGGAGGTTCTTTAGGGTCGCAGCACCGACCGTCCCCTCCTTGTCGGTCGCACCAATGAGGGCGACCGCCCTGGGACTGAACATTCTGTCTATGTCGGCCACTGCCCCTCGAGGGTTCGACGAATGTAATGAGTATTATTGCCTTTATGCATACGGGTTAGGCCTCGAGGGGGGTGACGGTTGAGGTCCCGTTCTTCTTCTCGACTTGGTAGATGTGGTCAGCTATGGATTCGAGCTCTTTCTCATGGGACACGAGTATCACCTGCCTGGAATCGAGTTCTTCCAGGAGCCCTCTCATCTTGTAAATCTGCTCCTTACTGAAGCCGTCCGTGGGCTCGTCGAGGATTACTAGTTCTGGCTGGGCTAGGAGACTTTCTCTCACCACCGAGTTTAGGGCGAAGCGATAGGCCAGCGCCATGCTCGTCCGCTCCCCTCCGCTGAGTGCCTCGTAGTCCTGCTCGAAGCCCTGTCTTTCGAAGACGGGGGTGAAGTCCTCCCTGACCCTGACGACCATGTCCGAATCATCGACGAGAGAGGCGAAAAACCTCTGGAAGTGTTCATTGAACCTCGCGGCTGCCTGGATGAGAGTCTGGCTCTCGATCAGTTTCACGGTAGGCCGGAAGAAGGAGGAGAGCCATGACTGATACCTCCCCAGGTGTTTCGATCTGGCCCGGGCGGCCCGCATCTTCGCAACCTCGGCGTTCAGGCGAACCAGATCCTTTCGACCGTTCTCCAAGTCCGCGTGGGCACGGCTGAGCCCGAGGCTCGCCTGCTTGTCCAGCTCTCTGGCACCGTCGAGCTTCTTCTGCAATTCCGCCAGTTTATCATAGATTCCGCTCATTTCCTTGATCTGGAGGTTGGCCGTGTTTAGCTCGGCCTTGCGCTGCGCGAGTTTCTCGGTGGCCTTCTGGAGCTTCCTTCGGGCTGCTTTGATTTCCGTGCTTACCCTGTTCTCGTCCTTCTGTGCCCTCGCGTAGTCAGATTCGGCGGATTCGTAGTCGGTAGCTCGCTCGAACTCCGCCGTCAGGGAGGTGATAGAGACCGTGGCGGCGTGTAGCTGCGTCTCCACCCCGGCCAGCTCCTGCTCAGAGTGTTCAGATCTCGCGGACATGTCGCCAGAAATCTTCTGACCACACAGGGGGCAGACTCCCCTCGCGACTAGGTCCCTAGCCCTCCTCAAATCACCTTCCAAAGCTGCCTTGGAGCTGGAGAGCTGGGCGAGCCTTTCTCTTTCCGTGTCGAGGCGAGACTGGATCTGCCTTGCCTCTGATTCTTGCTTTGGCATCGCCTCGAATCTCCTGATTACCGGCATGATCTCGTCTGCGAGACGCGCCTCGAGGTTCTTCAGCGTCTGCTCGTGTTCATTGATCTCGTCGGTCACATCCGAGATATCCTCTCTGAGGCGTGGGACGGTGGCTTCTGCCCGACTGAGCGCCTCCTTCTGACCCAGATACTGTTTCCATTCAGCCTCCGTGGTTATCACCAGCCGTGAGGCTTTCGCTTGGGCGTCCTTGAGCATCGGGAGCTCCCTCTCAAGGTCGGCGATCCCTTCCGCCGCGGCCTTCAACTCGTCTTCCCTAGCCTCAAGGTCTTCGCTCTCTCTGTTCAGATCGTGGGCAATATCCTTGATTGCGCGTTCGATGGTTTCGGAGTTCTCGGCGGCTATCTGGTAGCTCTGTGCCCCCAGAATTCTCCGTATGACGTGCATCCTGTCCTCCGGGTTCTGGATTAGAATGTCCTTCATCTTCTCCTGAGGGGTGAAGACGGCGTACCTGTAGACCAGGCTCTCTGCCTTGGGGTGCGTTGGTTCGTTGAAGCCGAGGATTGAGACGACCCTCTCTTTCAGGTCGCTGGGAGACAGCTTAGTCCTCTCCTCGTTTGTGGAGATGTAGCAATCCTCCTGAATGATCCCCTCCCCTCTGGCCCTGAGGTGGCGGAGGATTGTGTATTCTGTTCCCCCCGACTCGAAAGTGATGGAGACCCTCCCTGATTGCTTCTTCTCACTCAGAAGATGGGACCCCTTCAGGTCACTAAATCCGAAGAGGGCGAACTCGATGGCGTGCAGTAGCGTGGACTTGCCGGAGCCAATGTCTCCTTCGAAGAGGACCACCCCTTCAGGGAGGTCGAGGGCGGTCTCCTCCCCGTCGTTGTAGCTTCTGATGTTCTTGAGGGTGAGCCTCCGGACGAGCAATCAGGTCTTCTCCTCTAATCCGAGGACAGCGAGGCCTGACTTCGACACCCTCTCTTCGAAGTTCCCCTTGTTCTCATTCTCCTTCCTTCCCTCCTTGAGAACTCCGAGCAGGCTGACGGCGAGGCTGACTCCTTTCTCTCCTCGGAGCTTAGGCTCGTCGACGGTGACCGATGAGACGCAGCTTTCGAAGACTTCGCGCTCGGTCGCCCGCACGGGCTTCGGGGGGAGCCCCTTGGGCATCTCTCTCGAGACTAAGCGGCTATAGCTCGAGAGGACGGATAGGGGGTTGGACGCGAAGAGACGCCTGCGAATCATGTTGAAATCGATGTCAGAGGTCTTTCCTTCTGCAAGTTCCCCTTCGACGGTGAGGAGGACCACCTTGCCAGTCACGTTTGCGTTGGAGGCCAGCCGAGCTAGCTCGTTAGCTGCCTGAGCCGAGGACTTCCCCTGTGCTGAGTAGTGTAACTCGATGGGATCACAGACTCTGACTGGAACGAAAGATACCTTCTCGACATGATCACGATCGAAGTCGACGATGTAGAAGCCTCGCTCTTTGCCCTTCGCCAGCTGGAGGAGCTCATCGAAGTCAGTGGCAAAGAGTGGGCCCGGATAGGCGACGTTAGGGTGGCCAGGGAGGTCGGCGATGGTCCGGTCGTGCACGTGCCCTCCTGCGTAATATTGGAAGCCCGCCGGGAGGTTGGCCGCCGGCATCGACTCCATCATCTCCAGGGATGAGGGCTTGAGCTCGTCAAGCGCGGTGTGGAAGACGAATATTTTGAAGCCGGGCTCGGACTCGAGCCTTTCTCTGTCCAAGGAGGCGTACTCCTCCCTGTCTAGGGAGAGCTTCCTCCCTGAGATGCCACATATCTTCGGGCCGGAAGAGTCCTGGACGAACGATAGGGCGGTCTTTCCACCCACGGCTGACTTGACCTCAACCTTGGTGAACAGGCCAGCCCCGTCGAGGACGTCCACTATGGACGAATAGTTTGGACTGAAGTCGTGGGAACCGTAGATTGCGTAGAACCTTATCCCCGCCCCGGAGGCCTCCTTCATCTTCTCAGCTGCCCGTCTGACCGCCGAAAGGTCGGGTATGTTGGAGTCGAAGATGTCCCCTGCCATCACGATGAAAGCGACTCCTTCCTCTATGCAACGGTCGATGGCGGCGTCAAAGGCGTCGAGGAGGAGCCCTTTCAGCTCGGGCTGCCTGAACGCACCGATGTGAATGTCAGACATGTGGGCGAACTTCGGCATCCTACGCGGGGAGAAACCGCCGGCCTATTTGGGGATGAGGGGTTCTTCCTCCCCCAAGGCCACCACGGACTTTAAGGACTTGGCTTACGGATTAGCTTCGTGCCTAGGAGGATAACCTGGCTCTCCAACGTGATGGCCGCATCAGTGACCGGCCTCGAAGAGGAAGTGGCTAGGTCAATCGAAGTAGTCGAGAACCCCCCCGCCTGGATGTGTCTGAGCTGCCGGGGTGCGAAGCTCCTCTGCGGCAAGCCGAGATGCCCGATAATTGTGAAGGCCCAGTCAATGGCCAAGCAGGGTCCGAGGATGGAGACCAGCGAGATTCTGGGCTCGTCCCCGCCCGGCGTATTCGTGGGAAGGCTAGGATATCCGAAGGTGTCCATAGGCCCCATGGTCCCTCCCCTGTTCGGAGACACGACGATCTTGGACACCCCGGAGGAATGGCTAGGGAGGCCTATCGAACAGATAGTGGACTATCGGTACTCACTGGTGCGAGGAAACTCGAGGTCGACCGTCGAAGAGGCCCGCGAGCCAGGAAGACTCCTGTCTTCCCTTCAGGAGCTCTCCATGGCGGCCAGGCCCGTGGACACGGAGCTGAAGCTGACGAAGGCTCCTAGGAGGATCCTCACACTGAGCGAGGACACCCAGCCCTACGGCCCCTCGGGCCCTCTCGAGAGGTTCAAGATTGACAACCCCACGGTGGACAGGAGGGTCCAGACAGCCTACTACGACAGGGACCTGGACGCCGCCGGAGCGGTGGAGGAGCTGTACCGCAAGGGGGTGCTTGTCACCAGGATTCAGAAGGCGTTCTCGCTCGGGATGTTCGGTGTGGGGACGAGGAGGAAGATAGTTCCGACGCGTTGGAGCATCACGGCGGTGGACAGCTCCATAAGTCTAGGGCTCGTCGAGAAGGTGAAGCACAGCCCCACCATTGACGAATACAGGGTCTACGGGTTCAGAGTCTACGATAACCAGTACGTGGCCATACTTTTGCCCGAGCCGTGGCGATTTGAATGGATCGAGGCGTGGTTCCCCAACACCACCTGGAACCAGTTCACCGCCCAGCCGTACATGATTGGGGACTACGAAGAATACTTCGGAAGGACGAAGTATGCGCGCGTCGGAGGGTGCTACTACTCTACCAGGCTCGCCGTGGCCGAGGCGCTAGAGAGGGAAGGAAGGCAGGCGGCCGCCATAGTACTGAGAGAGACCTACCCAGGATTCATAATGCCCCTCGGGGTGTGGAACGTCAGGGAAAGCATCAGGGAGCTGCTGAAGCAGCCATTTGAAAAGCACGAGACCTTCAGGGACGCCATGGAGTCCGCCCTCTCCAAGCTCGTGATTTCGAAGTCGAAGTGGATAAGGGAAAGCGTCCTGATTTCAAGGGAACTGTCCCAGATGAAGATAAACGCCTACTAGCGCCTTGAAGACTAAAGTGGCCGGGCCTCGGAGCGGGTGAAGTTGACCAGGCGTCTTTTCTGGGAGGACATGTACACCCGCGAATTCGAAGCAAGGGTCGAGTCCGTCGACGGGGCGAGGGTGGTTCTCGACCAGACGGCGTTCAACCCCAGAGGAGGCGGCCTGGTCTCTGACACGGGGGTCCTTGGGGGTGTGAGGGTTTTGGAGGTCGTCAAAGAGGGGGAACAGATCGTTCATGCGCTAGAGACTCCGCCGGCCTTCGGGCCGGGGAAGGTAATACATGGCGCCCTGGACTGGGACAGAAGGTTCAGGATAATGAGAATGCACACTTCGGCCCACATCCTCAGCGCAGTGGTGAACAGGGCGACTGGCGCCCTCATAACTGGAAACCAGATAAGCCCTGACCAGTCCCGGGTCGATTTCAGCCTCGACGACTTCGACAAGGGGAAGATTGCGTCCTACATCGACAAGGTGAACGAAGCGGTCGCCAGGGGGCTGGAAGTCAAGACTTACTTCATGAAGAGAGAGGAGGCGCTCGCCAACCCGGGCTTCGTCAAGCTGGCCAGGGCCATGCCGCCTGCCGTCGAAATGCTGAGAATCGTGGCAATCGGAGACGTGGACGCCCAGGCCGACGGTGGGGTCCACGTGAAGAATACTCTGGAGATAGGAAGGGTGGTCGGTGTGAAGACGGAGAACAAGGGCAAGAGCAACAGAAGGCTGTACTTCACGGTAGAGTGATTACGTACCTCTGATTCTTCGAGTGTCTACCTGCGTCGAGCGACCCAGAGCGGCATCCGTTTCGCCGTACAGTTGCCGCAATAGGTCTTCATTGACCTACTCGTTTCGTCGAATATTGTTGTGGAATGTGACATGCACACCAGCGACCCGCACTCTGCGCATGACGCTACTGCGTGACCCTTGCATACCGAACATCTTGCCATTCGTTCACCCCCAATTTTTCCTGCGTCGAACAGGCACCACCGGGGCTTCGTCGGTCTGACGGGAGTTCGTCGGAGCCGGCAGGGGTGCGGGTAAGGCGCAAGGTTGTCAAGCCCGTGGCCGGTTAATAAAGTGGAGGCTCAAATTGGGAGCTTGACATCTCCGGGGAAAAGAGGAATCTCCCTCGACTCGAGCGTCTTTGCGAGGGACTGGGCACTCTCTCCTGAGAGCCATGCGCTCATCGCCTTGGCGTTCCCTTCGGCGTCGCAGATGGCCAGGGCGGCGGTCCCCTGTTTCCCGGGGACAACCTTGTACATCATTTCTTCCCCGACGGGCGTCCACTCTGAGGTGCCCAGCTTCAGGAAGAGCATCGGGTAGGAGGGGCCTGCCACCTCCTGGAGGACGGTGACCGCCTTTGTCACCCTGTTTCTGCCCTCCTGCACAGCCGTGAAGTAGTCCATGCGCACCTAGCCTCCCAAGTAGAGCAGCGCGAAGACGCCGGCCAGCGAGAGCAGCACCCCCAGCATCTGGTTCGGCTCCAGGCGCTCCTTGAGAAAGGCGAGCCCGTAGCTAGAAGCCACCGCGCCCCCCATCCCCGAGATGGCGGTAACGATTGGGAGGGCGCTGCCTGCGGCTGAGATCCCGAAGGTGAAAGCGAGGAACCCGAACGCCTCGAGAACGCCCATGGCCATTATGATCTTCGAGAAGACGAGCCGGGTGGGCCGGACCTCCTGCTTCAAGACAGGGGCCAAGAGGAGGCCTGCCGAGACCGCCACTATCCTGAGGAGCATTACAGGAAGGACGAAACTGACCGAGGGGGCGGCATAGCCGATCCCGATGTAGACAATGCCGAATGTAACCGAAGCTGCAAGGGCTGGGCCGACCCCCCGTGTTGCGCCGGGAGCCCCCTTGCCCCGGAAGTAGGCATAGAGTTCGGAGAAGCGGGTCGACACGAGCACGACCCCCACGATTATTCCCGCGATGGCGACTCCCTGGAGGGGGGATAACGACGCCCCGAGAATGGCAACGGCAAGAACGACCGTGACAGCCGGATATGTGTAGACCACAGGTGCCACGACGGAGACTATCCCGCGGTGGAAGGCCCGGTACAGGAAAACGAAGGCGACGAAGTTGACGGCCCCCGCTCCAAGGAGGGTGAGGACGGGGTAGAGAGGGAAGGCCAGGGCGGGACTGATCACTGGGACAAGGACTACCACAGTAATCAGCGTGACCAATTGTGAGTAAATGATCGTCCTATAGTATCCCACCCTCTCCGACTGGCTTCGAGACATGTAATCGGCGGTGCCCCAGCAGAAGGCTGCGGCCAGGCCCGTTGCTATGGAAACGTACCCCAACTCGACTTGCTGCCATCCTCCCAAGGTTCGGCTTTAAGAGGCGTCCTGCAGGGCACGAGACCGCTTGAAGATTGACGCCGAGATAGCCGTCGCGTCGCCAGCGGAAGCCGCAGGGCTTGCTGCCAAGGCTGAGGACTACGGGTTCGACTGCCTTTGGGCCAACGAGACCAAGCACGACCCCTTCGTGCAGATCGCCATGGCCGCGGGGTCCACAAGCAAGATTGGCCTCGGGACATCAATCGCACTGGCGTTCACTCGTAGCCCCACCACGCTCGCGTACACGTCCTGGGACCTGCAGGGCATGTCGAAGGGGCGGTTCATACTCGGGCTGGGGAGCCAAGTGAAAGGCCACATAGAGAGGAGGTTCGGGATGAAGTGGGAGGCTCCGGCTCCCAAGATGAAGGACGTTGTCCTTGCCATCCGGTCGGTGTGGGGGAGCTGGCAGGATGGGACCAAGATGGACTACAGAGGGCGGTACTTCCGTCTGGACCTGATGACGCCCTTCTTCAACCCAGGCCCCATCGAGCACCCGACCATACCAGTGTACGTCGCGGCTGTCAATGAAGGGATGTGCAGGGTCGCGGGGATGGTTGCCGACGGCATCCACGTCCACCCCTTCCACACAGCGAAGTACCTGCGGGAAGTCATCCGTCCTGCCATATCGGAGGGGGCTTCCAAGGCGTCGAGGAAGAAGGAGGACATCGCCGTCGCGGCATCTGTGTTCGCGGCGATGGGCGATGACAAGAGCGAGACCCTTGCGGTGAGGGAGGCGATGAGGCAGCAGATCGCTTTCTACGCTTCCACGCGGAGCTACAGGAAGGTCCTAGAACTGCACGGTTGGGGGGACGTTGGCGACAGGCTCCATGCCCTATCTGTCAGGGGCGATTGGTCGGAAATGGGGAAGGAGGTTACGGAAGAGATGCTGGACGAATTCGTGATACAAGGGAGCTGGTCTGAGATAGGGAACCTCGTCAGCAGAAAGTACGGCGGGTTGGTGGACAGGGTGAGGATGTACCTGCCTTTCGACGGCGACACGAAGTGGCGGGCGCTGATCAGCGGATTCAGAGCCTGACGCTAATCTCCACGGCGTCCCCCGGGCCGTTCCCGAAGTTCGGCTCTGCTTCCCTGTAGGTGCTCGAGTATTTCCCGGATCCTCTGACGTATTCGAGATAGGGGGCCACCTCATCGGCGTGGGATTTCACGTTGTCGGCGACCACGACACTGCCCTGGTGCAGCAGGCCCTCGATGGAGTTCAGGTAGTAGAGGTAGTCTTCCTTTACGGCATCGAAGAAGGCCATGTCGAACCTTCCTCTGAGCGTTGGCAGCACATCCCTCGCGTCTCCCAGGATGACTTCGATCCGGTCAGAAAGGCCTGCACGTTCGAAATTGGCGCGGGCGGTTCGTGCCCTTTCCTCGCTCAGCTCCACACATGTTACGCGCCCGCCGTCGCGGAGATGCCTCGCCATCCGGATGGCACTGTAGCCAACCAGAGTTCCCACCTCCAATATTGTTGTCGGCCTGTGCTGTTCAATGACCTCGTCGAGGAACACGCCGCGCTTGGGCCCGATGATTGGGAGCCCCTGACGCGGGGCAATCTGCTCTATCGATGCCAGGACTTCGTCAGCTTTCATGTAGGGACTGCCAGCCTCCTAGGTGTAAACCTGTCGGTCGCATTTCGCGAAGGGGGCAATCTTTTTGTAGCGGAAACGGGGGTTTTCGCCGAGTTTCATGTCAACAGAGGAGGTGGACGTCAAGGAGGTCCAGAGGCAGATTTCGAAGATAGTCGACCCTGAGATAGGGATGCCCATCGTCGAGATGAACCTGATCGACAAGCTCGACATAAAGGAGGGTCAGGTGGACGTCGAGTACCACGCGACCACCCAGTATTGCCCGCCTGTCTTCGCCCTGAAGATATCTCAGGACCTTCGGGATGGCCTCCTGCAGGTCAAGGGAGTCAAGAGCGTGAAGGTGATGGTCACAGGGCACTACTTTGCTGACGCTATCAACAGGCAAGTCAACAAGCCTCCTTCCACGCCTGAGACCCAGCCCACAGAGCAGCCCAACCAGTAACTAGAGCAGAGTCAGCGCCGCCGAAAGGGCTCCCAGCTTCGCCGTGGTTTCGTCCTTGGCCCCGCACACTATCACCGCGTCGCCGTTCCTGGGCTTGAGTTTCTTCCTCAGGGTCGCCCAGGCCCCGCTTGGGAAGTCCCTCTCGCAGTCATCAGACCCCCCGGGGACGGTGAACTTCCCCTCCTTGAGGACGAAAGTCGTGGCCCCTGCCGCCCGCAGTGCGATGGCCGAATCACGCTGTTCGAGGCCCGACCTGACGGCTTTGCCTCCCCCTTTAACCACCAGACCCAACTGGAACTCCCCCATGGTGAGTTGTGAGCCCTCGATGGGCAGGAATTGGGTGAGCCGGGAGCGTAGAGATTCGTAGACCCCTTGTCCTGCGCCCGTCAGGTAGCACCCGGAGGCGTTGGTTTCTGCATACCCCCCCTCGCGGAGTTTTTTGATTATCGTGCGAACAGGCGCTTCTGTCATGCCCGACTGTACTGCCAGGGCCTGCCTCCCGACGGTACCCCTGTCACCTATCGTAATGAAGGCCAAGACCAGGTGGGGCTTCTGGAAGGACGGTGTGGGCCCCTGAACCGGCCTCTCAGCAATCTGAAGAAGGCCGCCGACGGATTGCAACACCGTCTGCACGCAGCCCGTCTCTATAACTCGTTCCGCAACGTCGCGATGCCCGTCGAAGGGCTTATTAGCTGGATGGATAATCCAGCCAGCCGTGCAGAGGACAGGAACAGTAGCGGTAATTGCCCTGTTCACCGCCGTAATCATCGCGTCTGACCTAGCCCTTTCGGGGCCCGAGTTCTCCAACGTTAAGCTCCTTGACACACTAGTTTTCGTGTCCGCCTACGTTTTCGGGTTCCGCGTCGGGGCGTCGGTGGGAATACTTTCGGAGATGATCTGGAGCTTCCTGAGCCCCATAGGGATGGCGGGGGTGATCACGCCTTTCCTGGTTGCAGGCGAGCTACTCTTCGCAGCGGCCGGATGGGGCGCCGCGCGCCTCTGGGGGCCAAGGCCGGGAATTGCATCGAAACACTCCATCTTCATAGGAGCGCTTCTGGCCATCTGCGCTTTTATGTGGGACCTGGAGACCAATTTTGGCACAGCGGTGGTTGCCTACTGGCCCACCCTCCCGCTGTCTCAGATCCTGTTCACGATGTTCAATCCTGCAACTCTCCTCTTCGCACTTGCGCATGAGGGGAGCGACTTCGCCTTCGGTTGCCTGATCGCACCGAGCTTCATTGTTCTGATTCCGAAGGCGTTCGGGAGGCGGCTCTGATGGTTACCAGGGGGGTTTTTTACGGCACCGTCATTCTTCTCGTGGCTCTTCTTATCATAAGCTCGACCGTTGCGGCGGTCTACTACGGGGAGTATCAATCCGCGGCCTCCCAGAACCAACAGTATGTTGGTGAGCTGAACGCCGCCCTGACGAGCTACAGGTCCCTTTCGGCCCAGTATAATGCAAGTCTAAGCGACTACAATACTACACTATCCCTTCTCGCAACCGCCCTTGCCAACCTAAACACGAGCACCCCGGCCTATGAAAATGCCAGCTTGGAACTCTCTTCGCTCTGGAGTTCCTATCAGCAGCTGGCAAGCTTCAGCGGAAGAAAGGCCCTAGCCTACGATGTCAACCTGCTTGTGGATTTCGGGAATGGGAGTAGGAGGTGGTACAACGACTCGGCCGCACAACCCGGATGGAACGGATATGTGACAACCCTAGTGCTGTTGAAGGGGAACGTACAGGCTGTCTGGTACCCCTCAGGTAGTTTCGGTCCTGGAAGCCCGGGAGAGCACTACGTCAGCGGACTGGATGGTGTCTCCCAGACCTCATCCATGTACTGGGGAGTCTGGCAGTTTGAGGATGGCAAGTGGTCATATCTCCAGACGGGAGCAGATCTCCTAGGGGTCAGGAACGGCACCACGCTGGCCTGGGCGCTCTGCAGCGTCGACTCTAGCTACAACCCTACCTGCACGCCGTAGGGAAGTCCTGATGCGGGCGTCTGTCAGCCTACGGAAAAGAGAGACGGGGGCCCCTTGAATCTGATTCCCTTCGGGCCATCGAGCCTGATGTGCCTGCGCCTGTTCATTGGGCGTGTAACGACCGGGAAGCCAGTTGAACAAGGGAATCAAAGACTGCTGACCAACGACTCAACGGCGTTGACGGGCAGCGACTGCTTAAGAGCGCCCAGTGGGCACGGCTTCCATGATGACCACGGCCGAGGACCAGATGAAAGCGTCGGTGGTGGCTCTCATACTCGATTCGAATACAGAGGAAGCGATTCGGGTGCTTTCGAATTGGTACAAGGTCTCCGTGCCTAGACTCGGGATAGGGGTGATCGAGGGGAAGACAAAGAGGATTGCGGCGGTCTACTCCCAGAACAGGAAGGAGATCCTGGCGGCTCGGCGGGAGTTCATGTATGACCCCTTCGTGATGATCCATGAATTCTATCACCACCTGAGGTCGGTGAGTGGGCATCACAGAGGGACGGAGAAGCAGGCGGACAGGTTCGCACTTGATTTCATAAACACATACCGGAGTCTGGCCGGTTCTAGGAGCGCAGAAGGCTAGAACCCAAGGGCAGCCCAGACATCGTCGTCATTGTCGAGGAGGACAAACCCGCACACGCTGCACGTAGTGCCAGTAATCGTCGTCTTGCCGCCCGGGCCAAGCTTCTTTTCGTAGGGTTCCATCTGGCCGGCGTGGCAGCGGTCGCAGATCAACGGCTCTTCGCACCAGCCAGGTGGTATTAAGATAGGTCAGGGCAAAGGTTTAGGAGGTTTGTTGACGACGACGCCTAGGAGCGATTTGAAGAGACTGACATTCAGCTCTCCCACGGCTGGCCCGGACAAGTGCATCTTCTGCCGAATCGCCCTGAAGAAGTCCCCGTCCAGCATCGTCTACGAGGACGAGAAGTACATCGGATTCCTAGACCTGTATCCGTTTTCCAAGGGTCACACGCTGGTCTGCCCCAAGGAGCACGGTGAGACGATCTGGGACATGAAGGAACAGGACATCGCCGAGCTCTTCAAGGTGGCGTTCAAGGTCTCGAAGGCCGTGGTCGCGGCCGTGGGGGCAGACGGCTTCCGCTTCGTCCAGAACAATGGGGAAGCTGCGAACCAAGTGGTTGCTCACGTGCACGTCCACGTGATACCGGTGAGGATGGAGGACAAGGGGAGGTTCTTCGAAAGGAAGCGATTCAGCTCCGGGGAGATGGAGGATACCGCCCGCTCTATAAGATCTGAGATGGGGCGGGCCTAGCCTGAGCAACTAGGGGACAAACACGCACACGGATGTAACGGCCGAATCCGTGCTTGAGCCCGTAATCAGGTAGAGCGTGTAGACTCCCGGACCGTAGGTCCTGATGAACGGTTCAAGTGGGAACGCGATGTCGATGGCCTTCTGTGTCACGTCCCAGGTGTCTGCGCAGACGGTTGTGCCAGAGCTGAACTGGCCGCAGTCACCGAAGAATCCTGTGCGCGGGAGGACCCCCCCAACCAGCGTTCCGGGATCATATTCATGCGGGCCGCTGTTGAGCTGAACAGACGTGGTCCTTACGGGGGAGCTGTCGAAGGCGACGTACAACGAATTGGGGGTGGGGAAGGAACCAGTCGGCACCCCCTTCAGGGTGACGTAGTATGGGTCAGAGGCCGAAGCCGGAGCGGCAGTAAAGTTGAGATTGAGGTAGTTGTTCTCGAACTCCTCGTCGAAGAAGACCGAGGTGCTGTTGAAGGCGACCCCAATCGACACCTGGTTGTGGAGCGGGTCGAGGATGTTGTACCTGTGGCCGTTGAAGCAGCAGGAACTGTCGTTGTAGACCATCGAATACTCGAGCTCCTTGACAGCGGTCTCCACAGATTCCGTAGAGAGAAAGTGAGGTACGGAGAAGTAGTAGTAGGCGACATTCTCGAAGTCGGCACCGCGCCCGCCCAGGAGAGAATAGCGCATGTACGGCTTGTACCCCTGCGTGTCGTTGTGGCTGAAGTAGCCGTAGTAGAGCATGGAGTCTGCGTGCTGCTGCGCGGCCTGGTTGTAGTC
>Ga0187766_10001149_pt1 | contig 15437 bp, 8 predicted proteins | sample 0216_QUI02_MP05__4_FD_132971 | JGI IMG/M metagenome (GOLD analysis project Ga0187766, IMG submission 132971) | Tropical peat soil microbial communities from peatlands in Department of Meta, Colombia - 0216_QUI02_MP05_20_MG | ecosystem: Environmental > Terrestrial > Soil > Wetlands > Peat ... | reverse complement strand
GAAATAGCCGTAACCGTTGAAGCGCCACCAATACCATTTCAAAACGTTCGAGGCGGTGTAGCCGCCCCAAAGAGCGGTCACGATCCAAATCACGACATTGTTGACGCTGGTGACATACCAGCCGATCAGCACGCCAAGCAAGACTACTGCAAGCGAACTCAGGTAGCTGAGTTGCACATAGGTCTTTGGCCTGGCATTCGGGTTGATGAAGCGCTTGTAGATATCGTTTACAAAGTACGGCGGCGCCGCATTCACGGTTGCCGCGAAGTTGCTCATGTACGCCGCCAACAAGCCCGCAATCAGCACGCCAAGCAGACCAACGGGGACGAAGCGGGCCAATGCCCAGGGCAGGATCCGCTCGAAGTCCATGTTCGCACCCATCGACGGGCCAAGATCCTTGAAGAAGGCGAGGGCCAGCACCGTCAACCCGGTGACCAGGAAATATCGCGGGAAAGTCAGGACCACGTTCACCCATCCGCTCATCATCGAGGCTTCACGGGGATTCTTGCAGGAAAGGACACGCTGCATGTCGTAGTTCGGCGCCGGTCCCGCGGCGCTAACCAGGATGCCTTTGAACAGCAACATCATGACAAAGAAGCCAAACAGGCCGTAGCCATCCTGGGCAATTCGGGCACTGGCAGCAGGCACCAAGGCGGACCAATCCATGTTGAGGTGCGAGCCGAAGAAGGGATTGTCCCATCCAGCAGGAATGAAATGCTGCAACATTCCCCGCGCCACTTTCCTCATGGCGATGACGCCCACCGCCAGAGATGCGACCGAAAGGATGCAGAACTGCATCACTTCGGTAATCACTACGCTGAACATGCCGCCTTTGATCACATAGATCGCCGTGATGGCGATCAACAGTAGTGCATATTGGTTCACGCTAAGATGCCAGGGAAGGAAGGTGGCTGCGAATTTGCCGATGCCCTTGAAGCCGTAGGTGAAAAAGCCCACGATGCTGATAAACGCGTAAATCACAACGATAATGTGGGCCAACTGGGCGCCGCGTCCCTTACCGAAACGCGTCTGAATCCATTCTGCGCCGGTCATCACGTTGGAGCGCCGCAGCCATGTGGAGAGATAGACCATCAGGAAAATCTGATTGAAGGTGGGCCACAGCCACGGGATCCACGCGCTTTTGAGGCCGTACACAAACATCCAGTAGACCAGCAACATGGTGCCGCTAATGTCGAACATCCCCGAAGCGTTGGACACTCCAAGGATGTACCAAGGCAAGACATTGCCGCCTAGAAAGTAGGCCTTGATGTCTCGCGAGGCGCGATGTGATACCCAGTAGCCAGCCAGCACCGACAGCACCAGGTAGGCGACGATGATGGCGATGTCTATGAAATGGAGCTGCACGATTCACCTCAATTCACGGGAAGCGACCTGGCCAGGAGAAACACCAACGCCGCTTGCCAATTAATGGCAATTTCATTGCTCGCATAGGAGTCCTGCTCGTCTGCGTAAACCTTGGCCGGCGGCAGCCCCTGCGGCAGATCTTTCAGTACGGAATCCTGACGCGCGGCGTTCGGTCCGCCGGAAAGCATTCCCGGCCACGGCTCGCGAGTTTTGTCCGCGCTCGGGCGATGATGTGGGTGGTGATAGGGATTTGCGCCAATTTGCGTGACCCAGCAAAGCGAAAACGTATTCCGCCCGAGCAGGTAATGCAAATTCTCGGAAGCAGTAGCCACGAAATCTGGATCGGGCGACAGAGCGTTCGCCACCAGCAGCTTCCTTCCATAACTTGCCGCCACGCCATTCGAGCCCCACACGTAATCCTTGGTCATCAAGCTCACGCGGTAGGGATTTTTCCGCGTGCGTTCCACGATTGCTTGCGCTGATTGGGTGGCGCGTTTTCGGATGTCCGCCAGCAGCTCCGGGTCTGAACCCTTGCGCGCACCGAGCGCGTAAGTCCAGAGGCCCATGGCCGCCAAGTCCTTCCAGTCTTCCGGCGTCATGATCTCCAGGCTCGCCCGAAAGTCCGGATATTGCTTGACAAAGTATTCGTTATATTTGCGGTCTCCTGTTGTACGCCAAAGTTCGGCGGCTGCCCACAGCCTCTCGTCGCCACAATAGTCGTCGCCGTACTCCCCCGTGGCAACACCCGGCGGGTTTCTGAAGGTTACGTTCGGATGCTCTTCTGTCCAGAGCCACGCTTTGCGCGCTGCTTCCAAACTCTGTGCGGCAAACTTGGCATCGTACGGTTGATACACTCGCGCAGCGATCGCTGCCACCGCGGCCAGATCCGCCGTCGCGCACGTGCTTTTGAACGGCTCCTTACCCGTCCCAATGACCATGCTCGGCAGATGATCGTCCTCGGGCATCACAAATCCGGGGAAGTGCTCGCTGGTCTGCTTGTGCCAAACGCCGCCGTCGTCATCCTGCATCTTCAGCATCCACTCGATGTTCCACCGTACCTCGTTCAGGATGTCTGGCGTGCCGTTCCCGCTTTCTGGGAGATTCAGCTTGATGCTCTTTAGCCTTGCGCCGAAGAGTTCCCAAGTCCACAACAGCGTGCCCGTTGTGATTCCGGAGTTCACCACATATCGTCCGTAGTCTCCGGCGTCGTGCCAACCTCCGATGTTGTCGCGCTCCCCTTGCTTGCCGGACGAGGCGTGGAAATCTCCTTTCAAGTGGCAGGCCGCGTGTTTGTACCCCGGAAAGTCCGGCCCCAGGTCGACGGCGGTCCCGCAGCGTTGTCCGTAGAATGCACGCATTGCCAGGTAGTAAGCGTGGGAGTAAACATCTTGTCGAATCGAAAAAGGCCAGCTGCGTCCGACACCTGGCACGTTCAGATAATAGGTCCCGGGTTCACGCAACTTCGAAAAGTCCGCAAGCAACACAGAGTCACCGCTGTCGGAATCTTGCACCGCCGGTCCGAACTCGCCTTGAAACACCCTCGCATCGTCGCTCGCGCGTTTCACTTCGAAGCGCGCAGCCGGCGAGGTTACGACCGCTACCTTCGAGCTTGCGGGGAGGTAACCGACCTGGTCGACCTTGATTTGTGCGCTCGGGGTTTCCGCTGCGTACGCCGTTTGGATCATTCCAATTGGCAAAACCAATAGCAGGGCCCAGCCCGAGCAAGTGCTTGCGAGGTGTGAGCCCCGCCACTGGGGCAATTTGTTCATGTTGTTCTCTTCGGCGCGGGAGCGTGATGCTGGAGAATGAGCCTCGCGTTTTCGCCTTGAATCAGGGAGTGATAGCGCTCACTTGCACGCGTGACCTCCGCCACGTTTCCCCGCGCTTTGCGCTCTTGTTTTGCCTTGAAGATTGCTTCATATGTACACCTTCGGGTTGCCTTTTGCTAGTAAAATATCGTTATGCTAGATTTCGAGGTCTGCCGCGAGGAGTTCCTTCTATGAAATACGGCTATTTCGACGATCCCCTCCGCGAATATGTGATCACCCGGCCAGACACTCCTCTGCCATGGATCAACTATCTCGGGTGTCAAGCGTACTTCGGGATCATCTCCAACACCGCGGGCGGTTATTCGTTTTATCGCGACGCGCGCTTGCGCCGCATCACCCGCTATCGCTATAACAACGCTCCTTACGATTTCGGAGGGCGCTACCTCTATCTCCGGGACGATGCCTCCGGTGAATTCTGGTCTCCCTCCTGGCAACCCACGCGCCGCAGTCTCGAGGACTACACGTGCCGCCACGGCATGGGTTACACCATCATTAGATCGAAATATCAAGGCATCGAAGCGAGCACGCGATATTTTGTGCCTCTCGATGAGAATCTGGAAATCTGGCAAACGACAGTCACCAATCATCGTTCGCAAGCGGCCGAACTATCCGTCTTCTCGCTCATCGAGTTCTGTTTATGGGACGCCCAAGACGATTCCACTAATTTCCAGCGTAATTTCAGCATCGGGGAAGTCGAAATTGAAGACGGAGTTATCTACCACAAGACAGAATACCGCGAACGCCGCGACCATTTCGCCTTCTTCGCCTGCTCCGAGAAGACCACGGGCTTCGATACGCAACGCGACGCCTTCCTCGGCCCCTATCACGGCTGGGAAAATCCTGCCGTGGTGGAGTGCGGCCACTCCGGTAACTCCGTGGCCCACGGCTGGGCGCCGATCGGCTCACATCACGTCAAGTTGTCCCTGAAGCCCGGCGAATCCCGCCAGATTGTTTTTGTCCTCGGTTATCAAGAAAATGCGCGGGACCAGAAATTCGATCCCCCGGATTCGCAAACCCTCAATAAGAAAGCGGCGAAGGCTGTTCTTACGAAATACCTCGTTCCCTGCGTGGCCGACACGTCGTTCGAGAAGCTGCGCCGTTATTGGGACGAGTTGCTCGGGCTGTGCCAGGTGGATACGCCGGACGTGCACACCAACCGCATGGTGAACATCTGGAACGCCTACCAGTGCATGGCCACGTTTAATATGTCGCGTTCCGCCTCTTTTTTCGAATCGGGCATTGGGCGCGGTCTCGGCTTCCGCGATTCGAACCAGGATTTGCTGGGGTTCGTACACATGGTTCCCAGCCGCGCGCGCGAGCGCATAGTCGATCTTGCCGCCACGCAACTTCCCACGGGTGGGGCTTATCACCAATACCAACCGCTCACGAAACAGGGCAATAACGACATCGGAAGCGGCTTCAACGATGATCCCCATTGGTTAATTCTCGGAGTCAGCGCCTACATCAAAGAAACCGGCGATTGGAGCATCCTCGATGAGTCCGTGCCGTTTGACAACGCACCCGGATCCGAAAAGCCATTGTACGAACATCTGCGGCGCAGCTTCCGCTACACACTGGACCGGCTTGGCCCCCATGGCTTGCCGCTGATTGGCCGTGCCGATTGGAACGACTGCCTCAACCTGAATTGCTTCTCCGATTCGCCCGGACAATCTTTCCAGACCACCACCAACAAGGACGGCAAGGTCGCCGAATCCATATTCATTGCAGCGTTGTTTGTTCACGCCGGGCGCGAACTTGCGAAAATCGCCAGCCACCGCGGCCTGCCTGCCGAATGTGCTTCTTATCTCGCCGAAGTCTCCAAAATGGAAGCCACCATCCGTAAACACGGTTGGGATGGCGAGTGGTTTCTTCGCGCCTACGATGATTTCGGCCGTAAAGTCGGCTCGAAGGAATGCGCGGAAGGCAAAATCTTCATTGAGACGCAAGGATTCTGCACGCTGGCCGGCATCGGTCTTGAGGATGGCATGGCCGCCAAGGCGCTGGAAGCTACGAGCAGGCTGCTCGCTACCGAGCACGGGATCGTCCTGCAACAGCCCGCTTACTCCAAATACTATCTAGAACTCGGGGAAATCTCGTCCTATCCCCCAGGCTATAAGGAAAACGCCGGCATCTTCTGCCACAACAATCCCTGGGTGATCATCGGCGAAACGCGCGTTGGCAACGGCGATGCCGCGCACGATTACTACACCCGGATCAACCCCTCGGCCCGCGAGGAAATCAGTGAGGTGCATCGCTGTGAACCTTACGTCTATGCGCAGATGATCGCCGGCCGCGACGCTCCCACTCACGGCGAGGCCAAGAACTCCTGGCTCACCGGCACAGCGGCCTGGAATTACTTTGCCATTACGCAATGGATACTTGGCATTCGAACTGACTTCGACGGACTACGTATTGCTCCCGTCATTCCTGGAGGTTGGAGCGGATTCAAAGCCACCCGCAAATTCCGCAGTACGATTTATCAGATTGAGGTTCAGCGCGCAGGTTCCGGGAACCAGGTGTCGCTCGAAGTTGACGGGAAACCAGTGCACGGCAACCTTGTGCCGCTGCCGCCGCCGGAAACGAAGACGGTCGCCGTCAAAGCGACGCTGCGCTAGTCCCGGCCGCCGCGATTGTGTGCGCGGCGCCTCTTGTCCTGCATACAATTTGGCAAAGGATTCTGTTTTGAACTATACGCCTGCCAGTTCGCGTTACGACAAGATGCAATATCGCCGCTGCGGACGCAGTGGCTTGCTGTTGCCTGCCATCTCCCTTGGCCTGTGGCACAATTTTGGCGGCGTGGATTCGTTCGAAAACGCCCAAGCAATAGTGCGGCGTGCCTTCGACCTTGGCATTACACACTGTGACCTGGCGAATAATTACGGCCCTCCTCCCGGTTCCGCGGAGGAAAATTTAGGTCGCCTTATGCACGCGGATTTTGCGGCGCACCGCGACGAACTCGTCATTAGCACCAAGGCCGGTTGGGACATGTGGCCTGGGCCGTATGGCAATTGGGGCTCACGCAAGTATCTTCTCTCCAGCCTGGATCAGAGCCTCAAGCGCATGCGGATCGATTATGTGGACATTTTCTATTCACATCGGCCCGATCCACAGACTCCAGTGGAAGAGACTATGTCTGCCCTGGATCACGCCGTCCGCTCCGGTAGGGCTCTTTACGCTGGAATCTCTAGCTACGATCCCGAGCAAACGAAAACTGCGGCAAGCATTCTCCGGAACCTTGGCACGCCGTGTCTTATTCACCAGCCCAAGTACTCCATGTTTGATAGAAGCATCGAAACAGGCTTGCTCGATGTGCTGGGAAAGGAAGGTATAGGTTGCATCGCTTTCTGTCCGCTGGCCCAAGGTCTGCTCACGGATCGCTATCTGCACGGGATCCCCGCCGGTTCCCGGGCAAGCAAGCCCCACGGTTTTCTGAAAAAAGGGGACATCAGCAGCTCTCGACTTGCCCAGGTTCAAGCGCTCGCAGAGGTAGCGCGCGAGCGAGGCCAGGCCGTCGCTCAAATGGCTCTCGCCTGGCTTTTGCGTGATTCGCGCATGACGAGCGCCCTGATTGGCGCAAGCCGCGTCGAGCAAGTGGAACAAAACGTAGCGGCACTGGACAATCCGCAGTTTTCTGTGGCGGAGCTTCAGAAGATTGACAAAATCCTTGGACGATAGGTTCCGGACGTTGTCCCCGCGCGCTTCGCGACGTCAACCTTATCGAACAGAATAAAGCTTGCTCATCCGCGATCAATAAGCCCTAAGTCCAGCCGCTCGAAACTCTGCACATGTCCTGTCAACCACTTCGCGGCTTGGAGGCTGGACGCCGTCGAGTGTGTAGTCGAGTTTCAGTTCCTTCCATTTGAATCGGCCCATCTGATGAAACGGTTAGACGTCGACTCGCTCCACGTTACCCAAGCCGCTCGCAAACTTAGCAAGCTGGGAAATGTCCTCAATTTTATCTGTGAGACCCGGCACGAGTACGTAACGCAGCCAAACGGGTCTTTTACTCGCGGCCAGCCGCTTCGCGAACTCCAACACGGGCCCGATGGGCTGACCGGTGATCTGTTTATGGCGCTGTGCATCCCATGACTTGATATCCAACAGCACCAAGTCAACGTGCTGGAGTTCTTCCTGCGACAGACGGCTGCCCAGCAGCCCGTTGGTATCTAGTGCCGTGTGGACCCCCATGGCTTTCACTGCGGTGAAGAGCTTAACGGCGAACCGGTCCTGCATTAGCGGTTCGCCGCCACTTTCCTTCAGAAACAACTCTCTGGTTTTATCCTATTTTTGCGAAGAACATCTCTACAACTGGGGAAATCCCTAGGGGCTTGAATCACCCCATTGGATCCTCTAGAAACCTGCCGCGTAGAATTTCCAGGCCGGTCGTTCTCTTCTGCTCGTGGTCTTCCCGGATTTAGAGAGTTGACCTTATCTATTCCTCTCGTTCATCCGATTACGTTTGCAGGCGCGCGACCCCGGGACTAGAATAACAGTTACCTACGGGGCACGTCTCTCCGCCCGGGTGGGGCCCGTGTCCTTCAACAGAGGGCTCCATGACGTCTGCACCTCCCTATCCAGGGATACGGATCACCGCGAATGGCAATCAACTCGTCTCGTATCACACCGAAGCACGTATTGCCGACGCCGGAGTCTTCTACCCGATTACCCCGTCGACTGAGGGAGGAGAACTTTACCAGCAATCCTTTGCCGAAGGGCGCTTAAACGTATTTGGGCGGAGTAGCCTGGCCGTGGAAGCTGAGGGGGAACACGCCGCTCAGGGCGGTGCTATCGCTCACTCCGTCTGTGGGAAGCGAGTCGTAAACTTCACATCCGGCCAGGGCATCGTCTATGGGGTTGAGCAGTACTATCACGCCCCTGGCAAGTGTTCCACGATGGTTCTGGAGGTAGTGGCGCGTGCGTTGACAAAGCATGCTCTCAACGTCCACTGCGGCCATGACGACGTTTACGGTGCGCTCGACACCGGTTGGATCATCCTGTTCGCAAAGGATGCGCAGCAAGCCGCCGACCAAGCGCTGATATTACGCCGTGTCACTGAGCTAAGCCTGACACCGGGAATGAATGTGCAGGATGGATTTCTCACGTCGCATTTGGAACGGACGTTTTATATGCACGAGGCGGAACTCATTCGCCTGTTTCTGGGCGCACCCGACGACATCATCGATTGTCCGACCCAGAGCCAGCGGATCCTTTTCGGACCCAAACGTCGCCGCGTTCCTTGCATGATTGACCTGACAAATCCGGTGTTGCTGGGACCGGTCCAGAATCAGGAACATTACATGCAAGGTGTCGCCGCGCGCCGGAATCACTTCACCGAACCGATTCTGTCCTTCCTGGAAGAAGCACACAGGGAATTCGGCAGACTCACCGGGCGTTACTACGGCTTGGTTTCTCAATACAAAACCGGAGATGCCGATACGGTCTTTGTTTCATTAGGTTCGGCCGCAGAGAATATCGAAGCCGCAGTGGATTACCTCCGCACGCGCAGAAATGCCAGGGTCGGCTCAATACACTTGAATGTCATCCGTCCATTTCCCGATGCGGCTGTGATTCAAGCCATCAAAGGAAAGAAGAATGTCATCGTCCTCGAACGCACGGACGAGCCTATGGCTGGCGACAATCCCATGGGGCGCGACATCCGTACCGCTCTCAACAAATCTATGCAGCTCCCCGGCCGCCCCATGGCCAATGGCCTGCCCCCCATTTCTGCCGATCAGATGCCTCGTCTTTTCTCCGGCATCTACGGTTTGGGTTCTCGCGATTTTCGACCGGAACACATTCTAGGTGCATACGAATTTGCAATTGGCGAGCGTTCGAGGAAAGACGGCAAACGCGCCGAGGACGGAACTTCCTTCTTTGTTCTCGGTGTTGATCACCCTTACGAAGTTAAGTCCGGCGATGCTCCTTCGCTGCTTCCCGAGGGCGCGATCGCCGTTCGTTTCCACTCCATCGGTGGTTGGGGTGCGATCACCACGGGCAAAAATCTTGGAGCCATCCTTGGCGATCTCAACGACCTTCTCTACGAGCGCGACAAATTGGTCGACGATTTTGGCAATCCTCGCGAAATCATTCACGTTAGTGCCAACCCCAAATACGGCTCAGAGAAGAAAGGCGCTCCTACGGCCTATTTCATGGTCGCAGCTCCAGAGCGCATTCGTGTCAACTGCGATCTTCGTCACGTCACCGTGGTCCTTTGCTGCGACCCCAAGGCTTTCACACACACCAATCCTCTCGACGGCATGTCCGAAGGGGGATGTTTGGTTTGGGAATCTGAGGAGCAAGGCGAACAGGCGTGGGAACGGCTTCCAATGTGGGCGCGCCATCAAATTCTGGAGAAGCACATCCGGGTATTCACTCTTCCCGGCTTCCAGATTGCGCAAAAGGCAACCGACCGCGCCGACCTGCAACTGCGCATGCAGGGCAACGCGTTCCTTGGCGCCTTCTTTGCGGTTTCGTCTCTGCTTGCCGATTTCCGAATTACCAAGGATCAGTTTCACGACGTCGTCCACAAGCAGTACGTCAAGAAGTTCGGCCGGTTGGGAGAGGCTGTCGTCAACTCCAATATGGAAGTCATGATCCAGGGCTTCGACCGAGTCCGCGAAATTCAGGTAGGTGATCTCCGAGTTCCAGACCGATCCACGCTTCGTGGAGAAGCGCTCTTACCACTTGTCTCCGATCAGGGCGGTGAAGGCTGCCGCTCGGGGTGCCGTTCCACTCCGGTTCCGGCCTTGCAGCACGAACGCACACCGGTTACTCAGGTCGCAAGCTTTAATGCCGAATTCCGCTCGGGCCTCGGATACAATCAGCCGTCTTCTGCCTATGCCTCGGTGGGCGTGATTGCCGCTGCCAGCGGTGACACCGCCTCGAAATATGTGGCTCGCCGCGAAACTCCTCTCTTCATTCCAGAGAATTGCACGCAGTGTATGGAGTGCATCACCGTTTGCCCGGATACCGCCTTGCCCAACTGCTCGCAGGAAATGGAGACGATCCTGCGCACAGCCATCACGCAATATGTCAGGGATCCTCACGAGCGGGGGAAAATGTTGCGTTCGCTGCCTGAGATCGAGAAGCGCACACGCGAACGGATGCGCGACGCGGTCGCAAAGAGCTCCTTTACACCGCTCCCGCAGATTCTTCACCAGGTCACGGACGAAGTCGACGGATTTGGTGAAGAGGCCAGGCAGCAGCTGTTTGCCATCCTCGACAAAGTGCCGATGGCGTTCCAGAAGACGCATGCGATCTTTTCCACGCCGGAGCGAAAACACTCCGGGGACGGCGGCATCTTTTCCATCTTCGTTTCCGATTTGTGCAAGGGCTGCGCCGCCTGCGTGACAGCCTGCGGTGATCATGCGGCGCTGAAGATGGTGCCCGAAACCGAGGCAGTAAACGCGGAGCATGAAACCGGTAGCGCCTTTCTCAATCTACTCCCAGACACTCCGCAGAAATACCTTGGGCTTTATAACGACGCGCGGCCGCAGGATTCCAAAACGGCGACTTTGCGCAATATGCTGATGGTGCGGCGAAACTACGACGCGCTGGTCTCCGGAGACGGCGCCTGCGCTGGCTGCGGGGAGAAAAGCATCTTGCGGGCAGTTGCGGCCGTCACTGAGGCGTATATGCGCCCGATCTACCACGCCAAGGCAGACCGCTTGCAATCGAAAGCCGCCGAACTCGAGAGATCGGGCGTGCAGAAGCTCGCCGCTCTCAAGGAACGCAATCCTGCAGAACACGATCTATTTCGGCAGGCCGTGGCCGGCTTCCTGATGGGCCTGGGCGGTGAAAACGACCAGGACACGAAGGCTCGCATTGCTGTTCATGCACCTATCTCCGATAACGAGATCATCGACGCGCTCGCGAAGGTCATGCTGACCGAGGCTTTCAACCACAAAGGACTGCAAGCCGTCGACGGTCGCGCGGCCAACGGAATGTGCGTCATGGCCATGGCCGCGCACACCGGATGCAACACCGTTTACGGTTCCACTCCTCCCAACAACCCACATCCTTATCCCTGGATGAATTCGCTCTTCCAAGATGGCATCACTGTCGCTTGGCTCTTGGGGGAGAGTTTCATTGTGGACCATGGCCGGCGCTCGGTAATTCCCGAGCGGCTCGCGGATGCTCTCCTTCACCGCGACAAAGGGGGCATTACTCCACGGGAGTACTACGAATTCGCTCATTTCAGCGATGCGCTGATGACCGATCAGGAAGTTCTGGAGCTTCCCAAGGTCTGGGCGGTAGGTGGCGACGGCGGCATGGGCGATATCGGCTATCAAAACACCTCCAAGGTCATCCTCCAGAATCGGCCCAACGTCAAAGCTCTTATGCTGGATACGCAGGTCTATTCCAACACCGGCGGGCAAAACTCAGACTCCACTCCGATGCTCGGCGGTACTGACATGAATGTTTTCGGCGAGGCCACGCAAGGGAAGAGCGTCGAAAAGAAGACCGTGGCTGAAACGTTCCTTGCTGGACACGGTTCTCCCTTCGTTGCTCAGGTTTCCATTGCGAATCCGCCCAAACTTTACCGGGCCATACTAGATAGCCTCGAATATCGCGGCACCGCTTTTCTGCAATGTTTCACGACCTGCCAGCCGGAACATGGCGTTGGCGACGACATGTCCCTTACACAGGCCCAGCGCGTTCGCGACTCGCGAGGCGCTCCCGAATTTGTGTTCAATCCACGCCTCGGCGAGACCTATCACGAGACCCTTGATCTCAAGGGCAATCCGTCACTTGAACTGGATTGGTATGAGACCAAATTCAAGGCTAGCGGCGAACCATACCGATTCACTGTGGCGCACTGGTGCGCGACCGAGGCTCGCTTCCGCAACCACCTCAAGAAGATTAAGGAGAGTGACGCAGCCAAGCTGATCCCTTTGGAGAATATGCTGGTTTCCATTACACAACAGGACGTGGTCTATCGCCGCTATTTGAACCCCGATCATCGAGCTTATGTCCCCGACTTTGGTGTCTACATCAAGATCCAAGGATCGAACGGAGATATCGAGTATAGGGCGATCTCGCGGCAGCTCGTTTTGTTCTGCGTGGAACGTCGAAAGGCGTGGCGCATGCTGCAGAGCAAAGCCGGGATTGAAAATCGCGAATACAAGGCACAGCGAGCGATACTCGCTGATGTGGACGCAGGCAGACTCTCAAAAGAAACGCTGTTCGAGCGAGGAACTCAGCTGCTGAAGGACGCTATTCAGTCTCCGCCACCGGCAATTCAGCCGCACTCCACTCCGGCCAAATCCTCGACACACGCGGCAACTTGACGCTCAAGAATACAGTCGGCTTATCGTGCTGTCTTTTACCCCTTGCCGGAGTGAGTCGCCATTCGGCGCCATCCGACGATGCGAAGGACGCGGCAACCGTGGAAAAAGCCGGATTCGTTGATTTGGGAGTGATCAAGGGAGTTATCGGGGACTACGCGCTTGCCAGCGATTTGGACCTGGCGAAGTATCGCGTGGTGTCCATATGGTGCAAACGGTTCAGTGTGAAATTTGGAGCCGCGGCACTCAAGCCGACGCAGATGTCCCAAAATCAGTAGGCTCACATACCGGCGCAAAGTCGTAACCGGCAAGCACTTAAACGAAAACCCACTAGCCAGGAGCTATCTTGCTTGCCAGTGCTTCCGTCCTTGCCAAGATTGTGTGGAGCGAGGCTTTGGGAAGGGAACGCGTTATACTTGGGGGCCGCGAAATGCCATAGAGTATGGACACGAGGCTGGCCATGTTGCAGCGGAAGCCCGGATTGACGAGGCCCCTCTCTACGATTCAACGGTATGGCATTGCAGTGCTTTCCGTCTCCCTCGCCCTGGGTACGGCCCTTCTCTTGGAGCGCCTCCATCTCCGCAACATATCGCCTTTCCTGTTGGCCATCACGGTGGCCGGCTGGTATGGAGGGACTAGACCCGCTCTGCTGGCCCTACTGGCATCCTGCTTCAGTTTTCACTTCTTCTTTATAGAACCTGTTCACTCGCTCCATTTCACGGTTTATGACCTGCCATACTTCATCTTCTTCACCTCGCTAGCGTTGCTAGTCAGCTGGTTCAGTGCTGCGCGGCGCCGAGTCGAGCAAGAGCTCCGCCGGGCTGGCGAGAAACTCGAAATCGAAGTGGCGGAAAGAATCCAGCAGGCCAGTTTGCTGAATCTCACCCATGACACGATTTTCGTACGCGATATGGGCGATGTCATCACGTACTGGAATCGGGGAGCGCAGGAGTTATACGGGTGGACGTCGGAAGAAGCGATAGGCAAGAACGCCCACCAGCTTTTGCAATCGATCTTTCCAGCGCCGATCGAGGAGATTCGAGCGGAGTTGCTGCGCTCCGGGCGTTGGGAAGGCGAGCTCGAGAACACCAGGGCTGACCGAACCCAAGTAATCGTAGCCAGCCGATGGTCGTTGCGGCAAGACGAACTGGGGAGGCCCGCTGCTGTCCTGGAAACGAACAATGACATCACGGAGCGCAAGCGCCGGGAGCAGGAAATTCGCAGCCTCAACAAGGAACTTGCGCGCCGGTCCACCGAGCTTGAAGCCATGAACAAGGAATTAGAGGCCTTTGCCTATTCCGTCTCACATGACTTACGTGCGCCGCTTCGCCATATGTCGGGTTATTCAGAACTACTCCAAAAGAAGGCGTCTTCAATCCTTCAAGATGAGACCGGCCGACGATACATGAGGATGATACTGGAATCCGTAAAGCGGATGGGAGACCTGATCGACGACCTTCTAGCGTTTTCCCGAATAGGCCGCGCTGAAACCCACAAAACCATGGTCAGCTTGGAACAGCTGGTAAAGGAAGTGGTCACCGAAGTTGAGGCAGACACAAACGGCCGCAATATAGTCTGGAAGGTTGACGGATTGCCGACCTGGCATGGAGACCGTTCCATGCTCCGGCTTGCCCTCGTCAATTTGATTTCGAACGCTGTAAAATTCACACGCCCGCGGGAACAGGCTGAGATTCACATAGGGTGTATGGCCCAGGAACGGGATGAACTGGTGGTCTTTGTTCGGGACAATGGAGTCGGATTTGATATGAAGTATTCGAACAAACTGTTCGGGGTGTTCCAGCGCCTTCACCCGTCGGAGGAGTTCGAAGGTACGGGCATCGGGCTGGCGACCGTCAAGCGTATTGTTCATCGACATGGAGGCAGGGTCTGGGCCGAGGGTTTGGTGGATAAGGGCGCAGCTTTCTATTTCTCACTTTCAAAGTAGAAAGGATCTCCGATTTATGGAACGCATCTTAATGGTGGAAGACGACCCCAAAGACGTGGAGCTGACCCTTACCGCCCTGGAAGAATATAACCTTGCAAACGAGGTTATCGTCGCTCGTGATGGCGAGGAAGCCCTGGATTATCTTTACTGCCGAGCTAAGTTTGCGAAACGTGAGAATAGCAATCCTGCTGTCCTGCTACTCGATCTCAAATTACCGAAGGTCGATGGGCTAGAGGTGCTGAAACAGGTTAAGTCAGACGAAAGGTTAAGACTGATTCCTGTGGTGGTGCTGACCTCGTCGCGCGAGGAGAAGGACATGGTATCTAGCTACAAGCTCGGAGTGAACGCCTATGTAGTAAAGCCAGTTGATTTTCATCAGTTCGTTAATGCCATCAAGGAATTAGGTGTTTTCTGGGCACTCATCAATGAGCCGCCGCCGGGGAGTGTACATAAGTGAGTATGAGACGGCCACTGCGGGTTCTGTCGATTGAAGACGACCCAAAGGATACAGAGCTGATCCGGGACTTGCTCGAGACGGAAGACATCCATTGCGATGTGACCCGAGTCGATACTGAAACCGCGATGCTGACTTCCCTGGAGGGGGGCGGGATTGATCTAATTTTGGCGGATTATACGCTTCCCTCGTTCGACGGCCTCTCCGCATTAAAGCTAGCTGTAGAAATCTGTCCGGAAGTCCCCTTTATATTCGTTTCCGGAACACTGGGAGAAGAAGTGGCGATTGAGGCGCTCAAGGTTGGCGCCACGGATTATGTTCTGAAGACGCGGCTATCGAGGCTCGTGCCATCCGTGGTCCGCGCGCTGCGCGAAGCGAGAGAAAGGGCAGAACGCAAGCATGCACACGTAAAGCTGCGGCGGAGCGAAGCTTACCTGGCCGAGGCACAGAAATTGAGCCACACAGGCAGTTTCGGCTGGGATGTGGTCAGCGGAGAGATCTACTGCTCTCCAGAAACCTTTCGCATATTTGAATTTGAACCAACAACTAAGGTCACT
>Ga0187766_10001148_pt1 | contig 15442 bp, 21 predicted proteins | sample 0216_QUI02_MP05__4_FD_132971 | JGI IMG/M metagenome (GOLD analysis project Ga0187766, IMG submission 132971) | Tropical peat soil microbial communities from peatlands in Department of Meta, Colombia - 0216_QUI02_MP05_20_MG | ecosystem: Environmental > Terrestrial > Soil > Wetlands > Peat ... | reverse complement strand
TGACAAACTCTGTAAAACCTCTGTCGTCATGCATATCCAATTTTAACCGAAACGTCCGGTGACATAATCTTCAGTTCGCTTATCTTCGGGCTTGGTAAAGATTTGATAGGCCGGTCCTATTTCAATCATTTCACTGTTCAGAAAAAATCCTGCCCGATCAGCCACCCGTGAGGCTTGTTGAACGTTATGAGGCACCAGAATGATGGTATAGTCCTTTTTTAATTGAATGAGAGTTTCCTCAACGCTGGCTGTAGAAATGGGGTCCAATCCGGAGCAGGGCTCATCAAGCAGAAGAACCTCAGGTTCCAGAGCGAGGATGCGTGCGATGCAGAGGCGCTGCTGTTGTCCACCGGAAAGTCGAAGGGCCGAGGTATGCAGACGATCCTTGACCTCCTCCCAGAGCACCGCTGATCTCAAAGCTTTTTCCACTACTTCAGCCAAGCGTCTCTTATGGATAATCTTGTTGAGCTTGGGACCATAAGCCACATTATCGAAAATGGACATGGGGAGTGGGGTTGGAAGATCAAAGACCATTCCAATGCGCCTCCGTAGATGAGTCAGGTCCACCCCGGGATCATAGATATCCATGCCCTCTAAGAGAATGGTTCCGGTGTGACTGGCGCCAAAAATCAGGTCCGTTAAACGATTAAGGCTTTTGAGGAACGTCGTCTTTCCGCTTCGGGCCGGGCCGAAGGCGGCGAATATCTCCTTGGGTCGAATATCGACATTGATATTCCTTAGGGCCAGAGAGGAATCGTAATAGAAACTGAAATCGCTGATAACGATTTTGCTCTCTTGAGACATGACACTCCTTTACCCCGTTAGAAATAATGAACCGCTGCTCGGCAGTCCCGCTGAAGTGGGATTAAATTTTAGAGCGACCCCGTCGGGGTTTAATGGCCTAAAGTTTCTAACGGGGCCTATGTCCGACGCCGGATATACCGGTTGATCAACCATTGAGCAATGATATTAACCATCAAGACGAACAAAATCAAAGCAGCTCCAGTTCCATACGCCATCTTCATGGAGATCCCCTCTCTGGCGAGGATATAGAAATGGACGGACATGGTTCGGATAGGAGAGAAGAGGGAGGTCGGCATCACTAATGAGGAGCCGGCCGTTAGAATGACCGCAGCGGTCTCTCCGATACTCCTTCCAACGCTCAGCAGGATGCCCGTGAAGATTCCCGGCAAGGCGCTGGGAAGTACGACCCGGGTGATCGTCTGCCACTTCGTCCCACCGAGAGAATAACTCACTTCGCGATAGGATGGGGGGATGGCTTTGATCGACTCTTCGGCCGTACTGATGACCGTAGGCAAGATCATGGCTGCTAACGTTAATCCACCCGAAAGGATGGACCATCCCATATTAAGCCGGATAACAAAAAAGACAAACCCGAACAGGCCAAAAATAATAGAAGGCACCCCGGCCAGGCAATCTGTTCCAAAACGAATAAGGCGGCTGGTCTTGCTTTCTCTTGTGTATTCCCTCAGGAAGACGGCTGTTCCAACCCCGAGAGGAGCGCCAAATAGAATGGCCACGCCCGTCAAAGCGATCGTTCCAATGATCGTGGTGAAGATACCGCCCTCCCGGCCCATATTTTTTGGAGAATCGAGAAAGAAGAGAGGGTGAAGCACAGGCAATCCCTCCCGCAAAATCTGGAAGAGGATCAAGATCATCACTGCGATGGTCGATAAAGCGCCCATCCAGATGAGGATTTTTGCAATGGACTGAGTCAGATATCGAGTACGATTGTTAATCAATAGACTCTCCTTCGCGATAGAGAGATGGCCAGGGTATTCAAGGCCATAATGATGAAGAAGAGAACCACACCGGTCGCAAACAGGGCCTGCCGGTGATCCCCGGAAGCATATCCCATTTCAATGCCGATATTCGTGGTGAGTGTCCTGGCGGAATCCAGGAATGAAGTCGGCATTTTCACCGCATTTCCAAGGATCATGATCATGGCCATGGTCTCTCCGATGGCACGCCCCATGCCTAAAATGACGCTGGCCACTATCCCGGACCTTGCGGCTGGGATCAATACCCGCCAGATGGTCTGCCAGTGCGTTGCGCCCAACGCAAGCGCTCCCGCCTTATAAGTAGGAGGAAGAGCTTTTAGTGAATCCTCTGAGATCGTGATAATGGTGGGGAGGATCATGAAGCCTAAGACGAGAGATCCCGCAAGGATGCTTAGGCCGGGTCCTCCCAAATGATTTTGAATCAACGGGACAAGGACGATCAGCCCCCAGAAGCCATAGATGACGGAGGGAATGGCCGCCAGAAGCTGGATCGCGGGTCTCAGCAATAGTCCTAGGGAGGGAGGGATCAACTCCGATAAAAAAATCGTACAGGCCAACCCGAGAGGAATGCCTAAGAGCAGGGCCCCAAGGGTCACCCAGAAAGAGCTGACGATCATCGGGAAGATGCCAAACAAACCCTTGCTCGGAATCCATCGCTCCCCGAGGAGGAAAGCTTTGGGCCCAATCTTCAAGATCAAAGGAAGCCCTTCTTCAAAAATGAAGAAGGTAATCAAGGCCAGTATGGCAATAGATGAGAAGGCAATCACAAGAAATGTTTTTTCAATGATTTTCTCTTTGACTTGCATGACTATTCCCGAGCCACTTTTTTGAGAACGGGGACAAGCCCTTCCTGTAAAAGCAGTTTTTGAGCTAACGGGCTTAAGACGAATTCCAAAAAGGACTTTGCTTCCCCCATGGGTTCCTCTTTAAAAATGAATAGGAAAGGTCGAACCAACGTATACTTACCGTTGTCAATTTCGGTCAAATTCGGTTTCACCCCTGAGATTTTCAGCGCCCTTACCTGTTCATTGACCAATCCCAATGAAATATATCCGATGGCATTGTGGTTGCTCGCCACGACCTGACGGACCGCCCCATTGGAGTCCTGGACCAAAGCTCCCAGGCTGATATCCTCTTTCCCCATCACAAACTTCTGGAAAGATTCTCTTGTGCCAGAGCCCTCTTCCCGGGTGACGATGTCAATGGAACGATTGGGGCCTCCTAACTCTTTCAAATTTGTTATCTTTCCGGAAAAGATTTCCCTGATTCGATCTAATGGAAGATCCACTATCGGACTCGAGGGGTGGACAATGACGGCAATAGCATCCTTTGCGATGGTGACTGCATGGAGCTTCTTCTCGTCGCCTATCAGATTGCGTGAGGACATCCCGATGTTTGCGGCGCCGGTAATGGCAGCCTCTATCCCTGCCGTGGATCCGCCGCCCTGAACATAGATATGGGATTCAGGATGGCGATACATGTATTCTTCAGCCAATAATTCGGCAAAAGGCTCAACCGAAGTGGAACCCGCCACCGTGATCCCCGCCTTGGATCTTTGACAACCCGCACCGAATAAAATAAACAAAAGAAGAACAAAAATTCCCAAATCCCAAATCCCAAATGTCAAATAATTTCTAATTTCGAAATTCCAATGGCCAAAACGCCCCTCACCTTTCCCCTCTCCCCTGAGGGGAGAGGGATGGGGTGAGGGGGTCTGTTGCAGTGCGGATGAGATTTCTTTGTTAATTGGTGCTTGGAATTTGGTGCTTCTTCTCTTATCCATATCTTCCTGTGACATAATTTTCGGTTTGGGGGTTTTGTGGACGCGTAAAAATGTCGTCAGTTGTACCATATTCCAATAACTCTCCCAGATGAAAAAATCCTGTCCAATCGGAAGTCCGGGCGGCCTGGCGCATGTTGTGAGTGACAATGACGATGGTATAGTCCTTTTTTAATTCCTGCATTAACTCTTCTATCTTAAGAGTGGCTAAGGGGTCGAGAGCAGAGCAGGGCTCATCCATGAGGATGACTTCGGGCTGAACGGCTAACACGCGTGCGATGCAGAGGCGCTGTTGTTGCCCCAGGGTGAGGCCGAGGGCATTGATATGGAGCCGATCCGACACTTCCGGCCAGAGGGCTGCGGCCATGAGGCTCTGTTCCACTTTTCCTTCAATTTCTCTCTTCGTGCGTGCTCCCAGCACCCTTGGGCCGAAGGCAACGTTTTCGAAAATACTTTTTGGAAATGGGTTCGGACGTTGAAAGACCATGCCGACCCGTTGTCTGAGAGAGACAACATCCGTCCCCGGCTGATAGATGTCCTGACCATCCAGCGTGACGGTTCCTTCAATACGGGTTTGAGGAATGAGTTCATTCAGCCGGTTGAGGGTCCGGAGAAAGGTCGATTTCCCGCATCCGGAGGGCCCGATCAAAGCGGTGATCTGGCGCTCTCTGATGGTAATATTGATATTTTTGAGGGCATGATTAGACCCGTAATAGAAATGGAGCCCTCGAACCTCCATCTTACGCGCGGGATTCGATTCCGTCATCTGGGTACTTTCATAAAGATCGTCAATCTGTTTGTTTGAAATTAACAAATTATGATTCTTTGATCAAGAAAATTTGTTCCCGTCTCAAAAGACGGAGCGTAGTGAACGTAGTTCGTAGAAAGAAGAATACGAGTGCTTGATAATAGGGGAGTTCCTGAAGAGAATTTTGGAAATTTAAAGAGGTCTCGGAGCTGTTAGAAGATGGGTCATTTAGCCTGTACTTCGGCAAGCCAGGTCTTGATCTGTTGTTCTATCCCATCCCTCACCTCCCGAAACTTTGCCAACTTTTCACCCTCCGACCCCACAAAGGCTGAACAATCTTCGAATGACCAGCGCAGTCTTCGACCAATTCCCGGAAACGTGGTGGGGCAGCGCTCTTCCGCTTCACCGCACAGAGTGATCAAATATCCGAAGTGTACCTTACCCATGTATTCCTTCACGTGTTTGGACTGCTGACCGCTAAGACTTGTTCCGATTTCCTCCATGACACGGTTCGTATCAGGATGGATACCTTTCGGCTCAGTTCCAGCGCTATACGCTTCGAACCATTCTCCACCATACTCTCTGAGGAAGGCTTCGGCCATTTGACTGCGCGCGGAATTTCCCGTGCACAGAAAAAGAACTTTGACCTTGATCATAAGCTATCTCCTAATTCCCTATTCTTTGTATCGGCACGGTGTTTGATGACCAGGCCATCCACCATAAAGATCACATCCTCGGCGATATTCGTTGCATGGTCGGCAATTCTCTCCAGACATCGCGCAACGATCATCAGGTGGACTTCCCGGGTAAGGGTTTTCGGATCGGACATCATATGGGGGAGTAGCTCTTTTACCACCTGGTCGTTTAATCTATCGACCTGATCATCCCTTTCGCAAACGGATCGGGCCAATTTTGAGTCTCGGTTTACAAAGGCATCAAGCACATCTTTGACCATCGACTGGGCAATCTCAGCCATCCGAGGGATATCGACATAGGGCTTGGGCTGAGGTTCGCGGTTTAATGAGACGGCGCGCTCGGCAATGTTCACGGCCTGGTCACCCATTCGCTCAAGGTCGGTAATGATCTTCAAAGCAGAGGTGATGAATCGAAGGTCAGCGGCCATGGGCTGCCTCAAAGCGAGAAGATTCAAGCATTCGCTGTTGATAGCGATATCCATGGTGTTGATCCTGTCTTCTGCTTCAAAGGCCTTCTGAGCCAGTTCGGGGTCCCTTCTTACGAGCGACTGGACCGCGTTGTTGATGGCCTCTTCGACCCATGTCGCCATTACTAAGAGGTTTCCCTTCAGTTTTTCGAGCTCTTGTTGGAAATGAGTTTCCATTAACGATTCGCGTTATCTAATTGGTCCCAAACTTTTATCCAAATTTTCCAGTCAAATATTCTTCCGTCATTTTTTCCTTCGGAGCGGTAAACATTTTTCCACTGGGTCCGAACTCGATGAGTTCACCCAGATATAGAAAGGCCGTGTAGTCCGAAACGCGAGCCGCTTGGCCGGTGTTGTGAGTGACGAGCATGATGGTGACCGCGCCTTTCAACTCTACGATCAACTCCTCGATACGTGAGCTTGATTTCGGATCCAGGGCGGAGGTGGGTTCGTCAAGGAGAAGAACGTCAGGCTGCATGGCAAGGGCACGAGCGATACAGAGCCGCTGCTGCTGCCCGCCGGAGAGAAAGCTTCCCCTCCTATGGAGAGCCCCCTTAACCTCTTCCCAAAGGGCGGCCTTCCGCAGTGACTCTTCGACCACTCTGTCCTTCTCATTTTTGGCCAGACGGATTCCGTTCAGGTTATATCCAGCGATCACGTTGTCATAGATACTCATCATGGGAAATGGATTGCGCCTTTGGAAAACCATTCCAATTTGCCTCCGCACGATGATGGGATCCGTGGCATAGATATCTTCGCCGTCCAAAAGAATCCTTCCGGAGACCGTGGCGTCTGGGGTCAACTCATGCATTCGATTGACGCAGCGAATGAGGGTGGTTTTGCCACAGCCCGATGGCCCCATAACCGCTGTAATTCTGTTTTGAGGTATCGAAAGGTTGACCCCTTTTAAAACTTGATTTTGGCCGAAAACGGCGCTGAAGTTCTCGATCCTTAGAACTGTACTTTCCATCTTCTTGTCACAACCTTTGTGAAGAGATTTAGACCCAGGACAAACACGATCAAAATAAAAGAGGCTCCCCAGGCAAGCGTATGCCATTCGGGATAAGGACTCGTGGCATAGTTGAAAATCATCAGGGGGAGACTGTTCATGGGTTTCAGGATGTTGAGGTTCATAAAGGGACTCCCGAACGCCGTAAAAAGAAGAGGCGCTGTTTCACCGGCGACCCTTGCGACGCTTAAGAGGATTCCTGTCACGATACCGCTCACGCCTGCCGGTAGGATCACTTTCAAAATCGTCCTGGGGTAGGAGACTCCCAATGCCAGGGACGCTTCTCTTAAGCTCTCCGGAATGAGTTTCAAGGTCTCCTCTGTCGCGGTAATGATAACCGGAAGCATCATCAGACCGAGAGCAAATCCTCCTGAGGCGGCTGAAAACGATCCCATCGAAACAACCAGCCAGATATAGGCAATGATGCCTATCACAATGGAAGGAACCCCCTGAAGTGTCTCGACACACAATCTTATAAGAGAGGCGAGCCTTCCTTTCCTGTTTTCCGATAAGAAAATCCCGGCAAGGATGCCGATGGGGATAGAGATTGCCGTCGCGATGCCGATTAACATAAAGGTTCCGATGATGGCGTTTGAAATTCCGCCGCCCATCTCGCCGACAGGTCTTGGAAGCTGGGTTAGAAATCTCCAGTTGATCACGGAGATCCCCTTGCTGGTGATGAAAAAGAGGATGAAAAACATGGGAAGGATGGAACAAAAGGTGAGAAGAACGATGATCATCTTGAATAACTTGTTATACAAAATTCTTCTTCTGATCGAGGGTGCTTTCATGTTAACCTCCCTTATCCTTCTACACCCATGCGGCGGATGATCAACTTCCCTATGAGGTTGATAACGGTGGTGACGATGAAGAGCACAAGGCCCAGTTCGATCAAGCTTGCAAGGTAGAGGCTCCCCGTCGCTTCCGTGAATTCGTTGGCGATCACACTGGCCAAGGTGTTGGCAGGACTGAAAATACCTTTCGGAATGAAATTCGAGTTTCCGATCACCATGGTGACAGCCATGGTCTCTCCCAGGGCCCTTCCGAGTGAGAGAAGAATTCCTGCAACGATTCCGGACTTCGCATAGGGAAGAATGACCTTTCGTATTACCTCGAAACGGGTTGCTCCGAGCGAAAAGGCCGCCTCTTTGAGATCGGAAGGAACGAGGCTAATCACCTCTCGTCCGATCGAGGCTGAATAGGGTATGATCATGATCGAAAGAACGAGCGAAGCTGTGAATATCCCCACCCCGTAAGGGGCCACACCTATCTTCATCTCCAACGTTCTCACCAAGGGGGTAAGGATGAATAGTCCGCAGAATCCATAAATAACCGAAGGAACACCCGCCAGCAGTTCGAGCATGCTTTTGATGAAGGTGGCCGTAGTACCCCGGGCAGAGTATTCCCCCAAAAAGATGGAGATCGGGATAGAGAAGACGACCGAGATGACGAGGGCGAAAAAAGAGGTGGCAAGAGTACCCACGACAAAGGGAAATGCCCCGAATTCACTCCTCACCGGATCCCATGTGGAACCAAAGAGGAACCGGATTCCGAAACTCTGAATGGCAGGATAGGAGGCAATGATCAGCGAAAAGAAGATGGCCAGCAGGAGAAGCAAGACAAACGCTCCTGCAACGGACAATATTCTGCGAAAAGAAGGTTCCGAGAGTGCGGGTTTTCGCCAGCGCATCGTCTCTGTTTTAGCCTCAAGCACCAGTACTTCGGCTCTGCTGTGGTTCATTTTTCATGTCCCATCTATTTTATCCACCCCTGTCCCACAAATTATTTCATGACTGTACTCAACTTGTAAGTGATAGACTTGATCAGTTTTTCAGCCTTTTCCACGGCCTTTTTTGAAAGAGGCGCATATTCGAGAGGCTCGGTATATTTTTGTCCTTCGTGAGTCATCCACCAGAGCAACTTAACCAACTCCTTTGGTTTTTCTTCAGTCCTGTCTCCGTAACTTTGGTCTTTGTAAACGAGAATCCAGGTGAACCCGCTGATCGGATAACCTTCCGGTGCATCCGTATCGGTAAGGCTCACCTTCATATCATCGGGCAGGTTCGTGTCTGCGGCCTTACTTGTTGAGGCGAGGGTGGCCGTCACAAAATTGCCTTTCTTGTTTTTCACCATACCATAAGGCATCTTGTTCTGAAGGGCATAGATAAGCTCGACATAGCCGATGCTTCCGGGTGTTTGTTGGACCAGACCTGCAACGCCTGGATTGCCCTTTCCACCCAGGCCCGTCGGCCAGCTCAAGGAAGTACCTCCGCCAACCTTCTCCTTCCATTCTTTGCTGACCTTGCTCAGATAATCGCTGAAGATGGAGGTCGTACCGCTCCCATCAGATCGGTGCACCACCGTGACATTCATGTCAGGAAGCTTCACGCCCGGATTGATTTCAGAAATGCGACGATCGTTCCATTTGTTTATCTTTCCGAGGAAAATGTCAGCAATGGCATCCGGCGTAAATCTCAATTTGAGGTTTCCTGAGAGATTATAAGTTACAACGACCGCGCCGGCGCAGGTGGGGATGTGAAGGACCGGAGCAGATGCTTCCGCCAAGTCTTTGTCGCTCATAATCGCATCCGATCCCCCGAAATCCACTGTTTTATTGGTCAGCTGTCGTATCCCTCCCCCTGAGCCAATTGCTTGATAGTTTACTTTCACCCCAGATTCTTTGTTGTAGACATCAAACATCTTTGAATACAGCGGATATGGAAACGTAGCCCCCGCTCCTATGAGTTCGACATCTTTTGCATGGCCAATGCCTCCAAAGACGATTGAAACCAAGAGGATTGCGATCAGGACTATAACCTTCTTCTTTTCTGCCCCCAACAAACTTCTCCCCGAACGATTCATTTTGTTACCTCCTTTGCATATTTAGAATAATTTATCTTTGTTACAATTATGTTACAGTTTGATAACGTTTTGGTTAAATCCCTTTCTCGCCTCCTCACGGGTTTGTCTTTTTGTTTAAAGAGCCCCACGGAAGTTGGAGGACGAAATTGACTGATGGAGACATTACATTCTACATAAGGAAACCCATGATTGTCGCTTTGAGCTTTTCACCGGCAGCTAAAGAGACAGGAACTGTCCTGTTTCGGGTGGGGGGTAAGATTTGGCTCTTTTGAAACCCTGGTCTCTCCTGATGGCATTAAGACCTATCAAGACATTTATTTCGCCAGCAGTCTTAAGTATCGCATTCTCAATAACAAAGAATTTACTCTCTTCCGGATCATCGCTTGGAGCTTTCCATTGTCAAACCGTTTGTTCCCACCCAAACCCATCTTTTTCGCTCCGTTGGATCTAATTCCCCAGACTTTTGAAAGCCTCTTCTTCCTTTCTAATTGCACCAAATCCACCACATTTGATGCATACCTTTCTTAACGTAACGTCAACCTGTTCAGAAAATTTGATTAAAAATCCTTTCCCGCCGCAAAGCGGACAGATCACCATCCCATATTTTTCCGGAACAAAATCTTTATCCATCTCAATCTTCCTTGCGTGATACCCAATACATCCTCTCCCCTCGGAAGGAGAGGATTGAGATGAGGGGCGACGTCATCTGGACATCCTCCCCCTAGCGAAGAGGAGGGGACCATTTGGGAGATTCGTCTTATTTGGAATCAGTGCCATTCCTTCCCGAACCTCTGTTCCTCCCTTTCGTTCCAGTCTTCTTTGGGAAGTCGACGGACCTCCGGGAACTGTTCAATAATGTCTTTACAAAAGATGCATTCCCATCCCCAAGAGTGCCCGCCATATTCAAAAAATTTTTTGAAGATCATGGTACTGCCGCAGTGAGGACAATTCATAGGGCGTTGACAATTCATATGAACCTCCTTATCCAATCGATGAACCTCATTCAAACAAATCGATGTCACGATTTCATGACGGGGAAGTTAAATTTCTATTAAAGAGGAGCCGTAACCAATTTAAGACCTTCTTAGGAATGTCAATTATCCGCTACCTCGGACACTTTAATTCTTGACTTAACGGGCAACAGGATGGAGAAAGTGCTCCCTTTCCGAGGTTCGCTCTGAACCAAGATTTTGCCTCCATGGAGTTCGACTGACTGCTTGGCAAATGAAAGTCCTAAGCCAGCCCCTGCCTGGTTGAGATGATTCCTCCCCCTGTAGAATGGCTCAAAAATTCTGTCGATTTCATCCTCCAAAATTCCTACCCCTGTATCCTTAATGGATATCTCAACAAAGCCTCCCTCCTTCCATTGAAGATACGGCGTGATGGTGACATCCACTTTTCCGCCGGCCGGGGTATACTTTAATGCATTGTTTAAGAGGTTCTCGATTGTCCGGAACATCAATTGTTCGTGGCAGAATATGCGTGGAGTGGAAGGTGGTAAGTCCAAGGAAATATCAATCTTTTTCTCCTCGCTTGTTTCTTTCAGTAAATTGGCTACTTGCCGAACCAGTTGTTGGATATCGACCTCCTTTATTTCAGCCTCCGGTTTATTGGAAGAAAGGGTATCGTCAATCCATCCGGTCAACCGGACACTGCTGTCATAAATCATCCCAAGAATTCTCAGTTCTTCCTCGTTTTGGCTCCTACGAAGCATTCTTTTTGCAGAGGCTCCAATGGAGAGGAGAGGATTTTTCAGATCATGGACAACTCGTTTGAGGTCCGTTTCTTTCTTGTGCATCGAAGACTGAAGAGACTCCAGTTCTTCTTTTAGCTGATAGACCGACTTTTTCTTGCTGGCCAGCCTTTCTACCCGGAGTACTAATTCATTGAGAGAAAAAGGTTTCGTAAGGTAATCATCCGCTCCGATTTCAAGACCGTAAACTCTGTCTTCCGGCATGGCCCTGGCGGTAAGCATCAATATTCCAATCTCGGTGATTTCTTTTGTTTGACTCCGGCGGACCAAACGGCAGAGCTCCCACCCGTCGAGATCCGGCATCATCAGGTCCAGGATTAAAAGGTCCGGCTTTTCTGATTCGATTTTCCGCCAGGCTTCGAAGCCGTTATAGGCAGTTGAAATTTGGTATCCCTTCTTGCCGAGGTTGTAGGCCAGCATCGCGACAAGGTCTCTCTCGTCGTCCACAATTAATACCTTAGCTTTCCCCGTCCCTTCTGTTTGGTCAGCGTGCTCCGTCTCCTCATGGAAAATCTTGGCCTGCACCGCCTCACCCTTTGAGCCATTCTCACTGAAAAAGAAGAGAGAGAGCTTCCTTTGAAGAATGGCTTGCTTTATGGCTTCTTTCTCTTTTTCTGCAAAAATGAGTGATTTCCAGGCAGTGAGGTGATGGCGCTCGTGGAAATCGGAACTCGCCACAAAGGGAAGGTGCTCCAAACTCACGACACTGAAGAGGTCTTCACGGTTCGCAATCTCCCATGCATCGAGCTTCCCAGCGTACTTTTCTCTATGCTTCCAAAGGTGAAGGGGATAGTTCCGAATCGAAACTTTATCATCTTCCATGAAATGGGAGAGCTTCAAATGAGGGTGGGAAGCAATGGCAAGGCCACCCTGATGATGAATCTCCTGAATCACACCGTCTGCGTTCTGGTTTGGATTGACCGCCTCCTTCAAATCAATGCCAAGGATGTGGTAATCTTCAAGTAGATTACAGATCTCTAGGCCAGGAATCACCAAGAGATCGTAAGTCTCTCGGGCCCACCGTGAGATTTCTTCAATCTTGCAGAAATAGCCTTTCAGATCCTTGATCGACTTTCCTTCATCGTAAAGTTCAAGGCTTCTCGGAGACTGCGTATCAAACAGATGGTCTGTGATCGCAATGGCATCAAAGCCTGCTTCCCCGTAAATTCTGACAACCTCTTCTATCGGCATGGTTCCGTCGCTAAATGTGGTATGGATGTGGAGGTCAGTAAGTAACCATGCATTCATCAACCATAGCTTAGCTTTCAAATGTTACAAGAAGATGTCAGTCAAGTGAAATTTGTATGAAAAGTTAAAAGTGGTGAGCGCAAAGGAGGATGAGCAAGATGTCCATACCAGGCAGACGCGGGGTGAAAGAGACAGTGATTTCATTCGTTATCTGATCGAAAGCGGTATCCTACTCCTCTAAGTGTTTCGATATAGTTCCCCAAATCTCCAAGTTTTTCTCTCAAATGGCGAATATGGGTATCCACTGTCCTATCATACCCTTCGAAGGTGTATCCCCATACCCTGTCCAAGAGACTTGTGCGAGTTTGAACTCGCCCCCTTTTTGAGGCGAGCTCCACAAGAAGTTTGAACTCGGTTGAAGTCAATTGAATAGGGATTTTTTTTACAGAAACATGATGCTCTTCAACATCTATAAGGAGATCTCCGATCTGGATGATCTTCTCACCTTCCCGATCCATTTCCATTCTTCGGAGGATCGCTTTCACTCTCAAGACTAACTCTGTCGGGCTGAAAGGCTTGGTCACATAGTCATCTGCACCTAACTCAAACCCAATAATTCTGTCTATCTCTCCAGTCCTTGCCGTCAGGATGAGGACGGGAATCCATCTTGTGAGGGGATTTGACTTGAGCGATCGACAGACATCCTTTCCATCCATCCCCGGAAGCATCAGATCCAGAATAACGAGGGCTGGGAGTTTCCTTCTCGCTTTTTCTAAACCGGAAGAACCGTCCAGGGCTGAGATGACAGGAATACCGGCTTGTCTGAGATGATATTCAACCAGTTCAAGAATATCCCTTTCGTCCTCAACAATCAGAACAGGGTTCATAGATGAATTTCCCGTTTAAACATGCCTCTAAGCCCGACTGGTAATCTCCTCACTCGAGCACTACTTGACTGAGGAGAACCTTAGTCCGACGACACCGCCGATGATCATCACGATAAATAGTATCCTTACAAATCGATAAGGCTCGCCGAAAAAGAGAATGCCGATGATATTGCTACCCGCTGCCGCTATCCCTACCCAAACCGCATAGGTTATTCCTACGGGATAATATCTCAGGGCCAAGGAAAGAAAAACAACCGCACCCAAACCAAAAAAACCGTAAAAAACCATGGGCCAAAAACGGGTAAACCCTTCCGTGAATTTCAGACTGTATATCCACCCGATTTCAAACGCTGCCGCGGCTAAAAGATAGAACCAGGCCATCCAGCTCCTCGAATTTGCTTTCGTCCCTCCCCGATGATCTCTGGCCATTGCTCCAGAAGAGAAATGCCGATTGACCGGAACGTGCGCCGTCCCGCCTTGTCGTGATTGGCGGAAAGCTTCGCTTCTCGACAGATTGTTTTAGGGAGCCTCAACTTTCCGTAACACAGAGAGATATCCGGGAAAAGTGTAAGTCCACGCCTTTCATGTTCATCATTGCGGTCCTCGAACCGTCTTCTGAACTCAGGATGACAAACTCCTTATCATGGATCTTTTTCACCTCATAAATGATCCCGCTTTCTGTTTTCTTTACTTTGTCCCCTTCTCTCAAGATCATCGGAGGGTCCCTCCTTCGTTCACTTTACCCCGTTAGAAATAATACCTCGCTGCTCTGCAGAGGGGTTAAATCTTAGAATGATTCCGGCGGGGTTTCATTCCCCGATGGAATTTCTAACGGGGTTTGCTTTGCTGATGATTCATTCCCCGAGATGAGTCTATTCAACCCTTAGAATTAGATTCTGTGTGCCGAAGACATTGGCGGCAAGTTCCGCGCGGGGGACATCCTCAACCCAATGGTTATCCGCAACAAATTTATATTCATAGCGGCCCGGGGGCAGGCTTGTTTGAACTTTCCAGTTTCCGTCCTTGCTCCTCTTCATCGGCATCGACCGGATATCCCAATGATTAAATTCACCAGTAAGAAATACCTCTCTTGCCTCTGGCGCGGAGAGGCTAAATTCCACCTTTTTTTTATTCTTCTTAATCGTTTCGTTTCGAAATGAATTTCCCATGTTTCTTGTTTTTCCTTCCTCTTTCCTTTTCATGCCCAATCCTCCTTCGATATCTATGCGTTAGTTTTCTATAGAGAGTCTGCGGGATCTAAACCTCCAAAAGTTTCTTCCAATCAAATAGCAGAAACTGAAACCTAAGGTGGCGAAGAGCAATGTATCTTTCCTTAGAAACAGCCAGACGATTCCAAGGAAAATCGCTACGACCGCGCAAAGCGCGACCAGGGCAGTAATGATTCCTTCCTGCTTAGTCAAGAGAGCTTCAAGTCTGATCGTGATACTCGGAAAATAGACCGTTTTTTCCATTTCTACAATCCTCCTTTCATACAGCTTACCAGGCAAATTTAGCTTTGATGCCTTCCATGATTTTGTACTTCCATTGCCTTCCTCTTTCTGGACAGAGGGAGAGCCTTGTATCCTTGCCCATCAGATACCGGTTCCCTCTCCAGACCACAGTGTCGTCGGCGAGCGGAGCAAACCATAGCAGGCCGATGAGGAGGTCTTTGATTGGCGATAAGAGGTAGAGCCAAGGGTGGATGGTCGTTGAGATACTCCTCCCCAGATAGAAATCGCCGATGATTTTTATCAGACAAGCCGAAAACAGAAGTAAGAGGGTCTTTTCCATCAGACCGAACAGGAACAGGGGAAGAAAGGCGATAAATACAGGGTTGATGGTCAACTCAAGAAGGTATTTGATCCCCCCAATTTTCCATCTCATCTTTCCCCATCTAACGTGGCGATTGATAAACTTCCGGAGATTCCAGTATTCGTTTACATTATTAATCAAGTAATTTGAGATAACCACCCTTAGGTTCTGCCCTCTGATCTTTTCGCCGATGAAATGATCCTCTGCCAGAACGTCCTTCACGGACGCCAGGCCGCCGATGGCTTCCAGATCGCTTTTTCTCATGAGCATGGATTTCCCCACCACACAGGGGATCCTCAGGTACTTATCCAGAAAGCAAACGTTCCCCAGGATAAAAGAGTTTAGATGGAGGTTCTCAATGATCGAACCGATAGTCTTTCCTCCTATGCCCTTGATCAGATTGCAAACCAGTCCGACTTCCGGGTTATCCATAGGCTTT
>Ga0187766_10001146_pt1 | contig 15457 bp, 12 predicted proteins | sample 0216_QUI02_MP05__4_FD_132971 | JGI IMG/M metagenome (GOLD analysis project Ga0187766, IMG submission 132971) | Tropical peat soil microbial communities from peatlands in Department of Meta, Colombia - 0216_QUI02_MP05_20_MG | ecosystem: Environmental > Terrestrial > Soil > Wetlands > Peat ... | reverse complement strand
GATCCCCGCGCCGGTGACCGGCCCGGAGTTCTACCCCGGCGCGGTGTACCGGATCAACATCGACAACGACGGCGACGCACACGCCGACGTCGCGTTCACGTTCGTGTTCTCCGAGTACCAGGATGGCGCGCAGACCGGGACCGCCTGGTACGCCACCGGCAGCCAGGCCCGTCAGCCCGAGTCGGCCGGCGAGGTCCTCGCGCAGTCCATCCCGGTCAGCTTCGACGGCACGGCCTGGCCCGTCCAGGCCGGCCCGGTCCGGGTCTGCGCCGGGCTGCGCAGCGACCCGTTCTTCGCCGACGTCGAGGGCGCCCTGCACGGTTTCCAGTGGACCGGGCACGACGACTTCGCCGGCCGGCTCGGGCTGGCGGGCCGCCGGGCCGGTGGCGTACCAGCCGGTTCCGGTTTGCCTGCCGTCCTCGAGCTGGGAGAAGGTGAAGGTGAACGCGACGTCGGCGTGGATGTCGCCGTCGGTGTCGACGTTGATCCGGTAGACCGCCTCGGGGTGGAACTCCGGGCCGGTCACCGGCGCGGGGATTGGCGGCGGCGCGCTGGTCGGGTTCGAGTCGATGATGATTACCGTCTTGTCCCGGTCCTCGGATGAGGTGAACACGAACAGGTCAGTGAAGTCCAGGCGCCTATCGTCGCCGGGGAACTTGAGGTTGTCGGCGCTGAAGTGGTTGGACATGGTGACTCCTCTGCCGGCCGGTTTGATCCGTGGTGTGGTCCTGGCCCGAGCCTGGCGCTCCGGGCGGGTATGTCGCGCCCGTTACGATCACGGGCAGGTGCCCGGGTCTGTCGTCCAGGCCGCACCAGTACCTGGGCGGAGCGCGAGGTCTCGCTAGGTCACGACTCGGACCGGTCCAGATCGATGAGCGCGATCCGGTGCCCTGGTCTGCGATCCGTCCGCGCCAGTACTGGCCTCGATCCGCCACCGGACTGCGGCCGGGGCGCCTGGTTTCCGGGTCCCGTCCCCGGGAGTAGGCTGACGGCGGCAAACGTGGTGTCCGGCCTGGAGGGCCGTGTGAGCAGCCATGCCCGGCCGGGGGCATCCCGGGGCGGCGTTCCGGTACCCCATGGTCGCGGTAGGTGGTACCGCCCCCTTGGACGCGGCCTAGCGGCGGTGCGATGAGGGGACACTCTGACATCGGGGCCCCGGCGCTGATGGACCGGCGCCGCGAGCGCGGCGTGCTGGACCGGTTCGTGGGCGATGTACGGGCTGGTGAGGGCCGGGCCTTGGTGGTGCGCGGGGAGCCGGGGGTGGGCAAGACCGTGCTGCTGGACTACCTGGCCGGGCGGGCGTCGGGGTGCCGGGTGGCGCGGGCGGCGGGGGTGCAATCGGAGATGGAGCTGGCCTTCGCCGGGCTGCATCAGCTCTGCACGCCGCTGCTGGATCATGCTGGATCTCTGCCGGCTCCGCAGCTCCAGGCGCTGCGGACCGCGTTGGGCCGGAGCGGGGGGCCTGTGCCGGACCGGTTCTTGGTCGGCCTGGCCGTCCTGAGCTTGCTGTCGGAGGCGGCGGGGGAGCGTCCGCTGATTTGCGTGGTTGATGACGAGCAGTGGCTGGATCGAGCCTCGGCGCAGGCGCTGGGATTCGCGGCGCGGCGGCTGGCGGCCGATCCGGTGGGCGTGGTGTTCGCGGCGAGGGTGCCGGACCCGGATGTGGCCGGGCTGCCGGAGCTGGTGGTGGAGGGCCTGGCTGAGGCGGACGCACGGGTGCTTCTGGACGCGGTGCTGGCCGCGCCGCTGGATAGGCGGGTACGGGAGCAGATCATCGCAGAGACCGATGGGAATCCGCTGGCGTTGCTGGAGTTGCCGCGGGGGCTGACGCCGACACAGCTGGCGGGCGGGTTCGGGCTGGGCAGCGTGGTGCCGCTGGACGGGCGGATCGAGGGCAGCTTCGGCCGGCAGCTGGCGGCGCTGCCGGCACAGACCCGGCGGTTGGTGCAGCTGGCGGCGGCCGATCCGTCCGGCGATCCGGTACTGATATGGCGGGCGGCCGGGCGGCTGGGCATCGGCGCCGAGGCGGCGGGGCCGGCGGTGGCGGCCGGGCTGGCGGAGTTCGGCGCGCGGGTGCGGTTCCGGCATCCGCTGGTGCGGTCGGCGGCCTACCGGTCGGCGTCGGTGTCCGAACGGCAGGAGGCGCATGGCGCGCTCGCTGAGGCCACCGATCCTGAAGCCGATCCGGACCGGCGGGCCTGGCACCGGGCCCAGGCGGCTCCCGGGCCGGATGAGGATGTCGCCGCGGAGCTGGAGCGGTCGGCCGGACGGGCGCAGGCCTGCGGAGGGCTGGCCGCGGCGGCCGCGTTCTTGCAGCGCGCGGCGGTGCTGACGCCCGAGCCTGGACGCCGGGCGCGGCGGATGCTGGCGGCGGCGCGGGCCACGCGCGAGGCAGGCGCCCCGGAGGCGGCGCTGGGGTTGCTGGCTCAGGCCGAGGCAGGCCCGCCGGATGGGCTGCAGGCCGCGCAGCTAGAGTACCTGCGCGGACAGATCGCCGATGATCAGCGGCGTAGCAGCGACGCGGCCCGGCTGCTACTCAGCGCGGCCCGCCGCCTCGAGCCGCTGAACGCCCCGCTGGCGCGCGAGACGCACCTGGAGGCGCTGACGGCCGCGATGTACGTCGGCGGGCTGTTTCTCCCCGGCGGCGTACGCGAGGCGGCCGAAGCCGCCCGTGCCGCACCGCCCGTCCCTTCCCCTCCGCGGCCGGTGGACGTCGTGCTCGACGCGTTCGCGCTGCTGTTTACGGAGGGATACGTGGCCGCCGCTCCGGCGCTACAGCGGGCCCTTGAGCTGCTATCCGCCTTGGATGTGGGTAGTGGTGAAGCCCGCCGCTGGCGCTTTCTCGCCGGCGGCAGGGCCGGCATGACCATCGCGATGGAGCGGTGCGACTGGGAGGCACTGCATGCCCTGACCGCGAGCCAGGCACAGGCCGCCCGCGACACAGGAGCACTCGTGCAATTGCTGTCTGCCACGATGGGACTGGCCGCGGCGCACGTCATGCGGGGCGAGTTCAGCGCGGCGGCGAGGCTGGTGGAAGAAGCGCGCCTGATCGCCGAGGTGACTGGGACGCCTCGGGTTGCGACCACCGCCATGCTGCTGGCCGCGTGGCAGGGCCGGCAGCGAGAGGCGTCCGACCTGATCCGGGCCACCGTGCGGGAAGGGACCGCACGAGATCAGGGCTATGTGGTCGACTTCGCGAACTGCGCGGCCGCGGTGCTGTACAACGGCCTCGGCTGCTACGGTGGCGCACGCGACGCCGTGTGGCAGGCGTGGGAGCGCCAGCCGGTGGCGCTGGGGGCATTTGCGGTGCCGGAGCTGGCCGAGGCGGCGGCCAGGACCGGTGAGGTATCCCTGGTCCGGGCCGCGCTGGAGTGGCTGTCCGAACGCACCGGGGTGATGCCCACGGAGTGGGCGCTGGGGATCGAGGCCCGCGTCCGCGCCCTGCTCAGCGACGGCGCGGCTGCCGACAGCTGCTACCGGGAGTCGATCGAGCGCCTGGGCCGCACCAGCGGCCGCGTCCACCTGGCCCGCTCTCACCTGCTGTACGGGGAGTGGCTGCACCGCGAGAACCGCCGCCTGGACGCTCGCGCCCAGCTCCGGACCGCCCACGACATGCTGTCCGGGATGGGGGCCGGGGCGTTCGCCGAGCGGGCCCGGGCTGAGCTGGTGGCCGTCGGCGAAACGGTACGCAAGCGGACGGCCGAGACGGTCAGCGAGCTCACCGACCAGGAGGCGCACATCGCCCGGCTTGCCGTCGACGGCCGCACCAACGGCGATATCGGCGCCCAGCTGTACCTCAGCGCCCGGACCGTCGAATGGCACCTGGGCAAGGTATATGCCAAGCTCGGCGTGGGCTCACGCCGCGAGCTCCGCGAGGCCCTGGCCAACCTCGGGCCGGCGGACCCGCAGGCTTAGCGACCGGCATCAGGACACGACCATCACCGCGGGACACGGGACGAAGCGAGGGCGACGACCCCGGCCTGACGCCAGGATTGCATAGTTTTTACCCCCGGCTCGTGCCGCATTCATTCGCGCGGGCGCTCTCGCCGACTAAGGTTAGTGCCATGCGAGTGGGAGTCCTTACCGGCGGCGGCGACTGCCCCGGGTTGAACGCAGTGATCCGCGCCGTGGTCCGCAAGGGCGTGCAGGAGTACGGCCTGGAATTCGTCGGGTTCCGTGACGGGTGGCGCGGGCCGCTCGAAGGCGACACCATGCCGCTGGATATCCAGGCCGTGCGCGGCATCATGCCGCGCGGCGGCACGATCCTCGGGACGTCCCGCACCAACCCGCTGAAGACCACCAGCGGCAGCGGTCGCAACGGCATCGAGCGGATCAAGGACAACCTGGCCGGCCTCGGTGTTGACGCGCTGATCGCCATCGGCGGCGAGGACACGCTCGGCGTGGCCACCGTGCTCGGCGAACAGGGCGTTCCCGTCGTCGGGGTGCCGAAGACCATCGACAACGACCTCGGCGCTACCGATTACACGTTCGGCTTCGACACGGCCGTGAACATCGCCATGGAGGCGATCGACCGGCTGCACACGACGGCGGAAAGCCACCACCGTGCGCTCATCGTGGAAGTGATGGGCAGGCACGCCGGCTGGATCGCGCTGCACGCCGGGCTGGCCGGCGGCGCCAACGTGATCCTCATCCCCGAGCGGCCGTTCGATATCGAGAAGGTCTGCGCCTACGTGCAGCACCGGTTCCAGACCAGGTACTCGCCCATCGTGGTCGTCGCCGAGGGCGCCCACCCGATGAGCGAGCAACTCGCCACCAGCGGCGAGCAGCTCGATTCGTTCGGGCACGTACGGCTGGGCGGAGTAGGGCAGATGCTGGCCGAGGAGATCGAGAAGCGGACCGGCAAAGAAGCCCGCTACACGGTGCTCGGTCACATCCAGCGCGGCGGCACGCCCACCGCGTTCGACCGGGTGCTCGCCACCAGGTTCGGCATTCACGCCGTTCAGGCGGTGCACGACGAGGCGTTCGGCGTGATGGTGGCGCTACGCGGCACCGACATCATCCGGGTGCCGCTGGCCGAGGCCACCAGCCAGCTCAAGCTGGTCCCGCCCCAGCGCTACGCCGAAGCCGAAGTCTTCTTCGGCTAGCCCTCCGTCTCAGCCTTCTGGCAGCGGGGCAATATCCCGGCGCTGCCACCGCGGTCCGTTGGGACCAAAGGATCTTCTGATTATGGGTTGACGGGCCCGCTGCCCGCGCGCGTATACTCGTGTACGAGTACTTTGGAGCGAGTCCTCGTTAACGATGACTCGGAGACGAGGCGGTACGAATGGCTAAGCGGCGCAAGGTCAGCAACCTGCTGGCGCTGCCCTTGCTCTCGCTGCTGATGGAACGCCCGATGTACCCCTACGAGATGGCGTCGATGCTACGGGAGCGCGGCAAGGACCAGGCCATCAAGATCAACTGGGGATCGTTCTACACGGTGGTCCAGAACCTGGAGAAGTACGGCTTCATCGAGGCGGTCGAGGTGGCCCGCGAGGGCAGGCAGCCGGAGCGGACCACATACCGTATCACCGGCGCAGGCCGCGAGGAGCTGAAGGACTGGCTGCGGGAACTGCTCAGGGTGCCGGAGCGGGAGCACACCAGCTTCGAGGCGGCCCTCGGCGAGGCCGCCGGCCTACCACCTGACGAGCTGATCGACCTGCTGCGGCAGCGGCTGGCCACGCTGGAGAAGGCCGATGGCGAGCTCGCCGCTGAGCTGGGAACGCTGCGGACTCAGCTACCCCGGCTCGTCCTCATCGAAACGGAGTTTTACCTGGCGCAGCGCCGGGCCGAGGAGCAGTGGGTGCGCGGGCTGCTGAGGGAGTTCACCGACAACACGTTCCCCGGCCTGGACGCCTGGCGGCGCTTCCACGCGACGGGGGAGGTTCCGGACGAGATCATCGCGCTCATTGAGCAGCAGGGAGGGGGCAAGACAGACACCTGAACAAACGACCCCGGCCTGGTGCGGCAACACCAACGGCCGGGGCCGCCAACCTCAAACGATCCCGCGAGCATGCGGAACCCGAGGTCCCACCGACAAGAGTAGCCGGGTTTCTCCTCGCGGGGCTGGATCGTCGCGGTCCGTAACGCTAGGAGAAACTAAAGTGAGTTCGGCTGACTATGCCATCGAGGCACGTCAACTAGTCAAGACCTATGCCGTCCGCGGCCGCAAGCCCGGCATCCGCGCGCTGGACGGGCTGGACATCAGCGTCCCGAGCGGCATGATCTACGGCCTGCTCGGCCCGAACGGAGCAGGCAAGAGCACCACGATCAAGATCCTCACCTCGCTGGCCAGGCCGGATGAAGGCTCGGCCCGTGTGGAGGGCATCGACGTGCTCGCCCGGCCGGGCCAGGTGCGGCACGCGATCGGGGTAGTGGCGCAGCGTTCCGGCGCCGACCCGACCGCCACCGGCCGGGAGAACCTGATCCTGCAGGGGCGGCTGTACGGGCTGCGCGGCAGCGCGGTCCGGGCCCGCGCGGACCAGCTGCTGGATCACTTCGGGCTGACCGAGGCCGCGGGACGGCTGGTCAAGACGTACTCCGGCGGCATGCAGCGTCGGCTGGACGTGGCGCTCGGCCTCATGCACCGCCCCGCGGTGCTGTTCTTGGACGAGCCGACTACCGGCCTGGACCCGGAGTCCAGGTCGGCCATGTGGCAGGAGATCGCGCGGCTGGCGGGCGGGGAGGGGATGACCGTCCTGCTGACCACGCACTACCTGGAGGAAGCGGACCGGCTGGCCAGCCAGCTCGCGATCGTGGACCGCGGCCGGGTGGTGGCCTCGGGAACGCCCGACGGGCTCAAGGGCCAGCTGCGCGGCGACGCGGTGCAGGTGGAACTGCCCGGTTCTGAGGACGACGCCGACGCGGGCCTGGCCCGCGCCGTGCTGGCCGGCCTGCCGGAGGTGCGGGACGTGGTTATCGCCGGGCGCAACGTGTCGGCCCGCAGCGACGACGGCGCGGCCGCGGTGCCGGTCGTCCTCGGGGCACTGCAGCGCGCCGGCATCTACGCCGCTTCGGTGGCCGTGGCCAGGCCGTCGCTGGATGACGTGTACCTGCGGCACACCGGGCGCCGCTACATCGAGTCGCAGCCGTCGGACCGTCACGAATCCCGCGCCGAGCACGACAACCGTCTGGAGGCGAGCAAGCAATGACTACCGTGCAACTCGAGTCCGCGCCCGCGGGCACGGCGCAGATCAGTCCCGAGGCGCCCAACACGGTGCCGATCGGCACGATGCTGGCGCACACCAGGTATCTGACCGGGAGGAAGCTGCACGCCCTGGTCCGGCAGCCCTGGGTGCTGGCGTTCAGCGTCGTCCAGCCGGTGATCTGGCTGTTCCTGTTCGGGGCGCTGTTCCGCAAGGTCATCGACATCCCGGGTTTCGCCTTCGGCGGGAGCTACCTGGCCTACCTGGTGCCCGGCGTCATCGCGATGAACGCGATGTCCAACAACATGTGGGCGGGCATGACCATGATCGAGGAGATCGAGCGGGGCACGCTGAACAGGTTCCTGGTCTCGCCGGCCAGCCGGCTTGCGATCATGAACGCCACCGTGGCGGAGCAGGGGGTCAGCACCACCGTGCAGTCGCTGATCATCGTGGGGCTCGGCCTGGCCGGCGGCGCGCTCTACTACGGCGGGGTCGCCGGGGTGGCCGTGATGGTGACGGCGTCGATCCTGGTCGGCGTGGTGTTCGGCGCGCTGTCCAACGTGGTCGGCATGCTGCTGCGGTCCCGGGAGGCGATCATCGGCGTGTACACGTTCTTCATGCTGCCGCTGATGTTCTTGTCCTCGGCGTTCATGCCGACCCAGCTGATGCCGGGCTGGATGCAGGCCATCGCGTCGCGCAATCCGCTCAACTGGGTGGTCCAGATCGGGCGTTCGGCGCTCTCCGCCCATCCCGACTGGGGCGCGATCGCCGTCCGCTGCGGCGCACTGCTGGTGCTCGCCGCGGCGTGCGTGGCGGTGTCGGTGGTGACCTTCCGCTCCTACCAGAAGAACGTCTGAGGCGAGAGCCCGCACCGCGGGCGCGGTCAGCCAGTACGGCGGGTCCAACGGGGGCCTCGCCGTACTGGCCTTCAGTCGATGATCAGATAATGGCAAGCTGATGATCAGATGACTAAGAGTCCGCGATCAGAATTTCTTGAGTTATTGCTCAGGTACAAGCCCGACCCTGATAGCAACACAGCACGGCGAAACGCGTATCACGGACGACACCGCGGGCGTCGTCCATGGCGCGGCAACCGCCTCAGGGCGACAGTTGCCTGCTACCGCATTCGCCGTGAGCAGCGCCGGACGACCGGCGGACAACGAGGTTGAGGCAGTGAGCGATGACGGCTGACCAGGGCGGAACCCGGAGCGCACGCGTACGCCCCTGTGCCACGCAGCGGGCCCGGCTGAACCTGCGAGTGACGCTGCCGACCGGTGACGGGGCGGTGCGGCTGGCGCGGCGAGTGACTCACGACGTGCTGGCCAGATGGCGGCTGACCCGAATGGAAGATACCGCTGTCCTGCTCGTATCCGAGCTGGTGACCAACGCCGTCCGGCACGCTAGGGACACCCATGCCATAGCGCTGGACCTGGAAATCGGGGCAACCTGGCTGCGGATCGAGGTCCAGGACGCCGACCCGCGCTGGCCGAAGCCGCGCACCCCGGGCCGCCTTGACGAGTCCGGCTTCGGGCTCGTGCTCGTGGATGCCCTGGCCGGTAACTGGGGAGTGCGTGAGACCGCAACCGGCAAGGCCGTGTGGGCCGAACTGGACACCCGGCCCTCGGTCGAGGCGGCGGCCTAGGCTATCCGGGCAGCGGGATAGCGGGCCGGTAACCGCGGCTGCCTCGCGCGGCACTGCGCCCGATTAGACGGGCACGGATTCCAGCTCGGCCTCCGCATCCTCGGCCGCAGGGGCCGGCGCGGCCCCAGCGTTCTGCATGGTCCGGATGTCGCGCGGGATAAGAGCCAGCGCGGAAGCGATCACGATCGCGGCCGCGGCGGCATACTGCGCGGAGGAGATCCCGATCGCCGTACCGAGCGGGCCGGCGATCAGCGCGCCGGCCGGCATCGCCATAACCGAGCCGAGGATGTCGTAGGACGAGACCCGGGCCAGCTTGTCCGGCGGGATATTCCGGGCCAGGGCCACCGTCCACTGCACCATCATCATCTCGACGAACACGCCGAGGCCGAACGAGGCGAGGCACACGGCCGGCAGCGGCAGCACCATCGCCAGCGAGAGCGGAGAGATGGCGATCGCGCCGCCGGTGAGCACCACGAACAGCATCGGTCGCCGAGGCGTGAACCGCAGCGACACCAGGCCGCCGGCGATCAGGCCGAACGCGTCGGCCGCAGTGATCGCGCCCCAGGCGGCCGGGCCGCCGAGATGCTCCCGCGCCACGACCGGGCCGAGGACCGAGAACGCCCCGTACCAGGCCATCATCACGACGCAGAACTGGGCCACGATCACCCACAGCCAGGTGTGCGAACGGAACTCCGACCAGCCCTCGCGCAGCTCGGTGAGCATGCTCCGGGCCGGCGTGGGCTCCGCGGCACTTGCCGCAGCCGGCCGCGCGCTGGTGGCGGGCCGCAGGTCCTGTCCGCCCCGGATGGACAGCAGCATCGGCACCGTAGCCACCATGGCGACGCCGCACAGCACCAGCGCCCAGCCCGGGCCCGCCGCCGCGACCAGCAGTCCCGCCGCGGCCGCGCCGGACATCTGCCCGGTATTCATCGCGAGCCGGCTGATCGCGCTCGCGTCCTGCAGCATGCCGCCGGGGACAATGCGGGGAACCAGCGCCTGCGAGGCGGGGTAGAAGATCGCCACCCCGGTTCCGGTCAGCGTCTCCAATCCGATCATCGCCCACAAAGACGGACGGCCGGTCAGGACCAGCACGCCGAAGGTTGCCTCGCCGACCGCCATGAGCAGGTTGGCCGCGACGATAACCCGCTGTGCCGGGAACCGGTCGGCCGCTACCCCGCCGATGAGCGCGAATACCAGCGCCGGAGCGATCTGGGCCGCCAGCACGTAAGACAGGTCCGTGGCCGAGTTCGTGGCCCTGAGCACCGCGAACGAGACGCCCACCATGGAGAACCCGACCGACGCCGGGGCGATCAGCCGTTCGGCGAGGAGGAACCGGAAGTCCCGGATCGCGAGCACGGGAAACCGGCGGACGAGGCCACCCCGTGACATCGGCTCGATCCTTTCCGTCGTCCGCCGACCGATCCGGTCGGCGCCCCCAGCCGTATGACCTTAGTGAGCAACACGGACGGACGGCAATTTATTTTCCCAGCTAGCGTGCGCCGGGCCCGGCCACGTCAGGGCAGCTGGTCGATGCGGGCCCACACGCCCGGCGGGTGATCATCGCGGGGCAGCCATAGCATCGGCTGCCTGCCCTCGTACCGCGCCTGGAACCCCTTGTCCCCCGGGAAGCGGCCCCTCCGGTCGGGCCAGGCCACCTGGAGGCAGGTCGGCCTGACGTAGCCGTAGTACCGGTCCGAGACCGCGAACAGGCTGGTCGTCCTCCAGCTCGCGTGGACGGGGCGGATCGCCAGCGAGCACGGGCAGATCCCGTCCACCTGGTCCCCGGCTCCGATCAGCGCGCCGTTCGCGATGCGGTCGCCCACCGCGTTCAAGATGATCGTCATGTGCTCGACAGGGAGGCCGAACATCGTCAGCTCCGGGCCCTGATGGCTGAGCCACAGCCCGATGGTGTACGCCCACGGCGGCGCGATCTCGTCGCCCAGCACGGCGGATACCGACCAGCCGACGGTACGGATGTCATCGGCGACGGCCTGCATGCAGGCCTCCGGGCCGAGGTCGATCCCCTCGGCCATCGCGTCACATTCCGCGCACCGGCACCGCCGGTCTGGGGGGTTGGTGCGGCGTCTCCGTGGTTGGTACATGCCCACACGGTACGAGGGGGGTACGACATTTTCGGGGACCGCGCCGGAGACCTGCGAGCCCGCCGGGGGAGCGGCGCGGAGCCCGCGAGAGGCCCGGCGGCCGGAGCGAACCGCCGGCTATCGACCAGCGGCCGCGGAAGGATCCCCGGGTTCGCGTGGACCGCCGCCCTCTTGCGCGCCGCCCCCCGCCTCGGCCTCAGTGCCCGCCTCCTCGCCAGGGACACTCCGGGTAATCCCCAGGCGCTGCTCGATCGCGCTCAGCCGGGCGTCGATCGTCTCCAGCAGGTTCCGGACCTCGGCCGGCATCCTCAGCGCCGCACGCGGCCGCTCGCGGGCGACCCTGATCGCGCCGGCCTCTTCTTCGGCCTCCGGCCGATCGGCCATTTCCTGGGTCACCCGCGCGCGGAGGTCCGTGAGGTCCGCGCCGAGCCCGCCCAGTATCTGGACGGCCACGTCGTCTCCCTGCCTGATCAGCCCGAGCAGGAGGTGCCCGGTGCCGATGTAGTTCTGGCCGAGCTGCAAGGACTCGCGCAGGGACAGCTCCAGCGCCTTCTTGGCGCGCGGCGTGAACGGGATGTGCTTGGATGGCTGCTCATGTTCGCCCAGGCCGACGCTGGCTTCGACTACCTGCCGGGCCGCATCCAGGGTGACGTCCATCGACGTCAGCGCCCGTGCAGCCGAGCCCGTGCCCTCGCGCAGCAGTCCCAGCAGGAGATGCTCGGTGCCGATGTAGTCGTGCCGGAGATCGCGTGCCTCTTCTTGAGCCAGGACCACCGCTCGTCGCGACTGGTTGGTGAACCGCTCGAACATGACTGTCTCCGATTCAGCCCGAACCCCCCGGCAGGACCCTTCCAGTGTGCACCTCAGCGCCGACACTGCGAACCAGCCCGCGCAACCGCACCTCAGCATCCCCACGCGAGGACAGCCCGGAAGGCGCCACCCGGCGCCGTCAGGCCGAACGGGCCCGGAAGGCGGCGGTCTTGACCCGGTTCTGGCACGACGTGGAACAGTACCGCCGAGTGCCGTTGCGTGAGGTGTCGACGTAGACCCGGTCGCACCTGGGCGCCGTGCAGATGCCGAGCCGGTCGTACCGGGAGCCGCCGAGGACCACCGCCAGGCCGGTCGCGCAGCCGGCCGCCCATCCATTCGGCAACGAGTTGTCGGCCGCATGGTAGTGCAGGTGCCACGACTGGCCGTCGTGCCGCTCCAGTTCGGGCCGCCGCCGGTGCGGACTTGAAGAGTTACCTCGGCGCCTAGACTTCCCTCACTGTCAAAGGGAGTTTAGTCAGTAACGGCTGGCGCCCACCGCATTTGACCAGGGAGGCACGGCGTGCCAGAACTCGACCGCGGCACCGCGCGAGACTGGATCGATCGCTGGGACCGGCAGCAGGAGGAATCCCTGCCGGACCGCGAGGACAGGTTCACCGCGCTGATCGACGCGGTCGAGGAGGGAACCGGGCGCCCGGATCCGCTCGTCCTCGACCTCGGCTGCGGTCCCGGCTCGCTCGCCGTCCGGCTGCTCGACCGGCTGCCGCGCGCCGCCGTCATCGGCATCGACGCGGATCCTGTATCGCTGGCCCTGGGCCAGGCCGCCTACGCCGGGCGGCCCGGGCTCCGTTTCCTCGACCTGGACCTGCGCATTCCCGGCTGGTCCGGGCAGCTGGGCCTGAACCGGCCGGCGGACGCCGCGGTGAGCACGACCGCGCTGCACTGGCTGCGCGAGCCAGACCTGCGTGCCATGTACGCCGAGCTGGCCACCGTCTTGGGCCCGGGCGGCCTGCTGCTCAACGGCGATCACTTCAACCTCGACGCGAAGGAGTCGCCGACGCTGGCCCGCCTCGGCCTCGCGCTGCGGCAGCGCGAGGACCTGCGGCGCTTTCCCGGCGGACATCCGGAGAGCTGGCACGCCTGGTGGGAAGCCGTCGAGGCCGACCCGCTGCTCGCGCCTCACGCGGCCGAACGCCGGCGCCGTCACGTCGACGCGGGTCACCACGGCACCGAGTCCACGCAGCTCGCGACTCATGTGCAGGCCCTCAGGGCGGGGGGCTTCACCGAGATCGGGACCCTCTGGCAGCGCGGGGACAACCGCCTGCTGTGCGGCGTCCTCCCTGCGGAGGACACGCCGTGAGCACCCGAACGGGTACGCTCTGGTCCCGGGGGTCATGTCCCTGAGCCGCGCTCGATGACGGCGAGCCGGATCGGTATGGGTCAATGGCGGCGCGCGTAGACGGCCACAAATTGGCTAGTTGCGCCGTGCGTAGGCCACGTTGACCACCGCGATCACGATCCAGATCAGCAGGACGAGCACGCCCTGGCCGGGCCTGATGGTCCCCCCGGGGTTGTCACCGGGGTGGAGCACGACGGCCGTGGCCCCGATGGCCAGCGCCATCGAGCCGAGGGCCAGGAACACGGGTGCCACCCCGAGCCTGCCGGGGGCCGGTGCGCGGCGCCGCGGCGCCGGGGCCTGCAGATGCCCGAACAGCCGAGCGTCCACCCGCCTGTCGATCTCCTCGCCGATCCGCTCCACGAGGCCCTCGGCCACGGCCGAGTCGTAGCCCGAGCCGAGATCACGGTGCGCGGCCGCCGAGGCCTGGATTTCGTCCCTGATGCTCATGCTCGCGACTCCTGCTCGCTCATGTCGCCCACGCTAACGGCGGGATATGCCGGACACATTGGGGCTAGCACCCCATTCCCGCCTCGTGCTGGCCCCCGGAACGGCCGGGAGCGCGAGCCGCCGCGACCCGTTCTGGGCACGGGTTCAGGCTGGCACACTAGGGGAGTGCCCCAGATCCCGTCCCCGGAGGCCTCGCAGCGGCCGGACACCGCGCATGACGAGCCGTGCGTCCTGCTCAAGCTGGGCGAGATCGTGCTCAAGGGGCGGAACAGGCAGCAGTTCGAGCACATCCTGCACGGGAACATCCGCGCCGCGGTACGCGAAACCGGCGTGCCCGTCGACATCCGGCAGCGCGAGGGCGTCATCCTGCTGCGCGTCGCCGACGGCGAGCAGCGCGGCGAGGCCGGCTGGGCCGAAGCCGCCCACCTGGTCGCCGAGCGGGCGCGGGACGTGCCGGGCATCGTCACGGTGGCCCAGCCGCTCCGGGTGGCCAAGACGCCCGAGGCGGTCGTCGCCGCCGCGGTGGCGCTGACCGCGAAGAAACCCGGGCCGTTCGCTGTGCGGCCCCGGCGCAGGGACAAGCGCTTCCCGCTGACCTCCGCGCAGCTGGCCGTGCTGGTCGGGCGGGAAATCCAGGAGGCGCACGGGCTCGCGGTCAACCTCTCCCACCCGGCCACCACGGTGTTCATCGAGGTGGACAGCGACGAGGTGTTCGTGTTCACCGAGGGCCTGCCCGGACAGGGCGGGCTGCCGGTAGGGATGAGCGGCCGCGCCGTCGCGCTCATGTCCGGCGGCATCGACTCGCCGGTGGCCGCGTACCGGATGATGCGGCGCGGCCTGCGCTGCTTTTTCCTGCACTTCTCCGGCATGCCGCTGACCGGCCCCGAGTCGATCTACAAGGCCTACGCGCTGGTCCGCGGGCTGGACCGGTTCCAGGGCGGCTCGCGGCTGTTCGTGGTGCCGTTCGGCAAGGCCCAGCAGGCGCTGGCCACCTCCGGCGCGGACCGGCTGCAGATCGTGGCCCAGCGGCGGCTGATGCTCAAGACCGGCGAGGCTCTGGCCCGCAGGCTGGGCGGCACCGCGCTGATCACCGGCGACTCGCTCGGCCAGGTGAGCAGCCAGACCCTGGCCAATCTCACCGCGCTCGACGACGCCGTCAAGCTGCCGATCCTCCGCCCGCTGATCGGCTGGGACAAGTCCGAGATCATGGCCGAAGCCCGCCGCATCCGCACCCTGGCCATCTCCGAACTGCCCGATCAGGACTGCTGCACGCTGCTCACGCCGCGCCGCGTGGAGACCCGCGCCCGCATCGACGACCTGCGCCGCCTCGAGGGCCGCCTCGACGCCGAAGACCTGGCCGAGGAACTGGCCCTGAGCGCTCAGGAGTACCACCAGTAAACCCCTTTTCTTCCGAACGGTCCGTGGCCCTCCCGCTCCGGGCCCCGCGGTTCGTCGAGCGGGGTTCAGCGCGTTGGCCTCAGGCAGGGACGGGCTGGCACGCCGCCGCCAGAGCAGGGGTGAGGGTCCGGCCGATCAGGGGGGACAGGTGGGCGGCCAGGCTGGCCAGCTCGCGGAGGTCGGCTTCCACCAGCGCCTGCGGTCCGTCGCACAGCGCGCTCTCCGGGTGCGGATGGACGTCCACGATGATGCCGTCGGCCCCGACCGCGATCGCGGCCCGCGACAGCGGCAGCACCAGGTCGCGGCGGCCGCCGGAATGCGAGGGGTCCACGATCACCGGCAGGTGCGACAGCCGCTGGGCGACCGGGACCGCGCTGATGTCCAGGGTGTTCCTGGTCGCCGTCTCGAACGTGCGGATGCCCCGCTCGCACAGCACGATGTCGAGGTTGCCGCGCTGCGCGATGTACTCAGCGGCCATCAGCCACTCCTCGATCGTGGCGCTCATGCCGCGCTTGAGCATGACGGGCTTTCCTGCGCCGCCGACCGCTTGCAGCAGCGG
>Ga0187766_10001145_pt1 | contig 15467 bp, 6 predicted proteins | sample 0216_QUI02_MP05__4_FD_132971 | JGI IMG/M metagenome (GOLD analysis project Ga0187766, IMG submission 132971) | Tropical peat soil microbial communities from peatlands in Department of Meta, Colombia - 0216_QUI02_MP05_20_MG | ecosystem: Environmental > Terrestrial > Soil > Wetlands > Peat ... | reverse complement strand
TATCGGATTTGGAGTACCGGAGCTGAAATGAAAACCATGGAGAAGGGCTAAGGATGGAGATGCTGAAATTATTATTTTCAGACCGTGGGTTATTAGGTACGTTCAATGCGTAACATATCACGTATCATATTTACTATCGCCCTATTGCTTTGCATAGGGCAAGCCTTCTATTACTATCCGCTACTTCCTAACCGAGTAGCCTCGCACTTCGGAGCTTCCGGTCTGCCGAACGCTTGGTCTGACAAGGAAACTTTCTTGAAGATCTATCTCTTCATTGTGGCTTTTATCGGGGTCCTATTCTCAATCACCGGGGTCGTCGTCAGAAAGCTTCCTGATTCAATGATCAATCTGCCGAACAAGGACTATTGGCTATCTCTTGGGCATCGGCAGGAAACTACTGATTTTCTGGCACGGCAATTCCATTGGTTCGGTTCAGCAACCCTCCTGTTACTACTGGATATATTCCACCAGTCTTTTACTGTCAATCTCGGCAAAGCCGAGGCCCTTAGCCATCCTGTGACGAGTATCGCAATTTACGTCGGATTTTCCCTGCTCTGGAGTGTTATTTTAATCGTAAAATTTATGCGGCTTCCCTGACCGCCTCATTCAGCTACGAAGACATGGATAGGGAGGATAAGCTTGATAGGATATGATTGGTGTAGGATATCGCTTTTCAGCTGAGACTTTCATCGCGTATTACTTCCTGAAATAGATAAAGTTGCAAACCTCTTATCACTTGATGTTTCATTCGAAAACTGCTGAGCCGCTACCCAAAAAATCTCTCTTTATTTTAATAAAAGATTCTACTATACTTGTCTCTGGCCGTACTGTCGCTACAGGTCACGAGGATTAATTTATCCAATGCTCCATCAGCATAAGAAAACAATCACATCATCACCAGGTGATTTTTCGAAATGGCACCGCGGCCGGAAAGAGTTTTCGATCTGGATGATTGAACTGGAGCATGACGAAGTTCACCGGAAAATCTGGGCTGCGCGTAATCATCTTTCGGGATTGCTGCTCTCTCCGTACGAGAGGCAACCGCACATTACGCTCGTTGTTTGCGGGTTCCTGGTCAATGAGCGCCGTTGGTATGACGACTATGACAAGAGCCAATTCGATGCACACTGCCGGCAACTGAAGGAATCTAAACTCAAACCATTTTCCATAGAAATCCACGGCCTCGACAGCTTTGCTTCAGCGCCATTCTTCCACGTGCGTGACTGTCAAGGCGGAATTGAGCAGATCAAGGCGCTGCTGTCGACTACGGCGATTGATATTGATGACGATAGGTATAGTCCGCATGTGACGGTAGGCTTGTATTCGGGCGCATTCGATAGCCGGATTGTGTTGGAGCGGATCAAGGCTTTTGCTGATGAACCAATCAGGCTTTCCGTGGACCGGATAACGTTTGCAGCTTACGATGCATCAGACATTCGCGGGCCGCTAGTTTATAAGCATCGGGTAGAATTATCAAAGTGTGAGTGCATACAGGAAGTGAACTGTACCCCTCGGACCAAGTGATCATATTACATATGTTCAGGCACCGGTCTTTTGACTGCGATGTCAATATATTTCATAGGTGCATTCAATACTGACCTTCAATGTGAAAATTAACAGTTTTCGTTTGAAATATAGGGCGAGTTTTCATCCTGTAATAATTGAATTTGCCATTCGTTGAACCACATCAAGTTACATCCGGAAATTTACAGCGCATAACAATCACCATTCTTTGTTTTTGATAATCATCACTTTCAGAAAGGCAAATATTTCTGAATACAAGCCGAACGTATCCGATCAATATAAAGAAAATGTTGCTCTTCCTAAAAAACCTTGCCTTTACAATCATTGTCCCCGGGACAGTGGCGTTCTACATCCCTATCTGGATAGCTGGACGGCGGTCCGGCTTCCTTACTTTTTCGTCGGGTTGGGAACAATTCGTGGGGCTTGTCCCGATCCTGTTGGGTTTGGCAATCTATTTCCGGTGCGTATGGGATTTCGCTACGATAGGGCGAGGGACTCCGGCGCCGATTGACGAGCCTGACAAACTTATTGTGCGAGGGCTATATCGTTATGTGCGGAACCCGATGTATATTGGCGTGCTTCTTGTGATCCTCGGTTGGGCAATATGCTTCCGGTCATTGGGGGTGGTAAGCTACGGGTTCTGTGTGGGCTTGGCGTTTCACGGGTTCGCGGTAATATTTGAAGAGCCGCATTTGCGGCGAAGATACGGCGAATCGTATGCACACTATTGTCGCACTGTGCATCGATGGATTCCTGGTCGAGGGAGGCTATGATTTCTTATAATTTTTATTCTGAATAAAACACATCTTTTTGAAATGTGCGACTAACACGTCTTATCAGAACGAAAAGATACATCCTGGAATAGCGGACATTCAAGTTATCGCGACAATCAATGGTTCATCTCTTAATCTTGTTTTTATAATCTTGCTACTTATTGTCGTATTCTCAATACCCTAAAAATACCCCATCAATAATCGGTGCCCACTCTTAATCCATGTTATATTCAAATTACTCAATTCATGGTATCCGTCAATTAATGGATCCCGATAAAGCCAAACCCTTTGCAAGAGGAGCGGAAAGCGGCGGATCTTAAAAAACAAAGATGGCCGAGCTGCCGAAGGCTAAGATCCCCAATATATTTGACCATTTTTGCTAATAAGGTAACGGTTAGGACCTGACAGATATCGTTTGTTGATTCTCTTTAACCTTTAGACAAAGAGGTCGCCATGAAAAGAATTTTCAGTATCATGATTCTGGTTCTTTCGACAGCGGCTCTGCTCGGTTCCTGCCAAGGAGGAGGTGCAACCAGCGAAAGGGGAAGAAGTGCGTCGTTGGGCCCTCTGGATGCTGCCTTTAATACTACGGGCATAGTGACCACTACCGTTGGTACGATCAGGGATTATGGCCAAGCAGTTGCGATCCAATCAGACGGGAAGATCGTTGTGGCCGGCTATGCCGATAACGGCAGCCAAGATGTCTTCACGCTTGTGCGGTACAATACTAATGGTAGTTTGGACAAGACTTTTAATACTACGGGCATAGTGACCACTCCCATTGGTACGAGCGATGCAGACGCCTTTGCTGTCGCGATTCAGTCGGACGGGAAGATCGTTGTGGCCGGGGATTGCGATAACGGCAGCCAATACGTTTTTGCGCTTGTACGATATACGCCATAGGTGAAGATTAGCGGAAAGGCTGCCCGCTGGAGGGGCGTCTGTCCTCCTGATCCAATTTTTAGATGGGCTTATTCCCATCGAGCGGGGCTTTTTAAAGGAAGTAAAGCATAAAGGGGCTGATGAATCGCGGGATGACTTTCAAACAGAAATTGTTAAAGTTTCAAATTTCCTATATCAAAGTTCGTAGGTGTACTAAACGAAAACCTAATATGAAATTAATCACACGTCATTTCAGAATGAAGTCTCTAAATAAGTCGACCCGATTTTTTGGGAATTAACCTTTACTTCTGCTTTGGCCTTCGGGTAGAAAACTCGAGGGATATTCGTCTGGAATAGGGGTGAATATATCGATTTTAGGAGTTCAAAAAGATACAGAACCTAAAGATTGATGAAAAAAGGGGACAGCAATATCATTGCTGTCCCCATGCGCCATTTATCTGATCGAGATAATTATTTTTCTCTTTCGCCAGCCTCGATTCCTTTTCTTGTCTGTTCAATGGCTTTCTGCACCAGCTCAAGAGCTTTTGCCCGATGGCCTCCCTTGTTGTGCTCAGCCATCTCCAGTTCAGTCTTGGCGGTTTTCAAGGCATCAAGCGCGGCGATCATATGAGGCTGATTGATCGCGGCCCAGCTTCCAACTGCGCCACCAATAAGAATACCGATAACCAAAGCAATGACGATTTTCTTTACCATGATTATTCCCTCCTTGTATTAAGTCATCGAAATGTGGAGCCCTCAAATTCATGAACGTTTAGACCAACCGGAGATAAAAAGGTTGAAGGGGAAAAGGGTATCCGTGTAAATAGCGGTTATTGCTGTTGAGCTGATTTGCACGTTGAATTACCCCACCACTATCCATCTGGATCGGACTTTAATCTTTAAAGATTTCAGCAACTGGTACCGAAGAGATAATATAATCTTTCCAAGGGGATGCACAGACGAGTGCTTTAACGGGTCGGGACTTATGAACTTCCTGACCATACAGTGGTAACGGATATTCGTAGACAGAAAGCAAAAGGGAAGAGCACATTCGAGCATCCCAACGGATGCGCGGACCATATCTACTATGCCTGCCATGACAAACGCGGTTCATCCGCAGATATTGATTGTTGACGACGACGCCGTTCTGGTCGATCGGTATCTCGAGAGCCTTTCCGACACTTATCGGATCGTCACGGTCCAGACCGGACGGGTTGCGGTTGAACGAGTTAAACGGCGCAATGACATCGATCTCGCGGTCATCGAATACCGGCTTCCTGACATGTCAGGCATCGATGTCATGAAAGAGATCAAGGACTACGCGCCATCGGTTCTCGTTATCATCGCCACTGCATATGGCGATGAGGAGGTAGCGGTCGAGGCATTCAGGAGCGGCGCCCGCGATTACCTGAAGAAGCCCTTCGGCATATCCGAGCTTTCCTCGAAGATCGATTTCTATCTCGCTCTCCGGCACGCGGATCAGCAGCGCAGAAAGAACATCCTTCCCGGGACCGATACGCCGGAGCTGCCGGGGACGCAGCCTATCTCCGTCACACTCAGCCAATACCGTAAGATACAGAAGGCCGTTCGCTTCATCAACGACAACTACCGGAACGATATCTGTCTCGACAACGTTGCCAGGGAGGCCGGCATGTCGCCGGCACACTTTTCAAGAACATTCAAAAAGGTGATGGGCCTGCCGTATCAGGACTATCTTAACGGCCGCAGGATCATGAAGGCCAAGAAACTTCTCCGCACCACCGCCCAGAGCGTGACCGAAATCGCCATCTTCCTCGGTTTTGCCGACCCGACCGGCTTCGGCAGAACTTTCAAGAAACTGACCAGTTATACACCTTCCTCTTATAGAAACTTGCCCGAGAATTGATTTTCTGCCAAAAGAGCATTAAAAGCCGAGAGCACGTCATATAAAGCCGAGACAGGTACGGCTGCTGTCTGCTAGCTTTATCAGGTATGTACTCTAACCAGCAGGTCTGGAAGTCGGGAAGTTTCCTTATGGCCCTGACGGCATGCGGATCCAGGCTCGGGTTCCCGTTACTGCTCCTCTTCGCCCTGTCCATGGCCGCCGCCCGCGGCTCAGATGCGGCTGAGGCCATGTGCTCCCAATTCGGCGGTGTCGTCGACGGCAACAACCCCGCCACCTACGCAGCAATACAAAATGCCTCCACGTTCGGGATCGACATGGATTGCACGATCAAGAACTTCCCGTTGTCCGTGGGCGGCTTCCCGGTCAAGAACATCAACTTCCACTTCCCGAAGCAGCAATCATACCACATCGATTTCCTGAACGTCTACTACGGTGGCCATATGGCATGCGCCGACCCGACCCACTCGACCTTCTGGATATACTGGGGACCAGGCAGCTTCGATAATATCTGCCACGAATGCCAGTCGCACTTTGTGCCCGTCGAGGCAGTGCAAAAGAAGGACCCCCCGAACCAGACCACCGCAACCATTGGAGCACCCTTCACCTATACGATCGTGGCGCCGCTGCTCGGCAATCTGGACTCATCGGGGTCCTTCCACTATGTTAAGACCAGCGATGACGCCACCGTAACGAATGTGGTAATTACTGACGACCTCACGACGACAGGCGCCTCCCTCACCTACGTGACGAACACCGCCTACATGGTGAACGCCGCTACCGGCGCAAGAACCCCGATAAACGGAGGCGCACCCCTCAAGCTCGGTGCGAGCGGCACCTGGCTCGCCAGCCACCCAGGGGTCCTGTCCGATTCCACCAAGCATTTAATATTCTCCTATGAGTATAATCCCGCCCTGGCGTCCATCCCTGCAGGGTACAACGTCGAAATAGACCTTACGGTCGTCCTCGACGACAGCCCGGCAAACAAGGCGCAGACGCAGTTTAAGAACACCGCAAACATGTGGTTCGGCAAGACGATCAAGGGGACGGTCATGACCGACCTCCAGGCCGAGCCCGGCACTACTCCGCCCATGACGATCGCCGAGCCCAATCTCGTTGTCACGAAGAAGAGCTCGGTTTCGAACCTCTCCGTGGGGTCCAAAGCGCCCTTCAGCATAAACGTCCAGAACGTGGGCGGATCAGACACGTGGAACGCGACGATCACCGACAACATCCCAGCCGGCATGTGCGCCTATGACCTAAGGCCCACGGTGACCGCAGAGGTCTATGCCGCTGACGGCGTCACACCGGTCTCGGGACCGCTCGTTCCCGGCACCGACTTTTTGGTCACCTGGAACGGCGGCACGCCGTCTGCCTGCCAGATGAGCCTTGCCATGCAGACACCGAAGGCCAAGATCGGGCCAACCCAGCGCCTGATTATAAACTACCAGGCTATGCTCGATAGCGGGATCTCTTCCGGAACGTTTACCAACGTAGCAGGCGCCACCCGCTGGTTCAGCGCCGACAGTTCCTCGGCTGTCCACCGTGAATACGACAGGACGCTTACCAACGGCACGCCGGGGATCATTGATTTCCAGGATGCCTTTACCGTAACGGCCACCACTTCCAACTATTACTTACTTAAATCGGTCGAAGACTTGACGACCGGGGCATACCCGCCCACCTCGGCCTTCCCGGGCGACAAGCTGAGGTATACGCTCGAACTCCAGAACTTCACAACCACCTCTCTTAACAGCGTCAAGGTCACCGACGATCTTGGCGCCTTGAACGGATTTTCCGCCTTCGTCCCGGGCTCGCTCTCCCTTGCTGGAACCAACCTTCCAGCGGGAACCTACACTGTATGCCCCGCGTGCGGCACCAACGGGGCAGGCACTGTAACAATAAACAACCTTACGTTGGGCCCCAATGCACAGTACCAGATCCAGTTCGACGTTACCCTAGCAGGGAGCATCGCCAACGGCGCTATCGTCAGGAACCAGGCAGGCCTGGCCGGCACCGATTCTAACAACAAATCATGGTCCGGCGTCAGCGATGACCCGTACGTGAACGGGCCGTCGCCCCTTAGCGGGACGGGCGATATCACCGCCGTCACGGTGCAGGTGCCAGGCGCACTGTCGAAAACCTCGCCGACACCTTCGACTGCGACCATCGGTCAGCAGTATAGCTACACGATCACGGTGCCGGCAGCCCCGGCCAAGGCCCCCCTGTACGACGTACGCATCCTTGACAGCCTCCCGCCCAACGTGACCTTTGTCAGCGCCTCTGTGGTCTCCGGAGGAACCTGGAACGTCATCAATACAGGCACCGGTTCCAACCTCATCCTTCAGGACTCAGGTACTGGCATCGACATCCCCGCGGGCGGCCAAGCCGTCATCAGGGTAACCGTGGCCGTCATGAACACCGCTACGAACATAAACGGCGTTTCGTTCATAAACAGCGCGTCGTATACCCATAACAAACGCAAAGGATGCGGCGGTACGACTACAGTGACCGGCGGTTCGGGAAACAGCACGCCCATGACGGTCGTCGAGCCGCACCTCACCATCACGAAAACGGTGAGCTACTTTTCGCCATCCGGCAAACTGGCCACCAGCCCGGCCGCTGCTGGCGACGTTCTTCAATACGCAGTCACTTTGACCAATGACGGTACTTCAACCGCGTATGATTCGGACGTCATCGACACGCTGCCGGCGAACGTAGCGCTTGTTCCCGGTTCCGCAGCTGCACAGATCAACGGTTCCCCGGTAGTTGGTTTTATTTCGAATCCGGCGCTGCTCTCCGGCGGCTCGCTCGATTGGGGCAGCGCAAATGGCGACGGCAGCCTCACTATACCCGTGAACGGGAAGCTCGTATTGACGTTCCAGGCGAAGGTGCTGTCGGTTGACGGCACGCCGTTCGGCAACACCGCTTATACGGCATGGACATCGCTGTCAGGCAGTGCTTCCGGCGAGCGCACCGGCGCCGGCTGCCCGAACATCACTCAGCCCAACAACTATTGTTCCGGCCCTGCCACCGCCACCATCTCATCTCAGGATCCCACGACCATTTTCAAATCAGTGGTCTCCGACACCTGGAACAGCGGGCTCAGCACCGCTACTGATTCAACGCTTCGCATAGGCGACACCGTCGTTTACAGTCTTTCATTGACCTTCCGTTCCGGGACGACCCAGAACGTTGTGGTCACCGATACTCTCCCCGCAGGACTCTCCTATGACAGCCTGGTGTCCATCACTCCAGCTTCGGGCGGGAGCCTCACTTACGCCGTTTCATCCCAGCCGTCTCAGGGTGCCACCGGGGCCTTGACCTGGAATCTCGGGAACGTCTCCAATGTATCAGGCGGCAGTGCTGCCAGCAACATCCTGACCATCCAGTACCGGGCAAAGGTAATCAAGAACACCCTTGCACAGACGCCTGTGAAACAGATTTTGACCAACAACGCTTCAGTGAGCTACGCGATTAACAGCATAGCCGCATCTCCTAAGACATCAAGCGCCTCTCTCAATATATGGCAGCCGATGCTCGGCGTGTCCAAGAGCGCCGCCCCTGCGGCCGGGGGCACCAGTGTCAGCGCAGGCGATCTCATCACCTATACCATATACATCGCGAACACCGGCGCGTCTCCGGCATATGATCCCGTGCTCACCGACACGCTGCCCGCGGGACTCCGCCAGAACGGCGTTACCACCACCGGCGTTTCACTCGTCAATACCGCCACGAAAGCCGTGGTTTCAACACTTCCCGTTCCCGCGTCGCCGTACTTCTCTTATAACCCCGCCACCGGCGTCGCCTCCTGGAACTTCGACACGGGCGTTGCCAATGCCTACAGCATCCCGCCGGGCGATACCCTTCAGGTGGTCTACCAGGTCAAGGCGGACAGCACCTTAGGGTCCGGAACTCCCCTGGTCAATAACACCCTTGTCCAGCATTACTACTCCCTGGACAGCATCGATGTGCCGGCAAACAGCGTTGTCGCCGACAGGCAGGTTTACGGCCCGACCTCCGCAGCGACCGTCCAGCTGACCAGCGCCTCTGCGTCAGCGCTTTCTGCGCTTTCGAAGCAGGCCCTGGTGTCCACCGCTTCGCTCGGTCAGCCCTTCACCTACCGCATCACGGTCCCCGCTCAGCATTCGTCTACGGCGATCTATAATGTTCAGGTCACAGACGATATGAGCCTTGCCGCGACCGGCGTGTCTCTTAACTACGTGGCCGCAACCGCTCGCCTTGCGTCAGGGACCAAGTCCTGGTCTTCTCTTACCAATTCAGGGACCTCAACGAATCTGGTACTGGCGGACACGGCAAGCGGCGGACTTTATGTTCCAGCCGGCGACCAGCTTATCATGGATGTCACCGTGGTGCTGGCAAACGACACAACGAACAATACCATCGGGAAACAATTCACCAACACGGCGAACTACAAATACAACAAGGCAAGCGGCGATAACACCACGGGTGCTGCTGGCGCCCCAGGATCGAGCTCCCCGGTCACCATCGTTGGCCCCAACTTGACCCTGACGAAGACCGGCCCAAGCACCATGGGCGCCGGTACGCCAGGCACCTTCACGCTTAATATTCAGAATGCCGGATCCTCCTCTGCATGGAATACGACCATAACAGACATCCTTCCCAACGTGACCGGGCCTGCTAAGGGCGGCATGTGCGGCCAGGCTCCGGCGAACATCACTGCCCGCATTTACCAGCCGGACGGCGTCACGCCAGTCTCTTCTCCTTTGGTAAGCGGCACGGACTTCACCGCTTCCTTCACGGGCACGCCGGCCTGCACTCTGACGATCACTACGAAGTCGACGGCAGCCACGGCCATTGCGCCGGCAAACCGGCTGATAATCACGTATCAAGCTTCTCTCGACCAGGGCACAGCAGGGGGTCTCGCCCTCACCAACATTGCGGGCGCGACGAGTTACCAGAGCGCCGACCCCTCGGCCACGGGCGCATCGGGGAACGTGCATACCACCATGAACACCTTGACGAACGGTACGCCTGGAATACTGGACTTCCAGGACGCCTTCACGGTAAACACCCAGTCGACCGTCCTTACCTTCACCAAGACCGCATTCGATGTGACCACCGGCCAGTCAGGCGCCACCGCAAGGCCTGGCGATACACTCAAATATACGCTTACGGTCCAGAACACAGGCACTCTTGCCGCCTCCGGCCTATCGCTTACGGACGAGCTTGACAGGCTGAACCAGACCGCCATGTTCGTTCCCGGAACCCTGACACTCACGGCAGTCCCTGTGGGCGCCATCGTTTCTCAGACAACCGGGACAAAGGGCACCGGCATGATAAGCATTGGAAACCTCAATATCGATGCCCAGGGAGGGGCCAACGACAAGCTGGTGGTCGAGTTTACGGCCAGGCTCCTGCCCGCAATCAACAGCGGCACAAAGGTCCTGAACCAGGGACAGATCGGCTCTTCTCTCTCAAGCAACGACCCGTCCCAGGGCGGTACCGCCAATCCGACACAAACGACCATCGTCTCGGCACCGGTCTTCCGTGTACAGAAGACGGTACAGGATCTGACATCGGGCACCTCGACAGTCACTGCGGGGGACACCTTGAGGTACACCATCAAGGTGAACAACATCGGCTCGGAGAACGCCGTGGGCGTGACTCTCAGGGACCTCGTCCCGGCTAATACCTCCTATGTCGCGGGCTCCACGACCCTCAACGGAGCGGCAGTGGCGGACATCAGCGCAGGTGTCAGTCCTCTTCAGAACGGCATGCCGATCAATACCCGGTCAAACCTGACGCCGGGCGCCATGCCTGCGGATGCCACTGCCTCCGCCGCCAATACTGCAACCGTCACATTCGACGTCAAGATCAGCGTAAGCGTGGTGAACGGCACCATGATTTCCAACCAGGGCTTCGTGGACGGCTCCGGAGCGGGGAGCGGTCCGGCCCCCGAACAGCCTTCAGGCGACCCGAACAATCCTGTGCCGAACAGTCCGACCTCGGTCGTCGTGGGGAATCTGCCGCTCCTCACTGCGCAGAAGACCGTCAAGCTCTCCGTGGACAATAACGGGAACGGCCTCGTTGACCCGGGCGACGTTATCCGTTACACCATCACCCTGACGAACTCTGCCGCGACGCCTGCCTCCGGCGTCGTTCTTACCGATGTCGTCCCTGCCAACACGACCTACGTTTCGAACAGCACTACGTTAAACGGCAGTGCCGTAGCCGATGCCGGCGCAGGCGTGTCCCCCCTGGCCTCCGGCATGTCCGTCGTTTCCACCGGCCCTACGCAGAGTTCTTCGCCGTCCGGCGGCACCGTGGCCGCAAACAGCACCGGGACCATCACCTTTGACGTCCGGGTCAACGCCGGCGTAGCCCCAGGAACGATCATCTGTAACCAGGGCACAGTGGCAGCAACCGGTCTTACAAACCTTTTGACCGACTCCGACGGCAATCCTGCCAACGGCTACCAGTCGACCTGCATCACTGTCGGGAACGCCCAACAGCTTACCGTTACCAAGACATATGCCGTGGTGGGAGGAGGTGTGCCGCTTCCCGGAAGCATCGTCGAGTATACCGTCACCGCAACCAATATCGGCACGGTCCCGGCCACTGGCGTGGTGATCACGGATGATCTTTCCTCGATCCTGGCGCAAGCCTCCTATGTCGCCGGCTCTGCGGCCATGAACGGGTCGGCAAACGGCGTCAACTTCGCATCACCGGTGATCACAGCGAACTACGGCGTCACCTACGGTTCCCTGGCTCCTGGCGGAACAGTCGTACTCCGCTTCCGCGTCAAATTAAACACGACGGCTCCTACCGGCACCGCCGTCACCAATACCGCCCAGGCGGCCTGGAACACTCCGCAGCAGACGACGACGTCAAGCGTCACCCTCAGTTTCGGTTCACAGCCGGGAAGCTTCTCCGGCCGCGCATGGCAGGACTCCAACTTCAACAAAGCGTTCGACAGCGGGGAGCAGCCGTTCTCCGGGTGGGCGGCGGATATCTACAAGGACGGCCAGATAATAGGCACCGCATACACGGCTTCCGACGGAACGTACCAGATAAGCGGCCTCGCCCCCAATGCCGGTACTACGAGCACGTATGAGATCCGATTCCGCGCCCCAGGCGCCGGAGCCAACACGGCCATGCTGGGATGGGGCGATTCTCCGTTCACCAACGGCATGCAGCGGATATCGAACATCGTCCTTGCCTCGGGAGGAAGCCTTGCGAACCTGAACCTCCTGCTGACCCCCAACGGCGTAGTCTACGATTCCATCGCACGGACGCCGATTATGGGCGCCGCGCTTACCATGCTTCAGGCATCTACCAAGTCGCCGCTTCCCGCAAGCTGTTTTAACGACCCGGCAGCGCAGGGCCAGGTAACGCTTCCAGGCGGGTTTTACAAGTTCGACCTGAACTTCAGCGACGCGTCCGCCTGCCCGTCAGGCGGCGATTATCTGATCCAGGTCATGCCTCCCGCATCAGGATACATTGCCGGCCTGTCGAAACTGATACCGCCGACGTCAAGCGCCTCGACCGCGACGTTCTCGGTCCCGACCTGCCCCGGCGGCCCGGCCGACGCAGTGCCTGCAACTTCTGCCTATTGCGAGGCTCAGGCTTCCGTCCTGCCTCCGGCAGCCTCGGTGCCCGCCGGACATGGCACTGCCTATTACCTGCATCTTACGTTCGATAACGCGAGGCCGGGGGACAGCCAGATCTACAACAACCATATCGCCATCGATCCCGTGCAGAATAACGCGATCGCCATCACGAAGACCACAACGATGGTGAACGTCTCGATCGGCCAGATGGTCCCCTATACGATCACGCTGACCAACACCCTGGGGGCCGATCTTGCGAACCTGGAAGTCGTCGATACCCCGCCTCCCGGATTCAAGTACGTTTCAGGCTCCGGCGTCGTGGACGGCCAAAAGGTCGAGCCGACGATAAGCGGGACCCAGCTTATCTGGAACATCTCGACCCTTGCCGCAAATTCTCAGCACACCATCAACCTGATACTGGTCGTGACGGCCGGGGTCTCGAATGGCAATTACGTTAACAAGGCCCAGGTTATTAATGGCGTCACTGGTGTCGTCCAAGCAAATTCCAAGGGTGCTGTCCCCGTCATGAACGGCGTCACCGGGGTCGGTCAGGCCATGAGCAATGCCAAGGCCGCTGTCCCGGCTGTTTACCAGGCCGCAGCCACCATCCATGCCATGGCCCCCGGCAGCCCCGCCTCGGGCGTAGCAGTCGCAACGGTCCACGTCGCACCCGACCCCACGATGGACTGCACCGATATCATCGGCAAGGTGTTCGACGACGCCAACGCGAACGGCTATCAGGACACGGGAGAGCAGGGTCTGGCAGGCGTGAGGATCGTTTCGGCGAACGGCCTGATAGCGACTACGGACAAGTTCGGCCGTTTCCACATCACCTGCGCCGTGGTCCCCGACCCCGACAGGGGAAGCAACTTCATCCTGAAGCTCGATGACCGTTCGCTGCCGACAGGCTACCGGGTCACCACGGATAACCCGCTTGTCCTCCGGGTCACACGCGGGAAGGCGATGAAATTCGACTTCGGCGCCGCTCTTCACCGCGTGGTGCGCCTGGACATCGCGGACGGCGTTTTCGAGCCGAAAACGTCGGTGATGCGGGAGCAGTGGAAGCCGAGGATGGATATGCTCATAAGCGAGCTCAAAAAATCCCCGTCCATCCTGCGTATTTCTTATCTCGCAGACGTTGAGGACCGGTCGGAGGTCTCGGATAGGATCTCTGCGGTCAAAAAGATGGCGTCGTCCTTGTGGGGCCAGGGGCCGTACAGGCTCACGATCGAGACGGAGACATACTGGCGGCGCGGAGGGCCTCCCGGCACAAGTTCATTCGATCAGTCGTCCGCCGTCAGTTCCTCCGGAACTTACACGGCCGCCGTCCCTGCAGACCCTGCTTCTTCTGGCAATGGCGTTTCCGTCGCGCCCTCCCTCGGCGAGGCCGTCGAGCGACATGCGGATGCCGACCTTCCGAGAACATTGTGGACAGAGGGCGGGGACTCCGCCGTTCATACCGGACAGGGTGGGAATGCCGAGCCCCGAAACGCGCAGGAAAAGACGGTGAAGACCGTGAAGCTTCAAAACCTCGTACCGCCCCTGCGCATCGGATCGGGAGAAACGGACATCCCGGAATCTTATGTCCAGCGCCTGAAGGAAATACTGTCCGGAATGCAGGGAAAGAACAACGTCCGCCTGCATCTGGTGGGCCATACGGACAATTCGCCGATGTTCGGGGAAGAGAAGCAGAAGTACGGCGACAACACCGCGCTTTCCCGTGAACGGGCCGGTGCCGCCGCCCTGTATCTCCAGAAGGCCCTTGGCCTTCCCCCGGATTCCGTCACCTACGAGGGCGTTGGCGAATCAGGGCCCGCGGCAAGCAACGCCACCTTCCAGGGCAAGGCAGAGAACCGCCGTGTCGAGGTCGAGGTCTGGTACGACGAGGCCCCTGACAAACTTGCTGATAACGGGGCGCCTGCTCCGGAACGAGTGGACCGCGTGAAGGTCTGCCGCGTCGAGACGTTGTGCAAGCTGAGCTATAAGGAGGGTCATTCCAGACGGGCCAGGATAAGGAACATCGTGCCGCCGCTCCATATGGACGACGATACGGCGGCCATACCCGATGGCTTCATCTCCAATGTGCGCCAGGTGCTCGAAAACCTGAGGACGAAGGAACACGTCGTCGTCAAATTCATAGGTCATACCGACGATCAGCCCCTCTCGGAGCGGAACGAACGGATCTACGGCGACCCTGTTTCATTGTCCAAGGCCAGGGCACGGCGCGCGGTGCTGGCTGTTAAGGACGCGCTCAAGCTCCCGTCGTCGGCGATCGACGTCGACGGCAAGGGCGCGGCTGGTCCCATCGGCTCGAACGACACCGCTAAGGGCCGGGCACTTAACCGGCGCATCGAGGTCGAATTCTGGTATGACGACGAACTGCAGGTCCTGCCGGACGAGCTGCGGCCATGCCCGGAACCGGCCGGAGCCGAGACGGTGACGCGCGTCTATGACGGTCCGTCCGGAAACATAAAGCCCATCCTGTTCGACCATGGTGAACCGGTGATCACTCCGGAGCAGTTAGAGCACATGCGTCTTAGCCTGGACGAGGTAAAGGACAAGCAGAGGGCGCGCCTCCGCTTCATCGGCTATACCAACGACGAACGCCTCGAACGACGCACCGCGATGGTGTACGGCGACGACATCGGTCTTTCCACCTCACGCGCGCGGCGCGCCATGGACATCGCGGTGAACCGCCTCGGCCTTGCGCCTTCACAGGCCGAGTTCGAGGGCCATGGCTACGTGCAGTCGGACGATGTGGCCAGGACGGGCTTCGTCGAGTCGGATACGGCCAGGGTCGAGGTGCAGGTC
>Ga0187766_10001144_pt1 | contig 15473 bp, 12 predicted proteins | sample 0216_QUI02_MP05__4_FD_132971 | JGI IMG/M metagenome (GOLD analysis project Ga0187766, IMG submission 132971) | Tropical peat soil microbial communities from peatlands in Department of Meta, Colombia - 0216_QUI02_MP05_20_MG | ecosystem: Environmental > Terrestrial > Soil > Wetlands > Peat ... | reverse complement strand
GAATCAAGCCTTCCCCCCAGTCCGACCTCTAAAATTGCCAGATCTACCAATTTCTGATTGAAATAGTGAAGCGCCATGGCCGTGGTAAAATCAAAAAAGGTGAAAGGAGGAACGATGCCTGCCGATTCTATTTCCTTCTTCATCCATCGGGTGAGGGCGGCCACCTCATCTTCTTCGATCTCCTTGCCGTTCACTTTGATCCTTTCGGTAAATCGAATGAGATGCGGAGAAGTGTACAGCCCTACCCGATAGCCTTCCCTCTGCAGGATCGAACCCATCATCGCAGCGGTGGACCCCTTCCCGTTTGTCCCTCCGACGTGGATGGCCTGAATCTCTTTGTGCGGATTTCCAACGGCGTTGAGGATTCTCTCTACCTGGGTCAGTCCAAAGATCATCCCGAACTTTTCGAGATGATAAAGGTAGTCGAGCGACTTTCGGTAGGCCTCTTGGCCCATGGATCCGGTTCCTCTGTTAGCTCTCCGGGTTTAGCATTTCTAATAAGGAAGCAAGCGTGTGTCGGAGGTCCTTCCGCTCCACAATCAGGTCAACCATCCCGTGTTCGAGAAGATATTCTGCTCGCTGGAATCCTTCCGGGAGCTCTGCCCGGATCGTCTCTTTAATCACCCTGGGTCCTGCAAATCCGATCATCGCCTTCGGCTCTGCAATGATGATATCGCCCAACATGGCGATGCTGGCGGAGACCCCACCTGTCGTGGGATCGGTCAGCACCGAGATATACGGAATTCTCGCCTCATGGAGTTTAGCCAAGGCCGCACTGGTTTTGGCCATCTGCATCAAAGAAAGGATCCCCTCCTGCATTCTTGCTCCACCCGAGGCGCAGAAAATGATCACACTGAACTTTTTTTCGATGGCTCGTTCGATCAGACGAGTGATCTTTTCACCCACCACCGACCCCAAGCTTCCCCCCATAAAATTAAATTCGAAAATGCCGAGCATCGCCCGCTGGCCTTCAATCTCCGCTTCCCCGCAGATGACGGCATCCTTATGTCCGGTCTTTTCCTGGGATTCCTTGACCCGAGAGGAGTATCGCTTCGAGTCCTTGAACTCTAAAGGATCGGTAGAGATAAGGTCCATGTCATATTCGATGAAACTTCCGGGGTCCGCGACACAATCAATTCTCCTCCGGGCGGGAATCTGAAAATGGTAGTTACATTTGGGGCAGACTTGAAGATTGCGTTCGATGACCTTCCGATAGATAATCTCATTACAAGAGTTGCACTTTACCCAGAGATGGTCGGAGGGCTTCAGCTCCTCTCGTCTCTCTTTCTCCTCTTTTTCCTCGTCCCCTTTCTTGAACCAGGTCATCCTCTCCGCTCACCCTTCCTACACAAGTGATTTAACGTAACAAAATCATAATGAGATGTCAATCTGTTGTACCCCTTCCTTCGGGGCCTTTTTCCCTTGATGAGGTGAAGCACCATGAGGAGGACGACAGCTCGGAAGGTCTTCCTTTACTCATCTCACGGAATCGGGGATGCTTTCCATCCTTTCCCTCCCCCTCCTTGAATCCATTGAATATCCTTTACAGGCATGCTACTTTTGACCATGATGAAAAACATTCAGGTTCCTATCGACTCCATGGCATTTAAAGGATATGGAGTGGCCCGGATTCATGGCAAAGTGGTCTTCGTCCCTTACACGGTAACCGGTGATAGGGCCTGGGTCGAAGTGATAGAAGACAAGAAGGAGTATTCGATGGGAAGGGTAGCCGAAATCATCGAGCCCTCTCCGCGGAGAGTGGCTCCTCCCTGCCCCTACTTTGGGAGGTGTGGGGGTTGCCAGTGGCAACACATCGACTATCCAATTCAGGTGGAACTAAAAAAAGAGATTCTCGCGGAGACCCTGAAAAGATTAGGGAGGCTGAAGGAAATTCCATCCATCAGAGTAATGCCTTCGCCCAAGCCTTATGACTACCGGATCAGAATCCAATTAAAGGTGAGGGGAAAAGCGATGGGCTATTACCGAGAGGGGTCCCATCAGATTGTGGACATCGACCACTGCCCCATCTCACATCCCCTGGTCAATCGGATCCTCCGAAAACTTCGAGGAGAATTCGCCGTTTTGCAGCTCATGAGAGAGATCGAAATCAAGGTCTCCCCGGAGGGAGGGAGAGGAATTATCCTGTTTCACCCTCATTCGTACGATCGCCGAATCGAGCCTCTGACCAAAAGACTCCTTCAGAGCGATCTGATCCTCGGGGGCGTCGCCATCGCAGGAAAGGGGAGGTTAAAACTTTTCGGCGATCCTCTGGAGTTTACAATCCCATCGTATCAAGACAGAGACCTTGCGCTCCGAATCTCGCCGGGGAGTTTCTCCCAGATCAACACGGAGCAGAATCAAGCGTTAATTCAGATCGTTCTTCAATTCTCAGAGGTCAACAAGGAGGACAGCGTCTTGGACCTCTATGCCGGTGTAGGAAACCTCACTCTTCCTTTGGCCACGGGAGCGAAGGAAGCCTTGGGGATCGAAGAGAACAGGATGGCCGTCAAGGATGCACAGTTCAATGCGGAAAGAAACGGGATTCAGAACTGTCATTTTATTCAAGGAAGGGTAGAACACGTCTTATCGGATTGGGAGAGGGAGATACCTCATCTCATCGTCCTCGACCCTCCGAGGACAGGATGCAAGGAGATTTTGGGTCGAGTGGTCGGATTAAAACCCAAAAAAATCATTTATGTCTCTTGCGACCCTACTACCTTCGCACGGGATCTCCGTCTCTTCTATGAGAGGGGATACACTCTGCAAAGACTTAGCCTCATCGATATGTTCCCTCAGACCTACCATATGGAAGTGGTGGGACTGCTGAAACCGGACGAAAGGGTTCAAGGGATCTAGGGTTCAAATGTTTGATGGTGGAAAGTAGAGAGTAGAAAGTAGTCAAAGACCACGTTCCACATTCCACCTTCTACCCTCGCGATCTTGACCCCTCGAATCCTTGAATCCTTAATCCCGCCTTAGGGGGGTCAAATGACTTTATTGAGCGGATACTCGATAATTCCCACAGCTCCTCGCTTCTGCAATTTTGGGATGAGTTCCCGGACAATCTTCTCAGAAATAATGGTCTCCACTGAAAACCAATCGTTCTGAAAGAGGTTGGAAACTGTGGGTGCGGTGATGCTCGGGAGGATTTCAATCACACTCTTAAGGTCATTGGCCGACACGTTCATCTTGAGCCCAACCATCCCCTCTGCGCGAAGGGCTCCCTGAAGAAGAAGAGAGATCTGCTCAATCTTCTCCCCTTTCCACGGGTCTTGATAAGATGCACGATTGGCGATCAGCTGTGTATTGGTCTGTAGGAGTTCTTCGACGATTCGCAGATTATTCGCCCGCAAGGTACTTCCGGTCTCCGTTACCTCGACAATCGCATCACACAACCCTTCAATCACCTTGCCTTCCGTGGCCCCCCATGAAAACTCGACATCCACGTTAATTTTTCGCTCGGCAAAGTATCTCTTGGTAAAATTGACGAGTTCCGTGAAAATCTTTTTTCCCCTCAAATCCTTCAGTTGACGGATGGGAGAATCCTCGGCCACGACCAGAACCCATCGGGCGGCAGAGGCGCTGGTTTTGGAGTAGATCAAATCCTGAACGACCACGACATCAGAGCCGTTTTCTAAAATCCAATCTTTCCCGGTCAGCCCCACATCCAACGTCCCTGTTTCCACAAACCGCGACATCTCCTGGGCCCGGACCAGGGTGCAGCGAATCTCATCATCATCTACCATAGGGAAATAACTCCGAGAGCTCACCGTGATCTTCCAGCCCGACTTCTTAAACAGCTCGATGGTGGCATTCTCCAGACTCCCCTTCGGAATTCCAACCTTCAGCATTTTCACCTTCCGTAAACCTCCTTCGGGTCAAAGACTCTCTTTCCTAAGACTTCCCATTGCCCCTTCTCAAATCGTTGATGGAAGCAGGTTTTAAAACCGGTATGGCAGGCTGCCCCTCCGATCTGATCCACTTTGAGCAGGAGGGTATCCCCGTCACAATCGAGATAAATCTCTTTAATCTCCTGAAAATTTCCCGACGTCTCTCCTTTGACCCAAATTTTCTTACGGGACCTCGACCAGAAAGAAGCCTTCTTTGTTTTCAGCGTCTTTTCCCACGATTCTCGATTCATATAACCTAACATCAAGACCTCGTTGGTGGAGGCCTCCTGGATGATCACCGGGATGAGCCCATCCCCTTTTTTAAAATCGATCTCAATCACACTTCCTCCTTTGGAGGGGTTCGAGGATTCGAGAGACAGAGAGCCGAAAGTGGAGAGTAGAAAGTGGTCAAAACCGCATTCCACATTCCACCCTCCACATTCAAAACCTTGAACCCTTGTCCCCTTGACTCCTTGAATCCTATTCGTTCATCAAAAGTTTCGCCATCTGAGCGGCGTTCTTGGCAGCGGAACCGGAGTAACAGTTATTAAAAAAGACGAGGGTCCTCGCTGCCTTCTTGGAAATATCCATGATACCCGGAACGAATTCCTTCAGTTCTTTTTCGCTGTAAAGATAATCATATCTTACCTTAAGCGGGACGTTGAACCAATTGGGATTTCTGCCATGAAATCTAAAATAACCGATTTCAGAAGTAGCCCTTGGAACGTAGGGCATCAATTGCGGCAGCTTGGGCTCGTCAACCACGCAGAACCCAATCTCCTTTTTCTCCAAGAACTGAAAGGTTTCTTCCTTTAGCCAGGCCTTGTTTCGGAACTCAAAAACCAGCGGAAGATCTCCCATCTCCTCCTTAAATTGTTGAAGATAACTCGAGTTCTCCCGGTTGGGAAAAAATCCGTAGGGAAACTGCGCCAGGACACAGGCGAGTTTCCGCTCTTCAATCAGAGGAGTGAGACCATATTTGAATTTCTTAAAGGTCTCCTGATTATCGATCCTCGCACGGGTCTCTTTGTCCCAAATGTCATGCGTCATCCCCTTAAAAGACTTCACCACAAATTCAAAACTCTCGGATGTCTTTTGGGCCATCCCCGCCAGACTCTTCTGAGAAGGAAGGGTATAATAGGTGAAATTGATCTCCAGGACACGAAACCCCAACTCTTTTTCGTAGAAGGATAACATATCCCTTTCCCGAATACCCGCAGGATAAACCGTCCCCTTCCAATCCGGAAAAGAAAAACCACTTGTACCGATCTTGATCATCTCTCCATGGTCCGTATGGAGCCCCACGATCAGGCATAGCATGGTTCAGTCAGAAGTTCGTGTGGAGCGACATCCCGGCCGACGAATAAGTAATTTTTTCTGCCGGGATAAACGAATCGGGCCCTAGGGCCCGGTGATCTTAAAAATAGAACGAATGGGAGGAAATTGTCAACCCCGATGTCGCCTCCTCCCCAACTGTCCTCTCCCTCTTTGGCGGAGAGGATGAAGGTGGGGGGGGATTGAATAAGACGGCTACTTCAGGTTAAAAGAGATGTATGAATAGGTATAGATGCGGAATGATTTTGAAGTTCTTACTCTATATTCTTCTTTTCTCCTGCTGGACCATTGAATTAGCACGGCCTCAAGAAATACCGACAAAAGAACAGATGATTGGTAAATTCTCCGGCCGCATCCCTCGCGAATGGGGAGAAATCGTCAACGGAGTGAAAACCAGATTAAATTCGGACCAGAAAGTCTTGGCATTGACCTTCGATGCCTGTGGAGGCCCGAAGGGAAGCGGATATGATGCTAAGTTAATTGACTTCTTGACAAGTGAGGCGATTCCCGCCACGCTGTTCATCACTGGAAAATGGATGGATGCGAACCCTGACATTTTCCGAACATTATCAAGAAATCCCCTATTTGAAATTGAAAATCACGGTTTGAAACATAGGCCATGCTCAGCCATTGGCCGCTCGGCTTATGGAATAAAAGGGACAAGGAATGCTGGAGACATTATCGATGAAATAGAATCGAATGCTTTAAGAATCCAAACCATGGCCGGTCGCAAACCAAAATATTATCGGCCCGGTGCAGCCTACTGCGATGAAATCTGTGTTGAGATCGCCAATGCCCTCGGATACGAAGTGGTCAATTTTAGTGTCCGGGGAGATGCAGGCGCCACTTACCCAAAAAGACAGGTGGAAGAAGCCCTACTCCGGTCCGCTCCTGGCTCCATCATTCTCATGCACATGAATCACCCCGAAGGAGCAACAGCAAGGGGAGTGATAGCAGTTATCCCCGAACTAAAGAACCGTGGCTTTAGATTTATTAAGCTATCAGAATTCGAACTCAGATAATCCTGCCTCTGGTCTCTTATTCAAATGATCGGTCACTTCCTTCCGTGCCATCCTGGCAGTCCCCATCCCCCCACCCTCCCCTCGCCCTCAGGGGGAGGGAAAGGGAGAGGGTGGTATTAAAAATAAAGCATTTACCTCCATAGAATACAGGATTTGCCCCATTTACACCCTATCATCGAAAGGCTAAATTTTTGTGTGTTAAAATGATTATGGACTGCCATGACATTCACTGAGGCTTTTGCATTTCTCTGCATCCGGATAACGATAGAATGGTGATACGGCAAACCGTGTGAGGATATCCAATTGAAGAAAGCAACTGTTGCGATTTTGAGAACAACGCCCCAAAGGGCCTACGAAGATATCTTTAGGCTGATGGAGATGGCCAGGGTAAAAGAGGCGTTGAAGGCCCAGACAACCACTATTTTGAAAGACAATATTTCATGGCACTTCCCCTTTCTCTCCGCCAACACGACTCCCTGGCAGTTAGAAGGCGTTATTCGGGGTCTTAGAGCAGCCGGGTTTTCGGACCTCGTCGCTGTCCACAATGACACGGTGGTCACTGATCCCTTCAAGGGCGAACGTTTAAACAAGTTGGAACCGATTTATCGGCGATATGGCATCCCGGAGAAATACAACTTTTTACCCGAACAGATCACCTGGGAAGTCTACCGCCCTAAGGCAAGAATGAGAGTACTGGATCAGATCTTTCCAAAAGGTATAAGAGTGCCAGGCTTTTTTCGCGGTAAAAACATCGTCCACTTGCCCACCGCCAAATGCCACATCTACACGACGATTACAGGGTCCATGAAGAATGCCTTTGGCGGGCTCCTCACCACTCGTCGCCATTACACGCACAGCGTCATCCACGAGACGCTTGTCGATCTCCTGGCGATTCAGAAGGAGATCCATCCCGGGATGTTCACCGTCATGGATGCGACCATCTGTGGCAATGGGCCAGGACCTCGCACTATGATCCCTGTGGAGAAGGGCTTAATGCTTGCAAGTTCCGATTCTGTTGCGATCGATGCCGTAGCAGCTAAGATCATGGGTTTCGAACCCATGAAGATCGACTATATCAGGCTTGCTCACGAAGACGGGCTTGGCGTCGGGGAGATTGAAGAAATCGAGGTACTGGGAGAAGACATATCAAACATGAACTTTCACTTTTCGGTCGGAGACAATCTGGCAAGCCGTGTTGGAGACCTCCTCTGGTTTAGTCCGTTCAGGAGATTTCAAAAGCTCTTTTTCCGCACCCCCTTCGTCTACCTTTTTATCTTTGGTTCTTACATCTATCATGATTGGCTATGGTGGCCTTTCGTGGGAAAACGTCTCATGGACGTTTTAGAAGCCAATAGCGAGTGGGGCAAATTCTTCGTCAGTTATCCAGGTGAGTAGCAGAAGGACTACTTCTATGCAAGAAGTCCGTTCTTTCGAGACAAGCGGATTGGCGAACCAGCAGGCGATCTCCCCTCCCCTCGTTGTCGACCTCGACGGGACATTGATCAAAACGGACTCGCTGGCAGAATCCTTTTTCGCGTTGATGAGGCAAAACCCACTCTACCTTTTTCTTCTTCCTTTCTGGCTTCTCAGGGGGAGGGCTTTTTTGAAACGAAAAATCAGCCAGCGCGTCGTTCTTGATGTAAGTCTCTTACCTTACCAAGATGAACTTCTCAATTATCTGAAGCTTCAACATGCTCAAGGGCGCCAACTGGTTTTGGCAACGGGGACTGACGAACGAATTGCCCAGAAGGTAGCCGATTACCTGCAAATCTTCGATAAGGTACTTGCCAGCAACGGAACCATCAATCTTTCCGGTCGATACAAACAGAGCCGCCTGGTCGCCGACTTTGGCGAAAGACATTTCGATTATGCCGGAAATAGCCGGCGTGATCTCGCCGTTTGGTCATCAGCCCGCAAGGCCATCCTGGTCAACCCCACAAGGAGTTTATCTCGCACGACTGCTAAGCTATCAGAGATTGAACAGGTCTTCCACAGCAGGAAAGGGAGACTAAGGCTCTATCTCCAAGCTCTACGCCTCCAGCAGTGGCTAAAGAATCTTCTCGTCTTTGTCCCTCTGGTGATGGTCCACCGGTTCCTCGAACTTGATTTGCTTGGAAAGACCTTTCTGGCCTTTTTGGCCTTTGGGTTGTGTGCCTCCAGTGTCTATCTTATCAATGACCTTTTGGATCTCCCATCGGATCGCCATCATCCCCGAAAGCGGCAGCGACCCTTTGCCACTGGCAAACTTTCGCTTTTCTGGGGCTTAGGATTGTCCCCTCTCCTGTTCTGCCTCAGCCTTCTCGTCAGCCTGCTGTTGCCTTTGTCTTTCATTGGAACGCTGGTCATCTACTACGTTTTAAACCTATCCTATTCTTTTTACCTGAAGCGGATCGTCCTCTTGGATGTCATTGTCCTTGCCGGTCTATACACTCTGCGAGTTATGGCCGGATCGGCCGCTATCTCCATCTGGCCGTCCTCTTGGCTCTTAGCCTTCTCGACTTTCATTTTTCTGAGCCTCGCTCTTGTGAAGCGCTATGCTGAGCTGGTAATCATGGAGGCTGAAAGCGGGGTAGTACAAGTTCGAGGCTACCAGATCGTGGACAAAGAACTCCTTGCGTCCTTAGGTAGCGGTAGTGGGTACGTCGCCGTCCTCGTCCTCGCCATCTATATTTCCAGCGGTGTTGCAGAGATCCACTATACCCGGCACTACCTTGTCTGGCTCTTATGCCCTTTGCTTCTCTACTGGATCAGCTATGTCTGGTTGATTGCTCACCGGGGCCGAATGCACGACGATCCGTTGGTATTCACTGTCCGGGATCGGGTGAGTCGTATCGTCCTCTTGCTTTCGGCCGTCGTCTTACTGCTTGCAAGGTAGAGGACTGCCGGGCAGTTTACCTCGACGGGGTATTTAATGCGGGGTCTCTTTCAATATATCGGAATTACTATTCGAAGAGAAACGAAATGAAAGAACACCTCAGAAAGAACTCAGCCCGGATATTTAGCCTTGGCCTCTTATGCGTTGTGATGGCACTCATCTGCAGAGGGTGGACACCTTCCTCCAGGGCAGAAGACAAGGGAGAAACTCACCCCAGAAACCAGCACGACATATCTCAAGTTCCTAAGACCATTGTCGACCTGCAGCCATTTCGCGAGACAAGTTCGATCAAAATCAAAGGGGCAAGAGGAGAAGAAGGTCTCGCCACCCTTATCAATCTGAACCCCGGTATCAATGCGTGGTACTTGCTCCGGCTTAACTGGCAAGGTGGCCAAGAGGAAGATTATCACTTAGAGAATGCCCATCCCAGGACTCAAAGGTTTTCGCTGGACTACAGCAATCCCGACGGTCTTCTCATCGTTGAGAAGGAAAACAGATATGCCTGCAACCTTTGGGAAACAAAGTCCTCCGGTAGCCTGGCAGGCGTCAAGAGGATGGGTGCCGCCTATGCCCCTCTTTGCGGTGGGAAGCTCTACCTGCGCAACCGGGTGAAGGGGCACAGGACAGCAATAGAAAGGGTGACCGATATCTTGCGAGACGAGGTACCCGGCGGGGAGAAAATTGTGGGGTTTGTGCGTGACACATTCTTTAAGTATCTCTACGAACAAAAGGCCGGGGAGAAAGTTGAGTCGAGGCCCGTCGAGGGCCTGCCTCAAAGAGAGACGGATAATGCGCCCGCGCCCGCCTTGTTAGACTTAAAGAAAACTAATCGAAGCGTCAGGCCGAACGACCTCGGTATCGAGGTTCAAGAATCCAGCTCAAACGAAATGGTCCTTGGATCCTGGTACACGGTTAAGGAAAATCCGGGCATCTACGTCAGTGTGATCGTGCCCGATGGCATTGCCCCGGAAATTTTGCGCAGCTTCACGAAGTTAGTGAACGGTTTGGACAGCACTGAAGCAGGAGGGCTTGCGTATCTTGTGGCTTTTGATCTGGATCAACTCGGCCTGAAGTACGCCCTGGGGACAGACCATCCGAGGGTCGGATGGTCTGATCATATCCTCAGCCAGATGATGGACAAATCTCTCCCCGGGCCTGATGGCATCGGCAGCATTGCTCCTTTGGTCTCCACTGGCCTCATCAATCCGATGGACGAAGGCAGAACAGTAGCCACCTTCACAGGAGGATTCAAGCGCGTTCATGGAGCCTTCAGCTATGGAGGGCTGGCTCTCAGGAATCACGGCAGCCACTACGGCTTCCTGGAAAATGGCGTCCTGTTCAGTAAGCTTCAACCCGGACTCGCCACGGTTTATGTGCTCAATGACGGGTGGGTAGAGATGAAAACCTGGAGTGAGCGAGACGATCATCTCCTTCCGGAAATTCGGTATGCCCGCCAGAACGGCGTCCCGATCATTGCTGAATTTGATCAAGCTACCCAAATGTCCGTTCCGGGTCCGCTTGTGGCCAGATGGGGAGATGGAAATTGGTCTGGCTCGGCAGGCAAGAAGCTGCGGACGATGCGTTCGGGCCTCGCGTTCCAAGAATCTAGAGGGAGGCGGTTTCTTCTCTACGCCTTCTTCTGGAGCGCAACGCCGTCAGCCATGACGCGCGTCTTTCAGGCATACCGATGCCGTTACGCCATGCTTCTGGACATGAATGCCCTGGAGCACACCTACCTGGCCCTTTATAAAAAGCAAGGCTCAAACCTTTACGTCCAACATCTGATCCGGGGAATGAGCGAAGTCGATATGTCTGTCAAGGGAAAATATATCCCACGTTTTCTCGGGTATTCAGATGACAGAGATTTCTTCTATCTGACACGAAAGGAGAGACCATGAGAGCGTATCGAATTGGAGCAATAAGCATTCTCGCACTTTTATATCCCCTCGTTTTTCTTTTATCCTCCCCTGCCGCCCAGTCTCTCAAAGAGAATAATGAAGTCTTATTCGAAGAGCTTCAACGCATCCATGGCCTGTCCGAAGGGCAGATGGATTCCATCCGCACCATCTTTCGGGAATCCGGTTACATCGGTCAGGGAAACCCGGCCATCACCCGACACCCGATGACCCCACAAGCGTGCCAAGAAAAGTTAGACCGATTGGCCGTCCGATATGAGAATAGTGAATTCGAAAAGATTTGCAAGGCGAAGTACATGGCGCCGCTTTACAATCCAGCTACTGAAAAAGCAAGAGATGCCAAGGCCTGTATCGATCAATTCGAGTTTCCCGATATCCCCTGCGTATACCCGGTGGTTTGGGTACGCGCCCGCGAGGCAGCCCTCATCTGTCGGGCCATGGGCAAGCGACTCTGCGACGCCCATGAATGGGAAGGGGCTTGCGCGGGTGCCCTCGAACCGCCCGATTACCGTTTCGACCTCGCCAAAGGTATTTCCCCCAATGTAGCGATCGCAAGAATGCGGGAGGCTCACAACGCAAAATATGGCGCTCACAAGGTTTGGGCTTACGGGGACCACTATCAGAAAGGGATATGTGCTTCTTCAAGTTTCAAAACCTCTGGCTGCAATGGAGGAAGCTGGACGGGATGCGGATCGAATACGTTTCCATCCGGGAGTTTTCCGGATTGCCACAGCGCCTTGGGAGTCTACGATCAGCATGGAAACGCAGCGGAACATATGAACCTTCCTCTTAACGAAAGCCAGATGGCGAGTCGGGGCAGTAAGGAGCTCGGATATACGGAGATGAAAGGCAGCTGGTTCATTTTCGATACGACCTATGCCCATCAAGACTGGTGCCGCTGGCGAGCGCCCTTTTGGCACGGAAGCCGGGTTATGGATCTTCACAGCCATGAGAACTATCATCTCGGCTTCCGCTGCTGTAAAACCATCAGGGAAGATTAGAGGAAACCGGTAAGTTTCAAAAGGAAATGGCTTGGGATGGGTAGAAGTGATGAATGCCCATAAACTGTAAAATTTTTTGGATCGGTCCCTCGTCGCTCACTATCGTCGCAAGCCTTGGATCTTCTAAAATTTCGTAAATGGACCGGGGTTCACCATCGATCAAGACCACGTCGCTGACCAGACGGATACCATGGCTGTAATCCGCGTAATTTGCACCATGGACGATGGTGAGGGGCTGGATAGGAATTCCCGAAAGGCGATGCCAGCCGTAGATGGCGACTCTCCCAAGTGTTTCACCCAACCGATTGGTCAGGACAACATCTTTTTTGTGGCCCGAGATTAAAGCACCTAACGGGCAGCCCAAGGAAAGGCGTTGTTCTTTGATCTTTCGATTATGCTCCGAGAAGTACGCCAGGGATCTCATTTGGGGGCCCGGAGGCATCGGGGCAGGCGAGAGGTGGACATCGGATTGTTCGAAAATGGCATCCACCATCTTTCTCGTCGGCAGGATGAAACCCAATCTGACCGCTATTGCAGTTGCTGCATACCAACCCATCGGCATCAATAAGAAGTCGCGATCTGACCCGATGGCCAGGTAGTCCGGCATCACAAAGATCGTCGCAGTCACTGTTTTTCTCTCCCCAAACTTTTGAACCAGCTGGACGGGTTTCAACCTTCTCAAAAAATCTGGTAGGTTGCCTTTGATAATTTGGCTCACGATAGCCTGCTCTCTGCCGGATTTGTCCATTGCAGAGAGAGATTTGGCAAATTCTGACCCGCTCATCGCGAAAGGCGATCTGGAGGAGATTTTCTTGATTAGAAAGGCTTGAATATCAGCCCAATCTGTGCCAAAAGCGTTGATGGACTGTAAGCACAGGACGAGGACGAGGAAAACTTTCAGTGTTTTTTTTCTCATGCCTCCCACCCAGGAATCGATATTGAAGCTCCCCGGCCACAGGCCGGGGGCTTCCCGGAAAGGTAGTTTCCTTTCATATTGTGCCCCCTGCCCCACCTATCCCGCCTTGGTGGGACGGGGCACGTCCCGGTCAAGTCCTTTCTTAATACAACCCGTCCGGATAGTCAATGGTGATTTTCGAGTTGCCGACTTCCGAGTTTTTTCCCTCCAACCCCCCTGCGTCTGGATCTGAAGAAGGATGCGCTTTCTTCTTGCACGACCGGGGTGGGGACCTAAAGAGGGTTCATCGGCCCAACCTTTTTAAGGTTTGGCTGCATAGGTTTCAAGGGGAAACCGGAGTTTCAAGATCTCGGACGCTTTCATCCTGTTTGCCCTCAGCGTGGGCCTTATGAAGCCTCAGAAAGGATCTACCCCAGCCGCGCAAGGGAAAAACTGGGGGCAAGCGATCTTCACAACTCTGAACACTTGATGCAGGTTGACTGTTATTTTATGATTAATCGCCTCGTAGGCGGGGCCAAAATGCCGTTACGAACCATAGACTTTTTTGCAGGGGCGGATGGCCCCGGGAGGAGAGAAATGCGAGAGCTGGACTGTCTTATCCTACACACCCCGAAGTTTAACAATTACTACAAGCCGGTCGGGCAGTTCATGTGGGTCAACTATATGCCCCTTGGATTGCTGGGCATCGCTGACTACCTCGTTAGGAATGGAATGAAATGTCACGTCCTTCATCAGGGTGTAGAAAAGATGAATCGTAACTCATGGCAACTCCAGGATCGTCTGAAGACCATGTCCGCACCCGTGATTGCACTTTCATTGCACTGGCACTACCAGGCGCACGACGTCATCGAGTCATGTAAGAAAATCCGTGAGATCCGTCCAAGCGCCTACATCGTCGTCGGCGGATCTACGGCAAGCTTTTTCCACGACGAGATCGTGCGCGATTTCGACTGTGTAGACGGCGTGATTCGCGGTGACGGAGAGCTCCCCCTTCTTGAAGTTGTTAAAAAGGTAAGAGCAGGAGAGAGGGACTTCGGCGGTGTGCCAAACCTCACATGGAGGGGCGGCGAGGGCAAGGTCATCTCCAACGAGACAACCTACTGCGCTGACGAAAAGATGTTGAACGAACTCCGCTTGGCTAATATGGAGCTTCTCGAAAACTACAGGACTTACGTCGATTACGTGTCGTTGCCGTTTATCGTGGTTAAGGGAATATCCAAAAAATTGAATTTCAAAATGTTCACCGCCCGCTGCAAGCTCTTTCCGCTCTGCGTGGGAAGAGGCTGCGCGTTCAACTGCACCTGGTGCGGCGGTTCCTTCACCCCGCAAAAAGAGTATATGTCGTGTAGAAAGAAGGTGGTCTGGCGGCCTCACGATGCGGTCATGGCCGATATCAAACAGGCACTCTCCTACGGATACGAGGCCATGTACACTGTTTTCGACCCGACCCCTGACAACCAAGAGTACTTCGTCGGGCTTTTCAAACGCATCCGTGCTGAGGGGCTGGCCAAGAAGCTTGGCTGGATGCATGAGGCGACCGGCGTGACCTCGAAAGAGTTTGTGGACGAATTCGCCGAGACGTTCTCGGAAGACTTCAGAGTGATCGCCCTGTCACCGGAGACGGGGAATGAGGAAATCAGACGTCGCAACAAGGGATACTTCTGCTCGAATGCCGAATATCATGACATGCTTGACTATATCACTTCCAAGAAAGTGAATGTGGAGGTATTCTTCACCTACGGCATACCGGGTGAGAATGAGGAACTGATCCAAGACACGTACCGGATGCGAAGGGAGATCGTGAAGAAATACGGGAGACGCAACTGTCTACGCGCCCTTTCCATCGAGATGGAACCCGGAGCGCCGTGGCAGATTGATCCGGACACGTACGGGGTGGTGACATCCCGGAAAACCTTTGCCAACTTTTTAGAAGCACATTCCCGGAAGACAGCAGGTACTTACACCGACCTGGGGTATTACATGCCCGGCTACTTCACCAAGCCACTCGACCCGGAGAACCCGGAAGCCGATTTCTCGAAGAGGCTGCAGGACATCAAGTGCAAGCACTTCTGCTTCGTGCACCCGGACGGGCGTAAGACCTCTTCACCTTTCTGGGGCAGGATGCTCTGCCACACGATGCAATTGGCGCGGTTCATCATGATGAAATAAGTGTCGATTAGGGCCTTCTTGTCGACTTGCTGGAATCAGGGCCACGATCTTTTTAGCGCCCCATCATTTTCGATATCGCCCTTTCTTTTTCTTCCCTTGTCCTCACGCCTGTTATTATCCCAAAAAAATACATTGACTCGTTTCACTCCCCCCTCTCCCTTGAGGGGAGAGGGCTGGGGTGAGGGTGCATTATCACCATTTTTGTCCCCCTCCCCTTAATCCCCTCCCGCGAGGGGAGGGGAGTTTTTGAGGTTTGCCTTTTTCAATGTCTACTTTCGGGATCATAATTCCCCTTGAGTCCGTCCGGGGAATGGCCTATATTGGGTAATATGACACACAAGAAGAACAT
>Ga0187766_10001142_pt1 | contig 15488 bp, 9 predicted proteins | sample 0216_QUI02_MP05__4_FD_132971 | JGI IMG/M metagenome (GOLD analysis project Ga0187766, IMG submission 132971) | Tropical peat soil microbial communities from peatlands in Department of Meta, Colombia - 0216_QUI02_MP05_20_MG | ecosystem: Environmental > Terrestrial > Soil > Wetlands > Peat ... | reverse complement strand
GTCGGCGTGATGCCGCGATCCATGCGCTTCCCCGAAGAGCTAGGTCCGGAGGTGGACGGGTCGGTTTGGCTGCCGCTGCAGCCGACGCCGGAAATGTTGAAGTTGCGAGGCGACAGTTTCTTCAGCATCGTGGCGCAAATGCGTCCGGGCGTCGACGTGAAACAGGCGCAGGCAGAGTTGGGCGCGATTACCGACCACATTCGCCACGACGACCCCGGTATAACCAATCCCGACTTCGGCTTTCGCGCCACTCCCTACCTGCAATTGCTAACCGCCCCTGTTCGGCACGTGTTTTTCGCGCTGTTGGGCGCCCTTGGACTTGTGCTGCTTATTGCCTGCGCTAACGTGGCCAATCTGCTGATCGCGCGGTGCCTCGGCCGCCAGCAGGAGTTTGCGGTGCGCGCGGCAATGGGCGCAAGCCGCTCCCGGCTGATACGCCAACTCCTGGCGGAAGGCGCGGTGCTCAGCCTGCTGGGTTCCGGAGTTGGACTGCTCCTGGCAAATCTTGCTTTGGCTGGCCTGCGCAAATTGCCCGAAGGGACGATTCCCCGTGGAGAGTCCATTACGGTCCACTGGACCGTGATCCTGACGCTGGCGGGAATCGCCGCGCTCACAACACTGTTCTCGTCGCTCGTGCCTGCGCTCCTGGTCGTGCGGTCCAACCTGCAAGGCGGTCTGCAGGCTTCTTCGCGAAGCATCGGTACTCGTTCCGTACGCGGTCGAACGAGTGGATGGCTCGTAGCGGGAGAAGTCGCGCTTTCGACTCTCTTATTGGTAGGAACCGGGCTTCTGTTCCGCACGCTTTGGAACCTGCAGCATGCCCCGCTCGGCTTTGGCGTGACTCGCGTGACTACCTTCACTGCAACGCCGGAAGACACCGGTGGCTTCGCTTCGATGGCCGTCTCCGAAGATACAGCGAGCGCCCCCGCCTCGGTGGCCACTTTGATGTATGCGCCCTTGCTCGAACGCATGCGTCATTTGCCCGGTGTGGAAAATGCCGCACTCGTTTCCACCCCTCCTCTTTCTGGAATGGACATGCATTCAAGCTTCAGTATTGTGGGGAGGCCAGAGGATCCTGGGCACACGCCGAACGCAAGGGTGACCGCTGTAAGCAGCGAATATGCGCATACCCTGACCACGCCCGTCCTGCGCGGACGCATGGTGGACGAGGATGACTCCGCCACCACGCCCTACGTTGCGGTGATCAATGAATCGCTGGCCAAAAAATATTTCGACGGGAAGGACCCGCTGCAACAGCAAATCGACTTGGGTGGCAAAGAGACCGGAATGGAAAGGCCGTACACGATCGTCGGCGTACTCACTGATCAGGTCGATTCCCACGTTGGCGGCGTATCCGATCCGATGATTTTCCTTCCGTATCAGCAAGTGCCCACCAGTTCGCTCTTCTACCAGGCGCTCGTCAGTACCATGGTCAACTTTGTAGTGAAGACGCATGGCGATATCGCAGTTGCCTCCGCAATGCGCTCGGTATTCCGTGAGGCGGCGCCGAACCTGGCGCTGGATAGCTTCCAGACTATGCAGGAAGTCGTGGACAAGAATATTTTCAACCAGCGGCTGGGCTTGTACCTGACGGGAACCTTCGCGGGCCTTGCCGTGCTGATGGTGATGGCCGGACTTTACGGCGTGCTGGCGCAACTGGTGAGTTACCGGCGTCACGAAATAGGGATTCGCATGGCGCTCGGGGCCACGAAGCAAGGCGTGGCGGTCATGGTGATGCGTCAGGGCGCGGTCCTCATCGGACTGGGACTGGTTGGAGGAGTCTTGCTAGCGCTCGCAATGGGGCAGTTGCTTAGCAGTTTCTTATATCAGGTACGTCCAACTGATCTGTTCACGTATGTGGGAGTTGTTATCGGTTTGCTGGTGGTGGGCTTGGTGGCTTCGCTCGTGCCGGCACAAAGGGCCGCGTCCATCGAGCCCATGCAAGCGCTGCGCGAGGACTGAGCCGCAGCAATTGCACCCTCGCAGCAGGGAGGTCCATATGTCGCTCTCCGGGAAAATTCGCATCCTCTTTCAAAATCTGTTATCTCCACGTCGCGTGGACGCGGACCTGGATCGGGAGGTCCGCTCTCATCTCGAGATGTTAACCGAGGAAAACATGCGTGCAGGAATGACGCGAGAGGAAGCGCAACGAGCGGCACGTATTGAACTTGGCGGCATCGAGCAAGTCAAAGAGCAGGTACGAGAAGAGCGCATCGGCAATTGGCTGCAGTCTGTCTTCGCCGATTGTCGCTTTGCCATTCGTCGGCACTGCAAGTCACCCGCCTTCACGCTTGTCGCCGTGTTAACTCTCGCCCTCGGCATTGGGGCCACAACCGCGATTTTTTCTGTAGTCAACTCGGCACTGCTTCGCCCGCTGGCCTATCGCGAGCCGCAGCGGCTGTATCTGGTGCGGGAAATCGTGCCACAGCTAGCCAAGTTTTATCCGATATTGAATGCGAACGCTCTGAATTTCCGCACCTGGCAGAAGCAGGTCCACTCGTTCGAAGACGTGTCCATTTCCGAATCCACAACCGCGGATCTGAGCGGCCAGGGGCGGCCCGAAGTTCTTCACGGTGTACGCGGCTCGGCGAATCTTCTTTCCGTGCTCGGCGCGCAGCTTGCACTCGGAAGAGAGTTCCGTCCGGAAGAAGACGACCCCGGCCGCGGCCGTGTCCTAATCCTGACCGACGCTTTTTGGCGCGAGCGCTTCCACGCCAATACTTCCGCCATCGGAAAGACCATGACGCTTGACGGCGTCCCCCGCGAAATCGTGGGCGTTCTACCGGCGTCGTTTCCATTTCTTCCGCTGCTTGGCGGATCGGAAAATTACAGCCGGCTGGCTTTCTTCCAGCCCCTGGATGGCCTCAAAGCCTATGAAGATATTCCCATTGGCGAATTTGATTTCGCGGCTGTGGCGCGGCTCAAACTCGGAGTGACGCCGGAGCAGGCGCTTGCGGAGCTCAATGTGGTGCAGGCACAGATTGCCAGGGAGGCCAACGAAGGAGCTGATTTGAAGGGTTTGCTTCTTCCGTTGGAGGAGGAAGTCATAGGGCCTGCCCGTCGCGGCCTGATCTTTCTTCTTGGCGCTGTCGTGGCTGTTCTGCTGATCGTATGCGCCAATCTCGCGGGACTGCTGCTGGCGCGCGTTCCCGGGCGCATACGCGAGGCGGCGATTCGCGCTTCCCTGGGCGCCGCGCAAGGACGCCTGATCCGGCAACTGCTTACAGAAACCCTGCTGCTGAGTTTTGCTGGGGGCGCGTTGGGCATCGGCATCGCAAGTTTCGCGGTGAAATGGCTCGTTCATCTGGCGCCTTCGGGCATTCCGCGTCTGAATGAAACGCACATGGATGCGCGCGTTCTGCTTTTCGCTTTGCTGCTTTCCATGGTCACGGGCGCGATTTTCGGAGCTGTTCCCGCATTGCGCGTTGCCCGCACGCAGCCCGTGGACGCGCTGAAGTCCGGCGCGACAGCCACAACGGAAAGCCACCGCACGCGGCGCCTCCGCCAGAGCCTGGTCGGCTTCGAGGTCGGACTCACTACATTGTTACTGATACTCGGCGGCCTGTTGATGGCCAGCCTCGGGCAGCTTCTCCGCGTTCATACGGGGTTTTCCGTGGAGCATGTACTGATTGCCGGTGTGGACCTTCCCGCGCAGCGGTACCCGGAACCGCAAGACCGCCGGCATTTCTACGAGAGAGTCCTGGCCGGCGTTCGAACCCTTCCCGGCTTGCAAGCCACCGGATGGGTCAGCATTCCTCCGCTGGGAGGCCAGGGTAGCGTGACCGGCATTACCACCACCGACGCGGCCAAAACGAATTTCGAGACGCCTCAAGCCAACTATCGTCCGGTTAGCCCGGATTATTTTTCGGCCATGGGGATTCCGTTATTGCATGGCAGGACTTTTGCGGCTGAAGACCGTGGCCGAAGTATCGTTATCGTTTCCCAGAGCGTGGCGGACCGCTTCTGGCCCGGGAAGAACCCGGTCGGGCAGATCTGCGTTACGCAGTGGGGCCCCGATCTTCCCGCCGAAATTGTCGGCGTTGTGGGGGATATTCGCACGGTGCAACTCGATCAAGCACCGCTGATGATGGTGTACGTGCCGGACTGGTTCAATACAATTTCCGTTCCTGCATCCGCGACCATCGTTCTCCGCACGGTCGGCGACCCCGCCAGTTATGTTGGCGCGGTTCGCGACATGATTCACGACATTGACGCGGATGTTCCGCTCACGATTCTCCGGCCAATGTCCGAAATCGTTTCACACTCGCTGGATGCGCGGCGCTTTCCGATGCTGGTTGCGATGTTGTTTGCCTTGTCCTCGCTTTTTCTTGCCTCCCTTGGGATCTTTGGCGTGGTCGGCTATTCCGTCGAGCAGCGGCGCCACGAACTGGGAATTCGAATTGCGCTTGGCGCCGATCTGCGGGATCTGCTTGCCATGGTGATGCGTCAGGGCATGGCGCCGGTCCTGCTCGGGCTTGGTGCAGGAGTCATCGCCGCGCTCTTCGCGGGTCAGCTAATCCGCAACCTGCTCTTTGGCGTCAGCGCGAACGATCCGCTCACGCTGATCGCGGTTGCGCTCGTAGTGGCCGTTGTGGCGCTTGCAGCTTGCTATGTTCCGGCGCGGCGGGCAACGCGCGTTGATCCCATGACTGCCCTGCGCTACGAGTAGGAGGAGGTGAGGATGCCGCTCTTTGTAAAGATCCAAAGCTTTTTTCGGAACCTCCTCTCTTCTAGTCGTGTCGAGGCAGACCTGAACGACGAGGTCCAGTCTCATCTCGAAATGCTCGTCGAGGAAAATATCCGTGTGGGCATGACACCCGAAGAAGCGCAGCGTGCGGCCCGTATCGAACTTGGCGGCATAGAGCAGGTCAAAGAGCAGGTGCGCGAAGAACGCATTGGCAGCTGGCTCCAGTCGGTCCTAGCGGATTGCCGCTTTGCACTGCGCCAACTCCGCAAATCGCCTGCCTTCACCTTTGTCGCCGTGCTTACCCTCGCTCTCGGCATTGGTGCCACCACGGCCATCTTCAGCGCGGTCAACCCGATTCTGTTCGAGTCGCTTCCGTACCCGCACGCCAATCGACTTATGGCTATTTGGGAAGTTCGCAACGACGGCTCGCGCAACGCGGCGACTTTCGCCATGTACCACGGCTTGCTTTCACAGCAACACTCGTTTGAGTCGCTCGCGCTTGTCAGGCCGTGGCAGCCTACCATCACCGGAGTGGATCAGCCCGAGCGCCTGGAGGGCCAGCGCGTCACCGCAAGCTACTTCCGCGTGCTCGGCGTTGTGCCACTTCTTGGAAGAGACTTCGATCCATCCGAAGATCGCCTGAACGGACCAAATGTTGTGATTCTGAGCGACGCGTTCTGGCGCCGCCGCTTTGCAGCCGATCCGTCTATTGTTGGCCGCCAGGTCACGCTGGAAGAGCCGGAGAGTTTCGCGGAGTCCAACCTCTACACTGTCGTCGGCGTTATGCCGGGGAGTTTTGAAAATGTCCTGTCGCCCGCTGCGCAACTTTGGGTGCCGCTGCAATACGACATTTCTCAGGGTCGCGCCTGGGGCCACCACTTGCGTATGGTGGGGCGTCTCAATCCCAGCGACACTCCGCCTCAAGCCGCTCAAGAGTTTGGAGTTCTCGGCGACAACATCTTGACCGGGCAGCACCCGGATTCTTATGGGCGCGACGTTCGCTTCAATATCAGTTCACTCCAGGAAGATCTCACGCGCGGCGTCCGGCCTGCGCTTCTGGCCATCCTCGCCGCCGTCCTTCTTCTGCTCGTCATTGCCTGTGTCAATGTCACGAATCTCCTTCTTGGGCGCAGTGTGCTGCGGCAGGGCGAGTTCGCTCTTCGCTTCGCGCTGGGTGCTCGTCCCAATCGTCTGATTCGCCAACTGCTCACCGAAAGCATGCTGCTGGCGGTCGTGGGCGGCATGTTTGGCTTCTCGATCGCGAATCTTTGCGTGCGCGCGCTTCTGGCCCTTGGCCCGGCGGATTTGCCTCGTTTTAGCGCGACTGGCCTCGATCCAGCCGTTTTCGCCTTCGGATTTGTTGTGAGCGCACTGATCGGCATCGCGTTTGGTCTTACACCGGCTCTTCAGGCCGCTCGGAGTGAGCCGCAGACCGGCTTGCGGTTTGAATCCCGCCGCACGGTGGGTGGACATCGGCGCGTGCGCGGCGCTCTTGTAGTTGCGGAAGTTTCGCTCACTCTGGTGTTGCTGGTGTGCTCTGGCTTGCTTTTGCGCAGTATGCAAACGCTGTTCGCTGTGCCTCCGGGCTTCCATTCCGCTCACCTTCTCACTATGCAGATTGATGAAGTCGGCCATCGCTACGACGCAGACTCGACCCGGTACCGGTTTTACTCCCAGGCATTAGATGCGATCCGTCGATTACCGGGCGTTTCCTCCGCGGATCTCACCAGCCAGTTGCCACTCAGTGGCGACTTTGACTCTTATGGCGTCAGCCTCGAGCGAGACAGCGACCCTCGAGGTGACGTGGAAGTTTTCCGCTATGCAGTCACTCCCGGCTATTTCGGCACTCTCGGAATCCTGTTGCGCAGCGGCCGTCTGCTGAACGCGCAAGATCACGCCGGCACTCTGCCTGTGGCCGTCATCAGTGAATCCCTCGCCAGGCACAAGTTTGCGAACGTTGATCCCATGGGGCAACGCATTCACGTCGGCAATCCGGATATCTGGTACACCATCGTGGGAGTTGTCGGGGACGTGCGACAGATGTCGCTGGCACTCAGCCAATCCGACGCAGTTTATATCACTGTGGATCAATGGCACTGGGTCGACACAGAAATGTCTCTCGTTGTTCGCACCCTCGGCGATCCAGACGCGCATGCGGCGGACATTCGCTCCGCGATCTGGTCCGTCGACAAAGATCAGCCCATCATGCGCATCGCAACGATGGACCACTTGCTCTCTGCTTCCGCCGCCGAACGCCGCTTCGCTCTCATCCTCTTCGAAACGTTCGCCATCGTTTCCCTTCTCCTTGCCGCTGCGGGTATTTATGGCGTTCTCTCAGGAATGGTGGCGGAGCGCACACGCGAAATGGGAGTGCGTTCTGCGCTGGGCGCCACGCGTGGCAACATTGTCTTGCTGGTCGTTCACCAGGGACTCACTCTGACGGCACTCGGCGTCGTAATCGGCTTGCTCGGAGCGGTGGCGGCGAGTTACCTTATCGCCGCGATGCTCTTCGGGGTATCCCCACTCGATCCGTTCACCTACGGAGCCGTGATTCTCCTGCTGCTCAGCGTATCCGCCATAGCCTGCAGCGTTCCCGCCTGGCGCGCGTCCCGGGTCGATCCTATGGTCGCGCTGCGCTACGAGTAGGAGGATTTCGCCATGCCACCCTTCGTGAAAGTACAAAGCTTTCTACGCAACCTCTTCTTTTCCCGCCGTGTTGACACGGATTTGGACAAGGAGCTGCGTTCCCACCTCGAAATGCTCATCGACGAAAACATCCGCGCGGGCATGACTGCCGACGAAGCGCGACGCGCCGCCCGCATCGAGCTGGGTGGCATAGAGCAGGTCAAAGAACAAGTACGCGAAGAACGTCTCGGGAACTGGCTGCAATCCGTCCTAGCGGATTGCCGCTTCGCCCTCCGCCAGCTACGCAGATCCCCAGCCTTCACCATTGTCGCCATCCTCACGCTTGCCCTCGGCATCGGCGCCAACGCCACCATGTTCTCGCTCGTCAATTCCGTGCTCTTCCGCCCGCTTCCCTATCTCGCCCCACAACAACTCGTCTGGGTCTCCGATTTTATGCCCCGCCAGCACGACTCCATCGTTATCGAGTCCGACTATTTCGCCTGGCGCTCGCAGAATCGCGTCTTCTCCGATGTCGCCGCTTATGAAGCCGGGGACACGCTGACACTCACCGGAGCGGGCGAACCGCAACGCCTGCGGGCCGCTCGCGTGACGTATAGTTTCCTCGATGTTCTCGGCGTTCCACCGCAACTGGGCCGCGCGTTTCGCGAAGAAGAAGACCGCCCCGGCGCCGCGGGAGTGGCCCTGATCAGCGACAACCTCTGGCGCGAGCGATTCTCTGCCAATCCCACTCTCCCCGGCCAATCCATTTCGCTGGACGGCCAGCTCTATACGGTCGTGGGTGTTCTGCCCGCGAATTTCGAATTTCTGGACAATTCGCCCGCGGACGTACTCGTTCCGTGCGCCCTGGAAAACCACGAAATGACCTTGCAAAAGGGCATGCGCATCGTCAGCGTAGTCGCCCGGCTTCGCGACGGAGTTACCGCCACGGCCGCGGCGGCCAACGTCGACGCCATCAATACCCGCCTGTTCGCGGGGTACCCGGCCGCTTTCGCCCACATGTTTCAGGGAGCCCAGGCTCAGGTGCTGCCCCTCCGCGAACGCCTTCTTGGCAAGTCGCGCCCCGCCCTTCTCGTGCTCTTCGGGGCCGTGGGTTTCGTCCTTCTGATTGCCTGCGCGAATATCGCCAGCCTTCAGCTCACCCGCGGCGTTTCGCGAGAGAAGGAGATCGCCATTCGCGGGGCTCTCGGCGCCGGGAAGTGGCGCGTGCTGCGACAACTCCTCACCGAAAGCGTGATTCTCGCGCTCGCTGGAGGAGTTTGCGGCTTGCTTCTCTCCGGCTGGCTGATCCGCGTGCTGGTGCGGCTTTCCCCTTCGGATGTTCCTCATGTTTCGCTGGCGCGTTTGGATCCGCGCGTCCTGCTCTTCACCCTTGCCGCAACCTGCTTCGCGGGACTGCTCTTTGGCCTCGCTCCCGCTTTCGCCGCTCTGCGTCCGGACTTGCTGGCAACGCTCAAGGAGTCCGGCGCGCAATCCGGAGCGGGCCGTTTCGTTCCCCGGTCGCAACGTTTTCTGGTTGTGGCGGAACTCGCCGCGGCTCTGCTTCTCCTGACCGGTTCCGTCTTGTTCCTGAAAAGCTTCTATCGGCTCGCTTCCATTCCTCCGGGGTTTGACGCGGAAGGCGTGTTCACGGCGCGTATTTCGCTTCCCCCGAATCTCTACTCTTCGGACGTCCGGCAGTCCGCGTTCTTCGAACAGCTCGTTCAAGAGTCCGCCACGCTACCCGGTGTTACCTCCGCCGCCGTCGCCAGCATCCTGCCCTTGCAGGGTTCAAATCGGGGCGCCGGAGTCGAGATCGAAGGAAATCCGCCAGAGTTGCCCAGCCGCGCGCCAGCCACGGAAATCGTCGAAGTCACTCCCAGCTATTTTCAGGCCCTGTACATCCCTCTGCTCTCCGGAACCCTGTTCGATCCCCACAACTCACAAAGCGCCGCCAACCTCATTGTCGTCAATCAGGCGTTCGCAAAACGTTTCTTCCCGGACCAGGATCCCATCGGCAGGCGCGTGATTCTCGGCAAGGAAGGGCATTGGAGCATCGCAGGCGTCGTGGCAGACACAAAACAATTCGGCTTGGCCGCGCCCGTCAAGCCCGTATCGTACATCTCCATCGCAAAAGAGCCCGCTCCGGAAATGACCCTCCTGCTTCGCACAAACGGCCAGCCTCAATCGCTTTTGCCCGCGGTGCGCTCCATTGTCGCCGGCCTCGACAAGAATCTCCCTCTGTACGACATCCTCACCATGCGGGATCTTCTCCACGAACAAACCGCTTCTCAACGCTTTAGCTCGCTTCTTCTATCCTCTTTTGCGATCCTTGCGGTACTTCTCGCCTGTCTCGGCATCTACGGCGTCACCGCTTACGCGGTCACCCAGCGAACCCGCGAATTTGGATTGCGGCTGACTCTGGGAGCCGAACCGCGAGATATTCTCCGGTTGGTCCTTCGCCAAGCCACGTTTCTCACATTACTGGGACTGGCGATCGGCATCGGCGCTTCTTTCGCCCTTTCCAAACTCATTGCCAACCAACTCTTCGAAGTGCAGCCGGCCGATCCCGCCACCTTCCTGAGCGTCTCGCTTCTTCTTCTCGGCGTGGTGCTGGTTTCCTGCTATCTCCCCGCCCGCCGTGCGGCCCGTGTCGATCCCATAGTCGCGCTGCGGTACGAATAGCCACACGTCCGCCTGGAATAACCGCGGCGAGAATGGCATCATCCAACCGTCACAGAAAAGCACTCGAAAACCGGGGAGAAGAAACGTGAAACGTATGCTGGCAGCGAGGAAGGCCGTCGTTGTAGCTCTCTTGGGCGCAGTTTTTGTAGTTCTCCCCGGGGCTTTCGCCCAAAAGCAAAACTCTCCAACCATTCAAGACCGGCAACGTGAGCAACGCAGCCTTGGCGTAAACATCGTGCGCGCCATCAATGCGGCCGAGGCAAACTACAAGAAAAGGCACGGCGCTTACGCGACCTGGGACACGCTGATTGCCAACGGCGACTTTACCGACACCGGCACCAAGTGGGCGCCTGAATCCCTGCCGACCGTATCCCATGCCATGTACGGTAGCGGTCCGGAGATCGTGCCGGGCTGGAAACTCCGGCTTACCCTATCCAAGGATGGAACCGCCTACGATTTGCTGCTTGAGGATGTAAACGACCCGAAGTGCCACTTCGCAGTTGGCAGCGATGACCGAGGATTGATTCGTCAGAGCAAGGCCATCGACTGCCCTGTATAAGACTCCCGATTGGCCGTCAGTCCGCCGAACCCATGCGCGCCAGTTCTCTCTCGCTCTGACGCTGCGGCCGGATGGAGAAGTATTTGTACCGGCAAGGCTCGCAGCGATATGCAGGTATGGACGTCATGCGCCACAGAAAGGCCAGAGGCGTGTTCACATGTTCGGCAGAAATGCGCTTCAGCTCATGGTTGCCGCAAATCGGGCAATGGGCATGGAGGGAATCGCTTAGCGTCATCAGACGAGCATAAAAACGGGTTTCACAATTCCGGCACCGCCAAGGATAGACACCAAAGGCGCTGAAGAGATAATCGGGAATGTTCTGGCGGCGGGAACGACGCGCGTCTTTACTCTTGCAGACTGGGCAGGTCATGAGGACGGCCTGGACAACCCCTTGTGCGCAATAGCATAGGCGAATCCCATGCGCCAGGCAAGGACCCTGGAAGGCCGGTTCCAGAGTAAAATAAAGCTTCAGAACACACATTTTCTTGAGAGGAAACGGATGCCGGACTACACCGAAGAGCACGCAAGAGCGGGCATTGACACGAAATTGCCGGAATTGGACGTATGGCCCAACCAGTATCCGGGCTACGTCATCACCACCCGCTATCCCGAATACACCTCCGTATGCCCGAAAACAGGCTTGCCGGACTATGGCACGATCACCATCCAGTACAAGCCCCGGAAGTCCTGCATCGAGCTGAAATCCCTGAAAATGTACCTGCTGGCCTACCGGAGTCTGGGCATTTTCTATGAGAACGCCGTCAACAAGATCCTCCAAGACATCGTGGCGGCCACCAAGCCGGAATGGTGCATCGTTAAGGGGGAATTCACGCCTCGTGGCGGCCTGAATACCACCATTTTTGCACGCTGGCCACTGGGCGAGGCACCTCGCCGCCGAAAGGCCTGAGTAACATAACGGCACTCTCCCTTGTGACCGTATTGGACACGTAACCCTGCCCGTTGGATAATTCTGAGGTCCGCGATAGTCAGGCAGTTGCGATCGGTTTGGTTTCTGAGGAGCCAGAAATATGAGCATTTCCCCAAATGTCCCCAGCCCGCACGAGTCCTATCAGTACGAGAGCACTGGAACTCCCCGCTGGATTGCTGTTCTGTTCGGCTTGTTGATCGCCGGGCTAGCTTTGATCGCTTACGCGGGGCACTCAGTGCAATCTCGCCTCGAGCAAGAGCTTTCCAAAAATGAGGAACAGAACAAGATTCTCACCGCTCAACTCGAGCAGGCGAATACGCGAATTGCCGACTTAAAGGGACAACTTGATGTGACTTCCCAGAAAATCGGCATGACCCAGGCGGAGCTCGCCGATGCCAGGAGCCGCGCGGAAGCTATCCGCAAGCAACAGATTGCTTCGGACCAGAAGCTTTCTCAGGAGATTTCCACCGCGCAGAAGGAAAGCGAAGAGAAGATCGGGGCCGTGGCCACGGATGTTTCTGGTGCGAAGAAGGACATCGAAGCTACCCGCTCCGACCTGGAAGCTACCAAGACCAAGCTCGAACGCCAGGCCGGGGATATGGGCGTAATGAGCGGCCTGATTGCCCGCAATCACGACGACCTTGAAGAACTGAAACGACGGGGTGACCGCAACTATTTTGAGTTCACCATTCAAAAGTCCAAGACTCCACAGCGGGTGGGGCCAGTACAGATCGCACTGAATAAGACCGACCAGAAGAAAAGCAAGTACACCATCACGGTTCTGGCGGACGACAAATCTATCGAGAAGAAGGACAAGACTTCCGGCGAGCCCGTCCAGTTTTACATGAAGGGCACCGCCCGACTGACCCCCTACGAAATTGTGGTGTTCGACGTCGGCAAGAATCAGATTAACGGTTATTTGTCCGCTCCCAAAGACACTACCTCCGCTCCAGCGAAGTAATCTTTCGTTCTTATTCTCGAAGCCCTGTTCCCTGTTCTGGAAACTCGATCGGCAACAGGGCTTCTCTGTTTTTGGGCAGGAAGCTACGATTTTAGGCAGCGATCCATTTCCTGAGGAGTTCACACCATGCCCCGCGCGCGCCTGCTCCAGGTCTTGCTGACCTTCTCTTTCTCTGCCGCATCCGTTTTCGCGCAATCTCCGGTCGACCCTGGAAAACTACCGGGCAGGACGCTCTTTTATCTGTGGTGGCACGGCACGCCTTCCAGTGAAGTCCGCAAGAACAACTCCCTTTTGGCGCTTTGGGACGACCCCCAGCTAGCCCCCGTGCGGGCCTCGTTTCTCGAATCCTTTCTCAAGGATGAAAAGAAGCCTGCTGGCAAGCCGACGGTGAGTCGCGAAGAGCTGGAACAATATGTGAGCCTACTAGACAATCCGTTTCTGTTCGGCTACCTGCGGCAGCCCGCGTCCCGCGCCACGGCCAAGGCGCCCGCTTCAAAAGATTCCGCCGCCCCTCCCGCGTGGAATGGCCTGTACTTTATCTACGACCGCTCGGGAAAAGAGCAGCTCTTGTCCAAGGCAGTCTCACAGATGCGCAGCTCTGAAAGCGATATTCCCAAGATTTCCGAATTGACCGTTGCCGGCGTCCCTTCGTTGAAAGTCGAGCGCAAGAGCGGCATCACGTATTGGGCAGAGTTCGACAAGTACGCCGTCAGTGCCAACGAACTGCCGGTATTCGAAGAGGTCCTCAACGTTGTGAACGGCAAAGCGGGAAGCGCCTCGCTGGCGCAATCTTCCGCCTTTCAGGAAGCGAAACCGTTGCTCACTGGCGGCGTACTGGAGTTCTTTCTGGCGATCCCCACGGCCGAACAGGTCGCTGAGAATTCCTCGGGCACTTTTGCCGCACAAGCGAAGCTTTTTCTTTCTGCCTTGAAACTCGATGCCATTCATTCCGTAGCAGGGCGGCTCTCGCTGGAGGGAAGCAGGTCGCACTTAAGCGGGGCGGTCCTCGGCGACACCGCCCCCGGCAGCCTGTTCGATGTGTGGGCCGATGGCCAGAAAAATCCGTTGTCCATGGGTTACCTGCCGCCCGATACGATCAGCTATGGCGAAACGCAGTTCAATCTGCTTGGTATCTACGACACGTTGAAGCGGGCATTTGCACCATCCGGGAATTCGCAACCGAACATGGCCAGCGCGTTGGAACAAATGGCGCAAACACGACTGGGCATGCCTCTACCTGACGCGCTCGGCTTGGTCACCGGCGAAGTTGCCTGGATCGAGACCAGCCCGACTCTGGACGACGCGCAGAAGGTCTACCTTTTGGGCATACGAGACAAGGCCAACGCCCTCAAATTGACTCGCACTCTGATGGGGGATCAGATCACCTCCGAGCGCAACGAAGGCAGCGCGACTTATATGAAGATCTCTCTTCACGGCGGGCAGACCTCCGCTGGTCTGGCGCAATGGAATTTCTACTATCTGGCCATGACGCCCACGCTGCTCTTTGGCTCGTCAAAAAGTGACACACTGCATAAATATGTCGGGCAGGACCCTGCAATTCCGGATCCCGCATTGAAGGGACTTCTGGCCGCCCGCGCGCAATTCCCCGAAAAGCTGAATGGATTTTCTTATCTTGATTTCCAGAAACTGGACTGGCCAGGAATGCAGGCAAAATGGGTGGCCGCCGCCAATAAGGCCGCGCAGACCGCGAAAAGCACGGAAGACGCCAACCATCAGAAGAAAATGGCGGATTGGCTAGGGCAAGTCGACCCCGCCGTTTTCTCCCGCCATCTTCACACGATGAGCGGGGCCTCGTGGAAGGACGCCAAGGGAGTTCACTTTGAAGAGTGGTTGGACTGAGTTTCACAGCCGAACGCTCTTCCGATTTCTCCGGATTCGTGTGGCTCCTTTTCTTTGCCTGGCTATGCACACTACCTTTCTTGCAGCTCAAGAGCCCTCGGCTGTTCGCAGCCCGAACATTCGCGTGGAAGTGGACCGCGTAAATGTGGGGGTCATCGTCACCGACTCCAAGGGCAATTTCGTGGAAGGACTCCAACAAAGGGATTTTGAAGTGCTGGATGCGGGAACTCCTCAACTCATCACGGATTTCGCTCCGATCGATGCACCCGCGCAGGTTTTGATGCTTCTCGAGGTGGGCCCAGCTGTCTATATGTTGCAGGACTCCCACCTGTACGTCGCCCAAACGCTGTTGAATGGCCTTTCTGCGGGCGACCGCGTGGCTATCGCCGTCTACAATGACGCTCCCACGGCTTTGCTGAACTACACGACCGACAAAGGCAGCGTCACGGCGGCACTGAATGAGATTCAATTTAACTTGGGGTATGGGAATTTGAACTTGGCCACAAGTCTAAATACCGTGCTCGATTGGCTGGCGCGTGTATCAGGGAAAAAATCCGTCGTCTTGCTGTCTTCCGGCGTGGACACCTCTCCGACTCAGGATATGCAGTCCTTATTGCCGCGTTTGGAAACAGGGGACGTGCGCATTTTCTCCATCTCCATGAGCGGGCCCCTGCGCAACGGCACGAAAGGCACCAAGCAGGAGATTCAGCAGACGCAACAAGCCTTCGCGCAAGCGGATGCGTGGCTGCAGGCCATGTCCGAGGCAAGCGGAGGCCGCGCCTACTTCCCCGAAAGCGCCAAAGCCTTCCAGGAAACTTATACGCAAGTGGCGCAACTGCTCCGCCACGAATACAGCGTTGCCTTCGCTCCGCCGAAAGCCGACGGGACGGCACACGCAATCGATGTTAAGGTTCATAAGAACGAAGGAAGTGCAACCACCCCAGACTATCGAGTGGATCATCGGCGTGGATACATCGCGCCTAAACCATCAGCACAGTAACTAGCCATGCTTTTGAGCTGCTTCGTCGAACCCTCAGCATGACCTCGTTTGGTGTTGCGCACAGCAAGACACTGCCCCTCTACTCAAAATCCTTCATCATGCGAGCCATGTCTCGCAGGCGCTCATCTACGCGGGCGAACACGCTTCCCTCGTCAAACTTCCCGGAGCCGTTCCGGCTTCCTGCGG
>Ga0187766_10001141_pt1 | contig 15492 bp, 16 predicted proteins | sample 0216_QUI02_MP05__4_FD_132971 | JGI IMG/M metagenome (GOLD analysis project Ga0187766, IMG submission 132971) | Tropical peat soil microbial communities from peatlands in Department of Meta, Colombia - 0216_QUI02_MP05_20_MG | ecosystem: Environmental > Terrestrial > Soil > Wetlands > Peat ... | reverse complement strand
CCTGCACGGACTGTATTTGCGCCATTGGGCGTCCCACTAAGCATCAAGTCGTCGCTTCTCTGTCATGGTCTGACGTGACGGCGCTCTCTCGCTATCTGGCCGCGTCTTTCTTCCATGCTCCGAGAATGGCTCCCATCACGCACAGCCCGACCAGCGGATAGAATTCGTTGATCGCGAAAAGCTGATTCGATCGGAGCTCGTACATGTAGGTTGTGAAGGTAATCGGCCCCACGATGCCAAGCCACAGCAGCACCCCGATGGCCGCTCCGCGCGAAGCCGTATTGGCATTTCGCCAGATGCAGATTTGTGCCAGCACGAAGGCAATCAGCAGATCGAGCAGGAACGTGATGACGTAAGGAAGAATCGGGCTCACGCTGCTGGCTTCTTCCGCCGTCCTGTGCTCCAGCGCCATCCAGGGCTTGCTGAATAAGACGGCGTACCATAAACCCCCGATCAACCAGTAGACAATCGCGCAAACGGCGACCGCCAGATAGTTCGTTCTCATGGCTCCTCCTTAACCGGCATGGTTAGGCCTTCACCGCTTCGATCACCGCCAGAGGCCCGGCCGTGGACACGACTCGGTCCAGACGGAGTCCGGCTCTGGCCAGCAGGTTGGCGTACTCGGTCGCGGTTCTCTCGCGCCCGCCGGCGATCGCCAGCATCTCTATGTCGATCCACTTGGCCAGGCCTGGCTGGTTCGTTGGACCCACCACCATTTCGAGCAGGATGATCTTTCCGCTGGGACCGCGCATCGCCTTGACGCAGTTTTTCAGTATCGTCAGCGCATGCTCGTCGTCCCAATCGTGGATAATCGATTTCATGACGTAACGTTCAGCCGGCGGCACACCCTGGAAAAAATCGCCACCCCGAACCTCGCACCGCGAACCTAACCCGAGCAACTCAATCTGCGCCTGTGCTCCCTCGATCACGTTCGGCAGGTCGAAAACGATCCCGCGAAGTCCTGGATGCTTTTGCAGAATTGTGCCAAGCAAGATTCCGTGGCCGCCGCCGATATCTGCCAGCGTTCCCGAGTCGCCGAAATCGTAAACCTCGATAACGGGTTGAATGAATTGTCGGCTAAAGGACGTCATGGCATCGTTGAATAGCTTGTTTTCCTCCCCGTCTTGCCGAAAGAATTCGAACGGCGCCATGCCGGTGATTTTTCGGAATGCTGTTTCGCCGGTCAGTAGGGTGTGCATCAATTCGCCATAAATCTGCAGGTGCAGCGGGTCAGCCATAAACAGGACAGCGTCACGGGCCGAACCAGTGAGGTCACTGCGTATCGCTTCCGACAGAGGTGTGTTGGCGAATGTTCCTGGCGTTGTTTCGCGGAATACATCGACGGAGGCCAGGGCGCGGAGGCTGCGATAGAGAGCATCCTCCTTGACGTTGCTGGCGCGTGCCAATTCGGAAACCGGTTTCGGACCGGCGGCCAGCAGGTCGGCGATCTTCAGCTTCGCCGCCACATAGAGGCAGGCAGCGGGCACATATCCCCGTGCCAACATGACCATCTGCGTGTACAGGGCGGGAGCTGTCGCGTTTTCAACCGACGGACTGGACATGACTCCTCCGATCTGCAATACAGTCCGGTAATCGGCGCGCATCATAGTACAGGCCGGTCCGCACCGCCAATGGCGACACAGCGAGCGGACCCCACGCAACGTTTTGGCTTTTTTAGTGTTCTAATAAGCAAGGGAAAGCTCGCGCGGCGTCTGACAGCTTCGATCTTTGAGCCCCGGGAGCAACCCTTCAATCCATATCGTTATTATTCCCGGCCCAGCCGGGCGGAAGGAATCTGCAATGAAGACATCCATTTTGGGATTTGCCCTTTTGTTGCTGGCCATCATCGCACCTGTGGCAAGCGCGCAGTACGCGACCAAGCCACTGAAGCTCGTATTGGATCGCCGGTCGACCGTTGATCCGGTTGGAATCGTCAAGAACCTCTCGCAGAAGTGCCCGAACGTCACGCTGACATCGAATGCCCGGGAATCGGACTACATGCTCTCTGCGTGGGGCTGGTCGGGGAACTATCGCTTCATGATCGTCGCCAAGGGCGGCGACCAAGTCTTCGCTACGCAGACGTCTTTCCTCAGCAATGCCGTGAAGGACGTCTGTCATTTCCTGAGCACGCGAGTCCAACAACCGTACTGAAGCGGAGACCAAACGATGCCGTCGGTGGGCGGCGAACCCAAGAGGCAGCGCCTTTCCTCGCCCACTGACCTTCGACTGCCACGTTGTGATTCATGACCATCAAGCCAGGGAAGCCTCCGATACGTCTACTTTCGCGCGAATCTCTTGAACGCCAGAAATTATGGCGTCACGCCCTCACGGTTTCGGCGCCGTGGGTGCTGGCGTTGCGGCCGGTCCCTGGTTGTTCCGCGGCGGAATGTCGTCGAAAATCTCGCGCTGGAAGAACCTCCAGTGGCCCTCCTCCCGCTTCAGCACGTCTTCGTAGTGCCCTGCGCCCGCCACAACAGACTTGCAGTCTCGCGTCACGATCGTCTGCCAGTACGCCTGGTCCGTTGCCCTGTCGCCATCAATCTGGACGCTCAGGTTCGTCACCACGTGCATCGTTCTCGGCGTACCCGGCTTGGCAGGGCAAGGGGAAGGAGTCGTCGATACCGCTTGACCTCCCATCGCGGGCAGAGCGGTGAAGAATTCCGTAATGGCGGCGGGCCCAGTTCGCTTGGTGGCGCCACCATTCATGATGAGCGTGCCATCCTTTGCGAACAGCGCCCCATATGCCTGCCAGTTGGCCGAGTCGAGCGCGCGCGGGTAGTCGCCCATCAGCAGTTGTTCGATCTCTTGACGATCCTCGATCTTCTCGATACGCGCGGCCGACGATCCCGCGTTCTTCGCCTGACCCTGCGCCGCGCCGCTGGTGATTACAATTGTCAGAACCGCTGCCGTCACCGCTCCCGCTGTTCGCACCCTGGACCATTTTGTTTTCACCGGGCTCCTCCTCCCTTGAATTCGCCACCCACTGTCAAACGTGACGCCTACTGGCTCCGACACGCACCAAACGCGATAACCGCGCGAACCCCGCCACGTCGTTGGCAGCCGAAAACGTCGTGATGTAGGGGCACGCCGTGCGCATGCCCTCTGCCGTCGGTTCGTACCCAGGCGTTTCCAATAGAGGATTCAACCATACGACACCGGCCGATCGCCTGTGCAGCTCGCTCATGGCCCCTCCGAGCACATCGGACTCTCCGACATCCAGGCCGTCGCTCACAATGATCAGCACGGTGTCGCGCGACGTCATTCGCCCGCCGAATCGGCGGATGAACTCGCGAAAACACCGGCCGATCGTGGTGCCCCCGGCCCAGGCGTGCTGCAAGCGATCCAGGCTCCGCCTCTCTCCGCCTGCCGCCCGCCGCACATCTTTGGTGATGCATTCTAGGCCGGTTGAAAACGCGAACACCTCGATGCGCATGGTCACACTCGCTATGGCGACGGCGATTTGGAGCGCCGTTTGCGCGTATGGGCCCATCGAACGGCTACCGTCAATCAAGAGCACAAATCTCGGGGTGCGCCTCGGGCGCCGCAACCAGCGTGCGGTGATGGCCTCGCCGCCCGTTTGCAGGCTGGTCCTCAGCGTGCGGCGCAGATCGAAGCGCGGTCCTCTAGTCGCCGGTCGCCAGCCGCGCAACAGACCCAAATGCAGGCGGCGCACGAGCAGACGCGCGGCGTCGCGCCACACGCAAGCAACAGGCCCGACCCGGGGTGATTCCGACAGGGCTTCGGCCTCCAGCGGGCTATAGCCCGCTCTTGCAAGGAAGGGAGGCGGAACGTCTGGTTTCTCGGTCGCGGCCGGGGCGATGATCGCCCCGGCTCTACCCGGGCCACCCTCTTCGTCTCCAGCCGCCGCAGGCGACACACCGCCCTCCTCTGGGAATCGCTTCTCGGTTTGGCTGGGCTCTTTCCCTAGTGCGCGCTCGACCGCTTCCTGTTCAGGCTGCTCGACGCCGGGCGGTCCGGGAAAAAAGAACCTGCTGAATGCCCGGTCGAAGACCTCTGCATTGTCACGTGTCTTGCTTAGAATGGGTCGGAGGGCATTACGGACAGCGGATTCATCAGCAAGATCCACAAACTCGATCACTCGCGCCGTGTCCTGCAGCTCCCTCGGGCCGACCGTGAATCCATATTCGCGGCGCAGGAGGTCGCCGAATGCGACCAAATTGCTGGGAATGCTGCCGAATGGATACATCAGGCGTCTGGCGTTGAGACCGAGCCCAGGCCAAAGTCACGCGATTCGACCTGTGTGGCTTCCAGTGCGGCGTGGTGCGCGGCAAACACTTCGGAATCCTCGTGCACCTTCAGCACGCACCCGAGCGTTTGCTCGATCGTTTCGGCGTCCAGATGATCGCAGTGTAGAGCCATGAGCGCCATCGCCCAGTCCAGGCTCTCGGCTACACCAGGCGCCTTCTGCAACGACAACCCGCGGAATACCTGCATCATATGCGCGATCTGCCGCGCCAGCCGATCGGAAAGGCCAGGAACACGCGCATGCAGAATCTCAATTTCCTGTGTCAGCGACGGGTATGGTAGCCACAGGAAGAGGCAGCGCCGGCGGAGGGCATCCGATAATTCGCGCGTACGATTGCTCGTCACGATCACGTGAGGTTTCTGCCGCGCCCGAATCGTGCCTAACTCGGGAATGCTCACCTGCCACTCAGCGAGCACTTCGAGAAGAAACGCCTCGAAGGCTTCATCGGCCCGATCCACTTCGTCAATTAGCAGCACGGGTGCCCGCTCTTGGGTGATCGCTTCCAGCAGCGGCCTCTTGAGCAGAAAGCGTTCGCTGAAGATTTCCGCTTCGCGTTGATCCAGTGTTAAAGCCCCGGTCTCGCTAAGCCGCGCATGCAGCATCTGGCGTGGATAGTTCCATTCATACAGTGCCGCCATCGCGTCGAGTCCCTCGTAACATTGCAGCCGAATCAAACGCGTGTCGAGTACCTCGGCCAGAACCTTGGCGCTCTCCGTTTTACCAACACCGGCTGGTCCTTCGATCAGCAGCGGTTTTGTGAGCGCCTGCATGATCTCGAGCGCAGTCGCGAACGCGTCGTCGACAATGAATCCACGCGCGCGGAAACGGGTGCGAATCGCCGCAGCGTCTCTCACGACGCAACCGTCCGGTATCGAGATGGCTCCTGAGCGAATCTCGCCCGGCAGTTCGCGCCACAGAAATAGTAGACACGGTCATCCACTTTGGCGGTATGTCGCGCTGTCGCCACATCGACCTGCATGCCGCAAACCGGGTCGACGGCGCTCCCCGGAGCTGGATTCGGAGTGAGCGTTGAGGCCGCTTTCGTGGCAACTGCTTCCGGATGCGCGCCGCTTGGATGTAATTGGACGATTTCGGCGAGGATCGATAGCGCGACCTCCGGCGGAGTCCGAGCCCCCAGATCGATACCCGCAGGGATTCGGATTTCATCGACGCCAGGCACGCCGCTCTGCTCGAGGAGAGCTTTGATCGTAGCGCCACGCTTTAAAGATGCCACGAGGCCGACGTAGGGCACGCGGCCCTTCAGGATCGATTCGAGGGCCTGCTCGTCGTAGTGTCCTTGCGACGCCACGACAGCCGCCTGGTGCGTGGGCGTGGCGCTACCGTGCTCAAATAGCTGCTCAAGCGAGTCGAGCGCGATCAACGTGATTCCGAGCGCAGCCGTCTCCCGTTCGAGGTCACCCCGCTCCCAACTCTCCACCACGCGTACTACCTCGTAGTCCATGCTGCGCGCAAGCCGCGCCAGAGAGTCGGCAACCGGCGTCGCGCCCACAACAATCAGACGTCGCGGCTGGATGAAAGGCTCGACGTAAACGTCAATCGCGCCTTCCGAGACACAGGTCATGGGTACGACAACGTGCTCCTGCGTTGGCACGACCAACTCGCTCGTGTCGGGTCGAATCGAAACGAGACGGCTGCACCGAGCTTGGATGGCTTCGAGAGCTTGCTTTCGGATGATGTCCCTGGAGCAGGCACCACCGATGAAGCCGTCCATCCTGCCATCGGCAAACACGATCGCGCGATCGCCCAGATGAGCTGAGACGGGAGCGCGCCGTCCCACTACGGTTGCGACCGCGAACGACTGTCCCTGGCGACCTAAGCCCACAACCTTTTCGAAGAAGTCCACAACGTTCATGCTGGCCCGTTCCTTTGTGAACCACCATCCATGAGGAGCCGAGCGATGAGAGCCAAGGCTTTGCCCCTGTCAAGCCGAAAGCTGTTGATGGACGTTGGTAAAGGTCTGCCCAATCAGTTTCTTGGCCTGCGCCTCAAGAACGCGTCCACCCACGGCCGCTACCGGACCCCGCGCCACGGCTTGGCCGCTCCATTTCAAGAGCGTTGTACCGTCGGCCGCATCGATCACGTCGGCACCGGCCATAAGATCCACAGCGCTCCCGAAGCCGCCCCCGGAAACCTTCACATCGATCCGCCGGGCCGAGGGGTCGGGGCTCAGCTCGAGTTTCAGCTTGAATTTGCCGCGGACCGGGCCCACCGCCACCTGCACGACTGCGTCGACGTGCGTCTGGTCCTGCACTGTGACGTCGATTACCTCCGGGAGGCAACGTCCCACCTTCTCCGGATTCTGAAGGAACGCCCAAACGGCCGCCGGGTTGGCTGCAACCTTCTCTTCACCGCTGTACTCGAGGTTCACGACTGCTTTTTCCCGGCTTCCGCATCGCGAATCGCGCGCCACACTTTGTCGCGCGTCAGAGGCATATCAAGATGGCGAACGCCGAGCGGCGATAGCGCATCCATCACGGCATTGACGAAGGCCGCTGGACTGCCGACATTGGGACTCTCACCCACTCCCTTTGCGCCAATCGGGTGATGCGGACTCGGCGTGACCGTCTTGGCCGTTTCCCAGTGCGGCGTTTCAAGCGAGGTCGGCACCAGATAATCGGTGAAATTCGTGTTTAGGTGGTTGCCTTCGCTGTCGTACTGAATCTCTTGCATGAAGGCCATGGCGAAGCCTTCGGTCAGGCCGCCGTGAATCTGCCCCTCGACGATCAGAGGATTGATGATCGTGCCGCAGTCATCGACTGCTAAGAACTTTCGCACTTTCGACTCGCCGGTTTCCCGATCGATGTCCACAACCGCTACATAGGTTCCGTTCGGGAAGGTCATGTTGGGCGGGTCATAGTAATAGGTCGCTTCGAGTCCTGGTTCGTTCTGCGCCATATTGGTATAGGCGGCGAAAGCCACCTCCTTCATGCTGACGCTTTTCGCCGGCACACCACGCACCTGGAACTTGTATTCTTTCCATTCCACGTCTGATTCGCCGACCTCCAGAAGGTGCGCGGCGACCTTGCGCGCCTTCTCCCGGACGCGGCGGGCAGCCATCGCGATGGCCGCTCCCGCAACCGGCGTGCTCCGACTCGCATAAGTGCCGAGACCGTAGGGAGCCGTGTCGGTATCGCCCTCCTCCACCATAATGTTTTGGGGATCGAGTCCCAACTCCTCGGCCACAATCTGAGCCCAAGTGGTTTCGTGCCCTTGCCCTTGCGACTTGGTACCGGTGCGCACAATGCCGGCTCCGGTCGGATGGATGCGAATCTCAGCGCTGTCGAACATTTTGATGCCCAGAATATCGAAGTGCTTCGACGGGCCGGCGCCGACGACCTCCGTGAAAGTGGAAATGCCAATCCCCATCAACTCACCGCGGGCTCGCTTGGCAGCCTGCTCCTTGAGCAGGTCGTTGTAGCCAATCTTCTCGAGCGCCGTGTCGAGTGTTTTGTGATAGTCGCCGCTGTCGTAGGTGAAACCGAGGGGTGATGGGTACGGGAACTGCTCCTTCCGGATGAAGTTTTTGCGACGGAGATCCGCGCCGCTCATATGAAGCTCGTCGGCCAAAATGTCCATGGCGCGCTCGATCGCGAAGCTCGCTTCGGTAACGCGGAAGGAGCAGCGATAGGCAATGCCACCCGGCGCCTTGTTCGTGAAGTAAGCATCGACTTCGGCATGGGCTACGGGGAAATCGTAACTACCGGTGACGACGCCAAACATGCCCGCCGGGTATTTTGTGGGATCGGCGGCAGCGTCGAAGGCGCCGTGATCGGCGGTGGTCGCCACGTGCAACGCGGTGACGCGCCCCTCCTCTGTCGCCCCGATTTCCACGTCCATGTGATAGTCGCGCGCAAAGCCTGTGCTGGTCAGGTTCTCCGTCCGGGTCTCGATCCACTTCACCGGCCGTGCCAACTTGAGCGCACCGACGATTGCGCAAACATACCCGGGGTATACCGGCACCTTGTTGCCGAAGCCGCCACCGATGTCGGGTGAAATTACGTGGATCTTATCCTCGGGGATGCCGGTGACGATGGCCAGCGCCGTGCGGTAGACGTGCGGTGCCTGCGAGGTGACGAAGAACTGCAACCGTCCCATCGTATCAAACTGAGCGACACATCCGCACGGCTCGAGCGGCGCCGGATGGCAGCGCTGGAACCAGATCCGTTGCTTGATTCGCTTCGGGCTGGACGCCAGAGCCCGCGCCGTGCGGTCCCGATCGCCAACTTCCCAATGGTAGATGTGATTCGTCTTGCGTTCGCGGTCTGGGCGCAAAATCACTTTGTCGGCTTTTGCCATAAACGGATCAGCGACGACGGGAAGCGGCTTGTATTCAACCTGGACCGCCTCGGCACCATCGGCCGCTGCTCCCCGGTTCTCGCCGAACACAGCTGCGACTTCTTGATACTGGAAGAGTACCTTTCCGACTGCCAGCACCATCTGCTTGTCGAGGCCGTGAAAGGTGGGCAGCCAGCCGAGCCCCGCCGCATCGAGATCCTTGCCCGTAATCACGGCTTTCACACCCGGAACTTTCATCGCTTCGCTGATATCGATAGACGTAATTTCCGCGTGGGGATACGGACTTCGCACCAGCGCCATGTACAGCATGTTTGGAAGCGAGATATCGTCGACATAGCGTCCCTTGCCCTGAAGGAAGCGCGGGTCTTCCTTCCGTTTCATCGCCACACCCAGCGAGCCTTCGTGTTTCAGTTCAGCACTCATGGCTGTTCCTCGCGTTTACTTCGCGCCGCCTGTTCTACCGCCTTCACGATGTTCTGATATCCCGTGCATCGGCATAGATTCCCGGCCAGACCTTCGCGGATCTCAGTCTCGCTCGGATCGGGGTTGTGTTTTAGCAGCGCGTAGGAGGTGAGCAGCATTCCAGGCGTACAGTAGCCGCACTGCAATCCGTGTTGATCCCAGAAGCCCTGCTGAAGCGGATGAAGTTTGCCGCCCTCTGCAAGACCTTCCACAGTCAGGACCTCGTGGCCATCCGCCTGCACCGCAAACAGCGTGCATGATTTGACGGCCCGGTCCCCATCCACCACCACCACACAGCAGCCGCAGCTCGATGTGTCGCAGCCCACGTGCGTGCCGGTCAATCCGCAGGATTCGCGCAAGAAATATGCAAGCAGAGTGCGCGGCTCGACGTCCCGCTCGTAGGAAACGCCATTGACCTTGACATTCACCCTCATACACGCACCCCCAGCCGCTCAAACGCTTGACCTAACCCTCGGGCAACGAGCACGCCCGCGAGGTTCTTCTTGTATTCGATGCTGCCACGCAAATCGGCCTGCGGTGAACTGCGGCGCGAAGTTGCGTCTGCGGCAGCCCGAATGATCTCTCGGGAGGGCTTCTGTCCGGCGAGGAGCCGCTCGGCCTCCTCCACGCGGATCGCGCATGGGCCTGCGGCAGACAGCGCGACGGCCGCCGCGCGGATCGTCCCATCTGCGTTCAACGAAACCTGTACGGCGGCCGCCGCCGTAGCAAAGTCACCGACCTTGCGTTCGACTTTCTGGTACGAGCCAGCGGTGCGCTCGTCCGGCACTGGGAAGCGCACCTCTAGGGCGAGTTCACCATCGCCAACTCGTGTCGCGAAACTATCGACCAAAAAATCGTCCATCGCGACCGTGCGTTCTCCCGACTTACCGCGCACCACGACCTCGGCGCGCGTGGCCAGCGCCACCGCGGTCCAGTCTCCAGCCGGATCGTTGTGGCACAAGCTGCCGACCACCGTGCCCATTTGTCGCACCACCGGATCGGCCACGACACGGGAAGCGTCGTGCAACAGGCTCCAGCGACGCTCGCCGATCCACGGGGCACGCTCGATGTCGCTATCCCGAGCAATGGCGCCGATCGCGAGCATCCCGCCGCCGGATCGCAGGTAATTCAGCTCCTTTACCTCGTTGATATCGATGAGCACGGCGGGACGCGCGAGGCGAAAGCGCATCGCGGGAATCAGGCTTTGTCCTCCTGCTAGGACGCGGGCCTCGCCGCCGTGCTGCTGCAGGTGTGTGAATGCTTCATCGATGGAATGGGCTCGGAGGTACTCAAACGCTGCAGGAATCACCCACACCTCCTCCCTCGATACGCCGCACGTGACGGGTTGCGTCGGGCGCGCAGAGGTGGGCTGGCTGTCGGGACAACTCTACTACAGGCACACCCAATACGGTACAGTGGACCCGTCATGACCAGCGCGGTGATCCTCGCTGCCGGCGCTTCGACGCGGATGGGACAACCAAAACTGGTGCTACCGCTCGGAGACGAACCGCTCGTGCGGCGTACCGTCCGGCAGATCTGCGGCGCCGGTTTCGACGACGTCCTCGTTATCCTAGGAGACGAGCACGAGAAATTGCGGGCGGCGCTCGATGGGCTATTGATTCGCCAGGCTCTGAATGCTCAGTACCAAACCGGTATGGGCAGTTCGTTCCGCACTGCCATCGAGCACCTGGCCGGAAGCGATGCGGCCATGTTCGCGCTGGCCGACCAGCCTTTTGTCACCACCCAAGAATATCGGACCGTTCTTGAAACCTACCGCCGGCATTCGCCGGCCATCGTGAGCGTCCGCTACGGCGATGTGATAGCCCCGCCGCACCTGTTTCATCGTGATCTGTTTCCGGAACTTGCTCAGCTCGAGCGCGGCGCCCGGCCCGTCCTAGAGCGGCATCGCGACCAGACCATCGTGCTCCAGTTTCCCCCCGAACTGCTGCTGGATATCGACACGCCGGAGGACTACGAACGGGCCAAGATCCGGCTGTCCTCGGGACGGTGAAGGCTGCTGACCGTGCCGCTGAGGAAGCCACCTTCGAAACCCCTTCGAGTTGCCAGGATTTCTGCCAGAATCGAGACTGCGATTTCCTGCGGGGTTTCCGCCCCAAGCGCAAGCCCCACGGGGCTCCGCACGCGCGAGAGCTTTGAGGAGAGTGGCACGTAACCCTTCTTCTCCAGCTCCGCCAAAAGCCTGTCGTAGCGAGAACGCGGCCCAAGCACTCCGATATAGGCAACGTCCGATTCCAGGCTGAAGCGCAGGCTCTCTCGATCGCGCTCGATATGATGGTTCATCACGAGAGCGTAGCTCGCCGGCGCTAGCCTGAGTTTTTCCGGGAATTGACTGAAATGCGCGCGAACCAGCCGGGCTCGGGGAAAACGTTCCGGCGTCAAAGGCGCCTCGCGCACATCCACGACCGTCACTGTAAATCCCAGCGACCATGCCAGCTGTGCGACCGGCACCGCGTCGTCCCCGGCTCCGAAGATTGCCAATTCCGGCGAGCGCGTCGCGATCTCGAAGAATATCTCGGCGTTGCCCGCCCAATCGGGACCCGACCACGGGTGTGCCGAGCGCAGGAGCTTCTCAGCCTGCGCAACCGCTTTCTTTTCAATTAAGGGGTTGCTCAATGTGCCGGTCGACGCGTCATTCGTGCGAATGATCATTCGTCCTGTAACGCCCGACAGCGGTGTGACCAGCACCGCGGCCTCGCCGCGTTCCAGAACCTCGAGCCATGCGTTCGCAATTCGATCGTCCTCGAGCCGCTCAATGCGAATGTCGACCGCACCGCTGCAGCCGATCCCCAAACCCCAGATCGAATCATCCGCGAGGTCGTAGCCCACGATCACAGGCTCACCGGTGGCGATGACGCGCGCTGCGGCTTCGGCCACGGCCGGTTCCAGGCAGCCGCCTGACAATGCGCATTCATACGTCCCGTTCTGACGCACCACCATGCGCGTTCCTTCGCGACGGTAGGCGCTGCCCCGCACGCGCACGACCGTGGCCAGCGCGAACGGTTCGGCTGCGGCGCGTGCTTGACGGATGACTTCAAGGAGGCGTTCGGTTTCCCGCCGGTCCATGACGAAAGGATATCCCTTGCGGTGGAGGTCGTCTAGCGTCGCGGGGGGGAGCTCGAGAGAGCCGCGGCCGGGCGAAGGAAAACAGGAAGCACGAGAATTCCGACGGGGAGAAAATCGTTGGCCCGGCGACCGATCAAGTGATCCCTGAAAAAAGTCGGCGTGCCTGCAACGCTTGCGGGATCCAGATGCTAGAATGGCCCATTTGTTACGGCATGTATGAACGAACACGACCCATCGCGGCGCCGGTTTCTGATCGGTTCGGGCAGCGGAATCAGTGCTGCCTGGATCATCCTAGAGTGGCCGGCGATCCTCGCTGCGCAGGAACATGCTCACCGTGCGGCCGAGCCAGGGCAGCTACTGCGCTTCGAGTTCTTTACAGCGGAACAGGCGCGCGAAATCGAAGCGATGACCGCCCAAATCATTCCCTCGGACGATAGTCCCGGAGCGCGCGAGGCACACGTCGTCCATTTCATCGACCGCGCTCTCGTCACGTTCGGGCGCGATAAACAGCCCTCGTACACCCGTGGCCTCGAATCTCTTCGTGCCAAGACTCGGGAACTCTTCCCGGAGGCGCACAAATTCTCAGCGCTGGGGTCAGAAGACCAATTGCGGCTTCTTCAAGCGATCGAGGATACCGACTTCTTCGAGATCGTCCGAATCCACACGATCATGGGCTTCTTATCGAATCCAGAGTATGGCGGCAACAGCCATCAGGTGGGATGGAAGCTAATTGGGTTCGAGGAGTCTCCCGTGCACGAGCCGCCCTTTGGCTATTATGACGCCGAATACGAGAATCCAATTGGGGAGGGCCCCAACACCAGAGAGACCAAGAGATGGTGAAGTTCGAGACAAGGACTGCCGTAGATTTTACGGTCATCGGCGGAGGCGGTGCCGGAAGCGTGGTCGCAAAGGAACTGTCGACCGCCGGATTCCAGGTCGTCGTGCTCGAGCAGGGGCCCTATCTGCGCGAGAACAGTTTTCATCACGATGAGTTGAAGTTCAAAGATCTGTACGATCCTCCGTTTATCGGTCAGGAAACACTTACGAATGTTCACACCTTGCAGCCCAACACGTTTCGCAAGGACGAAACGCAAAAAGCCGAACGCGTACCGATGATTATCTACGGACGCTGCGTGGGCGGCGGCACTGTTCACTTCACCGCCAACTACTGGCGTTTCCATGAAATCGACTTTGTCGAAAGAACGCGCTGGGGGCCGGTTCCCGGCGCCGCGTTGGCGGACTGGCCGATCACCTACGCGGAGCTTGAGCCCTACTACACAAAGGCGGAGGAGGACCTTGGTGTCTCGGGGCAGGCGGGCGCGAGCCCTTTTGATCCGCCTCGATCGAAACCGTACCCTCTTCCCCCGCTGCCGATCAAATCCTCCGGAGTGCTTTTCGAACGCGGAGCGCGAAAGCTGGGCTGGCACCCGTTTCCCGCACCGATGGCAGTCCTGTCTCAGCCCTACCGCGGCAGGTCGAAATGTCAGCACTGCGGCTACTGCGAGTGGTTTGGCTGTGAATGGCGCGCCAAATCGAGCGCGCTCGCCAGCGTCATACCCATGGCCGAAAGCACGGGCCGTTGTGAAGTCCGCCCCGATTCGTACGTGCACAGGATTTCGACCGACAAACGTGGCCACGTGAATGGAGTGGTTTACTTCGACAGCCAAAAACGCGAGCAGTTTCAGCGCACCAAGGCCGTTGTGCTCTGTGCCAACGGAGCGGAAACACCGCGGCTCCTGCTTCTATCCGAGTCCGAGCAATTTCCCCAGGGGCTGGGGAACTCGAGTGGAATGGTGGGAAAACATTTGATGGTCGACCTGAGTTCGCTGGCTCTCGGGACATTCGAGCACCCGCTGAACGAGTATAAGAGCGTGCAGGTTTCCCGCGTCTTGCACGATTTCTATGACTCGGACCCCAAGCGCGGGTTCTTCGGGGGAGGCGGTCTGGATGGCCGTTTCGATTTTTATCCGATGGGTTTTGCCCTCAATGGCTTGCCACCGGATGCGCCGCGGTGGGGGGCTGGATTCAAGCAGTCACTGCGGGAGAATTTCAGCCGCACGATGATGGTGTTGTCCCACACGACAGCGCTGCCCGTCCCCTCCAACAGTATCTCTCTGGACCCCGAGGTGAAGGACGCCTGGGGATTGCCCGCCATCCGGGTAACGTATAAATGTCATCCCGATGATTTCAAAACCCTGGACTTCTTTCGCGACCGCGCCTTAGAACTCGTTGAGGCCGCTGGCGCCGTCAAGAAGTGGGCACCGCCGGTTGGCGATGTGACCAACGCCGTCCACCTGCTCGGAACCTGCCGCATGGGCAATGATCCCACGGAGTCCGTCGTCGACAAGTATCATCGCTCGCACGACGTACCGAATCTTTTCATCGTGGACGGAAGTAGCTTTGTGTCCAGCGGAAGAAACCAGCCAACCTGCACGATCCAGGCCCTTGCCTATCGCGCCGCCGACAACATCGCGCGTATGGCCAAACAAGGGACGATCCCAGCCTCGGTTTGACTCGCAACGTAGGAAGAGGGTTTTCACCGCAGATTTTTTACAATTCCTAATCGGGCAATGTCTCGCGTCAGATACCGGCATACCAAGCATAGCCAGCTTCGGGAGCAGCGGAGCCCAGACCCTTGCCAAATCGTGTGAGGCTCTCGGTCAGCGTTAGGCGGGTAATGAATTTGACGCTTTTGTAGCCAAGCTGGCGGGGGAGCCGCATGCGAAGCGGCCCGCCGTTGCCCACGGGAAGGTCGTCGCCGTTCATCCCGTAGGCGAGAAAGGTCTGCGGATGCAGGGCATCGGCCATGTCCATGCTTTCCCACCAATCGGGTTCGATGGAGAAGTAGACAACGTATCTGGCTTGCGGGCGGATCCCCACGAGACCGAGAACGTGGGACAGAGGCACACCGATCCATTCGGCGATGTACGACCAGCCCTCTTCACAGGCAAGTTCCGTGATTTGGCTGTGGGACGGGTAGCTTTTGAGTTGAGCAAGCGAAAACGAGGCGGGCCGGTCGACCAAGCCGTCAACCGAGAGCCGCCAGTCGACGAATCCTCCGGCTTGCAGGCGCTTGAAGTCATCACGGGGAGGCGCTATTTCGTTCGCGAAAGGCCGCGGCGAAATCTGGCTGCGTGAAAATTCGCGTGCCAGCGAATGGCGCGTCAGCAGCCGCTGTGCGGCATACGTCAGCGTTTCGCCGGGGCCGTAGACTCCGCCGTGATCGGGCGGGACCAATCCGTACTTTTGCGCGAGGCGGGCGGCCACACCGAGACCGGCGACGCCGGCGGTGGCCGTGAGTCCGCCGACGATGAGTTTTCGGCGTGAGAGGCTGCTCATGTGCCCTCCGTAGAGGTGTTTGT
>Ga0187766_10001140_pt1 | contig 15493 bp, 12 predicted proteins | sample 0216_QUI02_MP05__4_FD_132971 | JGI IMG/M metagenome (GOLD analysis project Ga0187766, IMG submission 132971) | Tropical peat soil microbial communities from peatlands in Department of Meta, Colombia - 0216_QUI02_MP05_20_MG | ecosystem: Environmental > Terrestrial > Soil > Wetlands > Peat ... | reverse complement strand
GATACAGCGTAAATGGCTTTGGCGACGATATGTGATTCAAATTTAATACTCGAACATGTGTCTGACAATCCCGTGGACTGAACACATGAACGAGGTTAAGGCAGCTGTGATGACCGCACCAATGAAGATGCGGACTGAACGATTCCCGGTTCCGGACATCAACACGAATTCTGCGCTAGTTCGGATGTTAGGATCGGCAATATGCGGTACAGATAAGCACATGTACGCTGGACAAATGAACCTGGGCTTGCCAGGTGCAGTCGTCAGTTTTCCCGTAATACCAGGACATGAAAATCTAGGGGTCATTGAGCGTATTGGAGCAAAGGCTGCTGAGGAGATGGTAACATGCGGCCCTCCGTTGAAGGAAGGAGAGAGGGTCGCGATTTCCGCTGATATCGTTTGCGGCCACTGCTACTATTGTAGGAACATCTACGGATACCCATGGTGCCTCAACCATCGAAGCTACGGAGACGTAATCAGCTGCAAACAGGCACCACACCTTTTTGGGGGGTGGGCAGAAAAAATGTATGTCCTACCAGGAACCTTCATGTTCCGTGTCCCTCAAATCTTAACGGATGAGGAAGCTGTGCTCGCGGAACAGATGGCTGTCGCGTATGGTGCCTTCGGACGGGCGTTTCAAGGTCCGAACGCGAAGGAAGGATATTCTCCCGCAGACACGGTGGTCATCCAAGGGGTCGGTCCGCTAGGTATCTGTAACGTGTTCATGGCAAAGATGCTGGGAGCAAGTAAAAGCATCGTCATCGATAAATCCGAATACCGCCTGAATCTCGCCCACCAATTGTGCAACACCCAGTCAATTAACATCAAAGATTTTCCGAAAACTGCTGATAGAATAGAAAGAATTATGGAACTAACAGATAATCTAGGTGCCGATCTTGTGGCTGAATGCACTGGCGCTCCAGATATTCTATCCGAAGGTCTTGAGATCATAAGAATAGGAGGCACATACCTTGTCGAAGGAGCGTTCGTAGAAGAAGAGCCAACGAGAATTTCAGCCTCGCGGATCGTCTCCAAGAATGCGAGAATCATCGGGGCGGCGGGAATGCCATATCAGGCGTATGGGCGTGTTCTCGAAATGATGGCCGCCTTTAAGGATAATATTCCTTTCGAGAAGGCTGTTACGCATCAGTTTGGGATTGACGCTGCGGAAGAGGCGCTGAGGACTTCAATCTCCCCAGACTCGATGAAGGTTATCGTAACTTCGAAACTCAATTAAACCGCATCCTCCTATTTCGACGATAGGTAAGTAACTTGCCAAAGATGCTCGGTGCGGTGTTCAAAGGCATCGGCGACGGCGTAAGTGTAGTTGAGGTAGAGGCGCCAATCATCTCGACACCTTCTGATGTGCTGGTTCGAGTGCGCGCGTGCGGTATGTGTGGAACAGATCTAGCAATTTTGGAAGGTCGTTCCCCGGCCAAACCGCCAGTGATTTTGGGACATGAGTGCGCCGGCGAAGTCAGCGCTATCGGTCAGAGCGTTAAGAGCGTCGCAGTAGGAGATCACGTGGTCGTGGATCCAAATCTTCGCTGCGGAGTTTGCAGATACTGCAGGTCGGATAGACCGAATCTTTGCGAAACACTCGTCAGCATAGGCGAGGATATTAATGGCGGATTCGCGACGTTCATGCTCGCACCTGAAAGGGCTGTCTATAAAATACCCTCGAAGATGAATTGGAGTACAGCGGCTATCACTGAGCCTTTCTCATGCATCGTAAATGGTTTCCTTCGAGCCAGAGTGAGACCATCCGATACTGCAGTTGTTTTCGGGGCAGGTCCGATGGGCTTATTCTGGGTGAGCTTGTTCCGCAAGGCCGGAGCACGGAGAATCATATCAGTTGAGATCGCGGAAGTTAGGCGTGAAGCAGCCAAACGGGTTGGGGCCGACGTTACCATTGACCCATCTCGAGAAGATCCGATAAAACGTGTACTTGAGGAAACAGACGGATTCGGTGCTGATGTTGGTGTTGAAGTGATCGGTAAAGTGGAAACCGTAGAGGCGGCGATTAAATCATCGGCGCATGGGGGGAGAGTTGTCGTCATGGGCACCTGCAGACCGGACGCCTTAGCAAAATTTAGTCCATTCGACTTGATGCGTTACGAAAAAGACATCTTGGGATCACACACTCAGGCAGCCACTTTTCGAACGGCCATAGATATGCTTGATTCAGGATACGTTCCAGTTGACACTATTGTGACCCATCAGATCCCCCTTAAGGAGATCGATAGGGCATTTACGCTGAACAAGAAAGGGGAAGCAGTTAAGACAATCATAAAGATGGATTAGAGACGGTAGGGCTTAGGGCGGATACGCTATAGTGTAAATATGTTTCCCACCCTTAAGCGGTCCCTTGACCACTGCTTCAATCTCTTCTTTGCTTCGTTGGGTAACTTGTTCTACTGGCGGCAGGACCCCTGCTGGGAATTTCTTCATTATGTCGTCGTGCAACTCAACCATATAGTCGAGTATAGCTTCAACACCAGGATAGGCTTTCTCGGCTTTAGCTAACGTTGCTTTTCCGACAACTCCCTTCGGATACGCGTATATCTCGATCGGGGAGGCTCCCATCTGACCATACCAAGAGATTGGGCGCTGGTACGCGTTCGCGGCTTTGTCAACATGTTTGGCATGATTTGGCAGGAAACCATACGTGTCGGCATCCACGGCGTCTTCCATCTTCATTAGTTCTGGGAATAATGCAAGGCTGTAGGATGTTTCAACCTCGTCCGCATGAATGAATGGGGTCTCAAAAGGTCCGCCGTGTTCCTTGTCCTTAATGTGTTGAGGTGAGATAGCCCACCAGTTCAAGTTGATGAAGATTCCAGGGACCTGATACCGTTTGGCGAATTGGTGAATTGCGGAGGGAATAACGTACTCTTGACCATGGCCGTTGAAGAGTATCTGCTTGCGGAATCCTGCGTTCCAGAATCCAGCCATTATACCCCGAAGCGTCGCCTTGAAGGCGTCATCGTCGACAATTACAGTCCCAGGCATTCCCATGTGATGGTAAGGATGTGAGCCGTACCATAACGGTTGGGCAACTGTGCAACCTGTTCGTTCAGCCATCATTTCAGCCATGCGACATACAAGGAAAATGTCTTCTCCTACTGCCGCGTGTGGACCATGATTCTCAGTCGCTCCGAGAGGGATAATTATTAAGTCATTTTTCTTGACTCTCTCTTCGACCTGTTTCATAGTCATATTCTGGAAATAGATTCCGTCCTGTTTCTCCATGTGTCCTCCTGAAGGAGGCAGTTTCCATTTCGCCATTGGAGTTACACTGCTCCGACACTGTTGCGGATAGATATTAAAAGTGCACTCGCGAGATCACGAATCGAGAATCGAAGCCCGAGAAGTAAACGTCATTAACAACTTCAATCGCCAACCAGTCGAAGTGGGACTCATTTGGTGAAACGGCTTAGAATCGGAGTTTGTGGACTTGGAAGGATAGGTAGCTTACACGCAAGAAATGTCGCGAGCAACCCGTGGGAGGCAGAACTGGTTTCTGTCGCCGACCCTATACAGAAACTCGCTAAAGACGTAGCTGCAAAATTTGGCGCGCGTCCATATTTCGATCCTTCACTCATGATCAGCAGCGAAGACCTCGATGGGGTTATCATATGTACCCCAACGCCTATGCATGCCTCGCACGTAGAACTTGCCGCCGATGAGAATGTCTCTATCTTCCTCGAAAAGCCGATTGCGTTGACCATGAAAGACGCCGAAAGAATCGTATCGAAAGTCAGGCATGCGCACGCGAAGTGTATGATCGGATTCAATAGACGTTCCGATGCCAGCTACGAGAAAGCAAAACGAGCGATCAAGAAGGGTAAGATAGGCAAAACGATTCTTGTTAAGACTTGCGCGAGAGACCCGCAACCACCACCAGACGACTACATTAAGCGGAGCGGTGGCATCTTCGTCGACGAATGCATTCATGATCTGGATGTTGCTCTTTGGTTAATGGATAGGAAAGTTAAACGGGTTTCCGCCATAGGAAAAACGTTGGTTTATCCTCAATTTGCGAAATACGGTGATTATGATAACGCGGTTGCAATCTTAGAGTTCGGAGACGGAGGACTAGGAATAATCGAAGGGAGTCGAACGTCGAATTACGGTTACGATTTGCGAACAGAGGTTTTAGGAACAAAGGGGTCCGTGAGTGTTGATAATTGGAGTGGTGAATCGACGCGTCTTTTCACATCTCAAGGTGGCGTCTCTGATCCTGGCCCTTGGTTCTTGCAAAGATTCGCGGATTCATACAAGAGAGAACTCGAACGATTCTACAACTATATCCGAAGAGGCATAATCTCTCCCGTTCCTGTTGAAGATGGTAGAGAAGCATTGAGGGTTGCGCTGGCTGCTACACAGTCGGCGAAGAAGCATCAGTCGGTAAGATTAGCGAATTGAGTTCAGGCTCCGACTGCGAGCCAGCGTTCCTGCTTGGCTGACGCGATCAGAGCATCCATCACTAAGCAATTCTTGTAGCCGTCGAAGAATGTTGCCCCAATCGGTTCGATCTGTTTATCGTTCACAACACAGTCAGTGAAGTGGTAGATTTCGTTCACGAATGAGTGATCCCATCCGAACCCGCCGCCTTGTTCAACCCAGAATTTCTCCATGAACGGATGAGCTTTGGATGTGGTCCAGACATCACGGAACCCTCGGGTTGGGTTCGAATCCTTCAGGGAGAATATTTCAAGTTCATTAATTCTTTCCAGATTAAATCGTATAGAACCCTCGCTTCCGGTAACCTCGAATCTGAGGAAGTCCTTTCTTCCTGGCGCCATCCAGCTTGTTTCAATTGTGCCTAGCGCTCCATTCTGGAATTTTATTGCTGCCACAGCCGCGTCTTCAACCTCGACAGCCCCTTTCTTTTCTGGTGCGTTCGGCAACGGCCGTTCTTTGATGAAAACTGCGGTCGCAGCAGCAACCGAACTTATTTCTCCTGCCAGAAATCGTGCAATGTCAATGATATGCGCTCCTAAATCCGCTACCGCGCCGTATCCAGCAAGTTCGGATTTGAAGTGCCAGTCGAGAGGGGCGTCAGGGTTAAGATATCCTAGGTCACCTATCTCGATATTGAGGTATGCTCCTCGAAAGTTAAGAATTCGACCTATGAATCCATCTTGAATTAATTTTCTGGCGTAACAGACTGCTGGGATGAAACGGTAATTGAAGGCAGTCATATGTTTCACGTGCGCTTTCTCCGCTGCTCGAAGCATCAGTTCAGCTTCTTTCGCGGTCCTGGCGAGAGGCTTCTCACAAATGACATGTTTGCCAGATTCACATGCTAGCACGGAAACGTCAGCGTGGATGTTGGGAGGAGTGCAAAGGTCGATGACATCGACCTCAGGGTCCTTGATCAGTGTTACCCAGTCGGTGAATGTTCGTTTGTAACCGAATTTTTCAGCGAAGTTCTTCACGCGTTCACGATCTCTTCCGCAAATTCCGATCAAGATCGGCTTTGCTGGAGGAGGATGATAAAAGAGCGGCATGTTGAGCCATGCGTGACTGTGAACTCTCCCGATATTGTATCCGATCATGCCCACTCCCAAGGTTCTGGGAGAGACATGTTCTGGCATATCCGTCACTACATCTGCTTAAGCTTAGGACAGTGATACGTTCGACTGGTGCTTACGGTTTGATCGTTACTTTAGCGTCTTCCCGGTCCTTGAGTTTTTCGAGAGCTTTTGCCACGTCGTTGACTGAGTATCTGTTGGTTATGATTTTGGTTGTGTCAAGTCTTCCTGAGGACATGAGTTTGATTACGTTTGGCCAGACTCCGGCACCGGCGTGCCCTTGACTTCCGTAAGCCTGTAGTGCTCTGACCTGATACATTTCAAAGAAGACAGGTGCAGCTTTATCGGCTCTTCCGATGTCAACAATTTTTCCTCCTATGCACATGGCTTGTTCAGCCTGCGGCATGATGAAGGTCGGATCGCCTGCGGCCTCTACATGCATATCGACTCCTTCTCCTCCTGTAACTTCCAAAATTTTTTGCCAAGGCTGGGTCCCAACTTTCTGCAACTCGAAGGGATCGAATACTTCGTCTGCTCCGACGTCTTTAGCGATTGAAGCTCTGCGTTTTCTTGGTTCGAATGAGATTATCTTACTGGCGCCTGCTGCTTTTGCTAAGCCGATTGCACCAAGTCCGATTGGGCCAGCTCCCCAAACCACAACCGTGGATCCTGGTTTGAATCCTCCAGCCCGGATGAACATGGCATTGTATGCAACGCATGCCGGTTCAACGAGCGACCCTGCTTCGAAGATTTTATCTTCGGAGCTGAAAACTTTTTTGAAGTCGTTGATTTTCCAGCAGAATTTTTGTTCAATTTTCATGTATCGCTGACAGCCTCCATCATCTGTGAAACCCATTTCAGCCAAGTTGATGCACTGGTTGAAGTTGCCTGTTCTGCATGGGTCGCATTCGCCGCAGTACCACATCTCTTCGCAGACGACCATGTCGCCTGACTTTAGTGAGGTAACTTGGTTTCCAACTTTCTCGATCTGCCCGGAAAGTTCGTGGCCGAGAACCACGGGCGTCCTAACTAATCCTGGGTATAGAATGTAACCATCCTTGTCGCTTTCAAAGAGATGCATATCCGATCCGCAGATACCGCATGCCTTCACGCGAACTACAACTTCTTTGGGCCCAATTTCGGGGACAGGAATGTCCTCTATTAGTACTCGAGGGTTATGCCAGACTCTACTCGCGTATGTCGCGCGTTTAGTTCTAATTTCTTCTTCTGTCGGTTTATAATTTGACCTAGACTTCCAATCAGCATGCAAAACGGCTGCTGTCTGTTTCTGGCTCATTGAACTTCGCCTGCCGCATCTGTCTATCGAATAGAAAAGAGTTGTGCGAGGTGCAGGTTTCGAAAATTGTACGTAAGAATATTAACTGGCGCCAGTAGTGCTGAATAAAACTTCACATCTGAATTGATGATAGATGTCCAAGACTGTTCGATTCGGCGTAATCGGAATGGGGAGAATGGGGCTCTGGCATGCAAAGAACCTGAGCTTTAGAGTATCCGGCGCTCAGCTCGTTGGGGTTGCTGACATGGATACGTCGTCAGCTAAGAGAGGAAGCGTGGAGACGGGAGCGCCCGCTTTTACAGATTATCGAAAGCTGCTAGGTTTGAAGGACATTGACGCTGTATGTGTTGTAACCACGACGGATACCCACGCCCCGATTGCAACTGAGGCAGCCGAGCTGGGGTTGAACGTGTTTGTTGAAAAACCGATGGCGATAACGACGAAGCAAGCGGATCGACTCGAGAGTGCAGTTAGGAGACGAGGGGTAAAGCTGCAAGTGGGCTTTATGCGACGTTTCGATCCGGCTTATTCTCAAGCGAAACAGCATGTGTTGGAGGGGGATATTGGTAAACCAATCGTTTTCAAGTCGACTAGCAGAGATCCTTTCCCTCCTCCGGCGTGGGCATGCGATCCGAAACGTGGAGGCGGATTGCAGATTGAGATGCATGCCCATGATTACGATCTTGCTCGTTGGTTCATGAAAAGTGAGATTGATACAGTCTTTACGAAGGCGGAATGTCTCGTATTTCCGCAACTGAAGAAGAGTGTGCCTGAGTTCGTGGATAACACTCTAATCACGCTAGGATTCGTGAACCATGCGATCGGGATAGTTGAGGGAAGCTTGAACGCAACTTATGGTTACGATGTGCGGACTGAGATTTATGGAACCGATGGGATGGTTACGGTTGGAAACATTCAACGAACGCCAATTGTTGTGTACACACCTGCGGGCGGTATGGCTGAAACCTCTTTTCTAGGTGATAAGGAGACTCCTCATTTCGCGCAGAGATTTGGTGCTGCCTACCTTGCTGAGATGCAGAATTTTGTTAACGTCGTCCGAAACGATTTGCGACCGGAACCGAGCCTGAAGGAGGGTAGAGCGGCTCTCGATATCGGCCTTGCGGCTTTCCGATCTACCGAAGAAAAGCGTTCGGTGCATGTGGTAAGATCGTAGATGCGCGCCTTTCATTCCGCACATTAGACAAAATTCGGCAGTACCTTTTCGATTCGGTCTTTTTTGAGGCGAGCATATGGTGGTAATGGTTCTCCAATCAACGGGCTTGCGTAATCAAGAAATTCTTGGGTTACGAAGTTAGCTTCCTTGTTTATGTATGCATCAGGTACTTTTCTTGTCTTGAGAGCAACTTCTATCAAGTCAACCAAGCCGGTTTCACTCTCGTACGGATTGCTATGCGTCCTGATGATTGTGACCATCTTGTCAGACTCTCCTTCAGCCGCTTTGGACATGGCAATCTGCCCGACCCGGTAGGCTTCCTCCAAATCGACGGTAGACGCACATTGCATTGAGACTCTTTGGATGGTTCCGGGTTTGTCGAAGCGCGCCTTGATCTTCAACTTCTCGGACACAAGACTAACGAGATAGTCGCCGACTCCTCCCAGCTGAGCATGTCCAAAGGAATCGGTGTCCAATCCTTTATGTGAAGCCTTCACGAACTCACCACTCTCATCTTTTAGGCCTTCACAGACAGCAATTACAACTCTTCCAGTCCTTTCGTTAATTGTCTTCACATCGGCCAAGAATTGGTCCGGAATGAAGGGACGTTCGGGTAGATAGATCAGATTTGGACCTAAGCCGTTTCCGCTTGCTAGGGCGGTACTTGCAGTAATCCAACCAGCATCTCTTCCCATCGTCTCTATGATTTTGATTGTGTCGGAAGTATAGATTGCTTCGGTATCCAAACTGGAATCTCGGGCCGCAATTGCGTTAAATCTAGCTACGCTACCGTAGCCGGGGCAATGGTCCGTAACCATTAGATCATTATCAACGGTTTTTGGGACGCCAATTACGCGCATGTCAAGTCTTTTTTCAGCGGCAAGTTTTGCCACCTTGTGCGCTGTGTCCATAGAATCATTTCCCCCAGCATAGAGGAAGTATCCGATTTCGTGTGCTGCGAGGACTTCCAGTATTCGTGTATATTCGCGCTCTCCGAGTTTGTATCGGCAGGATCCTAGTGCTGCTGATGGGGTTCTTCTTAAATTCCACAGCACATCAGGGTCCTCTTTCCTTAAGTCCACTAGGTCCTCTGTGAGGACTCCGAGGATTCCGTTGATGGCTCCGTAGATCGAACGTATTTTTCCTCGTTGGAGAGCTTCTGTTACGATACCACAAATACTGCTGTTTATGACTGCTGTGGGACCGCCTGACTGGGCTACGAGTAAATTATCGGGCAAGAGATTACACGAAAGATTTTGTCAATTTCTGCATGTCTCGGCCGCGTGTCTGTGAGAGGTGCTGTAGCGCATCTTGCACTGTATAGTTTCTATGAACTATACCGCTAACCGCATCAGCGACCGCAGACGGATCCTCCTTTCCAGGGAAGAGAACATTTCTTCCAACCAAAGCGCCTCTAACGGTCTTTCCTGCTGACATGCCCTGCGAAAATTCTTGGAAAACGCCAGTAGGGTCGCCTAACGATTCGCCTCCAAGCATTAGTATTGGGCACGTCGTAGATTTAGCTACACGATCGAATCCGTCGCAGTATGGAAGTTTGAGCCAAATTCCTCGAGAGGAATCGCCGATCGCGGTTGCCACGCCAACTACTTTAATCATCTCATCTGCTGTCTTCAGGGTTTTGTATCCTTCAGCAGTTTTCTGGACGCTGAATGCTTCCAAGAACGGTGGGATCGAAAGAGCGTTGAGTTCGCCAATTGCCTTCGCGCATGCGACGATCGTGTCCAGGGAGGTGGTGTCCTTCAAATCTAATCTGAACATAAGTTTAGCCGCGTCTAGTCTCAGTCGATGTATTGAGGCAGCAGTGAATGAAGTGAATCGATCGTCCATTTCGAAGACGGATCCACTTAGTCCGCCTCGATTCATGCATCCGACGAGTATTTTCCCATCAAGGAAACTTTCTCCGCCACGCTCAACGACGAGCTGATCAACGATTAACAGATCTTCTATAATGTCGGTTGTGCCCATGACGCCGTCGAATTCTGGACTTGTTACAACACGAAGAATTCTTCCCAAATATTCATGGCGGCTTCCCATCCTTACTGGCTCGTTTCCATTCCTAGTTACGAACCTTCCTGGATGGTCGCATGCGAGTATTGCGAGTTTGCCATCAGCTGTCAACTTCTCGCGTCGTCTTCTACGATAGGCAGCCTTTTCGATTAATCCTGGATCTCCTACTCTGACATCAGTAATCATGTTGAAGATCGATTCAGGGAAGAAGGCCTGGAACGCAAATTCGTAATTTGATGCTAGAGCGCTCAAACAGACTCCCCGCGCCTATGAAACGACCATACTATTTGAGAATTCGGTTCAGAACTAATTTTGAAAGGTTCTCCAGAATCGGATGATGTACATTAATAGGCAAGTTACTACTGCTGCGATAAGTCGAGTTAGGGTGAAACAAATGAAAGAATCGTGGGAACAGTTAGTTGACATGAGTATCGTACATTTCATGATCTACCCTGAAACTATTGCAGGTTCAGGGCCAATACTCGAGACGGTCTCCCAAATAGTGAACGACGACTTCTTCGGCATGATTGAGATTTCTCACATTAACGACGTCACCGTGAGAAAGCAAGTAGCCGACATGATACAGACATCACATGTGCGAGTTGCGTTCGGCGCGCAACCAGCGATCCTCCGGCAGAAGCTTGACATAAATTCTGAAGACCCATCGAAAACGAAGGAAGCCATTAAGGTGCTTGAGCCACAAATTGATGAAGCTAAGGAGATCGGCGCTAGACGTTTCACTGTACTGAGCGGTCCTGATCCCGGATCTGAAAAAAGGGAGCGTGCAAGAGGCATTCTTGTCGACTCGCTCATCGAACTCTGCGGTTACGCAAAGGATAGAGGGTTAAGTGTCACTTTGGAGACATTTGATCGAACGATCGAAAAGAAGAGCCTGATCGGTCCTTCTGATGAAGCATTGGAAGTGTCAAAGGCCGTGAGGAAAAGTTTTCCAGATTTCGGACTCATGTATGATATGGGTCATGCCCCATTGCTTGACGAAGACCCGGCCAAGGCGTTGCGTCTTTTGAAGGACCACTTGGTCCACGTGCATGTAGGCAACTGCGTCAAGAAACAGGGTCTCCCAGCCTACGGCGATCAACATCCACGATTCGGGATTAGTGGCGGAGAAAATGATGTAGCCGAACTTGTGAAATTCCTTCGCGCTCTCATCGACATAGGATACATTCCTCCAACGCCTCGAGAAGTGTCACCCGTCATCGGATTCGAACTCAAGCCGACCCCTGGAGAGAAATCCGAGACAGTTATAGCCAATGGGAAGAGAACGTGGAAGAAAGCGTGGAGTCTCATATAGGCGAGCAAAAATGAAACCCAAGGTTTACGTAACCCGTATACTGCCGAAAGAAGCGATGGATCGAATTCAATCAAATTGCGATGCGACCATTTGGGATGGAGAACTTCCTCCACCCCGGGACGTCTTGTTGAAGAATGTCGCTGATGTGGAAGGCTTGCTTTCGTTGTTAACTGATAAGGTTGATGCGGAGCTGATGGATAAAGCACCGAAGTTGAAGGTTGTGAGCAACTATGCGGTTGGATTCGATAATGTCGATATACCTGAGGCCACTAAACGAGGCATAATTGTCGGCAACACACCAGGCGTTTTAACCGACACAACCGCTGACTTCGCATTCACACTAATCATGTCGGCCGCGCGTAGAGTTGCTGAAGGCGACAGATACGTGAGAGCAGGCAAATGGAAGACCTGGGGTCCGATGCTCCTATTGGGGCAAGATGTGTATGGATCGACCCTTGGGATAGTCGGCCTAGGGCGAATCGGCGCAGCGATGGCTCGTCGCGCGAAAGGCTTCAACATGCGGCTGCTGTATTATGATGTGATTCGACAAAAACAGTACGAAGATGAGTTGGGCATTGAATATGCTCCCCTCGACAAGGTACTCGCGGAATCCGACTTCATAACCATACACACCAACCTAACCCCTGAGACACATCACCTCATTGGCGCAAAACAGTTTGAGAAGATGAAGCGAACATGCATTCTCGTAAACACTTCACGAGGCCCAATCGTTGATAATATGGCGTTATACGAAGCTTTGCGAACAGGCAAAATCCTCTACGCTGGCTTAGACGTTACCGAACCGGAACCACTACCAAGCAACCATCCCCTTCTCACTCTGGACAACGTGATCATTGCACCTCACATCGCTAGCGCTTCAGTAGTGACCAGAACGAAGATGGGACTGATCGCTGCTGACAACCTAATCGCAGGACTCAAGGGCCAACTGGGCCCAGCCCCCGTTAATCCTGACGTGTTGAAGAAACGTTAATTCTGCTTCGGTAGGACGGGAACTATTCCGCCCCACCAATCTTCCCACGGGGGGAGTTTTATTTTCTCAACTTCTCCCGAATTACGACTTACTTTCTCGAAAGCTTGTGCATATTCTTCCATCAAGTCGAGGCCGTTGGGCGGATGCAGAGACAGGTTGAACGTTTCCTCACAGATTTGTTCCGTTACTGGACATAGGCCTTTGTCGTACTTTGTCTCTCTGCTCACGTAGGGGCTCTTCCATGGGAACCCCTTGCCCCAGCCCTCTCGTGATTGAAATGCTGGTTGCATGTAAATCGGTTGCGTGCACCAAATCGCTGCTCTGACCCCTTCAGCCTGCAATGCAACTACGACCCGGTCCCTATACTCTCTTGCAGGGAGCTTCGAGCCGGCTGCTGCAGGATCGACTCGGATTTTGTAGTAATGATAGACGCTTTTGGCGTAGTCTGGCACGTAGGGTGGTATGAAGCCGGGCAGTTTCTTTAGGCGATTGGTGAGAAATTCAGAGTTCTCTATTCTGGCTTTGTTGGTCTCGTCAAGTCGACTCAGCTGAACCCGTCCTAGGGCCGCATTCAGTTCGCTTGACTTGTAATTCCAACCCAGACCATATGACATGTAAGGTCTCGGTACTCCTTTTCGTAGTGCTTCTCCGAAAATTCTTACTCGTTCCGAACTTGTCGCGTATTCGTCGCTGTTTGTCACGAACATGCCACCTTCTCCTGTCTGCATGTTCTTCGACCCGTTGAAGCTGTAACCTCCCATGGCTGCGATTCCGCCTACTTTCCTGCCTTTGTATTCGGCGCCGTGAGCTTGGCATGCGTCTTCAACAACTACTAAATTATGTGAATCAGCGATTTTGATTATGGGATCTAGATCGGCCGGTAGTCCGTAGATGTGGACTGGTTCGATGACTTTAGTGGCTTTGGTGATCTTCTCTTCTATTTTCGAAGTATCGATTGTGTAGGTTCGTGGATCTATGTCTACGAATACGGGGATCGCTCCTTGCTGGAGTATACTGGAGGCTGAGCCGATGAAGGTGTAGGGGCTTGTGATAACCTCGTCTCCTGGTTGGACGCCTGCCGCAGCCATCGCGCAATGCAGCGCTGCGGTTCCCGAATTCATGAAGATAGAATATTTTACTTGAAAATATTTTGAGAATTCACTCTCGAATGCGGATATTTCTGGGGCGAAGGTTCCCCAAACGATTCCTCGTTTGATGACGTTCGCTACCGCTTCAGCTTCTCTTTGACCATAACGTTTCAGGAATTCTACAGGCCATTCATACGTTGGTTTTTGAACAAGTTTCTTACCGCCCATAATTGCTAGCTCAGGCAAACATCGACACGTCCGATTAGGTTTCGCAGAGACAGCAGGATTGGTTAATCAAGCTTACGAATGGACTTAATCACTATGTACTGGACGATAGAACGCACCAAGGTTTGGCTGATTCCCGTACGATATGAGATTCTAAATCCCGACCTTCATAGTAACTGATCAGTTTCGGCACAGGTTAAGGAGAGAGTGGAAGGTTCCCTGCCTTTAGACGTCAGGTTGGCGTCTGCTCGTGAAATTCAGGGAACGTTTCTGCGTTTGCTGTTGTGTTAGCTGCCGACGAACGTTACGGTATTGAATATGGCGCTTGTAACTTCTCCTGTAAATCCTGGATCCATCAGAAAGCCTTGTACAACGTTCTTGTTCCAAACGACTGAGCCTGCACCGAACGCTTGAGTTGGGCTACCGACCCAGATGTACGGGGCGTCGTGGTAAATACTAGCTTGCGCGGCGGTACAGAGCGTTGTTATCGTCGTCACGTCAGCACCGTTAAACCAAGAATCAACACACTGTTGAACGACCGCGTTTCCATAATTTGCATAGTTGCCTGACGGGCTGTTCAGGTTAACCCAGAATAACCAAGAATCCGCGGGTGTGGGTGCGTTTGGCGCGTAAGTCGGGAAGCCCATCCAGGTAAAGTGAGATTCTTGTTGTGCGACCGGAAGTGAGGCCGCATAGGAGGAGTAGCCAGCTGTGTACGGGATCGTCATTTCACTAGGAGGCAAGACGTTTACATTCACGGTTATGCCTAGCGCGCTAGAGAGCTGAGCTTGAACGACTTGCGCTGTTGAGAGGCAGGGTCCGCAGCCTGATATAACCGTGAAACTCAGCGGCGCTAAAGTAGTCACATCGACGCCGGATTGTTTGAGGTATTGCTGCGCGAGGGTTACGTTGTATGAATAAGGAGCAAAATTGCCAAGATCGTAGTAATCTTTTTGAGCTTTGTACTCCGGGCCGACAAGAGGTGTCAGCGTTCCAAAGAAGACTTTGTTGTTTATGTCAGTGAGGTTTAACGCGTGTTGAACAGCGAGCCGGAAGTCTAGGTTGTTAGTTGGATACCGTTGGGTATTCATTCCGATACCGTCGACGATCATTGAGTCACTTGGCACTTTGAAGTAAGCGTACTTGTCAGGGTTCGCTAACACGTTTGGAAAGTTTTGCGTGTAAATAGTGGCAATCTGGGCTGTTCCTGATGAGAGGTCCGCGTATCGGGCTACATCGTCAGTCTTGCCATACATGAACACTGTTGCAACGTGTCCAGGATCTACGTACGGGTTCGCCTGGATCTCTGCTGGTGTGAGGTTCTTACCCCAATAAGTTGGGTTCTGCGTAAATTTCTGATAAGAACCGATTTGCCAATCAGTTGTCACATACGGTCCGGTCCCGGGAATCGGATGCGTGTTAAAGTATGTGTTTGGCCCGCTCGCGGGATTACCGAACCCCCCGTTCTGCAGAATGTATTGAGTATCCAACTGCAATCCCACGAAGGTTGTTAGGACTTGAAGCATCCAGTGGAACGGATGGCTTAGGTGGATCACTATCTGGTATGGTCCTGTCACGTATATGGGCCAACTTGAATCCGTCATGATGCTCATAAGAGCTGGTGACGGATTGACCAATCCACTTTGAGTCATCAGCGCGTTTGTAGCAGGGCCGAACTTGACGTTTGTCATGTTGCCGAATACACCGTATCCGGTAAAGAAGTTCGTAGCGTTTCCGGACATGTAGTAGAAGTTGTACCAATCTCCCCAAACCTGATAGGCATTGAATGGGTCTCCGTTCGAGAAGGTCACATTCTGTCTTAGGTTGAATGTGTACGT
>Ga0187766_10001139_pt1 | contig 15494 bp, 12 predicted proteins | sample 0216_QUI02_MP05__4_FD_132971 | JGI IMG/M metagenome (GOLD analysis project Ga0187766, IMG submission 132971) | Tropical peat soil microbial communities from peatlands in Department of Meta, Colombia - 0216_QUI02_MP05_20_MG | ecosystem: Environmental > Terrestrial > Soil > Wetlands > Peat ... | reverse complement strand
GATCGCGCCGAGGACCCGCTCGAGCCCTACCGCCGGCGCTACGAGACCGCGCGCGGATGAGCCCCAGCTCGGCTTCAGCGAGCGTGCGTGAGGATTACGCCAACGCAAACTGCTTCTGGATGCGACAGGATTCGCGCCATGAACGCTCACAAGACACCACCGATTCCGTACGAGTTCCTGCCGGAGGTGCCGGCTTTCAGCGTCACGAGCACCGACGTCCGCGACGGGGAGACGCTGCCAACCGCCCAGGTGTCCGGGATCCTCGGCGCCGGCGGAGGGGACGTCTCGCCGCAGTTGTCGTGGTCGGGCTTCCCCGCCGATACGAAGGGGTTTGCGGCCACCTGCTTCGATCCCGACGCCCCGACGGGTAGCGGGTTCTGGCACTGGGCGGTGGCGAACATCCCGGCCTCGGTGACCGAATTGCCGACGGGCGCAGGCGATCCGGACAGCGGCAAGCTCCCGGCGGGTGCGATCACGCTGAAGGGGGACGCCGGCGCCGCCCGTTACGTCGGGGCAGCAGCGCCTGCGGGACACGGGCCGCACCGCTACTTGTTCGCGATCCATGCGCTCGACGTCGAGCGGCTTCCGATCGACGCGAGCGTGACGCCGGCGATCATGGCCTTCCAGATGTTCGGGCACACGCTCGCTCGCGCGGTGATCGCGCCAACGTACCAAACCTGAGCGACGGCCAAGCCCCACGGCGTGTAGCCTGGCTTGATCGCGGCCGGGCGCGCGCTGGCGGGTCCCGGGCGTAATCCATACTTGACATCGATCGACTTAGATTTCATAATGCTGCGCGGATATCATCCTGTTCGTTTGCGCAACGGAGGTGGCACAGATGGCGTTGATGCGCTGGGAGCCGATCGGTGAGCTGAACGCGATCCAGAACGAGATGAACCGCCTGTTCAACACCTTCTTCGACTCGCCCGGACAAGCGACGCGCGGCGCGACGACGAGACGATGGATGCCGGCGATGGACCTCGTCGAGACCGGCGACAGCTATGTCCTGCGCGCCGACCTGCCCGGCCTCTCAGACAGCGACGTGAGCATCGAGTTCCAGGACAACGTCCTCACGATCTCCGGCGAACGCAAAGCCGAGCACGAGGACCGCAGCGAGGGCTATTACCGGATCGAGCGCGCGTTCGGTGCCTTCTCACGCTCGCTGACGCTTCCCGAAGGCGTCGATCCGGAGGCCGTGAAGGCTCGGTTCGACCGCGGCGTGCTCGAGATCCGGATCCCCAAGCCCGAGCAACGCAAACCTCGAAAGGTCGCAATCAGCGTCGGCGACACCGTCGGCAAGCCCGCCACGATCGAGGGCTCCGAAACGCCCACGTAGAGCGCCGCAGCAGCGGCAATCAGCCCTTAGGGCGCCCGCAAGAATTATTGACGGTTTTGACGGCGTCTGCTCGGGCTGCGGCCCGCTCGGCATCCGGCCTCGCCCGATTGGGCCGCGCCCGAGTCATCCGGCTGCCTGACGCCACCGACTCGTCCTCAAATACTCCGGGTATTATCGTCCGAGCCGCGGGCGTCAGACACGCCCAGCCACTCGTCAAATTCCGCCACTAATTCTTGCGCGGACCCTCAGACCGGCACGGCGCGGGGTCGCTTCGCGACACCCTCGCGCTCGGCCGCCTCGGCGGTCGCGGCGGCGACGAGCGGTGTGACCTCGGCGTTGAACACGCTCGGAATGATGTACTCAGGGTCGAGCTCGTCGTCCTTGATCACCGAGGCGATCGCGTGGGCCGCCGCGAACTTCATCCCGCTTGTGATCGCCGACGCCCGGACGTCGAGCGCGCCACGGAACACGCCGGGGAAGGCGAGCACGTTGTTGATCTGGTTGGGATAGTCCGAGCGGCCGGTGGCGACGATCGGAGCGATGCCGTGCAGGTCTTCGGGACTCACCTCCGGTGTGGGGTTTGCCATTGCGAACACGATCGGATCGGCGGCCATCGCGCGGATCCCTTGTAGCGATACAGCGCCCGGCCCGGAAAGACCGATGTAAACGTCGGCACCGACCAGCGCCTCGTCCGCGTACCCCCGCACGCCACGTGGGTTCGTTCGCTGCGCATAGGAGGCTTTGACGGAATCGAGGTCCGACCGGGCGTTGCACACGACGCCTCGACGGTCGCAGCCGATTACCTCCCGAACTCCCCCGGCAAGAAGGATGTCCGTCGTGGCGATGCCCGCGGCTCCGACCCCGGTGATCAGCACCCGGATGTCCTCGAGACGCTTGCCGACGACTCGTAGCGCGTTCAACAACGCTGCCAGGACCACGATCGCGGTGCCGTGCTGGTCGTCGTGGAACACGGGGATGTCGAGGCTGTCATCGAGACGTCGCTCGATCTCGAAACACCGCGGCGCCGAGATGTCCTCGAGGTTTATGCCGCCAAACACCGGAGCGATCGCCTTGACGGTGCCGATGATCTGCTCGGGGTCCTTGGTTGCCAGGCACACCGGCCAGGCATCGACACTTGCGAACTCCTTGAACAGCATCGCCTTTCCCTCCATCACCGGCAGCGCGGCCTCCGGACCGATGTCCCCGAGCCCGAGCACGGCCGTGCCGTCGGTGACGATCGCTACGGCGTTGCGCTTGACAGTCAGGTTCCAGACCTTGTCGGGGTCCTCAGCGATCGCTGTGCACACCCGAGCGACACCCGGCGTGTAAGCCATCGACAGGTCGTCGCGTGTCTTGATGGGCGCCTTCGATCTGACCTCGATCTTGCCACCGAGGTGAAGCAAGAACGTCCGGTCGGAGACGTGGTCCACCTCGACACCATCGAGCGACTGCACCGCAGCGGCGATCCGGTCTATGTGTGCCACGTCCTCGGCAAGCACGGTGACGTCCCGCACCTTGGCTCCGCGCTCGACGCGGACCAGATCGATCGAGTCGAGCAACCCATGTGCCTCCCCGATCGCCTGCGCCACGCGCGCAAACGACCCCGGGGTGTTATCCAAGCGCACCCGCAATGTGGCACTAAAGGAAGCAGAAGGATGCGACATGAACCCCCAGCATATGAGCGCGCCCACCGCTTGCCATCCGCGGCCGGCCGCAGACCGGATCCGTATCGATCGCGGACAGCGGGTGCACACGCACACTTCGAACGACACCGATGCGTGACTTTCGGCACGAGCCCGACTGGAGGATGCTCTCTGTACACGCGGCCATACAACACGCCATGGGCGGCACCTATGTTGTCTCGGCGGAAACCATTCGACTTGGAGGTTGGCGAAGATTGACGTCGGAGCGCAGCATCCTGGTGCTCACTAACTTGCCGGCGGCGTCTGGCGAGCTTGGCGAGCAGCTCGCGTACCAGCTCAAGGCGTACGCGGACCGAGGCGCCGCAACATTCACGCTGATCGCTTCGGCGGTCCCGTTCGGCGACGGCCGTGAGGAGACGATCAGCGAGCTTCTGCGTGCGGTCTCGCGCCTGCGGGACGCCGGCCTGACCGCGGACGTCGTCATGGGCGACTCCGACCCGCTGTTCGCAGTCACCGAGGTGTGGGATCCGAGCCGCTACGACGAGATCATCATCTCGACGCTGCCAACGGGCGCCTCAAAGTGGCTTCACACCTCGTTGCCCGAGCGCGTCGCCAAGCTCACCGGCGCGCCGGTCACGCATCTGGCTTGCCGGCCTCGGAAACGGGCGGTCGCGGCGGAAGCGGCGCCGGTCCATGATCACGGGACGATGGGCGCGTTGTCGGTTCTGGGATGGGGAGGGCCAAGGGGGCAGCCCGAGCCGAGCTAGCTCAGCACCGACCACGGATCACGACTGCGGCATTGGGCGGATGACTCGCGGCTGCCGCACAACTACGAATACGTGGGTCATGCGACCGGTCCGGCTAACGACCGCATCACGCTCGATCAGGAGCCTCGTGGCGCCCGGCTACAGAAACCGTGGCCGGGCGCCGATCTATAGGCACATGAGCGCACACGAAGAGCGGATGAGCGCACGCCACGGTCAGGCCCGGAACGCTTCGCGCCGCGGCGAGATCGAGATCACCGACGCCGCGATCGGCGGCTTCAGCCGGCTGCTCCGGACGGTGCGAGGGAGAATCGAGACGCACGCCTCGGGGGACGGCGGGCTGATCTGCGAAGACCGCACCATTCGCATGCGGCCGACGATCTGGCGGATCTCGCCCGACGGGACGGTGCTGCCCGACAGCCCCTACAGCTTCCGGCGCAGAGCGTTCATCTCCGCCGAGCTCCCCACAGGCTTTCAAGAGGCTTAAACCTCACAGCGGCGGCTCGGCCGATGGAGCGGCAGAGCACCTGTCTCAGAGGGGATGGTCGAGGCTATACGATGGGCGTTGCAGGCAACCTGCTGGCCTCGAGGCAGCTGACTTCCGTGCGGATCCTGGTCACCGGCGCAAGTGGGTTCATCGGCGGGCATCTGTCCGCTCACCTCGCGGGCGAGGGCGCGGACGTGCGAGCTTTCTGCCGTTCCGAGCCGCCCGCAGAGGCGCGAGCGATGGAGTGGGTGCCAGGTGATGTGACTGACGCGCTGGCCGTGCGGCGGGCGGTAGCCGGGTGTGACGCCGTTGTGCACGCCGCCGCCGTTTACAGTTACTCGCGCTCGGACTGGCCGCTGGTGGAAGCGGTCAACGTGGAGGGTACGCGCAACGTGCTCGAGTCCGTCAGCCGCGGTGGGACTCGCCTCGTGATGACCTCGACCTCGGCCACGTGCGGCCCCGTTCCCGGGCGGCCGGCGACCGAGCACGATCACCCACCGGCTTGGGAATTGCGGGTCCCCTACAAGCGCACCAAGGTCGTCGCCGAATCTCTGGCGCTGGCCGCCGCCCGCCAGGGCAACGACGTCGTCTGCGTTAACCCCACCACCGTGCTCGGTCCCGGTGACCGGCTGCCGACGCCGAGCGGGAAGATGGTCCGCGATCTCGTCGAGGGCCGGATCACCGGCTACATCGCGGGCGCCGGGATCAACGTGGTCGCCGTGGGAGACGTCGCCCGTGGCCACGCACTGGCGCTCGAGCACGGTCGTTCGGGGGAGCGCTACATCCTCGGCGGCGATGACCTGTCGCTGCGCGACGCATTCGCGCTCACGCTCGCGGCCGTCGGACGCAAGCCTCCGCGTCTGGCGCTGCCGTGGTCAGCGGCGTACGGGGCCGCGCTGGCGGTCGACGCGGTGGCGCGTGCGCTCGGGCGCGAGCCGCGGCTGCTCGTGCTGCACGAGGTTCTGTTGGCGCGACTGCCGCTGTTCTTCTCGAGCGCCAAGGCCCGCGCCGAGCTTGGCTACAGAGCACGCTCGGCCGGCGAGACGCTCGCGGCGGCCGCGCGCTGGTTCGCCGCAACGCGGTAGCCGCCGCGCGCGAGCGCCACCACCAGGCTCGCGGCGTCCGGGAGGCGCTCCGCCGACGGCGGCGCCGGCCTCGGGCGCGACAGGACGCGGTCCAGAGCCGGGCCGAGCGCCACCCGATCCGGCGCCCACTGCGCGAGACCGCGATCAGCCAACGCGATCGCATGCGCGCGGACGTGCGCGACGCCGGCGCCGTAGTTGATCAGCGGGCAGCCGACGACCCGTGCCTCGAGCGCGGTCGTGCCACCGGTCGTGTGGACGATCGCGTCCGCCGCGACGAGCAGCGCCGGCATCTGGTCGCTGAACCCAACGACGCGCACGCGTGAATCGCTCCCGAAGGCCGCAAGCAGCCGCCGGCGGACACGGTCGTTGCGTCCGGCGAGGCACACCACCAGCGTCTCGGGGCCGGTGCGATCGAGTGCCGCGCGCGTGGCGCCGGCGAGATCGCCCAACCCCCACCCTCCGCCCGAGACCAGCACAGCAGGGACTCGATCGGGCAAGGACAGCGCCGCGCGCGCGCTCGCACGCGGCGGGGGCGACATGAATCGCCGGTCGACCAGGGGTCGCACCACCGCCGCCCGGCCCGGGCCGGCGATCTGCTCGACCTCTGCCTGCGCCTCGGGCCATGAGAGCAGGTGCAGGTCGATCCCGGGATGCGCCCAGTAGTGAAGCCCGGCCGGATCCGAGATCGATGAGCACACCGGCACCCCGATGCGCCCGGCTTTGCGGAGCACGCCCAGCGCCGCGCTCAGCACCGGGTACTCGGTCACCACCACGTCCGCGGCAGAGGCGCTGATCGTGCGCCTGAGCCCGCGACCGCCCAGGCTCGCCAGCGCCAGCTGCGCCGCGCGTCGCGGCAGCGAGTGCTCGAAGAACACGCGGTAGGCAAGTTCGTACGTCCATCCGACGCGGTCGAGATGAAGGTGAAATCCGTTCGTCATGAACCGTCCGAACCGCCGGCCCATCACGTCGAGATCGGTTCGCAGCTCGGCCGACTCGACGTCTTCTCTTCTGCGCAGCTCGTTCAGCAGCGATCGCGCGACCGTCACGTGTCCCTCGCCGATGTCCGCGCACAGCACCAGCACGCGCACACCGCGAGTCCGGGCGCGCGCACCAACGGTGCGTTGCTGGCGCTGCTCGAGCATCAGCCAAAGTAAAGCCGAAGAAACTACGAGCTACGTCGACGGGCTCTGCGCCGACGCGGCACGCGCGGCGCGCGTGAGCACGAGGAGCGGGCAGCGAGCGGTGTGCGCAAGCTGCCCGCAGGTGCTTCCGTGCACGAGCCGGCCGATCGGGCCGTAGTCGCGCGAGCCGACGACCAGTAGGTCGAGCGATGCGCTGTACAGCGTCAGTTCTTCGACCGGCAAGCCGTAGACGGCATGAGGCTCGAGACCGAGCGTGGCGATCTGCTCCCGCGCGCTGCCCACGAGGTCGTCGATCACCTCGTGGATCGCCGTGCCGCCGGCGAGGAAGGCGTATGTCGGCAGCGAGACCGCCTGGAACGCCGACAGCTTCGCGCCGTGCTCGGCGGCGAGCCTTCGGGCCACCGCGACGGCGTGCTCGCTCTCGGCCGAGCCGTCGTAGCCGACGCCGATCTCGCGGATCGCAACGGGCTGGTCCGCGTAGCCCGCGGGGGCGATCGCGATCGCGCACGGCGCGCCGTTCAGCGCAGCGTGGGTGTCGTCTCCGATCAGGACCCGGCCCAGCAAGCCGCGCCTGGATGAGCCCAGGACCAGCAGATCGGCGCCCACCGCCTCGCAAAGCTCGTGCAGTCCGCGGCCAACGGAGGAGGACTCGCGCGCGCGCAGCCGCGCGTCGACGCCGGCTGCCGCGCGAGCAGCTTCGAGCAACTCGATCGCCCGGTCGCGCTCGGCCAGGTCGAGCTCCGCGCTCGACCGGCGCCGGAGGCGCACGTCGCCGGAGTGCACGTGGGCGAGCGTGAGCTCGCCAGCGGGGGCGAGCAGCTTCGTCGACAGCGAGATCGCATCACGACCGCCGCCGTGACCATCGACGCCGACGAGGACGTTGTTGAACATTTCACCTTGCTCCTAGCGGTTCGTGTCGGATGTCACTGCACGCCGAGAGCACGCGGATGCGGAGAGCCTTTGCTCAGGCGTCCTGACCGAGCGTGCCGGCCGATGCGGGGCGGGCACCGGCGCGCGCTGCGTCGCGCGACGCCGCCTCGATCGTGAACGTCGCGCGCTCGCCCCCATGAAGCTCGCGGACGGCCCCGCCGACGCCGACCTTGACCGGGCCGCTGTAGCCGTCGGTGGGAGCGACGACGGTCAGCTTGGATCCGTCGAGCGAGACGGTGATCGGCGTGCGGCGGAACTGCATCGTCAGCCGCAGCCCGTCGAGGCGATCGACCAGCAGCGGGTTGAAATACAGCACGTCATCGCGGATCACGGTGCCGAGGTAGGCGCGCTGCACGAGATCCAGCGTGCCGGCCATCACGCCGAGGTGGATCCCCTCCTTCGTCGTTCCGCCCTGGATGTCGCCGATATCGCTCTCGAGGGCAACCAAGAATCGCTGCCAGGAGCTCTCCGGATCGATCCCGGCCATCACCCCGGCGTGCGTGATGAAGCTCAGCGTCGATCCGTGCGAGGTGCGCCGCTCGTAATAGTCGATCGTCTTGCGCGCCGTCTCGTCGGTGTACTGGTAGCCGAGCTGCGCGAACAGCCGTCGCAGCTCGTCCTGCGAGAACAAGAAGAACAGCATCACCGTGTCCGCCTGCTTGGCCAGCATGTAGCGGTCGGGACTGTCGCCCTCCGCGCGGAGGATCCGGTCGAGCCGCTGAATGTTCGTGTACCTGGAGCGGTAATCGTCCCAGTCGAGCTCGAGCAGCTCGTCGTAGCCCTCGAACTGGCTGATGATCTCATCGCCGTGGAACGGGACGAACATCTTGCGGCTCAGCTCCCGCCACCTCGCGATCTCCTCGTCGCGTAGACCGATCCGCGCGCGCAACACCTCGCGCCGGCTCGCGGGCAACAGCTCCAGCACGCGTTGTGCGGTCTCGCAGATCCACGCCGCCATCACGTTGGTGTACGCGTTGTTGCGCAGCCCACCCTCGCTCGCGTCCGGATACTTCTCGTGAAACTCGTCCGGGCCCATCACCCCGTGGATCTCCCACCGGCCACGATCGGGGTTGAAGCGCGCGATCGAGGACCAGAAACGCGCGATCTCGAGCATCATCTCGGCCCCGTGATCGCGCAGAAAATCGAGATCGTGCGTGATCTGAAAGTACTGCCACACGTTGTAGAAGATCGCCGCGTTGACGTGCCGCTGGTTGTGGCTGAAGTCCGGCTCCCACCGCCCCGACAGCGGGTTGATGTGCACCACCTGGGTCTCCTCCTCGCCATCGCTGCCGCTCTGCCACGGATACATCGCGCCCCGAAACCCAGCCCGCTCGGCGCTCGCGCGCGCCTCGCCGATCCGCCGATAGCGATACATCAGCAGCCCCCGCGTGATCTCCGGCAGCCGGAAGCTCAAAAACGGATACACGTACAACTCATCCCAGAACACGTGGCCGCGATACGCCTCGCCGTTCAGCCCGCGGGCGGGCACGCCCGCGTCGTGGTGCGGCGTCAGCCGCGAGCACGTCTGAAGCAGATGCGAGATGTGCAAACGAAGCAGGAACTGAACGCGCTCATCGCCCGGCAGCCGCACATCACACACGTCCCACAGCTCGTCCCAAGCGTACACATGGCCCTCGAACGCCTCGCGAAACGTGGGGTAGCGCTCGACGCTCTTGCCCGCGTTCGCCATCGGCTCATTGATCGCACGATCGCGCGAGGTATAGAGCGCGGCCATCGTCTCAACCCGGACGGGCACGCCCCGCTCCAGGTCGAACTCCAGCGCCTGCTGCACGTAATCCTGCATCTGATGCGTGCTGCGCTCGAGCTCCCCGACGGCACCGTACACGCGCGTGCGCGCCGCCACCGCAATCTCGATCCGCGACTGACGCGTGCGCACCTTCAACGCGATCACGTCACGCCCATACGTCCGCGGCCCCTCGGGATCGAGATGACGACCCCACAACTGCTGGTAGCGAGCCACGCCCCGGTTCACCACCCGCCCATCCAACAACGCCACCACCGCCACCCGGCCCGACCAGTTCTCCGCCACGAGCTCCCACTCGAGCGCCGCCATGTGCATCCTGCCCATGCTCACAAACCGCCGGGTCCTCAAGCCCATCACGCGGCCTCCCCGATCCCGAAACCGCAACTCCCGCCCGACGACCGCGTAGCGAATGTCATACCAATGCCGATAGGACAGCAACTCGATGTTCGACAGCCGAATCGGGTCCTCCCCCTCGACACACAACTTCAGCGCCAAGCAACGCGGTAGATTGACCAAGTCCTCATTTGGGACCGGACGCCCACCCACGATCGTCGACTCGCGGTTGTAGACGCCGTGCGCATAGGCACCCGGATAATGCACCGCATTCGGGTCCTCCCACTCCGCCGCACCACGAATGCAGAAGTAGCCGTTGCCGGTCGAGGTCAACGCCTCTCGCAACCCCTCCTGATCCCCATCGAAGCCGTCATAGACGAGCGTGAACTCATCCGGCGCATATCTCCCGTCGCGCTTCATCATCTCGCAAGCGAGTCGAGAAACCTCTCCACCTCACCCGTGTCAGCGAGCACGAAGTCCGCTGCGGTGCTCCGCCCCGCGACCTCGGGATCAGCCGGAGCCGCCACCAGAATCCCGACTCCCCTCCCCGACAGCGCCCGAAACGCGTCCTCATCGGTGACGTCATCGCCGACGTACAACGGCAGCACGTCGTCCTGATCGAGCCCCAAGGCCTCGAGCAGGTACAACACCGCCCTCCCCTTGTCCCACTCGATCCTCGGCTGGATCTCGTAGACCATCTTCCCGGGCGTGACCCGTAGGGCATCCGGATCGTCAGCCAGCACAGCATCGACGATCGCTGCGACCCGCGGCCAATCGCGCTCGTCGACCAGCCGGTAGTGAATCGCGACGGAGCTGCGCTTCGGCTCCACCAAGGCGCCCTCCACCGACGCGGTCTGCTCGCGCACCGTCGCGGTGACCCGCTCCAACAGATCCCGAAAGCCGGTGCCCTCCTCACGCTCGATCGCTCCCCCGCCCGGGCTCCAGATATCAAACCCGTGGCTGCCGGCGACGACCAGCTGGTCCATCCCCATCAGCCGCTGCACAACGGCGCGATCTCGACCGCTGACCACGCACACCGTGCAGCGGCCCGCCAAGCCCCGCACCACCTCGCGCATCCGCTCGGAGATGATCGCGTCCTCGGGCCGGTCGACGATCGGGGTGAGCGTTCCATCGTAGTCAAGGAACACCGCGAGGCGCCTGCCCGCCGTTCGCGCAGCCAGCATCTCCGCATCACGAAGCGCGTGCGGCAGCCCCCGGATATCCGAGCCGCCGACGCTCACGGCAACCGCCCGAGCATGTCTGACCCACTAACAACGCTTGAACCGATCACAGCAACACAACCTCCGCATAATCGCACGTTACGCCCGTTCGACAAGCTCGTTCATCAGCCATCCGCAACGATTCCCGGCGCGGAGAACTACCGATTCTCGCTCCGCCGCCTGGTCGGTAGTTTTGCGCACCGGTTGATCGGCCGGACTTCAGTACTTTTCCGGTGTGCGCCGTCGTCCAGGAACGGATGCATCCGCGGGTCGTTTGCTATAGCGTCGCCGCCGAGAGAGCTTGCTCATGAGCGGTGGCGATGTGACGGACGGCGTGCTGCCCGACGGGCGACGGGAGGGGGTTGCTCGCATCTACAGGGCGCTGTCGAAGATCGACGAGGGGATCGTCCGGCTCAGGCAGCGGGATCCGCTGTTCCAGCACGTGTGCCGCGCGCTGGTCGTGTGGGGGCGGCTGCGGATGGCGTGGGTGGGCGAGGTCGACGTTCAGGGGTCGATCGTCCCTGTCGCCCACGCGGGTGCGGTCCACGGCTACTTGGACGCCGTCCGGCACTCGATGCTCGACGTCCCGGAGGGTCGCGGGCCAATCGGCACCGCCGCCCGTGAACGGCGGCACGTGTTCACGACGGACATCGCGAGCGACGAGCTGATGGCACCGTGGCGCGACGCTGCGCTCGCGCGGGGGTATCGATCTTCTGCCGCGCTTGCGCTCGTGATCGAGGATCGCTGCGTGGCGGTGCTGACCGTTTACTCCTCGGAGCCCGGCTTCTTCGACGAGCAGGCGATGGGCCTGTTCGATCGGATGGCCGCCGACGTGTCCGTCGCGCTGGAGGCGATCCGGCGTGAGGAGCAACGTCGGGCGGTCGAGGCGGAGCTTCGCGCCAGCGAGGAGCGGTTCCGCGTCGCTGCCGAGTCGATGCTCGACTCGCTGACGATCATCTCGCCGGTTCGTGACGATCACGGCGAGATCGTCGACTTTCGCTACGAGTACGTCAACGACGCCTACTGCACGCTCGTCGGGTTCGCGCGCGAGCAGCTGCTCGGCCGCCGACTGGGGGAATTGTTTTCGCAGTTTCCGGGCAGTGACCGGTTCGCGGTCTATCGCCAGGTGGCCGCGACCCGCCAGCCGTGCCGGAGCGATGCGGTCCACGGCGAGGAGGCGTGGGCCGGCACCGCGCTCGCCACCCGGGTGCTCGACATCACCGTCGCCTCGATGGGTGAGGACCTTGTGGTGTCGGCGCGCGACATCACCGAGCGCAAGCACGACGAGCAGGAGCTCACACAAACCGCCGCTATGCTCGAGCGCACCCAGGAGATCAGCAATACAGCCGGCTGGGAGTACGACGTCACTGCCGGCAAGACGACGTGGACAGACGAGGTGTACCGCATCGTCGGTCTCGAGCGGAGCTCCGATCCGCTCGACCCCGCGAAGGCGATCGCCGCGTACGACGCGGAGAGCGCGCCGGCCATCGGCGCAGCGTTCGAGCGCCTGATCGCGGACGGCGAGCCGTTCGATCTCGAGCTCGGCCTGATCCGCGCCGACCGACAGCGGATCTGGGTGCGAGTGATCGGCCGGCCGGTGGTCGAGGATGGCCGCGTGGTGCGCGTGAACGGCGCGATCGCCGACATCACCGAGCGCAAGCGCTCCGCGCAGCAGCGCGAACGGGCGCTGGCGGAGCTGCAGGAAGCGGAGCAGATCGCGCGGCTGGGATCGTGGCACTGGGATCCGGCCGCCGGGACGCGATCGTGGTCGGCCGGGATGTATCAGCTGTATGGTCGCGATCCGGCTGGCGGGCCGATCGGCACCGAGGAGTCCTTCACCTGGGTGCACCCGGATGACCGGGAGCGCGTGCGGGGCGCGTACGCGCGAATGCTCGAGGGGGGGGAGCGACTCGAACTCGACCACCGGCTCCTGACCGGTGACCGGGGGATGCGAACGGTGCACGCGATCGCGCGCCCGGACCCCGATCAGCCCGGCAGCTATCGCGGAACGGTGCAAGACGTGACCGCGTTACGAGAGGCCGAGGAGGAGCTCGCAGAGACCACCGGCCTGCTCGAGCGCACGCAGGAGATCAGCAAGACGGGCGGCTGGGAGTACGACCTCGCCACCGGCAAGCTGACCTGGACGGACGAGGTGTACCGGATCTACGGCAGCGACAGGGGATGTCCGGTTGAGCTGGAGCGGGCGCTGTCGGCCTTCGACCCCGAGGGCGCGCCGATCATCACGGCAGCGCTCGCGCGCCTGGTTGCCGACGGCGAGCCCTGCGATCTCGAGGTCCGGCTGATCCGCGCCGATCGACAGCGGATCTGGGCCCGCGTCGTCGGCCAGGCGGTGATCGAGGGCGGTCGGGTCGTGCGCGTCCGCGGGATCATCGCCGACGTCACCGACCGCAAGCTGGTTGAGGAGGAGCTGCGGACGCTGAACGCCGAGCTTGAGCAGCGCGTCGCCGTGCGCACGGTCGACCTCGAGCGGGTCAACCGCGAGCTCGAGAGCTTCGCGTACTCGGTCTCGCACGACTTGCGCGCGCCCCTGCGCGCCGTGGACGGGTTCAGCAAGGCGCTGCTCGACGATTACGCGCAGCGGCTGGACGAGGACGGCCGCCACTATCTCGAGCGCGTCCGCGCCGCAGCGGTGCGGATGGGCAACCTGATCGACGAGATCCTGCAGCTCTCGCGCCTGTCGCGACGGCGCTTCGAGCGCGTACCAGTCGACATGAGCGCGTTGGCCCGCGAGATCGTCGCCGACCTGAACGACGCCGAGCCCGACCGCGAGGTCGAGGTCGAGATCGAGGACGGGCTGCAGGCCGAGGCAGATCTCGGACTCGTTCGCAGCGTGTTGCAGAACCTGCTCGCCAACGCCTACAAGTTCACGTCCAAGACCGCGCGCCCTCTGATTAGCTTTGGAGCGGTCGAGCAGGACGGCGTGCCGGTGTACTTCGTGTCCGACAACGGTGCCGGGTTTGACATGACCCACGGCAAGGGTCTATTTCGCCCGTTTCACCGGCTGCACCGTGAGTCCGAGTTTCCCGGCGACGGGATCGGCCTGGCGACCGCGGCGCGAGCCGTTCACCGCCACGGCGGTGTGATCTGGGCGCAGGGCATCGTCGACCAGGGCGCGACGTTCCACTTCAGTCTGACGCCCCGTGCCCATCCACCGGCATCAGCCGCGACGGCCGGGGACGTGATCCCGGCCTGGCAGCCAACGGACGGAGACGAACGCCGATGACCGACAACTCGCTGACGGTCGTGCTGGTCGAGGACTACCCGTGAGGAGCTGACGATCCGGGCACTGGAGCGCGGGAGCCTGAAGAACCAGATCGACGGCAACGGCCAGATGCCCTCGACCACCTGTTCGGAACCGAGGAACGACCCGCAAACCCCTCCCGGCCGTGGGCATCGATGAAAGACAGTCACAACGTCACGACTTCCGGCCCCAAGTCGAACCAGCAGAACTCGGCGAGCTGGCGGGCGACGGCGACCGCGACGACCGCACGGCGCTTGCCGCGCGCGCTGTCGAGTGGGCGCCACATGCGGTGCAGGCGCTGCTGGGCTTTCCAGGCGGTCGCGATCGCCGCCTAATTGATGTTGACCCCGAACCGCTGGCCGGTGACCTCCCCGACCGGCGTCTGTCCCCTCGGGCTCCATGAGCGCCCGTGCGAGCACTCCGAGCGAAACCCGGTCTCATCCTGGCAAAGCAGAATCCCTCCGGCCCGCTTGGCCTTCGCGCGGAGCTTCGGGTAGCGGAGCTCGAGCCACTCCTTGACCGCCTCGGGATCGCGCTCGAGCGCGCGCCGCGCAGGCACCTGCGGCGGCGTCCTCGCTCTCGCCGCCGGCGTCTGGCACAGCTGGACACGTTGGGAGGCCGAACTCATCGACGGACCAGGCCGTCACCTCATCAACTACGACCACTGAACCCGTGAAAACCGAATCATCTAGGAGATGTCGAGGGGCGAAGTGGAGGATCCCAGGCGCCGGCGTCGGTGGTCAATCCTCCAGTAGCGCTCGAAGGACGAACTGGAGGATCCCGCCGTGGCGGAAGTAGCGCTGCTCGTTGGGCGTGTCGATCCTGACCGTGACCTGGAACTCCTCACCGTCCGCCCCGACCGTGACCTCGCGGGGGATCTGCTCGACGCCCGCCAGCCCGCGGACGCTGAACGTCTCGTGTCCGGTCAGCCCGAGCGACTGCACCGAGTCGCCGTCGTTGAACTGAAGCGGCAGGACGCCCATCCCGACGAGGTTCGAGCGGTGGATGCGCTCGAAGCTCTGCGCGATCACCGCCCGCACGCCGAGCAGCCGCGTTCCCTTCGCGGCCCAGTCGCGTGAGGAGCCGGAGCCGTACTCGTTGCCGGCGAGCACGACCAGCGGCGCGCCCTCCTGCAGGTAGCGCATCGCGGCGTCGTAGATCGACATCTCGGTGCCGTCCGGGAGGTGGAGCGTGATGCCGCCCTCGGGCAGCGTGTGGTCACCCCGCAGCAGGTTGCGCAGCCGGATGTTCGCGAACGTGCCGCGCATCATCACCTCGTGGTTGCCGCGGCGCGAGCCGTAGGAGTTGAAGTCCTTGGGCTGCACGCCGCGCTCGATCAGGTAGCGACCGGCGGGGCCGTCGCGCTTGATCGAGCCCGCCGGGGAGATGTGGTCGGTGGTGACGCTGTGGCCAAGCATCGCCAGAACGCGCGCGCCGCGAATATCCTGGGCCGCGGCGGGACTCTTGGGCATGTTGTCGAAGAACGGCGGGCGCTTGATGTACGTGGAGCTGCCTGCCCAGGCGTAG
>Ga0187766_10001137_pt1 | contig 15501 bp, 12 predicted proteins | sample 0216_QUI02_MP05__4_FD_132971 | JGI IMG/M metagenome (GOLD analysis project Ga0187766, IMG submission 132971) | Tropical peat soil microbial communities from peatlands in Department of Meta, Colombia - 0216_QUI02_MP05_20_MG | ecosystem: Environmental > Terrestrial > Soil > Wetlands > Peat ... | reverse complement strand
AGTTGAGCGCCTGACGGACCTCCCGCTTCTTGAAGGGCTCGACGCGCAGCGTGTCGAGCCCGATGTAGATCTGCTCGCCCTGGCGCTGGCTGAGGCGCACGGCCGGGATGCCCTGGAGCTCCTTGATGCGGTCATAAGGTACCGCGTCGATGATGTCGACCTCGCCACGCTGGATCGCGGCGATGCGCGCGGCGTCCTCCGGAATGGGCCGGAACGCGAGCGTGCGCAGCTTCGGCTTGCCCTTCCAGTACCCGTCGTTGGCCTCGAGCACCACCCGCACGTCGCGCTCCCACTCCTTGAACTTGAAGGCGCCGCTGCCGACCGGCCTGCGCCCGAACTCGTCCCAGCCCACCTGCTTGACGTACCCTGGGGGCACGATCATGAGGTACTGCAGCTGCGTGAGGGCGATCGCGTAAGGCTTGTGGGTGATGAACGAGACGGTGTACGGATCGTCCACGCGCACTTCCTTGAAGGCGGTATAGGTCGGCCGCTCGCGCGTCTTTCGCTCCGGATCCATCGTGGAGTCGAACGTGAACTTCACGGCCGCCGCGTTCAGCTCCTCACCGTCGTGGAACTTGACGCCACGCCGGAGCTTGAACTGCCACGTGGTCGGGTCCACGAGCTTCCACGACTCCGCCAGCTCGCCCACGAAGCTGCGTCCGTCGTCGGACAGGCGCACCAGGGTGTCGAAGATGTTGATGTTGACGTTGTGAGTGCTGGTGTTGTTGGTCTGGGATGGATCGAACGTCTCGACGTCCGCCTTCTGCGAGATGATGAGGTCGGCCTCGCGAGCCGGGGCCGGTCCCGGAGACAACAGCGAGAGAAGCGCGCTGACGACCAGCGCCAGCGGCGCGGACCCGGCGCGACGAGATGGGGTCATGACGCGATCCTTTCCGGGACTCTAGAGTCACCGAAGCGGCGAGGGTCGAACGGTTCGAGGGGCCGCGGGGGGTCGGTCTGCGTGACGACGGCGGCGACCAGGCGCGCGCTCTCCGGGCTCATCCCGATGCCGCCGCCGTCGTGGCCGGTGGCGAGCACGAGCCCGTCCACGCCGGGAGCCGGTCCCAGGAGCGGGAGCCCATCGGGCGTGTAGGGTCGAAGACCGGCCCAGGTGCGCAGCAGGCGGAGCGTCTTCACCGCCGGAGCGATCCGGCAGGCGTTCTCCAGCACGTAGCGGATCCCCGCGAGCGTGGGCGAGCGGTCCAGCCCCACGAACCGGCTGGTGCTGCCGATGACGAGGTTACCGGCCGCCATCTGCGCGAGCACCATCCCCTTGCCGGGCGGCAGGTTCGGGTCGTAGCCTGCCTTGCCCGGCACGTCCGGCGGCCACGGCTGGGAGAACTGCCACATGTCCGACTCGGCCTTGATCGGCTTGAGCACGTGGCCGAGACGGAACGGGGCCGGCTCGGTCACGACCATCATGCCCTGGCGAGGAGTGACCGGCACCCGCACGTTGGCGGTGGCCGCGAGCGCTCCGCTCCACGCACCGCCGGCCAGGATGACCAGCGCGGCCTCGACGGCACCCGTCGCGGTCTGGACGCCGACGACGCGATCGCCGCGGCGCAAGAGCGTCCGCACCTCGACGTCCGTCACGAGCACGGCGCCCCGCGCACGCGCCGCGCGCGCATAGCCGAGCGTCAGACGGAACGGGTTGATCGTCCCGGCGTGCTCGGCGTACACCGCCCCGAGGAGATCGGATCCGAGCGAGGGCTCGCGACGGCGCGCCTCGGCGCCGTCCAGCAGCTCCGCGGGCAATCCAACGGCGGGCTGCCCGGCCACGTACGCCGCCATCTGACGCATCTGCGCTTCGGTCTCGACCGCCACCATGCCGCCGGTCGGCCGGTACTGGATGTCCGCGTCGAGCTCGTCGCCGAGCGTGGTGAACCGGCGGGCGCAGGCCAGTGTCAAGTCGAGCGCCGCTCCGGGCGACATGGCCTGCGGCCAGACGAGCGCGCCGTTGGCGCCGGAGGCGCCAGCGGCGAGCCCGGCGCGTTCCAGCACGCTCACGCCGAGCCCTTCCTTGGAGAGCTCGTAAGCGACCGCGCACCCGATGACCCCGCCGCCAACGACGAGCACGTCCGGACGTCTCATGGGCGGTCGCTCACCGCAGGAAGCGGGCCGGCCGATAGGGTGCGAGCCGAGCATCCGGGACGCCGTCGAGCAGCTCCGCGGCCGCCACCTTTCCCCACAAGGGCCCCAGGGTCACGCCGCTGTGAGAGCTGACGACGTAGAAGCCGTCGAGGCCGGGAACGCCGCCGACCATCGGCCGCTCGTCTTTCGGCATGGGCCTCACGCCTACACGTGTCGCCTCCACCCGCGCACCGGCGAGCACCGGGAAGTGCGCGGCCACCGCGCTCAAGGAGCGCTCGGCGGGCCAGGGCTCGGCGCCGTCCCGCCAGACGTGATCGTGTGCGCCCTCGGCCAGCACGATGCGCCCCGCGCCGTCGGGTCGGAAGTGCACGCCGGGCGCGTGGACGGGCCGCCGCAGGGTGCTGGCCACCGGGGTCGTGTATATCAGCCGCCCCGGCACCCGGTCGAACGGAATCTCGAGCCCGGCGAGCCGTGCGACCTCGGCGGTGGCGGGCCCCGCGCAGTCGACGACCACGTCGGCCTCGAACCGATCGCCGCGGGCGGTCTCGACCCCCCGCACGCGCGCGCCGGCACGCAGCACGGAGACGACTCGCTGGCCGGACATGACCCGCGCGCCGCGCCGGGCCGCGTGGGCCAGGAGCACGCCGATCAGGGGCACGACTTCCACGTAGCCTTCGCTGGGCGTGAACACGACCTCGTCCACGTGAGGCGCGATGTGCAGGTCCGGCTCGAGGGCCCGAGCGTCCCGGGGCGAGATGATCTCGACCGGGTAGCCCCAGCTCGCGAGCCGCTCGACCGTTTCCTTCAATCGGGCTCGCTCGAGCGGTGCCTCGTGCCACGCGAGAGCGCCCTCTTGCTTGTGCCACTCGCCGCCCCCAAGCTCGATCACGAGGGCTCGGTGCTCGGCCATGCTCGCGGTGTTGAGGTCGTGATAGTCCCGCGGCGTCTTGCCGAAGGAATTCGTCCACGCGAAGCTCACCCCCGACGTGCCGCCGCCCGGCGCGGCGGCGTCGAGCACCGTGACGCGCGCGCCGCGCTCGGCGAGCCGATACGCGACGTTCGCGCCGACGCTCCCCGCGCCGACGATCAGGGCGTCGGAATGCCTCACGCGCGGATCTCTCGACCCGTCATGCGTCGGGCATCGCGGCGAGCAGGTGGATCGGGACCGACGTCACCGGTGCGCGAGCGCTCGGCGGCGCGATCGTCCCCAGCGGGATACCTCGTCGCTGGGCCAGCAGCGTGGCCACGGCTGGATTGCACGTGAGACCCCGGCACCGACCCATGCCGACCCGGGTCGCGCGCTTGATCTGCCCGAGATCGATCGCGCCCTCCTGGAGCGCCTGATCCACCTGCGCCCCGGTGATCCCTTCGCACGGACATATCAGCGTGTCCGGTGTGATCAGCTCGGCCGACCCCGCTCGGACCGCGGTGAGCGAGCCGAGCGCCGCTTGCGCCCGGCGGAGCGGAGCGGCGGCCGCCTGATATGGGCGCATCCGGGATCGCGCCACACGCTGGGTGATCGCCCCGACTCTTGCCGCCGCGGCGATCCCGGCGATGCGGCCCTGGAGCGCGGCCAAGGCTGCACCCTCCGCGCCGGCACTCCGACCGGCGGCGAAGACACACGGCACGGTGGTTTCCATGTCGGCGGAGACGACCGGAATGAAGCCACCCGCATCCGCGACGTAGTGGAGCTCTGCGCCGGCGATCTGGGCCAGCTGGATCGAGGGCACCGATCCCCACACGAAGCGGGCCGCGTCGATCTCGACGCGCACCTCGGATCCCGGGATCGGCCGCCAGCCGTCGTCGAGCGCCACGGTCACCGCCTCGCGAACGCGCCCACCGTCCGGCGCCCCGACGAGCCGCGCGATCGTCCGTGATCCCTCGTAGCGAACACCGGCGGCCCGCAGCGTGAGCCAGTCCGCACTCGCGTCGCCGCCGACCGGCCACCGTCCCCAGGGCAACGCGAGCGCGCGCGGCATCCCGCGCGCCGCGGCGGCGTCGAGCACCCCGACGACCGCGGCGCCCGCCCGCACGAGCCCGGCCGCCACCACGGCGAGACCCGGGCCGGCTCCGGCCACCAGCACCCGCTCGCCCGGCCGGATGGCCTCCTCGTCGGCCACCGAGCGCGAAACCACGACTCCCTCGAGCGTCCAGCCGGGAATCGGTACCGCGCGCGGCGACCCGCCGACGGCCAAGATGAGCGCGTCCGGCCGCACGCTATCAGCGCGATCCGTTCCGCACCACGCCAGCGTCCGCCGGTCGAAGAGACCCCACACCGTCACCCCCCCGTGGACGAGGGCGCGGGGGCCCGCCGATGCCAGCTCTCTCAACAGAGTGGGCGCGACGGCGCTCGCATAGACCGGACCGCCCGGAGTCCCGCGCTCGTCGAAGACCTGCACGTCGAGCCCGGAGCGTGCGACCTCGATCGCGGCGGCCAACCCTGCGGGCCCGCCGCCCACCACCGCGACCTGCGGATCGGTCGTCGCCAAGACCCGTACACATTGCCGTCCGACCTTCACAATGTCAAACACGAGGGACGGCACCCGCGCCGCGCTCGAGTCTCACCGAGTAGTCAAATGCATATACATGTAATACCATGTGGGGACCGGATGGCTCCGGCGTGCATCGCGCCGGAACGCGCATTCCGCCAGACGTGCCTCACGTCGGAAAGGCGGTTCCCCGTGTCGCTCGCCGATCGGATCGCCCGCGGTCGCCTGCACTACGCCTGGGTCATCGCGGGCGTCACCTTCCTGACCCTCATCTCCGCCGCGGCGATCCGCGCCACTCCGGCCGTCCTGATCGTGCCACTCGAGCAGAGCTTCGGCTGGACCCGCGCCTCCATCTCGTTCGCGGTCTCGGTCAACCTGCTGCTCTACGGTCTCTGCGGCCCGTTCGCGGCGGCCCTGATGGAGCGGATCGGGATCCGGCGCGTGATGCTGCTCTCGCTCGGCGCCGTCGCGGTGGGGGTGGCCCTCACCACCGTCATGTGGGCCCCGTGGCAGCTGGTGCTGCTCTGGGGCGTGGTCGTGGGGATCGGCACCGGGGCGCTCGCGATGGTGCTGGCCGCCACCCTCGCCAACCGTTGGTTCGTCGCCCGCCGCGGCCTCGTCATCGGCGTCCTGACCGCGAGCACCGCGACCGGCCAGCTCCTCTTCCTGCCTCTCCTCGCCGCGGTGGTCGAGCGCGCCGGCTGGCGCCCCGCGGTGCTGGTCGTGACGGGCGTGGCCCTCTTCATGATCCCGGTCATCGCGATCTTCGTGCGCGACCGGCCGCAGGATCTCGGCCTGCGCCCCTTCGGCGACGTCGGTCCCGGCCAATCGGGCCCGCCGCCGCCCGCGCCGAATCCGGTGACCGGCGCGCTCCGCGGGCTGCTCGAGGGCCTGCAGATGCGCGACTTCTGGCTGCTCCTCGGCAGCTTCTTCATCTGCGGGCTCAGCACCAACGGGCTGATCGGCACCCACCTGATCCCGGCCTCGATGGACCACGGCATGCCCGCGGTGGCCGGCGCGAGCCTGCTCGCCGCGATGGGTGTCTTCGACCTGATCGGGACCACCGTGTCGGGCTGGCTCTCGGATCGCTGGGACAACCGACGGCTGCTCTTCTGGTACTACGGCCTCCGGGGCCTCTCGCTCATGCTGCTGCCCTACGCCTACGGCTCGCCGTACTTCGGCCTCACGCTGTTCGCGGTGTTCTACGGGCTCGACTGGGTCGCCACGGTGCCGCCGACGGTGCGCTTGACCGAGACGCTCTTCGGCAAGCATCGCGTCGGTATCATGTACGGATGGATCGCGGTCGCGCACCAGGTCGGCGCCGCCACCGCCGCCTTCGGGGCAGGCGTGCTCCGCACGTGGCTGGGCTCGTACGAGGTCGCCTTCACCGGCGCCGGGTTCGTCTGCCTGATCGCGGCGCTGATGGCCCTGGCGATCGGCCGTGGCCGCGTGCGCGTGCGGCCCGCGCGCCGGACCCTCGAGATCTCGGGCGCGGTCGAGAGCTGACGCGCGGGGAGCGCCGGTGGACCACGCCCTGAGCGACGTCACCGTGCTCGACCTGGGCCAGGTCATCGCGATGCCGTTCTGCACCATGCTGCTCGCCGACATGGGGGCGCGCGTGATCAAGGTCGAGTCGCGCGAGCGGGGACAGGAGCGCGTGTCGCTCGGCGTGAAGCGGCGCCGCCGCGGGGTCGAGGAGCGGGTGCCGGCCGCACAGTACCGGGACCGCAACAAGCTCGGCATCACGCTCGACCTCAAGACGCCGAAGGGCGTCGAGCTGTTCGTCGAGCTGGTCTCGCGCGCCGACGTGGTCGCGGAGAACTTCAGCGTCGGCACGATGGAGCGGCTCGGGCTCGGCTACGAGCGGCTGCGCGCGATGAACCCGCGCCTGATCTACGCGTCGATCACCGCATTCGGCCAGACCGGCCCCTATGCCCCCCAGCGCGGCTACGACATGCTCGCGCAGGCCATCAGTGGCTACATGAGCATCACCGGCTACCCGGACGGGCCGCCCACCCGCTCGGGCCAGTCCATCTCCGACTACTACGCGGGCATGCTGTGCGCTTTCAGCGTCGTCTCCGCCCTGCACTACCGGGAGCGGACCGGGAAGGGCCAGCACATCGACCTGGCCCTCCTCGACAGCCTGGTCGTCGCGCTCGACAACCTCGGCGAGCGATACACCGTGGGTGGCGAGATCCTCACCCGGGCCGGCAACGTCTCGTTCAGCGGCTCCGCTACCGGCATCTACCCGACGATGGACGGCCACGTGGCGGTTGCCGCCGCCGCGAGCAACGCGGTGTGGGGGCGATTCTGCGCCGCGATCGGCCGCGAGGGGCTGACGCAGGATCCCGGCTTCGCGACCACCGCGGCGCGGCGAGACCGGCGCGACGAGATCGCCGCGATCATCGCGGGCTGGACGAGCGCGCGCACCAAGACCGCCGTGGTGGAGGCCCTGATCGCGTCGGGCGTGCCGGCCGCGCCCGTGAACAACGTGGCCGAGATGGTCGCGGACCCGCAGGTGCGGGCGCGCGAGATGTTCGTGGAGCTGGAGCACCCGCTCTACGGGCCGGTGAAGATGACCGGGACGCCGCTCAAGCTCTCGGAGACGCCGGGCCGGATCGAGCGGCTCGCGCCGATGCCGGGGGAGCACAACGAGCAGATCTTCCTCGGCCTGCTCGGCCACTCGCGCGCGGAGCTCGAGCGCTGGCGGGCCGAGGGCATCGTCTGAGCGGCGCGGTCGGCCGCGCCCGGGGTCACTCGGCCGCGAACTGAGCGGCACGCCACCGGAGCGCCGCCACGAGACCCTCCTTCTCCTTGATCTCCTGGAACTTCATGCCGACCGCGGTGCGCGCCGCGTAGAGTGGCGCCACCACGTCGAGCCCGGCCTGGATCGCGTTGCGGAAGCCCGCGGCCTCGGCGCCGCGACGGGTGGCGAGCTTGGTGAAGGCGAGCGACTCCGGCGCGATGAGGGCCACGCGCCGCGCGAACTTCATGGTGGCCGCGGGTAGCTCGGCGAGCGGCACCACCCGGTTGACCATTCCCATCTCGAGCGCGGTCTTCGCGTCGATCATGTCTCCGGTGTAGAGCAGCTCGCGGGCGCGCTTGAGCCCGATGATGAACGGCATCACGAGGGCCGGGCCCACGTTGGAGAAGCGGATCTCCGGCTCGCCGAAGAGCGCGTTGTCGGCGGCGACCGTGAGGTCGCAGAGCATGACGAGCTCGCAGCCGCCGCCCAGCACGTGCCCCTGCACGCTCGCGATGACCGGCTTCTTCATCTCCCACGGGGTCATCTCCATCGCCACGTCCTCGGCGAGCGAGGCGTGCCAGCGGAGCGCGTCGTGACGCCACGCCGCCTTGGCCGGATCGGCGGGGGAGATGTCGTAGCCCACGCAGAAGCTCCGGCCCTCCGCGCGCAGCACGACCACGCTGGTGGCGGGGTCGGCGTCCGCCTCGCGCAGCCGGTCGCCGATCGCGCCGCGCACCTCGGTGTTGATCGCGTTCAGCTTTTCCGGACGATTGAGCGTGACGATGCCGATCGGGCCGTCCGACATGTAGGTGACGAGTTTCGAATCCATGCGGTCGCTCCTCGGTCGGAAACGCGGTTCACACCCTGGCGGCGCTTCGCCGGCCCGCATCATCCTCCGGGGCGAGGAGCACCGTCAAGCCACGGTCTAGTATGATCCCGGAGTGCCCGCCCGCGGAGGTCCGCGGCGGTCACGAGTGAACTTCGGGCAGGAGGGAAGGAGCGGTCTACGGTGCCGAGTGACGGTCCGGTCGGTGGGGCACCGGTCCGCCCGCGCTCCACCGGCTTCCTCCGCAAGGCCTCGGTCGCGATCCTCACCGTGTACGCGATCCTCGTGATCGCGCCCGACACGCTGCGGCTCGTCCCTGCCGAGCGCCTCCCGGCGCCGGAACTACTCGGCCGCTGGTACCCGCTCGGGACGGTCGGCTTCGAGGCCGACAACGACGGCCGAGTGACCAGCGTCGACGACCCCGGCCCCGCGTGGCGAGCCTGCCTCAGGCCGGGTGACCGCATCGATCTCGCCCGTATGACGGACCGGCGCGCGGTCAATCAGATCGTCTTCGTCTCCCGGCATCCCGTCCCGGTGTACGTCGCGCGGTTCAACGACGCGGCACGGGACTCCGGCGGGGCGTGCGCGGCGGTCCGCGCGGATCGCGCGGACGCCCTGGTCATCACCCCAGCCTCCGAGACGCTGTCCTGGGCCGAGTGGGCCACGCTCCTGCTCGACCAGCTCTCCGGCGTCACCTTCATCGTCCTGTGCGCCTATCTCGCCTGGCACAACTTCACGCCCCAGACGATGGGGCTGCTCCTCTACGCGGTCTGGTTCAACTCCGGACAGTACTTCGCCTGGTACGCGAACCTGAAAGTCGACGCGCTCGCCGTGTTCGACGTCCTGCAGGCGGTCTTCGACGCGGCCGGGCTGACCGGCCTCCTGCTCTTCGCGCTGACGTTCCCGCGGGACGTCGCGAGCCAGGGCTGGCGCCGGCACACGCGGCTCTTCCTGCCGCTCCTTTTCCTCGTCCTGCTCGGCCTGGGCCTCGCCAGCTCCGCCAACTTCTTCTGGGGCTACCAGACCGAGCGGGTCTATCGCGCCTACTTCTGGCTCAGCTGGCTGGTGTACGGGCTGGTCTTCACGCTCTTCGCGAACACGTACTGGAGCCTGCCGGCCGAGCGGGGGCGGATCAAGTGGGTGCTGGCGGGCGTGATCGTGGGGCTCTCGTGCTTCCTCTTCGCGGACACCTACGAGGCCACGTCCATGCTCGACTGGCTGGACACCCGGTACCACGTCTCGGTCCCACTCGCCTTGCTGCAGCTGCTCTACGCGGTCAACGTGGTCGTGCCGTTGAGCGTCTTCTACGCGGTCCGCACCCATCGGGTGATCAACGTGCGGTTCCCGCTGACCCGCGCGCTGGTGATCCCCTGCGCGATCGGCACCGCCCTGATCGCCGTCCACCTCACCGGCGAGACGATCGCCCGTCTCGTCAGCGCGCGAATCGAGAACGTCGATCTCGTGCTCGGGCTGGCGGCGGCGGTCCTGATCCTGCTCGCCCACGAGCCGGTGCGGCGCGGCATCGAGGCCGTGCTCTATCCTGGATGGCGCAAGCGCGAGGCCGCCTTCGAGGAGGAGATCCTCCGCCTCGCCGGCCGGGACGTCGACGCGGTGAGCCGGGCCGTGATCGAGGTGCCGGTTCGCCTCCTCGGGCTGACCTCCGGTGCCCTGTTCGAGAAGAACGCGCAGGGCGACTTCGTCGCGGTGCGGCGCTTCCGCTGGCCCGACAACGTGCTGAGCGTGCTCCCGGGAACCGACCTCGTCGTGGCCGGGCTCGAGCCAACCGTGAGCCGGTGCCGCGAGGGGGACTGGGACGATCAGCCGATCCCCCCGGACTTCGAGCCGCCCGCCGTCCTGGTGCCGATCGTGATCCGGCGCGTGGTCAAACGTCTCGTCCTGCTCGGCCCGCACACCACGCGCGAGGACCTGGCCACCGACGAGGTCCGGCTGGTCGAGAAGCTGGGGCGGGCGGCCGGCGCGGCCTACGAGGCCGCGGAGCGCCGCGCGCACGCTCCGGATTCCACGGGACGGCTCGACTGAGCCGCGAGGATCAGGGGCCGGTACCGCCCGCGGTCAGCGAGCGCGTCCCCGGCGCCGGCGGATCTCCTGCGGGCTCGACTCCTCCCGCCGCCGGTCGAGTCGGCGCTCCCGCTCGCGCCACTTCCGGGCCGTCTGCTCGCGCTCGTGACGCTGCCAGAGCATCATGACGATCGTGAGGCAGACCGCGAACGCGACGATCGCCAGCCCGACCAGCACGCCCGTACCCAACTCACGCCCCCGTCGGCCCGCGATTCAATCCGTCGTCGCATCCGCGCGCGCCGGGACCAGCGTCTCGGCGTGCGGGATGTGCAGGGAGAACGCACAGATCACCGCGGCGATCAGGCTCAGCAGGGCCAGGCCGAACAGTCCGCCCGCGAAGCTGCCGGTGGCGTCCTTCATCACGCCCACGTACCAGGGGCCGAAGAAGCCTCCGAGGTTGCCGATCGAGTTGATCCAGGCGATCGCGGCGGCGGCGCCGGTGCCGGTCAGGAACATGGGCGGCATCGCCCAGAATGGCCCCTTCGATCCGTAGAAGCCGACCGCGGCGATCGACATCCCGACCATCGCCCACCACGTACCCATCGTCTCGCCCGCGACCACCAGCCCGATGGTGGACACCACGCACGCGATGAGCAGGTTCCAGCGCCGCTCGTTCATCCGGTCGGAGAGCCGGCCCCACCCCACCATGGCGATTCCCCCGCAGACGTACGGGATCATGGTGAGCCAGCCCACCATCATGTTGCTGGTGTGACCGAGCGACTTGATGATCTGCGGGATGAAGATGAGCATCCCGAGGCTCGCGGTGACGATGCCGAGGTAGTTCAGGCTCAGCAGCAGCACCTTCGGGTCGTACATGGCCTGCCACAGGGTGAAGGTCTTCACCTTCTCCTTGGCGCGTCGCTCGCCGGCGAGCTTCTCGGCGAGCCACGTCTTCTCCTCGGCGGTGAGGAAGGTCGCCTGCTCCGGCCGGTCGGTCAGCACGAGCAGCGTGACGAGGCCGATCAGCACCGTGGGAACGCCCTCCGCGAGGTACATGACCTGCCAGCCGCGCAGGCCGAGCAGCCCGTCCAGCCCCAGGAGCCCGGTCGAGATCGGCGCGCCCAGCGCCACCGCGATCGGCAGCCCGATCAGGAAGCCGGAGACGATCCGGGCGTGGTGCCGGCTCGGGAACCAGTAGGTGAAGTACAGGATGAGGCCGGGGAAGAATCCGGCCTCGGCGGCGCCGAGCAGGAAGCGCATGACCCCGAAGCTCCACGGCCCGACCACCGCGGCCATCAAGCCGGCGAGGACGCCCCACGAGATCATGATCCGGGCGATCCACACGCGCGCCCCGATCTTCTCCATCGCCACGTTGCTCGGTACCTCGAAGAGGAAGTACGACCAGTAGAACGTGCCGGCCAGGAAGCCGAACTCGGTCGCGGAGAGGTGCAGGTCTCCCCGCATCGTGAGCCCCGCGAAGCTCACGTTGATCCGATCGACGTAGGCGAGGAAGTAGCTGAGCACCGCGAAGGGGAGCAGACGGAGGTAGATCTTGCGCATCGCCGATTTCTCGACCGCCGCGTCCATCGGACGTCTCCTTTGAAGGCCGGGGGCACTCTCACGTCGTTGGGCCGATACGGATCATCAGGTCACGCGACGCTCGTGGTGGTGAAGCGAGCGACGCCTCGCGGGTGCCCGTCGAGGGCGCGGCGGATCGCGCGGTCCAGCTTGTCGACGCCCTCGTCGATCTCGGCCTCCTCGATGGTCAGGGCGGGGAACATCTTCAGCACGTTGCTGGAGCCGGCGACGAGGAGCCCCTCCTCGAGCGCGTTCCACCGGATGCGGTGCATCGCCGCGCTGTCCCGCTCCCGGCCGATCGAGTCCTTCACGATCTCGACGCCGATGTACAGGCCGCGGCCCCGCACGTCTCCGATCTGCTCGTAGCGCTGCTGGAGATCGCGCAGGCGCGACATCATGTACTCGCCGCGCCGGGCCGCGCGGTCGGCGTAGTTGCCGGCGAGCAGGATCTCGAAGCTGCGCTTGGCGACCGCGGCGTAGAGTGGCTCGCCCGCGAAGGTGCCGGCCCACGGGACGCCGACCTCCGCGGCGCGCGCGCGGTCGGCGAGATCCTGCCGGGTCACCATCGCGGTGATGGCCATGCCCGCACCGATGCCCTTCCCGAGCGTGAGCACGTCCGGCACGATGCCGGAGTGCTCGAAGCACCACGTCCGGCCGGTCTTGAACGGCGCCACCTGGACCTCGTCGAGGATCAGCAGGGCGCCGAGTCGGTGGGCCATCGCCTGTAGCCGGGGCAGCCACTCGGGCGGCGGCACGATCATGCCGCCGGCGCCGAGGATCGACTCGGTGATGATCGCGGCGACCTCGCCGGTGCCGACGCGCGAGGTCATCTCCTCGCTCGCCTTGACGCACTCGATGTCGCACGACGGGTACTTGAGCCCGATCGGGCACCGGTAGCAGTCCGGGGTCAGGATCGTCGAGGTCCGCGCCGGGCTCAGCAGCGGTCCCAGGTGCCGCTTGCGCGGGCCCCCGATGCTGTTGAGGCTCTCGACGGTCAGCGTGCCGCCGTAGAGCCCGCCGATCACCGACACCACGTCGAACGCCCGCGTCACGCCGCGCGCCACGCGGAGCGCGACCTCGTTGGCCTCCGAGCCCACCGCCGCGAAGTTCATCACGTCGAGCCCGGGCGGCAGCGCCGACTTGAGGACCTCCGCGAACTCGATCACCGGCGTCGCCGCGAAGTACTTGTAGTGATGCCAGAGCTTCGCCGACTGCTCGATCAGGACCTCCCGGAGCTCCGGGTGGTTGTGCCCGAGCAGCAGCGAGATGTGGCCGGAGACGAAGTCGAGGTACTCGCGGCCCTCCACGTCCCAGAGCCGCAGCCCCTGGCCGCGCTCGAAGACCACGCGCGGCAGGTGCCGCCAGCCCAAGATGGCCGCGTCGTCGCGTCGCACCCAGTCCGCAGTGGAGCCGGGATTCATCCCCTTCGGAGCGCTGTCGCTCATGCCGTCGTCTGCTCCTTGCTCGCGGATCCGCCCGGCTAGGCGCCGGCGCGTCCCCGCTTCACGATGGGGTCGAGGACGTCCCGCACCCAGTCCCCGACGAGGTTCGCCGCCAGGACCACCAGACTGATCGCGAGGCCCGGGAACAGCACCGTCCAGTACGCGATCTGCAGGAACTGCCGCGAATCGCTCAGGTCCATGCCCCAGCTCGGCGTGGGCGGCTGGACGCCGAGCCCGAGAAAGCTCAGGCTCGATTCGAGCACGACCACCCGCGCCAGGTCGAAGCTCCACACCACGCAGAGCGACGCGCTCACCCCGGGCAGCAGGTGGGTGATGAGGATGCGCCGATCCGGGCAGCCGATCGCCCGCGCGCTCTCGATGAACTGCCGCTCGCGGAGCGACCGCACCTCGCCCCGCACGATGCGGGCGAACGCGGGCCAGCTGCTGAGCGCCAGGACCGCGATCAGGACCGGCACGCTCCGCCCGGCCACCGCCAGCACCGAGATGGCGAGCAGGAGGTACGGGAACGCGAGCTGCATGTCGATCAGCTTGCGCACGAGCTGGTCGAGGGCGCCGCCGTGGTAGCCGGCGATCAGTCCGAGCGCCGCCCCCGCGGCTCCGCCGAGCGCGGTGGAGGCGAGCGCGACCAGGAAGGTCGTGCGCGCCCCGAAGACCACGCGGCTGTAGACGTCGCGGCCCAGCGCGTCGCTCCCCAGCGGATGCCGCGCCGTTCCACCCTCCATCCAGATCGGCGGCTGGAGGCGGGTCGAGAGATCCTGATCGATCGGGCTGGTCGGGGCGATCCAGCCCGGAGCCAGCGTGCAGAGGCCCAGGAGCGCTCCGATCAAAAGGCCGAACGCGGGCTTGCCGAGGACGCGCCACCGCCGCCGCGCGCGCGCCCAGCGCGGGACAACGAGGAGGGGCGCCGGCATCTCCACGGCGGACGCGGGCGCGGAGACGTCCACCGGGCTCACCGCTCCGACCCCGCCGTCCGCGGATCGAGCCAGCGGTAGCAGAGATCGACGCCCTGGTTGACGACCACGAAGAGCAGCGCCATGAACACCACGCCGGCCTGGACCAGCGGGTAGTCGCGCGCGTGGATCGCCTCGACGGTGAGCCGTCCGATGCCGGGCCACGCGAAGACGGTCTCGACCACCACCGCCCCCGAGAGCAGCACGCCGAGCTGCAGCCCGGTCAGGGTCACGACCGGGATCAGCGCGTTCTTCAGCGCGTGCTTGAAGAGGACCGGCCACGTCCCGAGCCCCTTGGCGCGCGCGGTGCGGATGTAGTCGGCGCCGAGCACCTCGAGGATGCTGGAGCGCGTGAGCCGCGTCAGGCTCGCCATCGAGTAGGCGGACAGCGTGAGCGCGGGCAGGATCAGGTTCGCCCAGCCGCCGCGACCGGACGTGGGCAGCCAGCCGAGATGGACGCCGAACACCACGATCGCCATCAGGCCGAGCCAGAAGTGGGGAATCGACTGCCCGAGCGTGACGAAGCCGGTGAGCCCCGCGTCGAGCCAGGAGTCGCGGCGGAGCGCGGCGGCGATGCCGAGGGGGATCGCCGCCGCGATCGCCAGCAGCTGGGCCGCGAGCGCGAGCTGGACGGTGGCCCCCACCCGCTCGCCGAGGACCTCGAGCGCCGGCCGCCGGTAGCGGAACGACTGGGCCAGGTCTCCGACCGCCAGCTTCTCGAGGAAGTCCACGTACTGGGCGGCCATCGGTCGGTCGAGGCCCAGCTCGCGCCGGATCGCCTGCAGGTCCTCGACGGTCGCCTGGGGCGGGGCGACCATCATCGCCGGGTCACCGCTCAGCCGCAGCACGACGAAGACCAGGCTCGCGGTGCCCAGCATGACGACGAGGAGATGGCCCAGGCCCCAGGCGATCTGGCCGAGCCGCTTCATCGGACCTAGAGGCCGAGGCGCTGGGGCAGCACGAGCCAGTCCGGCCGCGGCTTGAAGCCCTTCACCTTCGCGGAGAGGCCGAACGTGGCGACGTCCTGAAACACCGGGATCCACGGTAGCTCGTCCGCGAAGATCTCGGCGGCCTTCAGATAGTTCTGGAGGCGCTTCTTCTGGTCGACCGTGTACCGCGCTTCTTCCATCAGACGGTAGAATTCCTGGTCCGGATCGCTCCCCCGCCAGTGTACGGCGAGGATACCGCCGGGCCCCATCAAGCGCCACACCACTCCGTCGGTATCGAAGTTCGTGCCTTGCGGGTTGATCAGGATGAGCCCGGTGAGGTTGCCGCTCTTGATCATCTCCAGTCGGGTCTGGATGTCGACGATCTCGGCCCGCGCGTTGATCCCCACCTT
>Ga0187766_10001136_pt1 | contig 15511 bp, 14 predicted proteins | sample 0216_QUI02_MP05__4_FD_132971 | JGI IMG/M metagenome (GOLD analysis project Ga0187766, IMG submission 132971) | Tropical peat soil microbial communities from peatlands in Department of Meta, Colombia - 0216_QUI02_MP05_20_MG | ecosystem: Environmental > Terrestrial > Soil > Wetlands > Peat ... | reverse complement strand
TGGCTGGGCGGATAGTTGGCTAAATCCCAAGTTCCTCGAGTGGAATCTCGAGGAATTCCTGCCGGGGATTCAGGTTCCCACGCTCGTGATCCAGGGCGAGAATGACGAGTATGGGACGCTCGAGCAGGTCGATCGGGTTGTGGCCCAGGTATCGGGTCCATGGGAGCGCTTGGTCTTGTCCGATTGCGGCCATTCGCCTCACCGCGACCGGCCGGAAGCGACATGCGACGCCATCGCAGGCTTCGTCCGACGGCTCCTTTAGTGGTCGTCGCCGGAAACGACCCTGCCGAGACTCCCGGCAACACCGCCGAGGATCCGCGCAAGCGTACCGCGATCCGTGCGCTTGAGCGATCCGAGCGCGAGAGTTTCAATCGAGCGCGATTCCGCCTCGACCGCACGGCGCAACGCGCGCCCACGCGAGGTTAGACGGACATTGAACGCCCTGCGGTCTTGTTTGCTCGGGATTCGGGCAATGAGATCGTCCCGCTCCATGCGGTCGAGCGTGCGCGCCATCGTCGGCTGCTCGACGCGAACGGCACGGGCAAGCTCAGCCTGCGTGAGTCCATCCCCCTCCCACAAGCGCTGGAGTACCGAAAGCTGGCCGGGTGCTACGCCATGGGGTACGAGGCGGTCGTGAAGTGCGCGCGCGAACAATCGGCTAGTAAGTGTGACGAGCCCCGCCAGAGTGCGCTCATGGACCAGCTTCGAATGCGCAGCACTGCCGCGCCTTGCTCCCGTCGGTTTGAGCCTGCCCGTTTCGGCCTTCGCCCCACCTTTACGAGAGCCTTTTGCGCGCACCTTGCGCACTTGCCTGGCCATCCCGCGCCTCCTTCCACTTTCCCGCCGCTCAATATAGCACACACACGCTTGCTATGCTCACAAAGGTTGCCGTCATGCGACGGCACATATTATTCCATGCCGTCGGTGCCAGCACCGCAAACGATGGCTGAGACCCTCTCGTTCTTATGTGGTGCGTAGCGACCCGTGCGCAAGACCGCAAGCGATGCGGCGGCACTGAGTTCGACTGCAAGCCCGAGTTCGAACCACAGCCAGCGGGCCGCGTCGCGAATCTCGTCGTCGGTCACGAGAAGGATGTTATCGACGTTACGATGGACGTGCTCGAACGTGAAGGGATCGGTCCGTTTCGCGGCAAGCGTCACAGCCGCCGTGCGCACCTCGGGGAGCTCGACCACACGGCCCGCCTTCACGCTGTCGTGGAGGGTGGCAGCCCCGCGAGGCTCGACGCCGACGACGCGAATCGAAGGCTTGAGCGCCTTGAGCGCCGTCGCGACCCCGGCGATGAGCCCGCCGCCGCCGATCGCCACGATCGCGGTGTCGATCGCGGGGTCGTCCTCGAGCATTTCAAGGCCCACGGTACCTTGCCCGGCGATTACCGCGCGATCGGCAAATGGATGGACATAGGCCAACCCCTCGAGTTCCGCGGCACGGAGTGCAGCCGCATTCGATTCATCCCACACCTCGCCCACATAGTCCGTGGCAGCGCCCCAACGGTGGAGTTTCTCGGCTTTTGCCCGGGGTACCGGCCGCGGCAAGTAAATCCGCGCACGCGTGCGGGCGCACCATCCCGCGTAGGCGACGCCGAGCCCGTGATTGCCGCCCGAAGCGGTCACGAGCCCGCGCGCCACGTCGGAAGCATTGAGGCTCCGGACTTTGTTGGTGGCACCGCGCGCTTTGAACGATCCCGTTACTTGGAGGCATTCGAGCTTGAGGGAGAGCGTTCCTTCCTCCATCGCGGGACGTTGCGTCGGGCCGACTTGGATGAGTGGCGTGCGCCGCACGGCACCCGCGATGCGCTTTCGCGCCGCCTTGATCTCGTCGAGGGTCACAAGCTCGATTTCGGACATCAACCTCTCCCCAGCAAGCGGCACTCAGTTCATGCGCAGTCTCGCCTCGGCCATTTCCCGGAGCTTGGCGCGCTGGATCTTGGCGCCATTGGCGCTGACCGTAACGGGAAACGCATCGAGCGGAAATATGCGGACCGGCACCTTGTATTTCGCCATCGATCCCGCACAACGCGCGCACAAGGATTGCTCATCGAAGCCTACACCGTTTTCGAGTGTCACAAACCCGACCGCTTCGGCGCCGTGGCCCCTCGCGACGCCAACGACCTGGCAGCCGGCTATTCCCGGCTGCTCCTCGATGAAAGCCTCGATCTCGGCGGGGTTGACGAGAAATCCGCCGAGGCGGAGCGAATCGCCCATCCGCGCGAGATAGACGAAGCCGCCGTCCCTCCCGATATGCGCAAGATCGCCCGTGCGCATGAATCCGTCGGCGGTGAGCGCTTTCCCCGTCGCCTCCTCGTCGCCCCAGTACCCGGCGAAGCGGCTCGGGCCGTTGAGCTCGAGCTCCCCCGCCTCACCCGGCGGCAAAAGCTTCCCACTCTCGGGATCGCGCACCCGATAGGCGCCGTGAGGCGAGACAGGCATCCCGCCGGCTAAAGCACGCTGTTCGGTGGAAGCGGTCTCCGGCTGGCGCGCGAAAAGCGCTTGCACCTCGCTCATGCCATAAAGCCCGACATAGGGGATTCCCCGCCTGTCGCCCTCCGCCACGAGGGCCGAACCCTGCGCGTTGGCGAAGGCCGCGTAGCCGCACAGCCTGAGGCTCGCGAGCGAAAAATTGTGTAGGTCGGCCGCGTCCATGATCCGAAAGAACATCTCGTCGGTGCCGTTCAAATGCGTGACCTCGTGATGGGCAATGAGTCGCGCCGCCTCCGCACCGTCGAAAATCGGTAGCATGATCATGGGCCGGCCGACAGAGAGAGCCGCCATCGCCTGACAAAATCCGAACACGCCGCACAGGGGCAAGGCCTGCAACAAGACAGCACCGGGCGCCGTAAATCCGAAGCCGGGGCCTACGTCGCGGGCGTGGGCCACGATCGAGCCGTGGGTGTGCAAGACGAACTTGGGCGCTCGCGTGGTGCCCGACGTCGTGAAGAGGATCGACGGCGTCGTGCGTTCGAGTGCGGTGGCCTCGTCGAACGGGCGGCCGCCTTCGAGTGCGCCATAGCGCACCGTCGGGCAACCCGCGATGCGCTCCGCGACCGGCTCGCCTTCGTCATAGGCGATGACGGTAAGGAGAGCCGAGCGGGCGTCGGCCGGCACCTCAGCGAGGATGCCGGCGAAATCGATGCCCTTGAAGGCGGGCCACAAAGCCAGGGCCTTCGCACCGGACCGACCGAGCATGTCGGCGACCTCGTGCGAGCGAAACCGCGTATTGATTGCGACGACAAGGACGCCGAGGCGGGCTGCGGCAAAAAGGAGGACAAGCCACGCCGGCACGTTCGGGAGCCACACGGCGAGACGATCGCCGCGGACGAGGCCCAATCGTGCAAGCCCCGCAGCGGCACGGACGATCTTGGCCTCAAGCTCGGCGTAACCGATCGCCGACCCCCGATAGAAGATTGCGGGATCGTTCGCCCGACCGGAAGGGAGCGCGGTCAAGATGTCGGCGGCAGGCGCGATCATGGTCATTTCGCAGGCTCGTTCGGTCGCGTGGGAAAGTAGCGCACCGTAAGCGACTTGTTCCACGAGGTATCCTCGAAATCGGGTTCGAAATAGGTGAGCACCACGGTCGTCGTCGGAAAGGTCCAGCGGTCGACGACGCGAAACCACGGGATATCGCTCGAGTAGTCCGTCTTTCGCTCGCTTGTGCCGGGCGGACCGAGCGTTGCTTCAAGCGCCTGCCGCGCTTGCGCGTAGCTTCCGAAGGGTGGGGTTCCGGCGTTGAATGTCAACAGCACTTGCACAAGCCGCCGGCTACGCTCGTCCACTTGAAAAACCACGGCAAATCGCGCGGAGCCGAGCCATACGGGATTGATGACCGCGGCCCCGATGCTGTCCTTATATTGCAGCCCCGGTGAAAGTTTGCGCAAGCGTGGGCCGAACGTCTTGCCGAGCTCCTCCGTCGTCATCCCCCATCGCGCCTGGTCCCACCCAGGCAAGTCGGCAGGCGCTGCCCCGAGAAGGAAGGCAAGGGCGAATGCCCCCGACACGGTCGCCGGCAAGTATCGCACGCGAGGGCGTGCGCGTATCACATGAAGCGCGGCTCGTAATCCTCGACCGTAAGGTAGGGCTTGGGCCATGGAATATGATAACCCTGCTTGGTCGCCATGTGGCGAGTCCAATAGGGGTCGTAAAGATGGGCCCGCGCGAGCACGCATAGGTCGGCCCTGCCGGCGGCGAGCACGCTGTTGACGTCCTCGAAGGTCGAGATGTTGCCGACCGTCATGGTCGGGATGCCGGCCTCGAGGCGCACGCGGTCCGAGAACGGCGTTTGGAAGAGCCGGCCATAGACCGGCTGCTGGTCGGGCACGACTTGCCCCGCGGACACGTCGACGATGTCGCAGCCATGGGCCTTGAGGTGCGCGCCAAGCGTTACGGCATCCCCGCCGTCGAAGCCGCCGCGCACCCAGTCGGTTGCCGAAATGCGCACCGAGATCGGCTTCTCGGCCGGCCAAACCTTGCGAACGGCATCGAAGACCTCGAGCGGATAGCGCATGCGGTTCTCGATGCTCCCGCCATATTCGTCGTGGCGCCGGTTCGTTAGTGGCGAAAGGAACGTCGAGAGAAGATAGCCGTGCGCGAAGTGCAGCTCGATCAAATCGAATCCGGCCTCCTCGGCCATCGCGGCCGCGCGCAGGAAATCGTCCCTCACCTTGTCCATGTCGGCGCGGGTCATTTCCCGCGGCACCTGGCTGTTGCCGAAATAGGGAATCGGGGAAGGCGCTATGATGGGCCAATTGCCGTCATCGAGCGGCTCGTCATAGCCTTCCCAGCCGACTTTGGTCGATCCCTTTCGACCGGCGTGCGCTAATTGCATGCCGATCTTGGCGAAGCTGTGCTTGTGGACGAAGGCCACGACGCGACGCCAGGCCGCGACGTGCTCGGGCTTGTAGAGACCCGCACAGCCGGGCGTGATCCGTCCTTCGGCACTCACGTCGGTCATCTCGGTGATGATGAGCCCGGCGCCACTCAAGGCACGGCTGCCAAGGTGCACGAGGTGCCAATCGTCGATCAATCCATCCTGGGCCGAATATTGGCACATGGGCGAGACGACGACGCGATTCTGCAGGACCATGTCGCGCAGCTTGATGGGCGTGAACATCGGTGGCGGAGGCGAATCGGCCGCCACATTGAGACCCGATTGATTCCCGGCTTTCTCGGCGAACCAGCGGTCGACCTTGCCGACGAACGCGGGGTCGCGCAATTTCAGATTCTCGTGGCTGATCCGAAGGGAGCGGGTGAGCAGGCTGAAGGCGAATTGGATTGGCTCGAGCGTGCGGTAGTAACGCTCGGTTTCCTCGAACCATTTGAGGCTCACGAGGGCGGCGCGCTGCACGGTCTCGACCTCTGGCCGGTGCTTGGCTTCATAGCTCGCGAGTGCCGCCCTCACCTCGCCAGGATGTGCCACCATCGCCTCGTGGAGCGCTATCGCGTCCTCCATCGCGAGCTTGGTTCCGGAGCCGATCGAGAAATGCGCGGTATGCACGCCGTCGCCGATCAGGACCACATTGTCGAAATGCCATCGGCCATTGCGCACATTGGGGAAATTGCGCCAGATCGAGCGGTTCTTGAGCAGCCGATGGCCGTCAAGCTCGTCCTTGAAGAGAACCTCGCAATAAGCGATCGCGGCATCCTCGTCGTTGGGGTCGAGGCCGGCGTTGACGAACGTCTCCTCCGTGCATTCGACGATGAATGTCGCCTTGCCGGCCTCGTATTGATACGCGTGCACGCGCCAAAGTCCGTGGGCGTTTTCCTTGAAGATGAACGTGAAGGCGGGAAATCGATAGGTCGTCCCGAGCCAAATGAAACGATTCGGCCGAAAATCGATTTCCGGCTCGAATCGTGCGGCGTATTTCCTGCGGATCGTCGAATTGACACCGTCCGCGGCGACGACGAGATCGCAATCGGCAAAAGACTCGATACCGTCGAATTCATGCTGGAAGGCAAGCTTGACGCCGAGGCCGGCGGCACGCTCCTGCAGGACGTTGAGCAGCACCTTGCGCGAGCAGCCGCAAAATCCGTGGCCCGTCGAGCGCAAGACCTCGCCCTTCAGGTGGACATGGATGTCGTCCCAATGGGCGAGATGGCGCCGGATTTCCGCATAGCTTTCGACGTCCGCATCGCCAAGGTTAGCAAGCGTTGCATCCGAGAACACAACCCCGAAGCCGAACGTGTCGTCGGCACGGTTGCGCTCGTAGACCGTGATTTCGGCCTCGGGTAGCGCTTTCTTCATCAAAATGGCGAAGTAGAGGCCGCCCGGCCCGCCGCCCAAGCATGCGATCTTCATCGGCCTAGCTCGCCTCCGACTTGGCGCGATCGAGTTCCTGTTGGCGCAGCCTGAAACGCTGCACCTTGCCGGTCCCCGTGCGCGGCAATGTATCCACGAACTCGATTGCGCGAGGATATTTGTAGGGTGCTATCTCGGCCTTGACGAAATCCTGCAGCTCCTTGACCGTCGCGGGGTTGGCATCCTGCGGTTGACGCGTGACGACGAAGGCCTTGACGACGAAGCCGCGCTCGGCGTCGGGACTCGCAACGACGGCGCATTCGCGCACCTTGGGATGATCGAGCAGCACCGCTTCGACCTCGGGACCCGATATGTTGTAGCCCGCGGAAACGATCATATCGTCCGCGCGCGCCTGAAAATGGAAGTATCCGTCCTCATCCCGCACATAGATGTCGCCCGGAAAGTTCCACCCGTGCCTCACATACATGCGCTGACGCGCGGGATCGTCGAGGTAACGGCAGCCCGTCGGCCCGCGGACCGCGAGATTACCGGCCCTGCCGGGCGGCAATATGTTGCCCTCCTCGTCCATGACCTGTGCTTCATAGCCGGGGATGGCCTTCCCCGTGGCACCCGGCTTAATCGCGCCTTCCGACGCCGATACGAAGATGTGGAGCATTTCGGTCGACCCGAGGCCGTCGATGATCTTGATGCCTGTCGCGTCGAGCCAACCTTCGAACGTCGGCAGTGGCAGGGTCTCGCCCGCCGAGACGCATTTACGGAGGCTCGAGAGATCGCGCTTGGCGGCCTGCTCCGTCATCGCGCGGTAGGCGGTCGGTGCGGTGTAAAGTGCGGTGACGCGATATCGCTCGATCGTCTCGAGAATCGTATCGGGCGAAAATTTCTCCAACAGCACCGTCGATGCGCAGAATCTCATGGGAAAGCAAAGTACCGCACCGAGGCCGAAGGTGAAGGCAAGCGGGGGCGAGCCCGTGTAGATGTCGTCGGGCGATCCTTTGAAGACGTAGCGCGGGAAGCAGTCGCACATCGCCAACACGTCGCGGTGGAAGTGCATGGTCCCCTTGGGCTGGCCCGTCGTCCCCGAGGTGAATGCGATGAGGGCGGTATCGTCCGCAGCCGTATCGACCGGCTCGAATCCGGCACCCGTTTCCGCCATTCGGCGGTCGAGATCGGCAGCCTTTTGCGAGCCGTCGCCTCGCCTTGTGAAGTATCCGACGTGTTCGACAACGTTCGTGCGCGCGCGCGCCGCTTCCATCTCGTCGGCGAGGGTCACGTCGCAAAGGGCGAACTTGACTTGGGCTTTTTCAAGGACGTAGACGAGCTCGCGCGCGCGCAATAGCGGCATCGTCGCGACAGCGATCCCGCCTGCCTTCAACACGCCGAACCAGCACGCCGCCATCATCGGATTGTTGGGACCGCGCAAAAGGACGCGGTTGCCTGGAACGAGGCCGAACTCGGTCCTGAGGACGCGTGCTATTCGGTCCGAGCGATCCTTGAGATCGGCATAGCTCCAGACCGCACCCTCGAACCAGATCGCCGGCCGACTGCCGCGCCCCGCGGCAACGTGGCGGTCGAGGAGTTCGCGCGCTGCGTTGATGCGATTGGGGTATGCCTTGAGTTCCGGGAGCGGCGAATAATCCATGCGGGCCCACAGCTCGAACGGCGGGAGGTTGTCGCGCGCGAACGTGTCCGTGTGGGCGCTTGCGACTCCGCCTGGGGGGAGGGGTGGCACCTCAGGCATGAAGGACCTCGCTGCTCGGGCTCGGCGTCGTCTCGTCGAATCCGGGAATGCCGGGCTCGATCGCGACGCAGTTGCTCGGCGCACTCGCGCGCCCGCTCGCGTCGTAGGCCCTGACATAATATGTGTAGCGCAGGCCACCGAGCACGCTGCGGTCGACAAATCGAGTACCCTTGACCGCCTCGAGGCAGCGCACCTCCCCGTCATCCTCCGCACGATAGACGTCGTAACCGGATATTTTCCCCGATACCGGTTTCAACCAAAGGAGCTTGACCTTGCCGTCTTCGAAGGTGGCGCTGAGCCCCCCTCGATCCTCGCCCCAGCGCGGCCGTTCGCCGCTGCGGTCGTCGAGGGGAGCCTGCCGTGCATCCTTGGGCCACAGGAAGCAGTGGACCTCCTTGAAATTCTCGTCGAGCTGCTTGCATACGTTGCAATAGATGCAGCGCACGATTTCGTCGGCGCGGCCCTCGCGTGCCTTCCTCGGCCAGAAGGGATCGGCGAGGAGCTGGCGCGCCATGCCGATGATGTCGGCCTTGCCGTCGGCAAGAAGACGCTCGGCATCCACTGGATCCGATATCTTGCCGACCGACGCGACCGGCACGTTGAAGCCCTTCGCATCGATGAACGACTTGATCGTCGCCGCGAGGCTTGCGTGCGGCAAGGGGGGATACCAATCGCCGGGCATGCAACGATCGCCCGAATAGCCCGTATAGGGATAAAGCGGCTGTCCCTCGCGGTGAATGGCGTCCTCGAACTTGCCGCCGACGGAGAGCGAAATGTAGTCGATGCCGAGTTGCGCCATGCGCAATCCGATCAGCTTGGCCTCCTCGACGGTGTAGCCGTCCTTGATGCATTCCTCGGCGAGGAAGCGCACGCCGACCGGCCAGTCCCGCCCGACCTTTTCCCGCACTTTGGCGAGCACCTTGCCGAACATGCGCAGACGCCCTTCGAGCGTGCGGCCGGTATATTCGTCGCGCCGCGGATTTCGCTTGGAGAGGAAGGACGAAAGTGTATAGGCATGCGCCGAGTGAAGCTCGACGCCGTCATAGCCGGCTTCGCGCGCACGGCCGGCGGCGTTGCCGAACTCGTCGACGATCCGATCGATCTCCGAAGGCGACAGGCTGTCGATCGTCTGACGCCAGCCCGAGCGCGCCACTTTCATGAAGTGGATGATCTGCGGCACGATCTTGCTCTCCGAGCAATCGTGCACACGTTTGACAAGCTCGCTATGGCCGGGCACGAAACAGTCATCACTCAACCGCAACAGAGGGCCCGATTTGGCGCCATGCACGGCTGTCGCTTCGACGACGATGAGCCCGACTTCGCCCTCAGCATAGCGCACGTAGCGCTCGATCACGGCGTCGTTGACAAAGCCGTCCTCGCCCGAGAGCCGCGTCACCATCGCGGGCACCAGCACACGATTGGGGATCGTCATGCCGTTGATGGTGAGGGGTTCGAAGAGCTTCATGCCGCCGGCTCCTTTTCCTCTTTGGCGGGCGATGACGCATTCAGCACCCCATCGTGGGCGGCGCGCGTCTGCGCTGCGATCACGAGCCTTTGAATTTCGCTCGTGCCCTCGTAGATCCTGAGCGCACGGATTTCGCGGTAGAGCCGCTCAACCACGGCACCCGAAAGAACGCCCATGCCGCCGAAGATTTGCACCGCCTCGTCGATCACCTCTTGCGCCGCCTCGCTCGCATAGAGCTTGGCCATCGACGATTCGCGGCTGACACGCCCGCCGAGTGAATCCCTGGTCCAGGCCGCACGGTAGACGAGGAGGGCCGCCGCATCGACCTTGAGCGCCATGTCCGCGAGCTTTGCCTGGATGAGCTGATGCTCGGCGATCGGTTTTCCGAAGGCAGCACGGTGTGCGGCATAGGCAAGCGCCTCGTCGAGCGCGCGCCGCGCAAAGCCGAGGGCGGCCGCCCCGACCGTTGCCCGGAAGATGTCGAGCGTCGCCATCGCGATCTTGAAGCCCTCCCCTGCCTTACCGAGGAGATGCGCGGCGGGCACGCGGCAATCCTCGAACGACAGGGTCGCGAGCGGATGGGGTGCGATGACGCGCAAACGCTCCGCGATCTTGAGGCCGGGGTTGTCCGCGTCCACCACGAGGGCCGAGAGGCCCTTGGCACCGGGTGCTTCGCCGGTGCGCACGAAAACAACATAGTGATCGGCGATCCCGCCGTTCGAGATCCACGTCTTGCGTCCGTCGATCACATAGCGATCGCCCTCTTGCCGGGCGACACACTGGAGGGCCGAGACGTCGGACCCACCCTCGGGTTCGGATAGGGCGAAGGCGGCGATCTGCTTGCCCGCCCCGACGCGCGGGAGGTAGCGCGCCTTGAGTGCCTCCGATCCGAAAAGGGCGATCGAGGCGCTGCCGAGCCCTTGCATCGCAAAGGCGAAATCGGCGAGGCCCGTGCGATGGGCGAGCGTTTCGCGCAGCAAGCAAAGGCTGCGCACGTCGAGTGCCGCGGCAATCCCGCCGTGGGATGCCGGAACCGCGTAACGCAGCCAGCCGCCCTCGCCGAGGCGTGCCACGAAATGGCGACAGAGTGCGTCGACATCGTGTTCGTCGTGCTCGTGCGGTGCGATTTCCGCCGCCACCCACGGATCGAGCCGATCCTTCAGGCGTCGGTGCGCCTCGTCGAAGAACGGCCAAGCGAGAAAGCTCGTGTCGGGCATCGAATCAGCTTCCCTCGAAGGCCGGCTTGGTCTTCTTGACGAAGGCCTCATAGGCCCGACGAAAGTCGCCCGATTGCATGCAAATCGCTTGCGCCTGCGCTTCCTGTTCGATCGCTTCGGCAATGCCCATCGTCATTTCCTGATCGAGCATCCGCTTGGTCATCGCGTGCGCGAAGGTAGGTCCCTCCGCGAGGGAGAGAGCGAGCGAAGACGCTTCGGCCACGAGCGCATCGGGGGCGGCGATCCGGTTGTAGAAGCCCCAGGCAGCGGCCTCTTCCGCACTCATCGAGCGGCCGGTGAACAAAAGCTCGGCGGCACGCCCGAGCCCGATGATGCGCGGCAGGATGGCGCAAGCACCCATATCGCATCCAGCGAGGCCGACGCGAGCGAAGAGGAATGCAACCTTGCTTCGCGGCGTGCCGATGCGAAGGTCGCTCGCCATCGCGAGGCAGGCGCCGGCGCCTGCGCAAACGCCATCGATCGCCGCGATCACGGGTTGCGGACAGCCGCGTATGGCCTTCACGAGATCGCCCGTCATGCGGGTGAACTTCAAAAGATCGGGCATCGCCATCCCCACGAGCGGGCCGATGATGTCGTGCACATCCCCGCCCGAGGAGAAATTCCCGCCGGCCCCCGTGAGAATCACCGCCTTGACCGAACCTTCGCCGACGAGATGGCGGAAGAAGTCGCGCAACTCGGCATAACTCTCGAACGTCAGCGGGTTCTTGCGCTCCGGCCGGTCTAGGGTCACGGTCACGACCTTGCCTTCGACGTGAAGGCTAAAGTGTTTTGCCTGCCAGACCGCGGTCGACGGTTCGCTCTTCACCTGCCGCTCGCCCGCCATTACGGCCCCCTCGCCCCGGCACGCGCGTTTTTTTCAGCGTGCTCGACCGAACGCTTCAGGCGTGCGAGGAGCGCATAGAGATCCGCCAGGTCTTTTCGACTCAATTCCCGCATCATCCCTTCGATCCAATCGCCGTGCTCGGGCGTCATCGCGTCGAATGCGGCTTTCCCGGCTCGGGTGAGACGCACGACCTGTACGCGCCGGTCGTGGGGTGCGGCTGCGCGCTCGACGACACCCTCGCTCGCCATGCGCTCGATCAGTCCGGTCACGTTGCCGTTCGTCACCATGAGCCGGCGCGAGAGTGCGCCCATGGTCAATCCCTCGGGTGCGCGGTCGAGCTGCGCCATGAGATCGAAGCGCGGGAGCGTGAGATCGAAGCTGTTGCGCAAACGCTGACGCACGCGCCGCTCGATCATGCTGGCGCAGGTCAAAAGCCGCAGCCAGACCCGCAGGTCGAGCCGGTCGTCGTGCCGCGCCGAACTCTCGTAATCGAGCTGCATGGCGCCACCGGCTTCGGCCGACTCATTCATCGCATCACCTCTCCGCCCGCGACGGCGATAGCCTGGCCGGTGAGGGCACTCGATTCGGGCAGGCAAAGCCAAGCGACGGTCTGCGCCACTTCGTCCGGCTGAACAAGGCGGCCTTGCGGATTGGTCTTGGCAAGTTCGGCGCGCGCCCCCACCTCGTCGATGCCGGTCTTTTCGACGATATTCGCGACGGCCCCCGCGAGCAGGTCCGTGTCGGTGAAGCCTGGGCAAACCGCGTTCACGGTAACGCCTTTCGCCGCCACCTCGAGCGCCAAAGCGCGGGTCAGGCCGACGAGACCGTGCTTTGCGGCACAATAGGCGCTGACATAGCGATAGCCGATGAGACCGGCGGTCGACGCCACGTTGACGATGCGGCCCCAACCGGCCTCGATCATGCCGGGCAAGGCTATTTGTGCCGCATGGAATGCGCCCGTGAGATTGACGCGCAGCATCTCGTCCCAGAGGGCCGCATCGGTCTTGGCGAACGCGGCACTTCTTGCGACGCCCGCATTGTTCACGAGGATCAGCGGCGAACCGTGGGCAGCACGCGCCGTCTCGAAGGCGGATTCGAGCGCGCGCCGGTCGGCCACGTCGGCACTCGCCCACGCGATCCGGCGACCGGTTTCTTCTTCAAGCGACCGGGCGCGGGCGCCGAGCGTGTCCCGCGACCGGCCGACAAGCGTGAGATCCGCACCGAGCAAGGCAAGGCGGCGCGCGATCGCGGCACCGATGCCGCGCCCACCACCGGTGACGACGGCCGCGCGGCCGGCAAGCGGCAGGGCGTCGGATACCGGCTTGGCGATCGCCGCCGATCGAGCGCGATCCGACGCCTTGTTTGTGGCACCCGGGGACATGACCGCCAAGCTCCGTGCTTGGGAGGAAATTATTTTAAGTCTAAAGTAATTTTCGGTGGATATGCAAGCGCTTTTGTCGTGCTCACTCGTGCGCTTGCATTTCACGGCGAGATTCGACTGAGCCATTGGCTTGGGAGGATTGTTTTCATTTTTATCGCCCTCAGGATGAGGACGTTAATGTTGTGAGAGGCTCTTCATCCTTCGAGACGGTGCTGCGCACCTCCTCGGGATGAGGACTTTAATCATATAAATAAATATCCTCATGGTGAGGAGCCTCCTGGCGCGCTTCGCGCGCCTTCTTCTGCGTCACGCAAAGAGGCGGCCGCTGAGGCGGCCGCCGGCGCGAGGCGTCTCGAACCATGAGGGCGCGATCTCTTCATTCGTCAAGCCCGCGCATCCACATGTTCGGCCGTCCGCGCCTTCCAACGTTCCGGCCATGACGCGCGACAGTCTGGCTGTCAGAATGTCTGCACGATGGCGACATCGAATGCGACGAAGGGAGGTGTGCGATGAAAACCCTGCTCCCGCCGGGATGGCCTCGCCCCAAGGGCTACAGCAACGGGATGACTGCCGAAGGCCGGTTCGTTTTCGTGGCGGGGATGATCGGCTGGAACCCGGCCGGCCATTTCGAGACTGACTCCTTCCCAGGGCAGGTCCGCCAGGCGCTTCAAAACATCCTTGCCGTGCTTGCCGAAGCGGGGGCCAAGGCCGAGCATATTGCGCGCATGACATGGTATGTGACGGACAAGCAGGAATATCTCGCAAACCTGCGCGAAGTCGGCGCTGCCTATCGCGAGGTGATCGGCAACCACTTCCCGACGATGGCGCTTGTTCAGGTGTCCGGGCTCGTCGAGGATCGGGCGAAGGTCGAAATCGAGGCGACCGCCGTGCTGCCCCGGTCTTGACGGCGGCCCATGTTGGCCCGGCCCATGTTGATCCGGCCCATGTTCATCAAGCCCAGGCCGATGGAGACGCGACGATGGAGATCGAGCGGAAGATCGAGGCGATGGGAATCGAGCTGCCGGCCTATGGCGCCGGCACTTATTACGGCGCCAAGTACGGCAAGATGAAGCCCTTCCACCGGAGCGGAAATCTTCTGGTCCTTTCCGGTCAAGTGCCGGAACTTTCCGATGGGACGGCACTCCATCCCGGCCGCGTCGGCGCCGAAGTCACGGTCGCCGAAGCCTATGCGGCCGCCCGCCAGACCGCGATCAACTGCCTCGCCGGGATAAAACAGGCCGTGGGTGATCTCGACAACGTCGTGGCACTCGTGCGGACCCTCAACTTCGTCGTCTGCGCGCCCGGCTTCACCGACCCCAATCTCGTCTCGAGCGGGTTAAGCGACCTGTTTGCCGAAATCTTCGGCCCCGAGCGCGGGATCGGCTGCCGGGCCACGATCGGCGTCATGGCGCTCGCCAAGAACCATTGCTTCGAAACCTGGATGGACCTCGAGGTCCGTTGACCGCACCCGCCGTTGTGCTGTGCGGGGCGAGTGCCCCGAGTCGCTCGCAAATGCGATTGCCGAAAGCTAATTGATTGTTTAGTTGGGTATATTCTCGGTTCACGAAATACCTTACTTTTGCCCCATTTCAGGCCTGGACGGATCACAATCCCTTCCCATCTTCATAGTCGGTAAAGACCTCCCCTCTTTGCCAGAGGCTGCCCCCTCAGCCTCCGGTCCGGGCGAACAAGGCTCGGATCCATCTTTAGCAGCCGGCGGGCTTGCCCGCTGGCTGCTTTTTTATTCAGCGGACTTCAGTCCTCACGAATTCCTGTGACGGGCGGGCAGCTTGCGGTTATTCAAGGAGCCGATGGCGCTCTTCGAGGGGCATGAACTGGTGTGCGCGCGCGGCGAGCGCATGGTCTTCGCCGGCGTCGCTTTTTCGCTCAATCCCGGCGAAGCACTCTTGCTCACGGGGCCGAACGGCAGCGGTAAATCGAGTTTGTTGCGCTTGGCCGCCGGCCTTCTTCGTCCCGCCGCCGGCACGCTCCTATGGCAAGGCAACGTGTTATCGCTCGATTGGGACGCCCACCGGGCGCGGCTTTGTCATATCGGTCACCAAGACCCGGTAAAGCCCGTTCTGACGGTGCGGGAAAACCTGATGTTCTGGGCGAGGTTGCGCGATGGCGCTGGTGCTGCGGTGGACCCAGCCCTCGATCGCCTTGGCCTTCTGGCGTCCGCCGACATCCCGGGACGTTTTCTCTCTGCCGGGCAAAAGCGCAGGCTCAATCTCGCACGCCTCCTCGCGAATCCCGTCCCGTTATGGCTGCTCGATGAGCCGACCGCAGCACTCGATCGTCCCTCCACGGCAGCACTCGAAGACATGCTTGCGGCACACCGCGCCGCCGGCGGGGTGGTGGTGCTGGCGACGCATGCATCGTTGGCCCTGCCAGGTGCGAGCGAGTTGCGCCTCGACAGTTTCGCGGCCGAGGCTGCGCCGTGAACGCCCTTTTCGCCATCTTGAGCCGAGATTTGCGCCTCGCCCTGCGCCAAGGTGCGGACACGTTGGTCGTCGTACTCTTTTTCGTAATTTCCGTGGCTCTTTTTCCGTTCGGCGTTGGTCCGGAGCCGGAAACGCTCGCGCGGATTGCGCCG
>Ga0187766_10001135_pt1 | contig 15524 bp, 16 predicted proteins | sample 0216_QUI02_MP05__4_FD_132971 | JGI IMG/M metagenome (GOLD analysis project Ga0187766, IMG submission 132971) | Tropical peat soil microbial communities from peatlands in Department of Meta, Colombia - 0216_QUI02_MP05_20_MG | ecosystem: Environmental > Terrestrial > Soil > Wetlands > Peat ... | reverse complement strand
CCGAGCGTGAGATTCGGCGTGCACATCCCGACCTGCATCGAGGGGATGATGTATCCGGTCCCGTTCGCGAAGCCGTCGGACATCCTGCCCACCGCGCTCCTCTGCGAGCGGCTCGGGTTCGACTCGGTGTGGGGCAACGACCACATGACGACCCAGCGCTACGTCCAGCAGGAGTTCCCGGACCCGCCCAACTTCTTCGAGCCGCTGATCACGTTCAGCTACTGCGCGGCCCAGACCACGAAGCTCCGGTTCGCCACCGGCATCATCGTGCTGCCGATGCGTAACATGCCGGTGCTGGCCAAGCAGGTCGCCACCCTCGACCAGCTCACCGGCGGGCGGGTGATCCTCGGGGTGGGGACCGGCGCCTACCGCGAGGAGTACGAGGCGCTGTTTCCGGACGCGCGCGGGGCGCGCCGCGGCACCATCGTGGACGAGGGCATGCAGGCCCTGCGGCTGCTCTTCACCGAACGGCGGGCCACGTTCCGGGGCCGCACCGTGCATTTCGAGGACGTGGAATGCTTCCCCAAGCCACGGCAGGATCCGATGCCGATCTACGCCGGCGGCAATCACCCCGAGGTGCGTCGGCGGGCCGGGCAGTACGCGCAGGGCTGGATGCCCGCGGTGCTCTCGCCCGAGGAGATCGAGCGCGGCGTGGCCGACGTCCACCGCGCCGCCGCGGCGGCGGGCCGGGATGGCTCTGCGATCGACATCGCGCCGCAGTTCGCGGTCTCGATCGGGCGAACGCACGACGAGGCCGTGCGGCGCTTCCGCGCCTCGCAGCTCTTCAAGCATCTCGAGTCGCTCAAGAAGTCCACGCTACGCGAGCAGACCGGGGGCTTCGACCAGCGCAACCTGATCGGCTCGCCCGAGGAGATCTCGGAGCGCATCCGGGCCTACGCGCGGGCGGGGGTGACCACGCTGTCCGGGCTCCTCTTCGTGGCGAACTCGGTTCCGGAGATGCACGAAGCCATCGAGCTGTTCGGTCGGGACGTATTGCCCAGTTTCCGCTGAGATCAATCCAGGCCAGGAGGTCGTCATGGATCGGCACGCGGCCGCGCGGCTCACGAAGGTGCTGGACGCCGAAGGGCTCGACGCCCTGGTGGCGAGCACGCCCGAGAACCTCCAGTACGTGACCGGGTTCCGCTCGGTCGCCCACGCCCTGTTCCGCGGGCTCGAGCTGTACGGGGTCTTCACCCGGCAGGGCGTCGGGCTTGTCATCCCGTTCATCGACGCGACCGGCGTGTCGGCCGACGGCATCGTGGTGGACCGGCTCGCCTGCTACGGGAAGTTCTTCTTCGACTACGCGGATCCGCCCGGTGCGGTCGGCACCCGGGTGAGGGACATCACGAGCCGGGCGCTGGCCGGTCCCGGCGAGGCGCTGCGGGACGTGCTGGGCGGCTTCGGTGTGCTCGGCAAGCGGATCGGCCTCGACGAGGCCGGCGTGCTCCCCGCCACCTGGCCGCGGCTCGGCGAGCAGCTCGAAGGGAGCGCGATCGTGCCGGGCTACGCCGCGTTCCGGACCGCGCGCACGGTCAAGAGCCCGGAGGAGGTGCGGCGGCTCGAGCGGGCGGCCCTGATCGCCGAGGACGGCGTCGCGGCGGTGCTCGGCATGCTCAAGCCGGGGGTCACCGAGCGGGAGGCCGCGATGGTCTTCGAGCAGGAGGTCGTCCGCCGGGGCGCGCAGACCTTCTTCACCGTGATCACGATGGGCCACCGGGCCGCGCTGGCGGACGTCTACTGCTCCGACGCCGCGCTGAAGGCGGGCGACCTCGTCCGCTTCGACCTGGGCTGCGTCTACCAGGGCTACCGCTCGGACATCGCGCGCACCGCGGTGATGGGCGCCCCGAGCGACAAGCAGCTCCGGTACTACAACGCCGCGCGCGACGGCGAGAAGGCGGCGATCGCCGCGATGAAGCCGGGGGTGATGGTGAGCCAGATCTTCGAGACCGCGATGCGGGTGACTCGCGAGCACGGCATGCCGCACTACCAGCGCTACCACGTGGGCCACGGCATCGGGCTCGAGGCCTACGACCCGCCCACCATCAACGCGGCGGCCGCCGTCCCGCTCGAGCCCGGCATGGTCTTCTGCGTCGAGACGCCCTACTACGAGCACGGCTGGGGCGGGGTGCAGGTCGAGGACGCGGTCGAGATCGTTCCCGGCGGCGTGCGCCGCCTCACGCAGTCGAGCCAGGAGCTGCACATCCTCGGCTGAGCGCCGAGCGAGGAGAGCGCGATGACAGTGACGTGGCGGACCGCGATCGCAATCGGAGTCGGCCTGACCCTGGCCGCGGGAGCCGGAGGCGTCGCCCGGGCGCAGACGCCGTCGGGGCCGCCGATCCGCGTGGGCTTCTCCTCGGCCATGACCGGGCCCTCCGCGATCACCGGGGAAGGCGTGAAGTGGGCCGCGCAGATGCTGGCCGACGAGTACAACGGCCGGGGCGGGATCATGGGCCGGAAGATCGAGCTCTCCTTCGGCGACAACGCGGGCACGCCCGGCGAGGCGGTGAGCGCGGTGCGCAAGCTGGTCGACGTGGACCGAGTCGACGTCATCATCGGCCAGACCCACAGCGGCGCGTGCCTGGGCGCCCTGCCGGTGGTGAAGGAGCTGCAGGTGCCGATGGTAATCGAGGCCTGCAGCCACCCGAAGATCCGCGAGATGATCGGAAAGAACGGGAACGAGTGGGCCTTCCGGGTGAACCCGGACGACGTCATGCTGGCCAACCAGTTCGCGCGGTACATGGCGCAATCGACCAAGACCGTGTCGATCTTCGCGCAGAACGACGACTTCGGACGCGGCGCGGCCACGGCCTACGACGCGGCGTTCAAGAAGGTCGGCATCAAGCTGGTGAGCACCGAGTTCTTCGATCGGGGCCAGGCGGACTACCGCCCGGTGCTCACGCGGGTGAAGCGGGCCAACCCGGAAGCCGTGCTCCTGATCATGCTCGCCAGCGAGGGCAGCGTGTTCATGCGCCAGTTCCGCGAGCTGGGGCTCACCCAGAAGCTCTACGCGCGGGGCAGCATGGCCACCGCCGAGTTCCTCTACCAGGTGAAGGACACCCCGTCGATCGCCGACGGCCTGGTGGAGGCGACCTACTGGACGCCCGCGCTCGACCCCGCGTGGGAGAAGCAGTGGCTCGATCGGTGGAAGGTGCCCGTGCGCATCCACGGCAGCCTCGCGGCCATCGCCTTCCGCTACGCGGTCGCGCCGGCGATCGAGCAGGCGATCCGGAAGACCGGGCGGGCCGACCGCAGGACGATCCGCGACGCGCTCGAGGAGATCGACGTCCCGAACACGCCGGTGGGCCGGATCCGCTTCGACGACACCCACCAGGCGTTCATCAACATGCTGCTGGTCGAGATCAGCGGCGGCCAGCTCAAGGTGCTGGAGAGGATCCCGATCCTGCCGTAGCCGTCACCGCGCGTGGCCGATCTCGTCGAGCAGCTCGTGCACGGCCTGACCCTGGGCTCGCTCTACGCCATGGTGGCCACCGGGCTGGCACTCATGTTCGGCGTGGTGCGGCTGATCAACTTCGCCCACGGCGAGTTCTACATGCTGGGCGGCTACGCGTTCTGGTACGGCTATCGCGAGCTCGGGCTGCCGTACCCGCTCGCCGCGCTGGCCGCGGTCGGCGCGATGGGCGTCTTCGGTCTCGTCTACGAGCGCTCGGTGATCCGCAGCATCCTCACGCGCACCTGGCACGTGCAGCTCATCGCCACGCTCGCCACGTCCATCACGTTGACCAACCTGGCCATCCTGGTCTTCGGCACCCAGCCCAAGGAGGTGCCGACGCCGCTGTCCTCGGCCGTCGTGGACGTGGGCGGCGTGCGGCTGGCCTGGCAACGGGTGGTGGTGCTGCTCGCGGCGGTGGCGATCTTCGCCGGGCTCGAGTGGTTCGTGACCCGGGCCCGGCTCGGCAAGGCGATGCGGGCGATGTCGCAGAACCGCGAGGCGTGCGCGGTGGTGGGCGTCGACGTGCAGCAGGTCGCCCTGGCGACCTTCGGGATCTCGGCCGCGCTCGCCGGCGCCGCCGCGGCGCTGGTCTCGCCGCTCTTCAACATCTTCCCCGACGTGGGCTCGCTGCTCACGCTGAAGGCCTTCGCCGCGGTGATCGTGGGCGGCTTCGGGTTCGTGAAGGGCGCGATCGCGGCCGCGTTCCTGATCGGCGTGGCCGAGTCGCTCGCGGCGGGCTACGTGTCGTACGCCTACAAGGACGCGATCGCGTTCATGGTCATGGTCGTGGTGCTGTTGGTGCGGCCGCAGGGCCTCTTCGGCCGCCGGATCGGGATCTGAGCGTGACCGGCGTGCGGGCCGCAGGATGGGCCGGGGCCGCCGTCCTCCTGGTGGCGCTGCCCTGGCTCGTGGCGGTGGCGCTGCCCGGCCAGGAGCGGTACGTCCTCCACGTCGCCGTCTTCACCACGCTCTACGCCGCGCTCGCGCTCAGCTACGACCTGGTCGTCGGTCACGTGGGCAGCCTGTCCCTGGCGCACCCCGCCTTCTTCGGGATCGGAGCCTACGCCGCGGCGCTGCTCGCCACCGGGGCGGCCTGGCCGTTCCCGGCCGCCCTGCTCGCGGGCGTCGCGGCGGCGGGCGTGGTCGCGCTGGTCCTCGGCGTTCCGCTGTTCCGCCTCACCGAGCACAGCTTCGCGATGGGCACGCTCGGCTTCGCGCTCGTGACCCAGATCGTGGCCACCAACTGGGTCGACTTCACGGGCGGTCCCCTCTGCGTGACCGGCATCCCGAAGCCGGCCCTAGGGGCGCTCCGGATCACCACGCTGCCCGGGTTCTACTGGATGGGGCTCGTCGCGGTGGTGGCGGTCGGCCTCCTCTACCAGCGTCTCACCACCTTCCGCCTGGGCCGCGCCTTCCACGCCGTGCGGGACAACGAGACGCTGGCGTCCGCGGCCTCCATCGATCCGCTCCGCTACCGGATGCTCGCCTTCGTCATCGGCGGGGCGGTGGCGGGCGGCATCGGGGCCCTCTACGTCTCGTACGTGGGCGTGCTCTGCCCCGGCGAGCTCGGCGTGAGCCTGACCGTCGCCCTGCTCGTGATGGTCTTCCTGGGCGGGGTGGGGAGCCTGCGCGGGGTGATCGTGGGCGCGGTCGCCTTCACCGCGCTGCCCGAGGTGCTCCGGATGGCCCCCACGTGGCGCATGGTCATCTACGGTCTCCTGCTGCTGGTCATCGTGGTGCGCGCGCCGGAGGGGATCGAGGGGCTCCTCCGGCGGGGCGGCGCCCGCCGCCGGCCGGCCTCGACGGGAGCCTGAGGGCGTGGCGCTGCTCGAGGCGCGCGGGCTCACCAAGCGGTTCCTCGGCGTCACCGCGGTCGACTCCGTGGACCTGGCCGTCGACACCGGCGAGCTGGTGAGCTTGATCGGGCCCAACGGCTCGGGCAAGACCACGCTGTTCAACTGCGTCACCGGCTACCTGGCGCCCGACGGCGGCCGCGTGCTCTTCCGCGGGCGCGACGTCACGGGGGTGGCGGCCCACCGCATCGCGCGGCTCGGGCTGGGGCGCACCTTCCAGCTCGTCAGCGTGTTCCCGCGGCTCTCCGCGCTCGAGAACCTGCTCACGTTCCTCCAGCAGCACCAGGAGGAGAGCGTGGTCGCGCGGCTCGTTCGCACGCCGCGGCTTCGGCGCCTCGAGGCCGCCGCGGTCGAGCGAGCCCTGGCCCTGCTCGAGTCGGTGGGGCTCGGGGCCCGCGCCCACGACCCGGCGGGCACGCTGTCCTACGGGCAGCGCAAGCTGCTGGCCTTCGCCGCCGCGCTGATGCCGGATCCCGACCTGCTCCTGCTCGACGAGCCCGCGGCCGCCGTGAACCCGACCACGATCCAGCAGATGAAGGAGCAGATCCGGGCGCTCCACCGCCAGGGCAAGACGGTGCTGCTGGTCGAGCACAACATGGACGTGGTCATGGACATCTCCCAGCGCGTGGTGGTGCTCGACCACGGCCAGAAGATCGCGGAGGGGCCGCCCGAGGCCGTGCGTCGCGACCCGAAGGTGATGGAGGCCTACTTTGGCCGCTGAGCCCGGCCCCGACCCGCGCGACGGGGCCCTGCTGCGCCTCGAGAACGTGCACGCCGGCTACGGCGAGATCGAGGTGCTCCGCGGGGTCTCGGCCGACGTCGGCGGCCACGAGATCGTGTCGATCATCGGGGCCAACGGCGCGGGCAAGTCGACGCTGCTGCGCACCGTGTTCGGCATGGTGAAGCCGGCGCGAGGTCGGATCCGCCTGGGCGGCGAGGACATCGCGGGGCGCGACCCGGTGGAGGTGCTCGGGCGCGGATGCTCCTACGTGCCGCAGGGGCGTTGCAACTTCCCGGCGATGAGCGTGGAGGAAAACCTCGAGATGGGCGCCTACACGCGTCGCGACGACCGCGTGCGGGCCGACATCGAGGCGCTGATGGAGCGCTTCCCCTTGCTGGGGACGAAGCGGCGGGCCGTGGCCGGCACGCTCTCGGGCGGCCAGCAGCAGGTTCTGGAGATCGCGATCGCGCTCCTGCTCCACCCGCGGCTCCTGCTCATCGACGAGCCGTCGCTCGGTCTCGATCCGCGCATGGTCGACACGGTATTCGCCACGATCGTGGCGGTGAACCGCGAGGGCACCGCGGTGCTCATGGTGGAGCAGAACGCCAAGCAGGCGCTCGCGATCTCGCACCGGGGCTTCGTGCTCGAGCTGGGCCGCAACCGCTTCGAGGGCACGGGCCGCGAGCTGCTCGACGATCCCGACGTGCGCGCGCACTATCTTGGAGGGTGAAGGGGAGGGTGAACGGGGAGGATGACCATGATCAGACCGGACCTGCTCGCCTGGCAGTAGAGCGACTACGAAGCGAAGCACCGCGACCGCGCGAACCTCCTGCTGCACCTGGTCGCGGTGCCGCTCTTCCAGATCGGCATGCTGCTCCTGGTGGTGGCCGCGGTGCAGCGCTCGGGGTGGGGCGCGTTCGCGGCCGTCGCGTGCCTCGCGCTGGCGGTTGTCGTGGAGGGCCGCGGGCACGCGCGAGAGCGAGAGAGACCCACGCCCTTCGCGGGCCCGCTCGACTTCGCGACCCGCTTCACGGTCGAGCAGTGGGTGACGTTCCCGCGCTTCGTCCTGACCGGCGGCTGGCGGCGGAGCTTCCGGGAGCGGTGACCGTCGGCGCGGTCACCGCGTCGAATCGGCCGGCGCGGGGTCGGCGAAGCCCGCCGCCCGGTTGGCGGCCGTGAAGAGGGTGCGCGCGCGCTCCCAGAGGGCCGGGATGGCGTCGGGCGTCACCGAGGGCCCGTTGGGGCCCTCCCGGGTCGCGAGCCCGTAGCGCTGCACGACCCGGGTGACCTCGCCCTCGACGACGATCAGCGCGTCGGGATTCCGCTCGGGCGCGGTGGCCCAGCCGTACTTGACGCCCTGGTCGAGCTGCTCCTTCCAGAGGACGCGGCTGTCCTGGTAGGTGACCGCGACCTCGCCGTAGCGGCGCAGCAGCGTCCGCTCCGGGTCCTCGATGGCGCGGTCCCTGATCACGAGGAGCTCGGTGGTGTAGGACTGGAGCAGCGTCTCGAACTCGTCGTACGGGACGCCCCGCGTCAGCCCGCTCTCGATCGACTTCTCGGCCCGGAACGCGGGCTCGAACATCGTGCCCGCGACCGGGGTGGTCACGGCGGACGCGGTCGACGGCGGGGTCGGTGCCGGAGCCGGCGTGGGCGCGTCCGCCGCCGGAGCGGGCGCGGGACCGCCGGCTCTGCGCATCCGCAGGGCGAGCGACGCCCCGGTGGACTTGGGTGGCGCCGGAGGCGGCAGGTGGAACCAGTACCAGAGGGCGACCACCGCGACGACCATCGACAGCCCGATCGCGACGTGCGTCGCGGTGACGGTGAACGCCGGCTCGGGCGCGGCGCTTGCCGGTGGCGGCGCCGGCGTGGGGGGACCGGCGGCCTCGGTCTCCGGTCCGGCGTCGGGGATCTGGCCCGCCGGGATCGGCTCGGAGGCGCCGCAGTGGGGGCAAATCGCGGGAATCGTCGAGACCGGCTTTCCGCAGGCCCGGCACTGGCCGATCGGCATCCCGCCCTCCTACGTCTTCTTCGCCTCGCTCCGCGCGGCCGCGCCGCGCACCGTCACGCCCGTCCACTCCTCGTAGAGCCGGGTGACGCCCGCCATGTCGAGCCCGCCGAAGCCCCGCGCGTGAGCGGCGTCGTAGACCTGTCGCACCGTGGCGGCGAGGGGCACCGGCATCTCGAGGCGCGCGGCCATCGCCAGCGCCAGCGCCACGTCCTTCCGCGAGAGGCCGATGCCGAAGTTCGGTGTGAAGTCGCCGGCCAGCACGTTGGGGAACCGCTTCAGGAAGTGGTGCGAGCGCCCGCCGCTCGTCGAGAGGATCTCGAAGAGCCGCTGCGGATCCACGCCGGCCTTCACGCCCAGCACCATGGCCTCGGCGGCGACCGCCACGTTCGCGATCGACATCATGTTGTTGACGATCTTGACCACCAGCCCCGAGCCGAGCGGGCCGATGTGATGGAGCTCGGTCCCGAGCGTGAGGAGGAGCGGCCGGCAGCGCTCGAGCACCGCGGCGTCGCCGCCGATCAGGAAGACGAGCTTGCCGTTGCCCGCCTCGACGGGGCCGCCGCTCACCGGCGCGTCGAGGGCGTCGACGCCCACCTCGCGGGCCGCGGTGGCCACCTCGCGCCACGTGTCGGGATCGATCGTGCTCAGGTCGATGAGCGTCATGCCGGCGCCCGCCGCGGAGAGGACGCCATCCGGCCCCAGGTAGACGCGGCGGACCGTGGCCGGGTCCGGCAGGCTCGACAGCACGAAGTCCGCCCCCTTGGCCGCGGCGGCCGGCGAGGACGCGAGGACGACGCCCGCCGTGGCCGCCTGCTTGCTGCGCTCCGCGCTCACGTCGAATCCGGTCACCGCGTAGCCGCTGCCGGCGAGCCGCCTCGCCATCGGCCCGCCCATGGTTCCGAGCCCCACGAATCCGATCCTCGTGGTTGTCACCTTCGCCCTCCTTCCGTGGAGCCGCCGGCGGCCTGCGCGCCGGCCAGGCGGCCGAAGACCGCCCCCGACATCAGGCCGGTGCCGCCGGGATAGTTGCCGTGGAAGAGCCCGCCCACCATCTCCCCGCAAGCGTAGAGGCCCGGGATGGGCGCCCAGCTCGTGCTCATGACCCGCGCGCGGTCGTCGACGCGCACGCCCCCGAATGTGAAGGTGATCCCGCCGGTCACCGGATACGCCACGAACGGCGGCGCGTCCAGCCGCTGGGCCCAGTTCGACTTGGCGAGCGGCAGCCCGCGAGTGGCGAGCCCGTCGCGCACGGTCGGGTCGAAGCTGCCGTCGGTGGCCGCGGCGTTGTAGGCCTCGAGCGTTCGCGCGCAGGCGGCCCGATCGAGCGGGAGCTTGTCCACCAGGGCCGCGAGCGTGTCGGCGACCACCGGCGTGCCGGTCCGGTAGCGGCCTTCCAGCAGGTGCGTGACCTTCGAGTCGAAGATCTGCCAGCCCACGCCGCCCGGCTCGTTGAGGATGATGCCGCCGAGCTTGGCGTAGGTGTAGAACTGGAAGTCCTCGCCCTCGTCGAAGAACCGCAGGCCCCGCGTGTTGACCAGCACCCCGTACGGATAGGAGAGGCGGTTGGTCTTGTCGGTGAGCTTGCGATCGCCGTGCGGCGGCGCGTGGGCGTCGATCGGCGTGGAGTGGCAGCCGGTCCACTGGCCGTGGGGCAGGGCGCCCAGCTCCATCGCCATGCGGAGGCCGTCGCCCGTGTTGTAGCGCGTGCCGCGCACCTTGGCGTGGTCCCACGGGCGGCCGAGGTAGCGCGCCCGCCACTCGGGATTGGCCTCGAAGCCGCCGCAGCCCAGGACCACCGCGCGGCTCGACAGCTCCGCGAACCCGTCGGGCGCGCGCACGCCCACCCCGCTCACACGGCCCGTCCGGTCCTCGAGCAGGCGCACCGCCGCGGTGTCGTAGCGGATCTCGACGCCCTGACGCTCCGCGATCCGGAACCACATGGCCGAGAGCCCGACGCCCTCGTGGCGGGCGCGGATCACCGCGCCCGGCGACCACTTGATCGTGTCGCCGACCTTCACCGCGGAGAGCGAGACCGCCGGCTCCATCTCGATCCCCTGGCCGGCCATCCAGCACGCGGTGTCGTACGAGCGGCCGATCAGCAGCTCGGCCAGCTCGCCGTCGGTACGCCCGTCGGTGACCCGGAGGAGGTCGGCCATGAAGAGCCGGTGGGGATAGGGCTCGACGCCGGCGAAGAAGCCCGGCACCTCGCGCTCGGCGTCCGGCACAAGGGGGCGGAGGTCCTCCGCGCGGTCGAACGCGATCCGCAGCAGGCCCCCGCTGTAATGCGTGTTGCCGCCGCGCAGGGCCCGGGGCGCCTTCTCGAGCGCGAGCACGCGCCGGGCGCCCTGCTCGCGGGCGGAGACCGCCGCCGCCAGGGCGGCGTTGCCTGCGCCCACCACGATGACGTCGTAGTCGCTCACGGAGACCGGGGCAAGCATACGCCCGAGAACCCTTGCGGGGCCAGCCTCCAGGCCTTGGCGAACTTGCTCGCGAACGTCTGGTAGCCGACGATGAAGGTCAGCTCGACGATCTCGGGCTCCGTGAAGTGCTCCCGCAGGCGCGCGAGGCAGGATTCCGAGACTTCCCGGTCGTCACGGGTGATCTGCTCCGAGAACGCGAGCGCGGCCCGCTCCCGCTCGCTGAACCAGGGGCTCTGCTCGTGTCGGAGAACCTCGGCGAGGTGCTCCGGCGGCACCCCCTGCGCCACGTCGACCGCGTGGCGGATGTCCATTCAGTACGGCATGCGATACAGAGCGGCCACCTGCACGTTCAGGAGGGCGCGCAGGCGGGCGTCGATGGTGCCCATCCACTCGATGGCTCCGTAGAGTCCCCCGAGGCCGATCATGAGGGGCAGTCGGCGGGCCATGACGCGCTCCGGAGTCGGCACCTGGCCGAACATCCGCTCGCCGATCTTGAAGAACGCCTTGGTCATGATGCCGGGCTCGGCCATGGTCTCCTCCTTTTGCTTCTTTCTGACTTCTCGCTCGTCGTCGCTCTCTCCGGACCGGATGCCGCCCATCAGCGTACACCGCGACACTCGCGGTTTCTTGACAGCCCCCGGAGCGCGTGCTATTCCGGCGGGTGATCGCGGCCGAGGGAAGCGGTCCGCCGTGCGCCCGCCTCTCACGCCGGGTTCCTGGTCGCTCAACGGTCTCAACGACGAGAGGAGAAGCGCGATGACGTCAGTCACCGTCAACGGCCGACGCTACGATGTCGACGTTCCCGACGACACTCCGTTGCTGTGGGCCCTGCGTGACGAGCTGGGTCTCACCGGAACCAAGTTCGGCTGCGGCATGGCGCTCTGCGGGGCCTGCACCGTACACGTCGACGGCCAGCCGGTTCGCTCCTGCGTGACGCCGATCTCGGCGGTCGGAACCAGCAAGGTCACGACGGTCGAGGGGATCGCGGGCGACAAGGCCGGGCGGGCACTCCAGGCCGCGTGGGTGGACATGGGCGTCCCGCAGTGCGGCTACTGTCAGGCCGGCCAGCTCATGGCCGCGGTCGCGCTGCTCAAGCGCAACGCCAAGCCGACCGACAGCGACATCGACGAGGCCATGACCGGCAACATCTGTCGCTGCGGGACCTACGTGCGCATCCGGGCCGCGATCAAGCAGGCGGCCGCGCAGCAAGGAGCAGCCCGATGAGCGCGCCGCGGGTCGAGCCCGCGACCGATCGCTCCCTCGTGATCGAGAACGTCAGCCGGGGCGGGGTGAGCCGCCGGCGGTTCCTCCAGGGTGTCTCGGCGATGGGGGGCCTGGCCCTCGCGGCCGGGTTCTCGACCGCGGCCGAGGCCGCCGATCCCCCCAAGTACGGGGCCGACGGCATGCCCCACGGCTGGCGGGACGACCCGCTGGTCTTCGTGGCGATCGGCGAGGACGGGATCGTCTCGATCGTCTGCCACCGCTCGGAGATGGGCCAGGGCGTGCGGACCGGCATGCCCATGATCGTGGCCGACGAGCTCGAGGCCGACTGGAAGCGGGTGCGCGTCGTGCAGGCCACCGGGGACGAGCAGCGGTTCGGAAACCAGGACACGGATGGCTCCCGTAGCACGCGACATTTCTTCGAGCCGATGCGGCGTTGCGGTGCGGCGGCTCGGACGATGCTGGAAGGCGCCGCGGCCGCGCAGTGGGGCGTGCCGGTGAGCGAGGTGGAGGCGAAGAACCACGAGGTGGTGCACGCCAAGAGCGGTCGGCGCGCGGGCTACGGCTCGTTGGCGAAGGCCGCGGCCGGCCAGGCGGTGCCCGCGCGGGACACGGTGCGGCTGAAGGACCCGTCGAAGTTCCGCTACATCGGCAAGGGCCACCTGAAGCTGGTGGACGGCCCGAACATCGTCGCCGGGAAAGCGCAGTACGGCATCGACACGCGGCTGCCCGGCATGGTCTACGCCGTGGTCGCGCGGCCGCCGGTCTACGGAGGCAAGGTGGCCAGCTACGACGCCACCGAGGCGCTCAAGGTTCCGGGCGTGCTGAAGGTCGTGGAGATCGAGCCGAGCCCGGCTCCCGCCCAGTTCAACCCGCTGGGAGGCGTCGCCGTGGTGGGCCGCAACACGTGGGCCGCCATCCAGGGCCGCAAGGCCCTCAAGGTGGTCTGGGACGACGGGCCGAACGCGAGCTACGACTCGAAGACCTTCCGGGCCTCGATGGAGGAGTCGGCACGGAAGCCCGGCAAGGTGGTGCGTGACAACGGCAACGTCGACAGCGCCATGGCCGGCGCGGCGAAGCGGCTCGAGGCCGAGTACTACATTCCTCACCTGGCTCACGCGCCGATGGAGCCGCCGGCCGCCACGGTGCGGATCGTCAACGGCAAGGCCGAGGTCTGGGCCTGCGTGCAGTCGCCCCAGGCCGCGCGGGACCTGGTGGCCAAGCGGCTCGGCATGTCGGCCGACGACGTCACGGTGAACGTAACGCTGCTGGGCGGCGGCTTCGGCCGCAAGTCCAAGCCCGACTACGCGGTGGAGGCCGCGGTCGTCTCGAAGGCGATGGACGGCAAGCCGGTGAAGGTGACGTGGACACGCGACGACGACCTGATGCACACCTACTTCCACACCGTGTCGGTGGAGCGGCTTCAAGCTGGCCTCGACGCGCAGGGCAAGCCGGTGGCCTGGATGCACCGCAGCGTGGCTCCCACCATCTTCTCGACCTTCGTGGACGGGGCGAAGAACGAGGCCGCGCTCGAGCTGGGCATGGGCGTGATCAACGTGCCGTTCGCGATCCCGAACGTGCGGATCGAGAACCCGGAGGCGGTCGCGCACACCCGCATTGGATGGTTCCGCTCGGTTTCGAACATCCCGCACGCCTTCGCGGTGCAGTCGTTCGTGGCCGAGCTGGCCGCGGCGGCCGGGCGCGATCAGAAGGACTACCTGCTGGAGGTCATCGGGCCCGCCCGGCGGGTCAGCCCGGAGATGCTGTCGGACACCTGGAACCACGGGGAGTCGCCGGAGCGGTACCCGGTCGACACCGGTCGGCTGCGTCGCGTGATCGAGACGGTCGCGCGCGAGGCCGGCTGGGGGCGGAAGCTGCCCAAGGGGCGGGGGCTCGGCATCGCCGGGCACTACAGCTTCGTGAGCTACGTCGCCGCGGTGGTGGAAGTGGCGGTCGACGATCAGGGCGCGATCTCGATCCCGCGCATCGACGTGGCGGTGGACTGCGGGGCCACCGTGAACCCGGATCGCGTGCGTGCGCAGATGCAGGGCGCGGCGGTGATGGGGGTGAGCGTGGCCACGCTCGGCGAGATGAGCTTCAAGGCTGGGCGGGCCGAGCAGGAGAACTTCCACCAGTACGAGGTCACGCGCATGGCGATGGCGCCGCGCGAGATCCGCGTGCACATCATCCCGGGGGACTACGCCAAGCCGATGGGCGGCGTGGGCGAGCCGGGCGTGCCGCCGATCCCGCCCGCGCTCTGCAACGCCATCTTCGCGGCGACCGGCAAGCGCATCCGGCAGCTGCCCATTCGCGATCAATTGAAGGCCTGAGCCGGGTCCGCCCGGACGAGGTCGAGGAGCCGGCGCGATCGATCGGTCGCGCCGGCTCCGCCGTTTCCCAGGGACGGTGACGCTAGGGCAGCAGCAGCGAGACGGCCAGCAAGAGGAGGGCCAGCGCCAGCAGCCAGGGGGCCGGCGTGCGGCGCACCTGGTGGCGCACCAGCCAGATTCCGGCCACCGCGCCCAGTAGCAGCGCGGCCAGACCTACCAGCCGGCGCGGGGCCCACGTGAGCCGGTGGGCGATCTCCCGGAGCGTCGTCACCGAGCCGAGTGAGCGGTCGCCGGGGGTCGAGCGCTGGCGCGCCGCGACGTCGAGCGTGCAGGTGGCCTCGCTCGGGCGACTCCCTTCGGCGAGGCCCTTCAGCACCAACCGGTCCCCCGTGAGCGGCGCGGCGGCGACCTCGCCGAACTGGATGAACGCGGGCGGGCGGGGTTTCCTCGAGTCGGCCTCGGACGTGCGGTCCAGGTAGGCGACCGAGCCGTGGAGCAGATCCCGCCCCTTCCGAGCGTCGTGCCAGCGCTCGACGAAGCCCGCGTAGCGCGCCGGCTCGCCGCCGGCGTCGATGAAGCAGGAGCCGGTGACCTGCACGTGCTCGACCAGGACGAACCGGTCGGGGGCGCCGCTCGGCGCGGTGCTGGTCGGGTCTGCGCCGCACCCGGCGAGCAGGGCGAGGAGCAGGGCGGGGAGCAGGCGAGTCATGCTGTCACAGTTTGCCTCGCGTGATGGGATTCGGCGAGGCCCACGCGCCGCTGCTAGACTCGCGCCCGGAGCCCGAAAGGAGGACCACGCGGTGAACGTCGAGCGCGGAATCAGGCGCTTGGTGCTCGTCCTTTCGGCGCTCATCCTCGCGGTCGGGCTGGCGGGGCTGGCAGTGGAGGCGGAGACGATCGCCTTCGTGGTGGTTGCCGCCGGAACGCTGTTTACGGGATTCTGGATCACGTTCTGCGCATTCCGCTGGGTGGTGCGCGGCTTTCTGACCGCCCCGGAGCCGGAGCGCCGAGCGCGAGACGGATCCCGGTGGAAGACCATGTTGGGCTTGAGCATCATCGCGGTCCTCGGCGGGGTTCTGCTCTTCATCAGCGCCGCGAGCGTGGTATGGCTCTGGCGGGCGCTCACGGAGATCCGGGACGGCGAGGCCACGTGGCACGTCGTCATCGCTCGCTTCCTGGTTTCTCCACCGGTGGTCAGGCTGTGGCGCACCGTCGGAGCCCCGGCGGACGATGATCAAGGGCAGCGTTACTGTCCCGTCGGGCGACAGCTCTACTGCGAATGGACCCGGACCCGGTGATGGACCGTTCGGAACTCGGCGTGACGCCGTGCGGTATCGACTGCGCGGCACGGGACGGCATGGCGACGCCGCGTACGAGTCCCCATGGTCGGGATTTCGAGTATGATCCGTCCGACCGAACTGCCCTGACCGGGAGGCCGTCATGATCGCCACTCAGCCCACCGAGGCCCGGAAGCTTCGCTCGCGCCTGTCCCACCCGATCATCGACGCCGACGGGCACTG
>Ga0187766_10001134_pt1 | contig 15525 bp, 13 predicted proteins | sample 0216_QUI02_MP05__4_FD_132971 | JGI IMG/M metagenome (GOLD analysis project Ga0187766, IMG submission 132971) | Tropical peat soil microbial communities from peatlands in Department of Meta, Colombia - 0216_QUI02_MP05_20_MG | ecosystem: Environmental > Terrestrial > Soil > Wetlands > Peat ... | reverse complement strand
GCTGGAATGCTCCGGGCCCTGGCCTTCGTACCCGTGGGGCAGGAGAAGAACGAGGCCCGAAGGGAGGTTCCATTTGTCCTCGCCGGCGGCGATGAACTGGTCAATGATGACCTGGCCGGAGTTGGCAAAATCTCCGAATTGCGCTTCCCACAGCACGAGGGCTTCGGGATAGTCGCGGCTGAAGCCGTACTCGAAACCGAGGCAGCCCGCTTCGGACAACGATGAGTTGTGAACTTCGCAGAACGCCTGGCCTTCACCCACGTGGGCGAGCGGAACGTAGTCCGCTTCGTTTTCGACGTCAACGAGCACAGCGTGGCGCTGGTTGAAGGTGCCGCGCTCGGTGTCCTGGCCGGTGAGGCGCACGGGCGTGCCCGCGGCGAGGAGCGAAGCGAACGCGAGTGTCTCCGCAAAGCCGTAATCCACGGCGCGCTTGCCTTGTCCCATCTGTGAGCGCAGATCGAGGAGCTTCACGATCTTGGGGTGGGCGTGGAACGCTTCGGGCACGCGGGTCAGCCGTTCGGAGAATTCCGCAAGTTGCCCGCGGGAGACGCCGGTGTCCACCTCGTATTCGGTTTTGTAGCGGCCGCGGAGGTAGGGCGTCCAGTAAGGCGGCAGCTGGCGCATCTCCGGAGTTTTCGTGAGGGTCGCGGCCAGAGACTGTTCCGCTTCGTATTCCGCGCGCATTTTTTCGGCCATCGGCGCGGCGTCGGTTCCGATGCGCCGGGCGTAGATTTTCCAGAGCGGAGCGTGATTCTTGATGCTCTCGTAGAGCAGCGGCTGGGTCATGGTGGGGTCATCCACTTCGCTGTGGCCGTGGCGGCGGTAACCGATGAGGTCCACGACGATTTCGCCGCCGAACCTGGCGCGATACTCCGCGGCGAGGCGGCCGACGCGCACGACCGCGCCGGGGTCTTCGCCGTTGACGTGGAAGACGGGAACGTCCTGGCGTTTGGCGATGTCCGAAGCGAAGCGCGAGGAGTGTTCCTGCACGGGGCGGGTGGTGAAGCCGATCAGGTTGTTGACGACGATGTGGATCGTGCCGCCGACGGTGTAAGCGGCAAGGCCGGCGAGGTTGAGCGTTTCCGCCCAGACGCCCTGGCCGGCAAAGGCAGCGTCGCCGTGCATCACGATGGGGATTACTTTGTTGCGGACCGAGGCGATGTCCTGCGGATTGCCCGCGGCGGCGGCGTACCGCGTGAGCTTGGCCCGGGCGCGGCCCATGGCCACGGGGTCCACGGCTTCGAGATGGCTTGGGTTGGACGCCAAGTGGATGCGCAGGGCGGCGCCGCTCGAGGTCGTGTAGGAACCGGTCGCGCCCACGTGATATTTCACGTCGCCCGCGCCGAGAACGCTGCGCGGGTCCACGTCCTCGAAGCCGGCGACGACTTCGTGAGGGGCTTTGCCCGCCGTGTGGACCATGACGTTGAGGCGGCCGCGGTGGCTCATGGCCATCACGGATTCGACCGCGCCGCGTTCGGCGGCGACGTCGAGAATCGCGTCGAGCAGCGGGATGAGCGCGGTGACGCCTTCGAGGGAAAAGCGCTTCGTGCCGAGATAGCGCGCCTGAAGGACCTGCTCGAAAAGGTCGGCGCGAACGAGGCGCTCAAGGACCTTCTCTTGGTCTACGGCGGGGGCTTCGGCTTCGATGCGTCCGGCGAGCCATTGCCGGCGCTCGGGGTCGGGCAGGTGCATGAACTCCCAGCCGATTGTGCCGCAGTAGAAGCGGCGGGCCTCCTCGGCGTCCGGGCCGGTGAGGGCCAGATCGGGGTGAGGCTGCGGGGCAAAGAAGCCCAGCGGATCGAGTTGGGCTTCGTAGTAGCCCCAGCGGCGGAAGGCGTCGAAGACGCGGTCGCGTTCCGCGCTGGAGAGCGGCCCGCCCGGGACGGTTTTGGCGGCCATGGACATTTTCATTTTGCCACACCGCTGCGGCCCGCGTCCTTTCGCCAGCCGGACAAAGCCTGGACCAGGGCGGAGACGCCGACGGTGGTTTCCAGGCCCCACCCCCCGGGGTTTTTATGGAAGTGTTCATTCCAAAGGACTTTAAGTCCAATGATTTCGGAAGTGCGGATTCTAAAGGAGTTAAAAGGCGAAATCGCGGAAGTGTTCATTTCACAGGGGTTAGGCGCGGGCTTGAACTTCGGGGCAAAGGGAATACCTGGCGACGGGACAGCGCGGCAACGGCTAAACATGCGGTACATTACCACAGGAGTAATAGTTTCGTCAAGGACAAAGTGGGCGTTCCATTTTGGGAATGAGCTGCAGTGAGGGACAGAATTTGGCACATCCGCGACCGGTCCATGGGGTCTGCTCACGGCGGGCCGGGCAAGGGACAACCCAGCCGCGATCCCTCCGCTGCGGGCCGACGCGGAGCGCCGGCCCTTCGGCCGGGATGACAGGCTCTGGCTTCGGCGCAGAGGACGGTCAGGGATTGCTCGAGTGCGCAGGGCCGCTGTTCGCCAGAGGATGAGGGAAAAGCAGATTCCTCGCTACGCTCGTAATGACAATGAAAGAGATTGCAAACTCCGAAGGGTGCGCCAGGTTTCCTGGGACGCAATAGCGAAGGCGGTTTGGGCTCGACGGGCGGCTGAAGGGCGAAGGAGAATATTTGCACCAGCCGGGGAGGGACTATGGCAGGTCAAGTCGTACGCGGACTCCGTCCGTTCGCCCGCGCGAAGGTGTTCCAGCCGGCTGCGGTTCTCGCGGGGATTCTCTCGCTGGGAGCGTGGATCGGGTGGGGCTGTTCGGGCGGGACCACGACGACCACGAACCCGCCTCCGCCCACGGCGACGTTCGACCTGGTGACGGTGGCGAGCGGGTTCACAAACCCTCTGGACATTCAGCAGCCGAACGACGGAAGCGGGCGGCTGTTCGTTGTGGAACAGGCCGGGCGGATCAAAATCATCCAAAGCGGGGCCGTGCTGGGAACGCCGTACCTCGACGTGAGCAGCCTGATCGTTTCCGGCGGCGAGGAGGGGCTGCTGGGGCTGGCGTTTCATCCGAACTTCAACACGAACGGCTGCTTCTATGTGAATTACACCACGACGCGGCTGAACGGAACGCTGCAGACCGCCATTTCCGAGTTCCGCGCGGCAACGCCCGGCGCGAACACGGTGAATACGGCGAGCGAGCAGATTCTTTTTACCGTGAACCAGCCGGAAACGAATCACAACGGAGGCGGGCTGGCCTTCGGGGCGGACGGCTTCCTTTACATCGGGCTGGGAGACGGCGGCGGCGCCGGGGACCAGCACGGCACCATCGGCAACGGGCAGGACAAGACGACGCGCCTGGGAAAAATCCTGCGGATCAACGTGCCGTGCAACGGAACGTACACGGCGCCGGCGAGCAATCCATTCAACGGCCAGCCAACTCCCACCAACGAGATCTGGGTGTATGGGCTGCGGAATCCCTTCCGGTTTTCGTTCGACAACACCGGGATTCTGTGGATTGGCGACGTGGGGCAGGACAGCTTCGAGGAAGTGGACAGGCTCACGGCATCGCAGGGCGGAGCGAACCTGGGATGGCGCATCATGGAAGGGACGCACTGTTTCAATCCGGCGACGGGCTGCAATACGGCGGGGCTGACGCTGCCGATTTTCGACTACGATCACTCGCAAGGCGATGAAACGGTCATCGGCGGCTTCGTTTATCACGGAACAAAGGCGCCAGCGCTGGCCGGAAACTACGTGTTCGGGGATTTCACCAGCGGACGCGTTTGGACGCTGACACAGAACACCTCGGGGCAGTGGATACGGACGTTCCTGTTGAACACCGCTGGGGGCGACCTGGCAGCCTTCGGGCAGGATCAAGCCGGCGAACTGTACCTGGCGAGGTATTCGAGCGGAATGGTGGTGCGGCTGCATCAGACCGGCCAGCCGTAGAGGCTAGCGAGAAGCCGCTGCGATACGCGGCGCCGTCCAGGGAAGTCAGGGCATCTCGCGAACGATCTTTTCGAGAGCGCGGGCAATGGAGCCGGGCGGGGTGCCCGGCGGGAAGACGACGGGCGCGCCGATGCGCACAGTGATTTCGCCGCGATGGGCGAGACGGCGCGCTTCGCGCTTCATACCCCAGACGCCATCGAGACGCACGGGAACGACAGGGATGGCGAGATTCTCCACGAGCAGACCCACTCCGTTCTGAAACGCAGTCATTGCGCCGTCGCTGGTTACTTCGCCTTCGGGAAAGACGAGCAGGCTGTAGCCGCGGTCCACGGATTCGCCGGCGAAGCGGAAGCTTTCGCGGAAGCCGGAGCGCTGCGGGAGCGGGAAAACGTTGAAGAGGGCGCTGACGAGCCAGTAGCCGAGCCAGTAACCGAAGCGGCGGAGGAAGAACCAGTCGCGGGAAGGGCGGCGCATGAGCATGAGGCGCTCGCCTTCCATGGCGGCGGCGAGGCGATGGCGGAAGCGCCAGGGCAGCGCTTTGAGGATGAGGCCGATGTCGGCGCGGCGGGTGATGTGATTGGAGACGACGAGCACGGGGCCGCGGAGGCCGTGGAGGCGTTCACGGCCGGCGACACGGGGATGCGCGAGGATGACGGTAGCCGGCCAGACGAGGAGATAGTAGATGGCGAGGCGAAGCCAGCGCACGGGCGGGCTCTGCGTCCAGCGCGGGTAGACGTATTCGCGTCCGCGGCGCGGGCCGGCGGAGGGCTGCTGGAGAAGCCGCTCGACGTCGGCGACGGTCTTGGCGCGGGCGAAAGAGGTTTCGTTGAGGTCGAGCTGGTAGCGCTCCTCGAGAGCGGTCAAGAGTTCCACCCGGTCGAGGGAGGTAAGGTTCAGCTCGCGCTCGAGGTGCTGGGGCGCGCCGCCGGCGGGGGTTGCCGGAGCGGGCCGAGTGAACCGGTCGAGGAGCTGCTCGAGCGCGCTGGGCTGGGATGAGAGGGCGGCGCCGTCGTGGAGGAGAGCGCCGGCGCGAGCGGCGATTTCGGCCAGGCGCGGCTTGCCGGTGGCGGTTCGAGGGAAATCCGCTTGCGGCCAGATGACGTGCCGCCGCATGCGCTGGTATTCGGCGAGGGAGGCGTTGGCCTGCTGGACCGCGGCGCCGGCCTCCAGTGAGCCGGCGCCGGAAGCGAGGAGCAGGACGGCGCAAGGCTCGGCGTTTGCGTCGCGCGCGAGAGGAACGACGACGCAGTCGCGGACGGCGGGCTGGGCGCGAAGGGCGGCTTCGAGGTCTTCGGGATAGACGTTGAGGCCGGCCGGGGTGACGATGACGCTTTTCTTCCGGCCGCGGAAGCGCAGGTTGCCTTCGGCGTCGAGTTCGCCGAGATCGCCGGTGCGCAGCCAGCCCTCTTCGCCGGACGGGCGCAGCGCGCCCTTTTCCCAGTAGCCGACCGAGACGTTTTCGCCGCGGACGAGGATCTCGCCGTCAGCGGCGAGACGGAACTCGCGTCCCGGCAGAATCTTGCCGACGGTGCCCTGCGCGGCGCGAAAGGGGTGGTTGAGGCTGATAAGCGAGGCGGTCTCGGTCATGCCGTAGCCCTGGACGACGGCGTAGCCAAGACGGCGAAAGAAGGCCTCGGTGTCCGGGGAGAGGGCGGCGCCCCCGGAAATGAAGGCCCAGAACTTCCAACCGAAACGGCGATGAATCGCGCGGAACATCCAGGCGCGGCGGAGGAAGCGGCGTCCCTCGGCGGATGCGAACCTGCGGGCGAACCTGGCGGCTTTGCCGCGCGACTCTACCTGGCGCTCGACGCCGCGGCGCAACGTGTCCAGCATACGCGGCACGGCGATCAGCGCGGTGGCGCGCTCGCGCTTCGCGGTGGCGATGACGTCGGACGGGTTCGAGGAGTTCTCGACGACGATGACGGCTCCCAGTACGGGCGGTACCAGCAGAGCCATGAACTGACCAAAGACGTGGCTGAGCGGAACGAGCGTGACGAAACGAAGCGGGTGAAACCAGCGCTCGTATTTGCGGTAGGGCGCGAAACCGGATTCGACGGGCTCGAGGTTTGCCAGGAAGTTGCCGTGAGTAAGGACGACGCCGCGCGGTTCGCCGGTGGTTCCGCTGGTGAACAGAATCTGCAGGATGTCTTTGCGCGTGAGCGGTTTGTCCGCGAGGGTTGCGGCGAGAGAGAAGAGGTCCGCGCCTCGGGCACCTGGTCTGAAAGCCGGCCCGAAGTTTGCGTCGGGGACCGCAACGTCCTCGAGAATCAGGCTTTTTTCAAATTGGGTGGTGGCGGCTATGTCTCGAGAGAGCAAGGCGACCCGCGCGCCGGAGTTCTCCGCGACGCGCCGAGCGAATTCCGGCGAACCGGCGTAGTCAACGGGCACGATCACCGCGCCACGAAGCACACAGCCCCAGAAGGCGGCAACCCACTCAGGCGAGTTCGCGGCGCAGAGCAGGACCCGGTCGCCTGTACGAACGCCGCGGTCGCGCAGCTGCAACGCAACCCGCACGGCGGCCCGAGCCAGGCCGGCGTAAGACCAGACGACGCGGCGGTACCCGCGGCGTTCCACGAGGGCTGGGTCGTCGCCAAATTGTTGAAAGCGCATGAAAAACGCTGCAAGAGAGTCCATTTCGGCTCGGCCGGTGATGTTGCTTTGCAACCGCGCCGCCGATTCTATGCCTTTGGCGTTCGCCGGTGAACGGGGTGGTGGCGGAAGGGGTTGGAGGAAGGCAATTTCGGAAAGGGGTGTGCTGTGGCAAGTCTTTTATTATGTGTTATTTAGATTTATCTTGCAGCCTAAGGGCGCCGGGAGGGCGTGGACTTTTTGCACAGTCCATGGTAGTTTAATGGTGCGTTTTTTGCTCTTGTGACGCCTTTTGACTCGTTCAAAGGGCCGCGAGAACAAGGACTTGCGGGCCCTTTTTTGCGGGCTGGTGGCGACAGGCCGCCGGAAGTTTCCGGCGGCGGGCCGAGACAGACAGCAGGCTTCCAGCCGGTGAACGAAGTCCTCGAGTGGGCCAGCTGACCGAGGGGAATCCCGAAGGGGCGAATCGGTTCGTCGAAACGAGAAGGAGGATGTCGTGCAGGTTCTACAGGAAGGCCAGACCATCAAACATGAAGTGTACGGCCTTGGCGTGGTGACCTCATCGGACCCCGAGCGCACTGCGATCGACTTCGAAGACCACGGCCCCAAACTGTTCGTGACCAGCATTATGACCGCGGAGCTGATCGGCGAAGCGCCGCTGAATCCGGTCAAGCCGAAGCGCCGCCGCAAGTCTGCTTCGGCGGCGAAGTCCGCGAAGAAGACGGCAGCGGCCGCCCGCTGAGCATTTTCTTCCCGAGCTAACTGGGACACATCCGCGAGATTCCCTTGCGGGCGCGTGTGTTCCGCCGCGAGGAATCGGGTATACTGGCGAATCCCAAAAGGAGCGAGGAACGGTGCTGACGATCCGGCTATCGAGAATCGGGAAGAAGAAAAAGCCCTTTTACCGGGTAGTTGTGGTGGAGAAGACGCGGCCGCGCGACGGGCGCATTGTGGAAGCGGTGGGAACGTACGACCCGCTGAAGAAGCCCGCGGAGATCAAGCTCAACGCGGAGCGCATCAAGCACTGGATCAACTCCGGGGCGCAGCCGAGCGACACGGTGCGCAGCTTCCTGCGCGGGCAGAAGGTCATCTAAGCGGCCAGCGCCGCAGCTCTCTCGCGGTTTTCGCCGGCGGGGAGGGTCCCCATGAAGGAACTGGTCGAGGTGATCGCGAAGGCGCTCGTGGACCATCCCGAGGCGGTGCAGGTAAAGAGCGTCGAAGGGGCGCAGGCGGTCGTTTTTGAGCTGCGTGTCGATCCGCAGGACCTGGGCAAGGTCATCGGGCGCCAGGGCCGGACGGCGAAAGCGATGCGCACGGTGCTGGGAAGCGCGCGCAGCCATTCGCGGAAGCGTCTGACGCTCGAGATCGTGGAATCGCCGGCCCGGTGACGCAGTCCCATCCAGAGTTCGTGACCCTGGCGCGGGTGGTAAAGCCTCGCGGCAACAAAGGCGAAGTCGCCGCAGAAATCCTCAGCGATTTTCCGGAACGCCTCCCGAAACTCCGCAAGGTATTTCTCTCGCAAGGAGACGCAACGCCGCGAGAGGCCGCAGTGCAGGCCTGCTGGCTGCACAACGGGCGGGCCGTTTTTCAATTCGAAGGCTGCGCATCCGTCGGCGACGCGGAAAAGCTCCGCGGGGCGCTGGTGCAGGTTCCGTTCGCGGAGCGGGCGAGCCTCGCGCGCGGACAGTACTTCGTGAGCGACCTGGTCGGCTGTTCGGTCTTTGAAAACCCGGCAGCGCCGGCTGCGGTTTCTTCTTCGCCGTGCTCGATGGCGACCGCGCCGGTCCTTCTGGGAGTGGTGCGCGACGTCGAGTTCACCGGTGGACCGCCGCTTCTAGCCGTGGAGACGCATCAGGGGGAACTACTGATCCCGCTCGCCGAGGCGATTTGCACTCGGATTGACACGCGCGCCCGGCGCATCGAAGTAATCCTGCCGGAGGGCCTGCGCGAACTCAACGAGCCCCGGTCCTGACGCTCGGGGCGCCGCCTGGCCGGCGGCGATTGAGCTACACTGGCACGCAATGCGCTTCGATCTCATCACCATTTTCCCCGAATTTTTTGCCGGCCCGCTGGGGCACGGCATCGTGCGGCGCGCGCAGGAAACCGGTTTGATCCAGGTGCACGTGCAGGACCTGCGCGAATTCGCGCATGACCGCCATCGCACGGTGGACGACCGGCCGTTCGGGGGCGGCGAGGGAATGGTGCTGAAGCCGGAGCCGCTTTTTGAGGCCGTCGAGGGGCTGCTTGGCCGCTCCGTCGGCGACGCGCAGCACCGCGCCGCCCCCGACGCAAGAACCGCGATTGTCCTCATGTCGGCCGCAGGGAAACTCTTCCGGCAGGAGACGGCGCGGCGACTCGCCGGGCTCGACCGCGTGGTGTTGATTTGCGGGCGGTATGAAGGAGTGGATGAGCGGGTCGCGGAGTTCTTGGCGACGGACGAGATTTCGGTGGGAGATTACGTTTTGAGCGGCGGGGAGCTTCCCGCGGCGATTATTCTCGACGCGGTGACGCGGCTGCTTCCGGGAGCGCTGGGCAACGAGGCCTCCGTGGAGAATGAGTCTTTCCGCGGGGCCGGCGGCGAGGCCCAGGAGAGCGGGCAGGCGTTGTGCGGCGGCGAAGTTCTCCTGGATTTTCCGCACTACACGCGGCCGGCCGATTTTCGCGGCTGGAAGGTGCCGGAGGTGCTGATCAGCGGGCATCACGCGGAGGTGGCGAAGTGGAGAAAGCAGGCCGCGCTCGAGAAGACGCGCCGCAACCGCCCGGACTTGCCGGCGGCCGGAGCGCACGCGACCGGCGAGCCGTAAAGGGCGAGCGCTTGCGCATGCTCCCCGGCGCACGTATAAGAATCGTGCATAAGCCTTGAGGAGGAAACATGCCGAAAGTGACTTGGGGAATCGGGGTGCTGGCGATAGCCGCTACGGCGCTCGCGGGGCAGCAGGACAAAAGCCAAAGGCCGAGCCCGCCGACTTCCACGGAATGCAAATTCGCGGACGGCAACGGCGTGAAGATTGATTACAGCAGCCCGCGCGCGAAGGGGCGCAAGATCATGGGCGAACTGGTTCCCTACGGCAAAGTATGGCGAATGGGAGCCAACGAAGCGACCAGCATGAAGGCGACGGCGCCGCTGAAGATCGGCGCGCTCGCAGTTCCCGCCGGAAGCTACACGCTGTTCTCGGTCGCAGAGCCGTCGAAGTGGACGCTCATCGTCAGCAAGAAGACCGGAGAATGGGGAATTCCGTATCCCGGCGAGACGGAAGACCTCGGCCGGGCGGAGATGCAGGTCAGCCCGCTCAGCGCCGCGGTGGAGAATTTCACGATTGCGCTGGACAGCACGGGGCCCAAAGCCTGCATCCTACGGGTGGAGTGGGAGACCACGCGGGCCAGCGTGGCGCTGAACGAGCAGTAGATTGCCGTTGCTTTCGCGCTGCGTTGCGCCGGGCGTGCTGCAGGCGAAACGCTCCTCCGATTCACAATTGTCTGCCGCGCGCGATTTCAGTTAGGATTCCCGCAGCGGGTTCGAGTCGCCCGCTCGCAACCAAGACGGATGGTCCTTCCCGGGATAACCGAGACCAAATAAGGAGCCCAGAGTCATGTCCCGAGCACTACGCTTCGCCGCTGTCCTGCTTCTCGCCGCAGCCGTTTGCACGGCGCAAAACGCGCCGACGTCCGCGCCGAAGAAGCGCGTCGCCGTGATGAATTTCGATTACGGAACGGTGCGGTCCGCAGTGGCCGCCATCTGGGGGACCGACCAGGACGTCGGCAAAGGCATCGCGGACATGCTGGTGCAGAAGCTGCTGGAAGACGGCAAGTTCCGGGTGTTCGAGCGCAAAGCGCTGGACAAGCTGATCACCGAACAGAATTTCTCGAACAGCGACCGCGCCGATCCCGCCACCGCGGCGAAGCTCGGCAAGCTGGCCGGAGTGGAAGCCATCATCATCGGCTCGATTACGCAATTCGGGCGCGACGACAAGAAGACCGGCGTAGGCGGCTTCGGCGGCGCCGCGGGACGTTTCGGCCTCGGCGGCGTGCAGCACAAGGAAGCCAAAGCGGTCTGCGCCATCACCGCGCGCCTGGTGGATACGACGACCGGCGAGATACTCGCCTCGGTCACCGGAACAGGCGAATCGAAGCGCAGCGGCACTTCGCTGGTCGGGGCGGGCGGAGGCCCGGGCGGCTTCGGCGGCGGCGGCCTGGATATGTCCAGCTCCAATTTTCAGCAGACAATTCTGGGCGAAGCGGTGACGGCGGCCGTGGCCTCAACGGCCAGCCAGTTGGATGACAAGGCCGGGGCGCTGCCCACCGTTAAGGTGGAGGTTTCCGGGCTGGTTGCCGACGTGAGCGGGAACGTGCTGATTCTCAACGTAGGCCGCAGGGCGGGCGTACAGGTGGGCGACAAGCTGGAAATCAGCCGGGCGGTGCGCACAGTGAAAGATCCCTCGACGGGCAAGGTGCTGAAGACCGTCACCAACAAGATCGGCGACGCTGTGGTCACCGAAGTGGACGACGACACCGCGACCGTAACGTTTACCGGAAGCACTCCGGCGAAAGTCGGAGACGTCGCCAAGACGCCGGCCAGCTGAGGTTTTTTTCGCGGCAACGAAGACGTTGCTCCGGAGAAGCAAAGCGTGTAACCTTTTTTTTGCGCCGGACGCCGGCGCGAAACGGCCAGACTTGAAGAATTCCGACCAGATCGCATCTCTTGACCGCACCGCCGGCGGGCTGTGCGGCCCGAAGGCCTGCGTTTGTATGTGCTGCATGTGCGCGTGTATGGGCGCGGGCGGCGCGGGAGGTCCTTCGGTCTAGGTAAGCTCTAAGCCACGGGATTTTCAGGGCCGCTCCAAACGGGGCGGCCCTTTTGTTTTTGTACTCACGGACAAAAAGGGGGCAGTCATGGGAACAGGCAGTACGAACGGGAACGGCAGCGAGCACGCAAACGGCGCGGAAGCGAAGAGGATCGGGGTGTACTACGAGCATCCGCACTGGTTTCAGCCGCTGTTTGACCAGCTCGACGCGCGCAGCGCGGCGTGGGAGAAGCTCGACGCCCGCAGCCACCAGTACAGCGTCGCGGAAGACGCGGACCGCTACTCGCTGATCTTCAACCGCATGAGCCCGTCAGCGTGGATGCGCGGCAACGGCCACGCGATTTTCTACACGCTGCAATACCTCGCCCACCTCGAGGCAAAAGGCGCGCGGGTGGTGAACGGGCGGCGCGCGTTCACGCACGAGATCTCGAAGGCGCTGCAGCTTTCGCTCCTCGAGGGGCTCGGCCTACCGTACCCGCATGCGCGGGTGATCAACCATGCGTCGCAGGCGCCGGATGCGGCGGAGTTTGTCGGTTACCCGCTGGTGGTGAAGCCGAACATCGGCGGGAGCGGCGCGGGCATCCAGCGCTTCGACACGCCGGAAGCGCTGCGACGGGCAGTGGAAGAAGGGCGCGTCGTGCTCGGAATCGACCAGGCAGGCCTGGTGCAGGAGTTCATCCCGGCGCGAGGCGGCATCATCACGCGCGTGGAGGTGCTTGGGGGCAAGTACCTCTATGCCATCCAAATTCGCATGGACGGAGAGACCTACAACCTGTGCCCGGGCGATATCTGCCTGAACACCAAGGGTGAAGAACTGGCGCGGCCCATCTGCCCCGCGGACGCGCCGAAGAACCGGCTGGCAGTGGAGGCTTACGAGCCGCCGCCGCGCATCGTCGAAGAAGTCGAACTCATCATGAAGACGGCGGGAATCGAAGTAGGCGGCGTCGAGTACATCGTAGACGACCGCGACGGCCGGCTGCTGTACTACGACATCAACGCGCTCTCCAATTTCGTGGCCGATCCGGAGCGCGTCATCGGCTTCAACCCCTATGCGAGGCTGGCGGACTATTTGATCGCGGAGGCGCGACGCCCCGCCCGGACGGCCCAGCCGGCGGCCGCGGGGGTGCGGCGATGAGATACGGCTACTGGCTCCCGGTGTTTGGCGGATGGCTGCGCAACGTCAAGAACGAAAACATGGAAGCAAGCTGGGCGTACGTAAAGCGGCTGGCGCAGCGCAGCGAGAAGATCGGCTTCGACCTGACGCTGATCGCCGAGCTGAACCTGAACGACATCAAGGGCGCCGAGGCTCCATCGCTCGACGCGTGGTCCACGGCGGCGGCGCTGGCGGCGGTGACGGAGCGGCTCGAACTGATGGTGGCGGTGCGGCCGACGTTCCATCTCCCCGCGCTTCTGGCGAAGCAGGCGGCCAACATCGATCACATCAGCGGCGGGCGGATTTCGCTGAACGTGGTGTCCTCGTGGTGGGCGGACGAAGCGCGAAAGTACGGCGTGGCCTTCGAGCAGCACGACGACCGCTACGCGCGAACGAGCGAATGGCTCGACGTGGTGGACGGGGTGTGGTCGCGGGACCGCTTCTCCTTCCGCGGGAAGTACTACCGGGTCGAGGACGCGGTGCTGCAGCCGAAGCCGCTCTCGCGGCCGCGGCCGGTGATATACGCCGGCGGGGAATCACCCGCGGCGAAAGACCTGATCGCCGCGAAGTGCGACGCCTACGTGATGCACGGCGATCCACCGGAGCGCATCGCCGAAAAAGTGGCGGACCTGAGCGAGCGGCGCGCCCGGCACAAAGGGCTGCCTCCGCTGAAGTTCGGCGTGGCGGGCTACGTGGTCGTGCGCGAAACGGAGACTGAAGCGAAGGACGAGCTGAGACGCATCACCGACGTGAAGCAGTTCGCGGCGGGCTACGAGAACTACCAGCAGTGGCTGGCGGGAACGCAACTCGAGCAGCGCGTTTCGCTCGAGGACTATTCGGTCTCGAACCGCGGGCTTCGCTCGGGGCTGGTGGGAACGGCCGAACAGGTGGCGGAGCGCATCGCGGCGTTCGAGCGGGCGGGCGTGGAGCACTTGCTGTTGCAATTCAGCCCGCAGCTCGAGGAGATGGAACGGTTCGCGCAGACGGTGATCCGGCGCGAAGCCACTGGGTACCCCGGGCGGGGGGTGGACCTGGAGCAGGCTTCTATGCCCGCCCCAAGGGGGCTGGCGGCCGTTGCGTCAGCCCGTAACCAGCGCTGACCCGCCTGCCAGCCCCGGGGCGCCCGCTCGCGTTGACAAACCGCGAAACCGCCGGGCACAATAAATTCTCTTCCTTCGCCCGCGCTTGTGCCCAAGTGGCGGAACTGGCAGACGCGCTAGATTCAGGGTCTAGTGGCCGCAAGGTCGTGGAGGTTCGAGTCCTCTCTTGGGCACCAAACACCCGGCTGGTGTCCCATGCGGATGACCGAGATCGTTCCAGGCGCCCTCAAAAGCCTGACGTCCGACGGGTGGCTGCTCTTTGTAACGCGGTTCATCCGGCTGTTCGCCTACGGATCCCTGTCCGTTATCCTTGTTTTCTACCTGGTGGGCCTGGGATTCAGCGAATCCCAGACGGGGCTCCTTCTAAGCCTGACGCTTGCCGGCGACGTAGTCGTTTCGCTGTTCCTCACGACTCGGGCGGATCGCATCGGCCGGCGGCGCATGCTGATTGTCGGCGCCGCGCTGATGGCGGGCGCCGGCGCAGCCTTCGCCTTCACGCGCAACTTCTTCTTCCTGGTCCTGGCGGGCACGATCGGTGTGATCAGTCCCAGCGGCAACGAGGTGGGCCCTTTTCTGTCCATCGAGCAGGCGGCGCTGGCCCACGTCGTTTCCCGGGGAACGCGCACCGAAGTTTTTGCGTGGTACACGCTGATGGGCTCTCTTGCGACAGCGGCCGGCGCGCTCTGCGGAGGAGCAATGACTCAGTTGCTGCAGAACCATGCGGTGACGCCCGTCGCCAGCTACCGCGTAGTGGTTGTGGCATACGGCGTTCTGGGCTTGGTGTTGCTGCTGCTGTTTTCACGCCTGACAACGGCGACGGAAGCCGGTTATTCAGGAGAAAAACCGGGGCGGAGCTTGCAGGCATTTTTTGGCGTCGCACGCTCTCACGGCGTCGTCTTGAAGCTCTCCAGCCTGTTCGCTCTTGATTCCTTTGCCGGGGGATTCGTCGTGCAGAGCTTTGCCGCCTACTGGTTCTATCTCAGGTTCGGCGTGAATCCCGGAACCCTGGGCGCGATTTTCTTTTGGGCCAACGTGCTGGCCGGAGTTTCCGCGCTGTTTGCGTCCCGGCTGGCTTCGCGGATCGGGCTGGTTCGGACGATGGTTATCACCCACCTGCCGTCGAACATACTGCTTATCATGGTGCCGCTGATGCCCACTGTGGGGCTTGCGGTCGCGGTTCTCCTGGTTCGCTTCAGTATCAGTCAGATGGACGTGCCAACCAGGCAGTCCTACACGATGGCCGTCGTCAGTCCCGAGGAGCGCTCGGCAGCGGCCGGCATCACCGGAGTTGCGCGAACGACCGGGGCCGCGATCAGTCCTTTGTTTGCAGGACTGTTGTTCGCGCGGCCTTCATTGATCGGCGTCCCGTTTTTTCTTGCCGGGGGATTGAAAATCGCGTACGACCTGCTGCTTTACAAGGCCTTTGCCCGCGTGCAGTGGCACGAGGAGACACTCGATGCCGGCTCCGGGGCATCGGGCCGGCCTTGATGCGGAGCGCTCGGCTCATCCGTTCTCCCGCAAAAACCATGCCGCAAGCGATGAAGACATGGAAACGCTGATACCGCAATGGAAGGATTACCAGCTCGTCGACAGCGGCGCGGGACGCAAGCTCGAGCGCTTCGGCGACTTCGCGTTAATCCGTCCGGAGCCTCAGGCAAAGTGGGCCGCGGCGCTTCCGGCCGCGCGGTGGGAGCAGGCAGACGCCGAGTTCGTCAAAGCAAAAGCGGGAGAGCGCGGTGACTGGAAGCTCCGCGCGGCGCTTCCCGAGCGATGGGCGATACAGCGCGGGAAGCTGAAGTTCTGGATCCGGGCGTCGCCTTCCGGCCACGTGGGAGTTTTTCCGGATCAGGCTTGCCACTGGGACTGGATCGCTGGGATGAGCACCCGCGCCGGAGTGCAGGTGAAAGCGCTGGGCTTGTTCGGTCACACCGGTCTGGCCACGCTGGCGGCGGCTGCGGCGGGAGCGGAAGTGACGCACGTAGACGCTTCGCGCCGCGCGGTGG
>Ga0187766_10001133_pt1 | contig 15528 bp, 13 predicted proteins | sample 0216_QUI02_MP05__4_FD_132971 | JGI IMG/M metagenome (GOLD analysis project Ga0187766, IMG submission 132971) | Tropical peat soil microbial communities from peatlands in Department of Meta, Colombia - 0216_QUI02_MP05_20_MG | ecosystem: Environmental > Terrestrial > Soil > Wetlands > Peat ... | reverse complement strand
GAGCGTCACCCCCTTGAGGTGCAGCGTCGCCTCGGCGACCTGCGAGTCGGCGATCGCCGGGTTGCGCTCTTCGAAGACCTCTACCTCGAGCTCGGCCAGGTCCGAGACCTGCCGCGAGACCTTCCGGAACCGCTTGTTGACGTGCTCCTTCAGGTCCTCGGAAACGGGCAGGTTACGGCCCTTTACCTCGATCCGCATCGGCCGACCTCCTTGCTGGGAAGGATGGATGTGCGTAACGACCTCAGACTAATGTCTTCGCATCTGTTTGTCGATTGGGAGAATCCACGGACCGTGACTCCGCAGATCTCCTGGTCGTTTGAGCCGAGCGTCCTGATCGGCGTCGCTGTTCTGGGGCTCGTGTACGTCCAGGGCTGGCGCCGCGCGCGGGCGCCGCGCGAGCCCCATCCCCCCGGTTTCGGGCGCTTGGCGCTGTTCGCAGGCGGGCTGCTCGCGATCCTGGTAGCGCTCGTCTCGCCGCTCGACTCGCTCGGCGGTCAGCTGATGGTGATGCACATGGTCCAGCACATGCTGCTGCTGGACCTCGCCCCGATCCTGTTGATCCTCGGGCTGACGAAGGGTCTCCTGCGCCCGGTTACGCGGCGGCTGAACATGATCGAGCGACGCGCGGGCTACCTCGCCCACCCGGCGTTCGCGGTGCTGGCGTACGTCGGGCTGCTGTGGCTCTGGCACGTGCCCGCGCTGTACGACCAGGCGCAGGGCAACGACCTGGTGCACGGGCTCGAGCACCTGTGCTTCTTCTCCGCGGGTGCGCTGTACTGGTGGCACCTGCTGTCCCCGATCCGCAGCAGGATGCGGCTGGGCGGCATGGGACCGGTAACGTACATGACCAGCACGAAGCTGTTCGTCGGGATCCTGGGGATCCTGCTCGCGTTCGCGCCGCAGACGATCTACCCGTTCTACGCCCACAAACCGGACTATTGGGGCTTGACGCAGCATGAGGACCAGTCGATGGCCGGGCTCGTGATGGCGCTCGAGCAGTCGATCGTGATGGGGATCGCGCTCGTCGTCCTGTTCGTCCAGATGCTGGCCGAGTCCGAGCGCGAGGCCCAGCGGGCGGAGCGGTTCGAGGTCGTCTAGGAGTCGTCTCGGAGTCGTCTGGGATGGGCGGCGTCCAGGGCCGTGACCGCGTGGGCGCCCCTCGAAAGGGGCGCCCACGTAGTCAGATCGGGCCCTGTCAGCAATGGGCCTTGTTCGAGACGGTGTCGACCTCGGGCGCACCGTTCTGCGTTGCGGTGTACGTGACCGAGTACGGCCGCTGGCCGTGCAGGCAGGCCACCGACGCGCTCGCGGCCGCCGTCCTGCCGTGCACCTTGGTGGTGACGCGCAGCCAGTTCAGGTTCTCGCCCGTGAGCGACCCTGCGAGGCCCGTTAGCGGGAAGCTGACGTACTTCGGGATCGGCGTGTCCATCACGAGGTACTTGCCGACGACCTTGTACGTGGCCGGGAACGGGGGAACCGCGCCGGTGACCAGTGGCGGGCAGGCGTGGGTCGGCGTATCGACGAAGAACAACACCAGCTTGCCCTGGCCGCCGTTCCACACGTGGAGCTCAGGGTCGCACGGCGACCCGGGGAGCTTGAAGTTGGCCGCGTTACCGATCACGGCCGTGATCGCGCCGGTTGCGACCTTCGCGCCCGTCGGGCAGACCGTGTCGCTGTCCGCTGCCTCGATCTTGCTCGGGCTGCACGTCGGGAAGTCCTTGCCGTCGCCGACGATGCCGTAGACCTTGGTCTTGATATCGGTGAGCACCGCCGTGCGGTTGCCGTTGGTACCGGTCGCGGTCAGCTTCTCGGTGTAGCTCAGCGGCGACGGCGCGCTCGGCTTGCCCGCCTTCGCCGGCAGAACGTGTAGCTCCCGGTGTAGGTGTTGATCGCCGCGTATGCCGAGGCTGCGGCGACGAGCACGGCGATCGTCGTGCCGGTAATCACTATGCGTCGCAAGTGACTTACTCCTCCTTGATCGATGTGTTCGAGCTTGAGCCAGCCAGGCTGTGCTCATGGAAGCGGTTTGAGATGTGGAAAAGCTTGGAGCTGACCCGTCGTCACCTTGCCGAGCGGGGTCTGAGCCTTGCATGGCGGCCCACTTGGATCAGCCGTGTAGTAATAGGTTTGCAGGAGCTGCGTGAGTGTTAACACCTGACCCACCAAGGTAGTTGTGGTGTTATCGAGCGACGGCCCGAACGTCAGCAGCGGATTGCTCGTGCAGAGGTAGCTTCCGAACGCGGGCAGCCCTGCAGCAGCTTTGTGTACCCGCCTGGCTCCAGGTACGGGTTGGCGCGATTCGTCGACAGTCGCGTTGCGTACGGCGCCAGCGTCTCCGGGTTGATCGGGTTCGAGATCCGGAGATAGTGCGGGGTCCCTCCGAACGGCGATCCGAGAGTCGCCTGCGTGCCGGCGGTGCTGTTGGCGAAGAACGCGGCGAGCTCGCGCCTGTAATCGTTGATGTAGTCGACCACGGGCACGACGCCTCCGAGGTACGGCCCGAGGCGCGCCAGCAGCGGCTCGCTGTCGGTCAGGAACCGCTCGAGCGCGGGGATGCCGGACTTCGAGGCGCTGGTCAGCGGCGCGACGTTGATCAGCAGCTCCCGCAGCTCCGGGGCGAGCCCTGGGAGCGCCTGGAGCGCCGGACTCAGTTGCACCGCCGCCGGGCGCAGCTCGTCGATCAGGGGTTTGGTGACATGTGCGAACGTCCCCACTCGGTCGATCGTGGCGCGCGTCTGCGCCAGGAACGGCGGGAACGCCCTGACCGTCGCCGCCAGCGCCGCGTCTTGCGCCGCCGTGGCGCCAAACACCGCGTTCGCGTTGTCGATCAGCCCCTGAAGCTGGGCGGGCGATTGACTCAGCGCCGAGAACACCTCGCCGCCGTCGCGCAGCAGCGTGCTGGTGGCCTGACTCTGGTTGTGAAGCACGGCGAGCACGGCATCGACGTTGGTCGCAAACGGGTACAGGTACGCCAGCGCGACGTTGAAGTCCTCGCCGCGGCCCGTGAGCGCGATCCCGGCCTGCTGCATCCAAGTCTCGAACGCGAGCCGGGTCGCGGGATCGAACGTCGACAGGATCTGGTCGAGCTGCACGGTCGGGGCCACCTGAGCACGCGGCAGCGTGCCGCCGTCGGGAAGCTTCGGCGCCGTCGCGGACCCCGGAGAGAGCTCGACGTACGTCTCCCCGAGCAGCGACTTCTGCCGCAGGATCGCGCGCGTGTCGGCAGGGCGGGGGGCGAACTGGCGGTCGATCTCGATCACGGCACGGGTCAGTCCGATGCGACGGTCGAGCCCGACGCTGACGACCTTGCCGACGCTGACGCCCGAGATTCGCACGTCCGACTGGGCGGCCAGCTGCACGGCCTGGTCGAACTCGACGCTGAACCGGTAGCCCTGGGGCGCGAACGGGACCGAGCCGCCGAACGAGGTCCAGAGGAAGATCAGCAGCCCGATGCACGAGGCCGCGAACACGACCATCGTCAAGATCCGGCCGCGGCTGGGTGCCTGCTTGCTCATCCGCCCTGCGGGCAGTTGTATAGGCCCGATGATGTCGTGACTCCGGGAAGGTCCTGCACGGGCGGTGGGTTCAGCAGGTTCAGCACCACCCCGAGCGGGATGTTGCTCGGCTCGATCTGCGTCTCGAAGAACTTGAGCTGCGCGCAGGTCCCCATGAAGATCCCGCGCACGATCGGCCCGTGCGCGTCCTGGGTATCGGTCAGGCTCGCCGCGATGTGGCTGAGCCACGCGCCCCAGAACAGGTAGCCCTGCTCGCCGCCGCGGGGCTGATAGGCAAGCATGTTGAACAGCGCGTTCAGCACCCCGAGCGACCGCGTCAGCGGGGGCAGCGCGCGCGAGAGCTGCGTTGCCGCGGGCTCGAGGCGCTCGGCCAGCGGCTTGACCGCGGTCGAGAACGGTCGCAGCTGGTCGCGGATCACGGGCGTCGTGTCGCGGAACAGCGGCCGCGACGCTTGCAGCGCCGGCCCGAGGGCGCGCGCGAACGGCTCAAGCGCCTGCAGCGTCCGTTTCGTCGCGTGCGCGAACGGCTGCACCTTGGCGAGCGTCGTGTTCGTCTGCTGCAGCGTTCCGGGAAGCAGCGCCAGCGCCGTCTGGAGGTTCGCGTCCTGCGAGGCGATCGCCGAGAAGTTCGCGTTTGCGGAGGCGATCAGCGAGGCGAGCTGGGTGTCGACGCTCCCGAGCGATGTCGCCACGAGATTGAGCTTGTGGATCGCGGCACTCAGATCGTGGCGGCGCGTCGCAAGCAGGCTTGCGAATGTCAACGCATCGCGCTCGAGCGGCGCGAACCGCTTGAGGGTGCCGCGCAGATCGGCGACGGCCGCGGGGCTGGGCACGGCGCCGGTGGTCGCCGGGTCATGGAATGCCTGCGCGCCGCCGGCGAGCAGCAGCAGTAGGTAGGTGCGCGAGTCGGCGTCGAGCGACGACAGGATCTGGTCGACGTCGACATCGGGCGTCGTGCTCGCGACGCCGAGCTCGCCCCCGTTTGGGATCGCACCGGCGCTCCGCGTGCCCGGATCGAGCGACAGGTACATGTCCTTGAGCGGCGTGCGCGGTCGCAGCAGCACGGTCGCGTCGCGGTAGATCGGCGCGTACTTCTTGTCGATGTTCATCGTCACCACCGCACGCCCGCCCTGAAGCTGGACGCCGCCGATCTGACCGACCTGGACCCCGGCGATCGTCACCGCCTGGCCCTGTCCCGACGTGACGGCGGCGGCGTTCGCGAACTCGGCCCGAACCTGGTAGTAGCTCTGCCCGAACGTGAACGCGGGTTGATGACGCAGGATGTACGCGGCGACGGCGAACGCCGCCACGACCAGCGCGACCACGGCCGCGAAATCCGTGCGGTGGATCAGGATCGCGCGTTTCACGGGCCGGGACCCGTAGCGACATCGTTGACGTTCGGCTTGGGATTCTCAAAGCACAAAACGTCCCCTCGAAGCGGCGGCGGGTGCCCTGGCCACGCGGGGCGCGTGCCAAGCGGAGGCAGGATCGCGTTGCCGAACAGCGGTCCCCCTCCTGTGGAACTTGGGCCGGGGAAGGGGCTGGTCTGCACGAGATCGGAGCCGCCGCCGGCCGAGGCGCGAACGTACCGTCCGTTGCCATCGAAGTTCCCTGCCGCGCCCGCGAGGCCGACCGCGGATTGGAACAGCTCCTGGTAGACGTGGAGCCCGGTCGAGGACGGCGGGTCGTTGATCGTTTCGTTGCCGGTCGGGATCACATTGTGGACGAGGCAGTGGGCGAGCTGATCGGCGGCACCGAGGAACGTCTCCGTCACGGGGAGCGAGCTCTCCGTCGCCTGCACCGCGGGCGTCAGCGACGACACCAGCCCTCCCAGCTCGCTGCTCGACAACAGGTCAGTTGACTGCTTCAGCCAGGGAATCCCGGCGTCGATCGTCGAACCGAGCTGTTCAATCCCCGGCAGGATCTCCGCCGCGAACGCGCGCGTCGGGCCGTAGGACGAATCGAGCGATCCGTCGGCGTTGTTTGCGCTGCGCAGCAGGGGCGGCAGCAGCGAGATCGTCTGACTCAGGTCGTCCTGGCGCGAGGCCAGCGCGGCCATCGTCGCGTTGAAGGTGTGCACGAGGCTCGCGAGCGCGGTCTGCTGCGAGGCGAGCGCGCCGAACACGCGCTGGTTTCCGGTCACGACTCCGGACAGATCGTGGGGCGCCTGTCCGAGCAGTGCCTGGTTGACGATCGCGGACGCCTTGAACGCGTCGGCTGAGTACTTCAGCGAGAGGTTGAGCGCCTCGGCGCCCGTCAGCCCGCGGACGCTCGGGTCCTGGGAGACGTCCTGCGCCGGCGTGGGGGCGCCGTCGAGCGCCGCGCCGAACCCTTGCAGGAGCGTTTGCAGGTTCGCACGCGCGTCCGAGTTCAGGGCCGCGAGGATTCGGTCGAGCTGCACCGGTCCCGAGGTGTTCGCGGCCGGCAGCGTCGCGCCCGACGCGAGCGTCGGCGCGCTCGGGGCCCCGGGGCTCAGGTCGACGTAGAAGTTGCCTTCGAGGAACAGCCGCGGGCGTACGCTCGCGGTCGCGTCGGCGTGGATCGGCAGCCCGTTGCTGTTGATGTCCATCGTCACCACGGCCGCCGTCGACGAATTCGACACGCGCTGTACCGACACGACCTGCCCGACGTCGACGCCGGCGATTCTGACAGGCGATGGGATGTGGAGCTCGGTCTGCGTCGTGAACAGCGCCTTGAGCACGAACGGCGCGCCGGAGAACGGTAATCCACCGCCGAACACGAGGTAGCAGACGGTGCCGATCACGATCGCGGCGAGGCTCCCGGCGGCGAAGTTCGACACGCGCGGACGGTGGCGCCTCATCCGCTCCCCCTCGAGGTGGTCTCGGTCTTGAGGCCGAGGTTGCCCGGCGGGTTGCCGAGCACGGCGTGGCTGGCGGAGTATGGCTCGTTGCCGGCCGCGCACTCGGGCGTCTCGCCGGGCGAGTCGGTGTTCGGGTAGGGATTGACGTGCAACGGTCCGGACGCAGGGCCGGGTGGCCCGGTGTACACACGGTGGGAGGGGACGCTCTCGCGGCCGGGCAGATCGTCGATCGCGATCGGAAGGAAACGCAGGAACGTGCCCTGGTCGGTATGCTCGGACAGCAGGCTCGCGATGTTGCGCAGGAACAGCGTCACGTAGTTGCACGACGCCTGCACCGGCGTCAGGAACGCGAGCGGCGATTGAAGGCTGGAGGCGGTCAGCGTGAGCCGATCGAGCCCGTGTTGCACGGACGGGTTGTTGCTGTAGCTGCCGAGCGTCTTGGCGAGGCTCACGGTCAGCTGGTCGAGCGTTTTGGTCCCGGGCAGGGTCTGCGTCCCCTTGGCGAACGCGTCGGCGAGCACGGGCGCGCTCTGCGGGAGCGCTGCAAACCCGGGACGGAGCTCGCTCAACAGCGCCGCGGTATCGGTCAGGAACGGATCGATCGTCGGGCTCTGGTCAATCACCGCGCCTAACGCTGGGGGCGTCTGGGAGATCGAGTCCTGGAGGAACGGGACTGCGACGGCGGCCAGCGCGCGAAACGTCGTGTCGAGGTTCACGTACAGATCGGCTTGCGTCTGCGCGACCGGTGCGAGCGCGCCGGCGAATTGCTCGAGGCCCCGGAAGAAGCCGCCCAGCTGCGTGCTCGGCGACGCCAGGTTGCGCGCAACCGGGTCGAGGTCCCCGAGCAGCGGCACGAACGCGCCGATCGCGTCGTTGATGTTGCTTCCCCGTCCGGCAAGCGACGTCCCGACGCCGATCGTCGACGCGACCACGCCGGCTCGCGTCGGCGGGTTGAACATCGAGAACACCTGGTCGAGGTCGACCTCGGAGCTCGACTGGGTGACGGGAACGGTCGCGCCGTTGGCAAGGCCCCGCTTCGAGTTGCCGGGGGTGATCTGGAGGTACTTGAGCCCGATTGCGCCCTTGAGCCGGATATCGAACGTCGAGTTGTCCGCCAGCGGCTCGACGCTCTTGTCGAGTTTCAGACCGAGGACGGCGATCGGCTCGCCGTTCACGCCGCGCGCGGCGGTGACGCTGTTGACTACCCCGACGAGCGTCCCGCCGATGCGGACGTCGGCGCCGTGGGTCAGTTCGCTTGCGTCCCGAACCTGGACGTTGAGGCTGTACCTGGGCACGAACGGCAGCCCGTTGTTGGCGTTGTACGCGAGGTACACGGCGACGATCGTGACCAGCACGGTCAGCGCGCCGATCAGCACCGGGTTGCTGTACGGGCTCTCGCGTCGGCCGCGAACGTTCATCCTCGGTTCCCGATCAGATAGCCGAGCAGATCCTTCAGCGACGCCGCGGGGCGCGACTGGCTCTGGGCCGCCCGCCGCGCGGCGATGACGATCCCGCGGCGGCTCGCGTCCATCCGTGTCGCGGACCCGCTCGCCGGAGCGCCGCCGCCTACCTGCCCGAAGTTCGCCGAGCAGCCCGGCACGGGGCTCGTCGCGTAGCTCGTGCACCCGGAGGCGAGCGGCTCGTCGCGAACGTAGTGCCCGAAGCTATCGAAGCCGTTACCGGCGGTCGTCCCGTAGAACAGCACCGCCATCAGCTGCTCGATTCCGCCGGTCTGATCCAGGCTTGTGGTGAGCCGGTCGAGCGATTCGGCGCTCGGCACGGTCGCATTCCCGAGCTTCAGCAGGCGCTGTGCGAGCGCAGTCGTCGCGACCAGCCCGGGCTGCGATTTCGCCGCGGCGGATCCGAGGTCGATCAACGCCGCGCGGGCGGCGGACGCGAACGGAGTCAGGTTCTCGAATTCCCGCCCGAGCGCCGACGCGCTCTGCCCAAGCGTGGTCATCAGCGGCGTGCCCTGGTCGGCGAGCGCCCCGAGGTCGACCATCAAGGGCCGCAGCTGGCGCAGGAACGACGGAAACAGCTGGAACGTGCGCGCAAGATCCGCGGCCCTCGCGGCGCTCGCGACCGATGTTGCGTTCGCCTGAGCGACGAAGTCGGCCAGCTCGCGACGATCCTGCGCGAGCGGCCCGAGCACCGTGTCGGAGTCCGTCGCCAGCTGGGCGAGCGCGCGATTCTGACGCGCGAGGATCTGGAACACCTGATCGGTGTAGCCGAGCGCCGAATCCGCGCGGTGGATCACGGCGTTCAGATCCGACCCCCGCGCAGCGAGGCCGGTCCCGAGCTCGTCGATGATGATCGCCAGCGATTGCCTGACCGGCTCCTGGGCGACGTCCTGCACGATGTCGAAGTCGACCGGAGAGCTGGTCCGCGTCACCGGCAGGTAGTACTGCCCGGCTCCCGGCCCGCTCCCGATCCTCCGCAACGGCGGCGCGCCCGATGTGCCCGGGTCGCAGTCGACGTACTCCTCGCCGATCAGCGACTGCGGGCGGATCGCGCAGGTGGCGTTCGCGTGGAACGGAGCGAAGCTGGAGTCGTCGATCTCGAGCGTCACCGCCGCCTTGTGGTCGGGGGTGACGCCGAGTGACCGGATCGACCCGACCGTCGCGCCGGCGATCCGGACGTCCTCGCCCTGCACGGCGAAGGAGGCGTCATCGAAGATCGCGCGCACCAGGTACGGGCCGCCCGCCCCTTGCGAGGAGCCTGTGGCGATCACCGCGGCCGCCGCGCCGGCGGCCAGCATCGCAACAATGATCAGCGCGAGGCGTCTCACGGGCCGGGTGGGGTCGAGGTGGGGTTACAGCCCGGGACCGGCCACGGCGCCGAGCCGTCGGGAGACGGCTGCACCGCCCCGCCCGGACAGCGGCCATCGACCGCCTTCAGACCCTGGTAGCGCTCGGACGGGAACTTCGTCTCCAGCTGGTTGGAGCCATTCAGGGCAAACGCGAAGAAGTCCGGCTGGGCGCGAACGTAGTGCCCATTCGCGTCGTAGTAGGCGCCCGCCTGACCGAGGTCCGTGACCGCCGCGACCACGTCGGGCGTGTACTCACGAAGGTAATCGAGCTGCTGCTGGGACTCGTCCAGCTCCTCGACCAGGCGGTGGGAACGCGACCGAAGCGATGCCGGCGAGCGAGGGCGTCTCGTGGAACAGCGAGATCAGGTCACCCGTGCCGGCCGGATTGTGAATCAGGAGGTTCAACTCGCCGATCGTCGGGATCGCGACGCTGATCAGCGACCTGAGGCTCGCCGCGAACGGAGCGAGATTCCGAGCGCCGGTCTTGGCCGCGGCGACCACCGGGTCGAGTGCATCGAGCGTCGTCTGAAGTCCCGCGAACGTGGTGGTCGACCGGTTCAGGGTGCCCGGCAGCAGCGCCAGCGCCTGCTGGAGCGCCTGGCTCTGGTCAGCGATCGCGGCGGTCGTGGCGTTCGTGTTGGCGATCAGCGCCGAGAGCTCGGAGCTCCTCGATGCCAGCGCTTGCAGCGCCTGCGCGCCCTGCCCGATCAGCGCGTCGAAGGCCGGTTCGTCGCGCGTCAGCTCGGCCGTGACCTCGCTGGTGCTGGCGAGCCCCGGAGCCAGGTACGCGAGCGTTCGGTTCGCCTCCGTGCCGCGCCCCCGGAGGCTCGCGGCCTCGCCTCGGATCACGCCTCGCAGGCCGGCGCGGGTGAGTGGGTCGAATGCGTCGAACAGCTGGTCGAGGCTCACGTCGGAATAGGTGTCCTGCTCGTTGATCACGCCGCCGTCGGGGATTGTCGGAGCGCTGCTCGGGCCAGGCTCGAGGACCACGTACTTGTTCGCGATCCCCGACAGCGAGTTCTGGTAGATCCGTGCGACGGTGCCTTCGTGCATCGGGCCGGCGCCCGAGTCGAGCGCCATCACGACCTGGGCCTTGCCGTTGCTGGTCAAACCGATCGAATCCACCGACCCGACCTTCGCCGGTCCGATCAGCACGTCGTTGCCGGACACGAGCCCGCTGGCGTCCTGAAAATCGGCCCGCAGCGTGTACGTCGAGCCGTTGCTGAAGATCACCAGCGCAATCAGTGCGATCACGCACGCCAGCGCCCCGACGGCGGCGACGCGGGCGACCCTGCTAGCGCCGCCGCGGTTCACCGGCCTTCCCTTTCAGTATCCGTCCGAGGCATTCGTGCCGGTGTGGCGGGTGGATTCTCGCTCCCCTCTGACCGCGGTTCGCTGTCCAGCGGGGCGATCATCCTGCCAGAGTCGGCCACCGGCCGCCAGGCGCCGCGTTTAGCTGAGACTGAGAAAGCGTTTAGCTGACGTTACGTCAGGCGGTGGGGCGACGTGAATTGCGCACCAGCAACGATGCTCCGATCGCTCCTCCGAGATCGCCGAGTGCGGCGACGCGCACGTCCGGCGGATGTTCGTCGTTGAACAGGTGCGGCTGCATCTCCGCGACGATCCGATCGACGAACGGTTGTCCGAAGCGAACTCCGAGCCCGCCGCCGATCACCACCGCCTCGACGTCGAGGAGGTTCACCGCGGTGGCGATGCCCGACCCGAGCGCCCTGACGGCACCGTCGATGATCTCGATCGCGACCTTGTCGCCCCGCTGCAGCGCGTGTGCCCACACCGAGCTCGTGAGCCGCGTGCGCTTGTGCTCCTTCATCAGCGTGAATAGATCCGTCTTCTTGCCCTTCTCCACGCGCCTGTGGGCCCGGGCTTCCATCGCCGCCCGACCGGCGTACGCCTCCAGGCAGCCACGGCGTCCGCACGGGCATCGCGACCCATCGATCTCGACCACGATGTGGCCGATCTCGCCCGCGCCGCCTCGTCCTGTCCACGGCTTGCCGTTGAGGATCAGCCCACCGCCGACGCCGGTGCCCCAGAACACGCCGAGCACCGACTTGTACGGCCGGGCGGCGCCGAGCTTGAACTCCCCCTCGGTCGCGACCTGAACGTCGTTGCCGACGAACACCTCGGTCCCGAGCTCGTCCGCGAGGGTCGATCCGAGCTCGAACTTGCCTTCCCAGTCGGGAAGGTTGCGCGCGCTCGACACAACCCCCGTGGCCGTGTCGACGATCCCGGGCGAGCCGACGCCGACACCCCTGAGCTCACCCGGCTCGAGTCCGGCTGACTTCGCCGCCTCGTTCAGGGCGCCGGCCATCTGTGCGGCGACCGCGAGCGGACCGCCCTCCACTGGCGTCGCCCGCCGAGCCGAGGCGAGCACGTTGCTGCGTGCGTCGACGATGACAGCGTCGATGTTCGTGCCGCCGAGATCGAGGCCCCCGCGGGCAACGCGCGGCGTTGGAGCGTTCACTTGCATGGTGTGATCGTGTCAAATCGCGGCGTCGGCGTCACCCCCATGATTCGCGGTAATGCTCCTGCTCCGCGGTGGGCTCGTCGATCTCGACGCCAAGCGCGTCGAGCTTCAGCCGTCCGACCTCGAGGTCGATCGCCACCGGCACCGGGTGCACACCGGGGCGCAGCAGGCCGGGAGCACGGACGAGCTGCTCGACGCACAGCGCCTGAAGCGCAAACGAGACGTCCATCACCGCCGCCGGATGGCCCTCGGCCGCGGCCAGGTTCACGACGCGGCCGTGCGCGAGCAGGTTCAGCCGCCGCCCGTCGGCGAGCTCGTACTGCTCCACCAGCGGACGCACCTCGCGAATCCCCCCGCTGGCGAGCGAGCGCAGCTGTCCGAGGTCGAGCTCGACGTCGAAGTGCCCGGCGTTCGCGAGCAGTGCCCCGTCCTTCATCCGCTCGAAGTGCTCGCGACGCAGCACCCGCCGCGATCCGGTGACGGTCACGAAGATGTCGCCGCGCTCGGCCGCCGTTAGCGCCGGCATCACCTGATAGCCGGCCATTCTCGCTTCGAGCGCCCGGAGCGGATCGATCTCGCACACGATCACCGCGGCACCCGCGCCCCGGGCCCGCTCCGCGACCCCCTGACCCGCCCATCCGTACCCGAGCACGACGACCGTGTGGCCGGCAAGCAGCACGTGGCTGGCGCGCACGATCCCGTCGATCGCCGATTGCCCGGTTCCGTGGCGATCGTTGAGCGCACGCTCGGTGCGGGCCTCGTTGACGGCCAGCACCGGGCACGCGAGCCTGCCCTGGTCCTCCAGCCGCCGCAAGCGCACGAGGCCCGTGGCCGTCTCTTCGAGCCCGCCGATCAAGCCCGGAAGCGCTGCGCTATCGGTCTCGTGCGCGGTCACGAGCAGGTCTGCGCCGTCGTCGATCGTCACTTGGGGCGCGGCGGCGAGCAACGCTCGGACGTGCCGGGCGTACGTGTCGAGGTCCTCGCCGCGGATCGCGCGGACCTCGACTCCGAGGTGATACACGAGCGCCGCCGCAACGTCGTCCTGCGTCGAGAGCGGGTTCGCGGAGCACAGCGCGACGCTCGCGCCGCCGGCGAGCAGTGTCCGTACGAGGTTGGCCGTCTCGGCGGTGACGTGCAGGCAAGCGGCAACCTCGAGCCCGTCGAGCGGCCGCTGCGCCTCGAAGCGCTCGATGATCCGTGCGAGCACCGGCATCTGCTCCGCCGCCCACTGGATCCGCGCGTCCCCCTCAGTAGCGAGGGAAAGGTCGGCGACTTCGTGAGGTGGGATCGATGCCCGCGCCATTTCCGGTCCCGGGCGCTCGTTCTCAGTACCGGTAGTGGTCCGGCTTGTAGGGCCCCTCGGGCGGAACTCCGAGGTATTCGGCCTGGGCGGGCGTCATCTGCGTCAGCTTCGCACCGAGGGCATCGAGGTGCAAACGCGCGACCTTCTCGTCGAGGCGCTTGGGGAGTGTGTAAACCCGCTTCTCGTACAGATCGGTGTGGCCATAGAGCTCGATCTGCGCGATCACCTGGTTTGTGAACGAGTTCGACATCACGAAGCTCGGGTGGCCGGTCGCGTTGCCGAGGTTCAGCAGCCGGCCCTCCGACAGCACGATGATCGAGTGGCCGTCGTCGAACACCCACTCGTCGACCTGGGGCTTGATGTTGATGCGCCGAACCCCGGGCACCTTGGCCAGACCGGCGATGTCGATCTCGTTGTCGAAGTGGCCGATGTTGCCGACGATCGCCTGGTGCTTCATCTGGGCCATGTGCTCGGCGGTGATCACGTCGCGGTTGCCGGTCGCGGTGATGAAGATGTCGGCCTTGTCGACCACGTCGTCGAGCCTCAGCACCTGGTAGCCGTCCATCGCCGCCTGCAGCGCGCAGATCGGGTCGATTTCGGTGATCACCACCCGTGCCCGCTGCCCACGCAACGACTCCGCGCAACCCTTGCCGACGTCGCCGTAACCGCAGATTACGGCGATCTTGCCTCCGATCAAGACGTCCGTCGCCCGGTTGATGCCGTCGATCAGCGAGTGCCGGCAACCGTACTTGTTGTCGAACTTCGACTTCGTGACCGCGTCGTTGACGTTGATCGCCGGGAACAGGAGCATGCCCCGCTCCGCGAATTGGTACAGACGATGCACGCCGGTCGTGGTCTCCTCCGTCACGCCCTTGATTCCAGCCGCGACCCGCGTCCAGCGCTGCGCGTCCTCCTCGAGCGAGCGCCCGAGCAGCTCGAGCACGATCCGGAACTCCTCCGAGCTTGCGCTCGCAGGATCGGGTACCGTGCCGGCCCGCTCGTACTCGGCGCCCTTGTGCACGAGCAGCGTCGCGTCGCCGCCGTCGTCCAGGATCATGTTCGGACCGGCTTCGTCAGGCCACAGCAGCGCCTGCTCGGCGCACCACCAGTACTCCTCGAGCGTCTCTCCCTTCCACGCGTACACAGCGGTGCCGCGGGGGTCGGCCGGCGTACCGTCAGGGCCGACGACGACCGCCGCGGCAGCGTGGTCCTGGGTGGAGAAGATGTTGCAGCTTGCCCACCGCACCTCGGCTCCGAGCGACACCAGCGTCTCGATCAGCACCGCTGTCTGCACCGTCATGTGCAGCGAGCCCGTGATCCTGGCCCCGGCGAGCGGGCGGCGCTCCGCGTACTCGCGCCGAGTGGCCATCAGGCCCGGCATCTCGTGCTCTGCGAGCCGGATCTCCTTGCGGCCGAACTCCGCGAGCTCGAGATCGGCAACCTTGAAGTCGGTCCTGTCGGCGATCGTGGTCATGGCGTCTCCAACGGTGTCTAGATTTCGTGTTCTCGTGCCGCTAGGCGGCGGCCAAAAGCTTCTGATGTTTGTCTTGCTCGAATCGGAGCCAGTCCTCGGGGTCGACGTGGTCCGGGCGGCTGGCCTGTGCCTGCAGCCAGGTCTGGACCGCGTCGCGGAGCTCCGGGCTCGTCGCCATTCGAGCCGCGAACGCGACATCCGAGAGTCCGATGTCAAATCGCGCGAGCAGCTCCTTGAGGGTGCGCAGTCGCTGGAGCTCCGCGGGGCCGTACAGGCGATAGCCGGAAGCCGAGCGGGCAGCCGTCACCAGCCCCGCGCGCTCGACGTATCGGAGCATCCGTGGCGACCAGCCGGACGTCTCGGCAGCCTCGTGGATCGTCAATGCCTCCATCCGCCGCAAACATTACCACGATGTTGTCAAGGTTTGGTCCATCCAACAGCGTCACGTTTTGCCAGCAATTGAGCGGTGTCAGGGATACGACACTCGTCCACGGCGCCGCCTGAGGGCCGATCGTGGCCTAGCATGAAACCCAAACCCTCGGAAGGGACATCGGAGGGACCTTGCCCCAGAGGTTCCGTATACCTCGATCAAGACCCGGTATCGGCTTGTACGGCCGCAGACTGATTGTGCTCGCGGCCCTGTGCGCCGCGTTCTTCGGCGCCACGGTGGCGCTCGCTCGCGGCGGTGGACAGAGTTCGGCTGCCGGGGGAGGTGCCGTCGGAGCCGCCGGCAGCCCTGCAGCGACCGACCAGCAGCCTCCTGGCGGCGACGTCGGCACGCCCGGTATCAGCGGCCAGGGCGGCGGCGGTCCGGTCAGCAGCAGTGTCAGTGGCGGCTCCGGAGGAGGTGACCAGGGCGCCGGCCAGGGCGACGCGACGACCGCCGGTGGTCAGAGCGGTGGCGGTGGTGGTGGCCAGAGCGGCGGCCAGGACGCGTGGAACCAGGGCGGCGGCGGCCAGGGCGGCAGCGGTGACTATGGCGGCGGCGGCCAAGGCGGCGGCGGCCAGGGCAGCGGCGGTGACTATGGCGGCGGCCGGGGCGGCGGCGGGCGCGGCGGCGGCGGGGGGGGCGGCGGCGGAGGCGGCAGGGGCGGAGCGGGCGGCGGCGGGGGCGGCGGGGG
>Ga0187766_10001132_pt1 | contig 15531 bp, 15 predicted proteins | sample 0216_QUI02_MP05__4_FD_132971 | JGI IMG/M metagenome (GOLD analysis project Ga0187766, IMG submission 132971) | Tropical peat soil microbial communities from peatlands in Department of Meta, Colombia - 0216_QUI02_MP05_20_MG | ecosystem: Environmental > Terrestrial > Soil > Wetlands > Peat ... | reverse complement strand
GCGACGCACGGATACAATGTACGGGGAGGGCGAGTCCCACGGAAAACCGAGGAGTGTGGCGGGGTTCCGCGTGTGGGACAGAGCGGCCTCACTTCCGTGGCCTTTGGGTCCCCAGCGCGTGCTGCAAATTCTGCACTCGGTGTGGCGGAAGTCCTGTGTTTCAGAAGGGTTACGTCCAAACCACCCTTCGGGTAAGAAAAGCCCTTCTGCGGTACGGGCTTTGCTTTCGTCCGGAGTGGTTTTCTGCCTCCACGATCGGGCGGCCGCACGGCGCGGCGCCTGAGGGGGCATTCCTGCCAACGGTGGCACCAGCGGAGATCTCCTGCATGGCCGTCGCTCGAAAACTCGCAGTCGCGGCTCCGATCCTCCTCGGGTTCCTGATCGTCATGGTGGCAGCGGCAGGCGGCGCCGAGCCCGCCCAGGAGATGTGCCAGGCCTGCCACGGCGCCCCGGGGCTCACGAAGGCGGGCCCCGGCGGGAAACCGATCTCGCTGGCGGTTGATCTGAACCGCTTCGGCGCTTCGGTGCACGCGCCCCTCGGCTGCAGTGGGTGCCACCCGGCGGCGGGGCAGGTACCTCACCCCCAGGGCATGCGCCCGGTTCCGTGCGAGACCTGCCACGCCGAGCCCGGGAAGTCCTATCAGCAGAGCGCCCATGGCGAGTCCCCGCGGGTCGCCCGAAACGTGCCGTGCTTCGCCTGCCACGGCAAGCACGATGTCGCGAAGGTCCAGCGCCAGACGGCCAGCGCCATGTGCAGCGGCTGCCACGGGGAGGCGTACGGGGAGCACCGGAAGTCGGTGCACGGCCGGGCCCTCGCCGCAGGCGACATGGATGCGGCCACCTGCACGGACTGCCACGGCGGCCACAGCATCCGGGGCCCGCGCGATCCCGCATCGAGCGTGTACCAGTTGAACCTGCCCCGGACCTGCGCCAGGTGCCACGCGGACCCGAAGCTGGTGGCCCGGCACAAGCTCCCCGCCGGGGATGCCTATCGGCTCTACATGGACAGCATCCACGGCCGGGCCATCACGAGGAGCGGACTCCTGGTGGCCGCCAACTGCAGCGACTGCCACGGCAGTCACGGCATCCTCCCGAAGTCGGACCCCGCCTCGAAGGTGTATCGGACCAACATCCCGGCCACCTGCGGCGCCTGCCATGCCGGGATCCTCCCCGAGTACGAGGCCAGCATCCATGCCCAGGTCCTGAAGGCCGGGGTGACGGGCGCGCCGGTGTGCACCGACTGCCACACGGCCCATCAGATCGTCCGCCCCGACGTGACCCGCTGGAAGCTGGATGTGGTCCAGGAATGCGGGACGTGCCATGTGCCCCTGCTGGAGACGTATAAGGACAGCTACCACGGCCAGGTGACGTCCCTGGGGTACGCCCGCACCGCCAAGTGCGCCGACTGCCACGGGGCCCACCGGATCCTCCCGGGTTCGGATCCTCGCTCCAGCGTGGCGCCCGGCAACATCGTGGCCACCTGCCAGAAGTGCCACCCCAGGGCCAACGAGAACTTCGCCAAGTACGATCCCCACGCGAACCCGCGGACGGCGCGCAACCCGGTGCTGCGGTACACCTTCAAGTTCATGCACATGCTCCTCATCGGGGTCTTCATCTTCTTCGTCCCGCACACGATCCTCTGGTTCTCACGCGCGCTGCCGGAGCGGCTGCGGCGCGGCCGGGGGCCAGGTTCCCCGCCCTCCGGCGGCGCGGCCGCCGGCGTGGCGCCCCCCACCAGCCCGCCGCCCCCCGCGGGGACGGGCGACCCAGGCACGGAGGTGAGCCGTCGTGAGTAACCCGTCCCCCCGTCAGGACCCCGCCGGCGGGGTCCCTCAGGCCCGCGAGATCGCGGTGGCCATCCAGCTCCCGGCCCAGGCGGCCGGGAGGACCCGCGATCGCGAGGCCGCCGGCGTGGCCGCGGGCCGCTATTACTTCCGCTTCGGCCTCTTCCACCGACTCCTGCACGGGGGCGTGGTCCTCAGCTTTCTGGGGCTGGTGGCCACCGGCATGCCGCTGAAGTTCAGCCACACGGCGTGGGCCGCGCGCGTCTCACGGTACCTGGGCGGGTTCGAGGCGGCCGGCTACTTCCACCGGGTCTTCGCCCTCCTCCTCTGCCTGGCCTTCGCCATCCATGTGGCCGAGGTCGCCTACCAGCTGTTCGCGCGCAAGGACGCCCGCGTGCTGTGGGGGCCCACCTCGATGGTCCCCCAGCCGCGGGACATACTGGAGATGTACCGGCACTTCCGATGGTTCCTGGGCCTCGGGCCCCGGCCCCCCTTCGATCGGTTCACCTACTGGGAGAAGTTCGATTACTGGGCGGTGTTCTGGGGGATGGCCATCATCGGGGGCTCGGGCTTCGTCCTCTGGTTCCCCACCCTCTTCGCGCGCTTCCTCCCCGGCTGGCTCTTCAACGTGGCCTTCGTCATCCACAGCGAGGAGGCCCTGCTGGCCGCCCTGTTCATCTTCTCGGTCCACTTCTTCAACTCCCACTTCCGGCCCGAAAAGTTCCCGGCCGACCTGGTGATCTTCACGGGGCGGGTGAGCGAGGCGGAGCTGAGGCACGAGCGCCCGGCGGAGTACGAGCGCCTCCAGGCCGAGGGCCTCCTGGAGGCCCTGCGGGCGGAGGCGCCGCCCCTTTGGATGCGGAACTTCTCCCGCCTCATCGCCTCCACGGCGCTGGGGATCGGCCTGCTCCTCATGGCCCTCATCGTCGTCGCGCTGGTTCGCTGAGGGGGCGGCCATGGCGCGGGCGAAGCGGCGGGAACGGTGGTGGGCGTGGGCGGTGGCCGCGCTCGTCCTCGGCGTGGCGGGCACCGCCGGCGCGGCGGAGACGGCGCTGACGGCGGGGCAATGCCTCTCCTGCCACGCCAACCCCATCACGGGCACCCTGGCCAGCGGCGAGGTGCTTTCCCTCCAGGTGAAGCCGCAGGAACTGGCCCGCTCGGTGCACGGCGGGAAGCTCGGCTGCACGGACTGCCACCGGGATATCCGGCAGATGCCGCACGCCCGCCGCGCCTTCCCCGACCGGCGGGCCTACACCCTGGGGCTCTACGAGGCGTGCAAGGGGTGCCACTTCGCCGAGTACACCAAGACGCTGGACAGCGTGCACTTCGCGCAGCAGGCCCGGGGGGACCCGCGGGCGCCGGTGTGTGTGGATTGCCACGGCGCCCACAACGTCTCCCGACCCAACCGGCCGCGGCAACACATCTCCCAAACCTGCGCCCGCTGCCACCAGGGCATCTTCGAGGCCTACCGGGCCAGCGTGCACGGGAAGGCCCTGGTGGAGGAGGGGAACGGCGACGTCCCCACCTGCACCGACTGCCACCGCTCCCACAACGTGGAGGACCCGCGGACGGCCGGCTTCAAGCTCCGCACGCCGGAACTGTGCGCCACCTGCCACCGGGACAAAGGCCGCATGGCCAAGTACGGGCTCTCCACCGGCGTCTTCGATACGTACGTGCGGGACTTCCACGGGATGACGGCCCGGCTCCAGCGCGAGGGGAAGGCGGACCCGTCGGCCTTCACGGCCGTGTGCACCGACTGCCACGGCGTGCACGACATCCGCCCCGCCAAGGACCCCGCCTCATCCGTCATGCGGGCCAACCTGGCGGCCACGTGCCGTCGCTGCCACCCGGGGGCGACCGAGAACTTCCCGGCCGCCTGGCTCTCACACTACGAGCCCTCCTGGCGGCGCACCCCGCTGGTGTACACGGTCAAGGTCCTCTACTGGATCTTCATCCCGTTCACCATCGGCGGGCTGCTGGCACACATCGGCCTGGATCTGTGGCGCGTGGCCACGAACCGGTAGCATCGCCAGCAAAGGCGACGCTCCGTTCCCGTTCCCGTGCCCGTGCCTGTGCCCGCGGGCGGGCCGGCAGAAGCGATCGTCGGGGGAAGGGCACCGAGCTTCGGATCGCCTCCGGGCACGGGCAGGGGCACGGGCATGGGGAACGATCGTGGGGCGGGTACCCTGAGTAGGGCACGAATCCGGAGCGTTCGGTAGGGGGAGGGCATGGCGGCGAGGCAGGGCAAAGGGTCCGGCGGATGGGCGGTGCGGTTCAGCCCGTGGCAGCGCGTGGAGCATCTGGTGGTCATGCTCCTGTTCACGGCGCTGGTGGTCACCGGGCTCCCTCAAAAGTTCTTCCAGTCCCGCTGGGCCGACGCCGTGGTCTTGGCCCTGGGGGGCATCGAGCGGGTGCGCCTGGTCCACCGCTGGGCGGGCATTCTCTTCGCCGCCGCGGCGGTCCTGCACCTGGCCGTGGTCCTCTGGCTGCTCCTGGCCCGGCGGGCCCGGCCCTCCATGGTCCCCACCCGGGAGGACGCGTGGAACGCCATCGGCATGCTGCGCTACTGCGTGGGCCTGAGCGACGCCCACCCGGCCTTCGATCGGTACGACTACCGGCAAAAGTTCGAATACTGGGGGGTGATCTTCGGCTCGCTGGTCATGGTGGTGACGGGATTCATCCTCTACTTCCCCATCGCGGCCACTCGCTGGCTGCCCGGTGAGGTCGTCCCGGCGGCCAAGGTCGCCCACAGCAACGAAGCCTTCCTCGCCTTCCTGGTCATCGTGATCTGGCACATGTACAGCGCCCACTTCAACCCGGACGTCTTCCCCATGGACAGCAGTATCTTCACAGGGAAGATCAGCCTGGAGCGACTGGAGCACGAGCACGCGGTGGAGTACCGCCGCCTCTTCGGCGAAGGTGGGGCCGTCGCGGGCCCGGCCGAGGCCGCCCCTGGGGGACCGGTGCTGGCATCGGCGGAGATTCGCGGGGAGGCCGCCGTCGGCGAGACGCGGGCGAGCGACCCCGGCGGGCCTAAGACGTGAGGCGCGGGGGCACGCGGGGCGCCCGCCCGTGCGGCATGTGATCCAAGCGTCCGGGGGGAGGATTCGGTGAGCGCCGCGGAGGTGATGGCCGCGGTGGCCGTCCAGGGCCTGGTGGCCGCCGGCATGCTGGAGGCCTTGATCCGCCTCTGGCGGGTGGAGGTGCCGCAACAGGCCCTGCAGCTCCGGCGGCTGGCCCTCATCCTGCCGCTGCTGGTATCCGCCGCGGCCTGGTTCCCCGCGGCCCTGGGCCTGCCCCTTCCCGCTCCGATCCTCTTCGACGTCCATCGCTGGCTGCATCTGATCCTCCCGGGCGGGGCCCGCCTCGGGGCGGTGGCCGCCGCCGTGGCGGTGGTCTCCGCAGCCCTCTTCACCTTCCAGGAGCTTCTGCCGGCCTTGGTCCGCCGCCCGTGGACGGGCCGGGGTGCTCGCGCATACCGTGAGGGAGAGTTGGCGGCGCTGGACGCGGCGCTGGCGGCCGTGGCGCCGGCCTTCGGCGGGCGCGTCCCGCCCGTCTGGATCGCGGCCGATGGCGGGCCGATGGCGTGCGTGGCCGGGCCTTGGCGGCCGCGGCTCCTGATCTCCCGCCGCTTGGTGGCCCTCCTGGCCCCGGGGGAGCTGCGGGCCGCGCTGGCCCACGAGGCCGCCCACACGCTGCGCGACGACCTCCGCACCGGCTGGGCCTGGTTCGGGCTCCGCGCCATCCAATGCTTCAGCCCGGCGGCCCTGCTGGAGTTCCGCTGGACTCTGCGCGATCAAGAGCGCGCGTGCGATCGCCTCGCCGCGGCGCGCACGGGGGATCCCGCCAGCCTGGCATCGGCCCTCCGGAAGGTGCACGCGGTCACCGCCCCGTCCCTCCCGGCGGGCGCGGTGGGGCGTCTCGTGGTGCGGGCGGGCACCGCCTGGGAAGAACGGGTGGCGGGCCACCGGCTGGACGACCTCCTGCGGGACGAGCTGCCCGCGCCGCTTCCCTGGTGGCGGTGGCGGCTGGCGGCGGCGGCCTCCGCCGTGATCGCCGTCCTGGTGCTGGTGCGCTGAGGGGCGGGGATGGCGCTCCGATGCGGCGGCGCGGCAGGATGTGGGGCGTGGCAGTGGTGGCGGGGGTGCCTGTGCTCGTGGCGGCCGGGGCCGTCCTCCTCCTGCGCCTCGTGGCAGGCGTGCCGGACCTGTTGCAGCCGTGTCCTGGCCGTGGCGCGGGACGGTGGACCAACCTGGGCCGCGCCGAGGCGGACCTCGGGGTGCGGGTCTGGGTCCCCGCCTACCTTCCGGCGGGAGCCGCGTGGCCGCCTCGCGGCATCCAATGCGTGCGGGCAACCCCGCTCACGATCCGCGTGGTGGTGGAGCTGCAGGGTGCGCCCGGGGCCGGGCTGGAGTTGACGCAGGTGGTGGGCGCGGGCCGAGTTCCGTTCGAAACCTCCACCCCCGCCGGCCCCACCGAGGCGTCGCCGGTGGCGGTGGACGGCGGCGGGCTCCTGCGCGTGGAGCGCGGCGCGGACGGCCGGACCTGGCGCCAGGTGGTCTGGACGCGGGAGGGACGCCGCCTCTCCCTGCGCGCCCCCCTGGAGACGGAGGAGATCCTGCGCATCGCGCGGTCGGTCACCCCCGCCCGGGGACGCCGGGAGGGGCCATGAGGCTCCGGCGGGCGCTGCGCGGGCTCACGGGCCGGATCCTCCTGCTGGTGGCCCTCGGGACGGCGGCGATCCTCGGCGTCCTGGGCGCCATCAGCAGCGTGATCATCGAAGAGGCCTCCCGCCGCTCCCTCCAGCAGCGGCTGGTGCTGGCGCAGACGGCGGCGGCCTATGTGGATGCGGCGACCCAGGAGAACCTGGCCGCCCTCCAGCAGGCGGCCCCGCTGGCGGCGGATGCGCTCCTGAGCGGCGACGCGGCGGCCCTCCGGGACGCCCTCCACGGCCTGCTCCTGCGCACCTTCTTCTCCCGCCGGATCGTCCTGGTGGACGCGGCCGGGCGCGTGGTGGCCGCCGAGCCCTCCGGGGCGGCAGAGGCCCTGGACCCCCAGTGGCTCCGGGAGATCCTGGCCGAGGGCCGCCCGGCCTTCTCGGACCTGCGCGGGGGCGCCGGGGGCGCCCCGCCGGTGGTGGTGGCGGCCGTGGCCGTCTCTTGGGGCGGGGCGCCCATGGGCGCCCTCGTGGGCGAGATCGACCTGCGGGGGGCCGCCCTGGAGGACCTCCTCCGCCCGGTCCACCTGGGCCCCGGCGCCTACGCAGACCTGGTGGACGGGCGCGGCGTGGTGCTGGCCTCCACGCGCGCGGGCCGCGTCGGCGTGGAGAGCGACCACGGGCAATTCCTGGCGCACCGCATCGGCGAACGGCGGGCCGTGGTCTCGGCGTGCCACGGCTGTCACACGGCGCCGCCGGCGGCCGAGGTCATGGCCCTGGCGCCCCTCACGGTCCCGCGCTGGGGCATCACGATCCGCGAACCCGAGGCCGAGGCCCTGGCCCCCTCCGCCCGCCTGCGGCGCGGGCTCCTGATCGCCGGCACGATCTTCCTGGCCATCGGGCTGCTTTTGGCCTGGGGCACGGCGCGCAGCGTGGCCGGCCCCGTGCGCCGCCTCACCGAGGCGGCGCGGCGCGTGGCCGGGGGCGACCTGGAGGGGCCGATCCCGCCGGCCGGCCAGGACGAGATCGGCGAGTTGGCGCGCAGCCTGGAGGTCATGCGGGCCGAACTCAGTCGCCTGCTGGCCCGCGCCCAGGCGTGGACGGAGGAACTGGAGCACCGGGTGCAGGAACGCACCGCCGCCCTGGAGGCCACGGCGGGGATGCTGCGCGAGAAGGAAGAGGCCCGGGGCGAGCTGCTCCGGAAGCTCATCACGGCCCAGGAGGAGGAGCGGAAGCGGATCGCGCGGGAGCTGCACGACGAGACGAGCCAGGTCCTGGCGACCCTGGCCCTGGGGTTAGAGGCGGCCGCCGCAGCGCCGACGCCGGACGCGGCGCGGGAGAAGCTGGCGGGGCTGCGGAAGCTGGCGGTGGACGCGCTGGACGGCGTCCACCGCATCATCCACGCCCTCCGGCCGTCGGCGCTGGACGATCTGGGCCTGGTCTCCGCCATCCGGTGGTACGCGGAGACGCTCCTGGAGCCCCACGGCCTCGAGGTGGATCTCACGGTGCGGGGCGACGAGGGCCGCTTGCCGCCCGCGGTGGAGACGGCCCTGTTCCGGACGGTCCAGGAGGCGCTGACCAACGTGGCCAAGCACGCCGAGGCCGACCGGGTGGCCATCGCCGTGGCGTTCAGGCCGGAGGCGCTGGAGATCCGCGTGGAGGATGACGGGCGGGGATTCGATGTGGCGGAGGCCTTGCGCGGCGAGGGGGCAGGCCTGGGCCTGCTGGGGATGCGGGAGCGGATGAGCCTGCTGGATGGCACCCTGGACATCGCATCCCGCCCCGGCGGCGGGACGCGGCTCACCATTCGGGTGCCGCGGCGGGAGGAGGCGCCGGGTGGACAGGATCCGCGTCTTCCTGGTTGACGACCACGCCCTCTTCCGCGACGGCCTGCGGGCCCTGCTGGCCGGTTGCGAGGACATGGAGGTGGTGGGCGAGGCCGGCGACGGGCAGGAGGCGGTGGCCCGCGTCCCCGCGGCGCGCCCGGACGTGGTGCTGATGGACATCGCCATGCCGGGCCTCGGCGGCCTGGAGGCGACCCTGGCCCTGCGGCGCGTCTATCCGCCGGCGCGCATCCTGGTCCTCACCCAGTACGAGAGCCGGGAATACGTGACGCGGTTCCTCAAGGCGGGCGCGGCCGGCTACGTGCTCAAGAAGGCGGCCGGCCCCGAGCTGATCGCCGCCATCCGCGCGGTGGCGGCGGGGCAGGCCGTGCTGCATCCCTCCGTTACCGCGGAGGTCATCGAGGGCTACCTGAAGGGGTCCCGCCCGGAGCCCGGGGAGGCGGCCTACGAGTCCCTCACGGAGCGGGAGCGGCAGGTCCTGAAGCTGATCGCCGAGGGCCAGACCAGCAAGGAGATCGCCGGGGCGCTCGACATCAGCGTGAAGACCGTCGTCACCCACCGCACCAATCTGATGCAGAAGCTCGGCCTGCACAATCGGGCCGAGCTGGTGAAGTACGCCGTGCGCCTCGGCCTCATCCAGGTGGAGCCGAAGGCGGCGGGGCCGACCTTCGAGGGGCCGTGATCAGGCGGCCGGCGGACCGCCCGCCGGGCCCTCGGGCGGCCGCCCCGCGCCCTTGCGCCCGCGCCGCCGGTGGAAGAAGGCCGCCCCCAGCCGGAGCCCGGGCATGGTGAGGGCGCTGAGGCCGTGCGCCGCCGCCCGCGCGCCCGCGGTGGCCTTGCCCCCCGCGAATCGGAACAACATGGCGAAGCCGGCCAGCGGCAGGAACACCACGTACAGGGCGCCCAGCGCCGGCGCCAGCAGCAGCATCAGGGCGGCCGGAACCCTCATGTACCAGGTCCCCTCGGGGCCGCCCAGGCTGCCCCCCTGGGGCCCGACGGGGACGATCTCTGCGGTGCGGGTGTTCAGGTAGAACCCGGGATGGACCGCCTGGCCTGGATAGTAGCGTTTCATGGTCGTCTCTCCTTCCTGCCTCTTCCTGCGGGGCGTCGGTGGTTTCCGCCGCTCCCATCATGAAGATAGGGCAGGGCGCCGCGCGGGGGGATCGGGCGAACGCCTGAGGCCGCCGGAACAAAGACCCGAGGCAGGGCGTGCCGCCGCCCGAGTGCGTCGGCGGGCGAGGCCGCGATGCGAGCGGAGAGGCCGCTCCTGGCGCCTGAATTGCCTGGGGCAGCCATGCCCCATAGGGGCTCCTGTTCCCTTGGATCTGCAGGTTCTGGCGCTCCTTGGAGGCCCTCTATCCCTCTGAAGAATAAGCCTTCGGCGGCCCTCGGGCGCCGGCCAGGCACTAGGCACGTGGGTTGCTCCCCTGCCGATGGGGACGGGCACTGGGATTCAAGGTTGCCGGATCTTTGGGGATGTCCTATGGCGGGGCCCGACGTGATCCGAAGAGCCCAGGGAAGTATCGCGGCCGTGGGTTGTCCTCCTGCGGTCGGCCCGCTCGTGGGGCGCACTGCAGCCCAGGCGCCGGGGAGGCATGGTGGACCGAGGCAGGAAGCAGGGGGCGCGCGGTAGCGGGGCTGGCTCTCGGGCGGCGGGGTGAGCGGTGGCGCGCGAGGCCATGTGGATGCGAAGCCTGAGCGTCCGCCTGATGGCGGCGGTGGGGGCCGTGGTGTTTCTGGGCGTGGCCGCCGTGGCCCTCCTGAACGTGCGCGCCGCGCGCCGGGAACTCGAGGACGAGGTGGTGAGGGACGCCAGCCAGTTCAGCGACACGGTGAAGCGCAGCACCCATTACGCCATGCTGCAGAACCGCTGGGAGGATGCCTTCCAGATCATGCGGACCATCGGGGCCCAGGAAGGGATCGAGCGGGTCCGCGTCTTCAACAAGGAGGGTCTCATCCTCTTCTCCACCGAGGAGCGCGAGGTGCACAGGGTGGTGGACAAGCAGGCGGAGGCCTGTTACGCCTGCCACGCCGCCCAGGCGCCGCTGGAACACCTGGACCTCCCGAAACGGTCTCGCATCTTCGCCGGGGCCGGCGGCCGCGTCCTGGGGCTGATCACGCCCATCTACAACGAACGGGGGTGCGCCGGTGCGGGGTGCCATTCCTCGCCCGAGGCCAAGCGCGTCTTGGGGGTGCTCGACATCAGCATCTCTCTCGCCCGGGCGGACCGCGAGATCGCGGCCATCAGCCGCCGGGCGGCGTGGGTGGCGGGGGGCACGGTGGTCCTGGTCCTGGCCCTGATCGGTGTCCTCATCCGCGGAAGCGTGGCTCGGCCTGTGGCCGCCCTGGTGGAGGGCACCGAGCGGGTCGCCGCGGGGAACCTTGAGGGCGTCATCCCGGTCCACGGCCGTGACGAGTTGGGTGCCCTGGCTGCCTCCTTCAACGAGATGACGGCGGCGCTGGCCCGCGCCCGGGCCCAGGTGGCGGGCCTGGTGGATACGCTGGAACATCGCGTGGCCGAGCGGACCCGGGAGCTGGAGGCGGCGCAGGCCCAGCTCATCCAGTCGGAGAAGCTGGCCTCCCTGGGCCAGCTCGCCGCCTCCATCGCCCATGAGATCAACAATCCCCTCACGGGGGTGCTCACCTACGCGCGGCTCCTGGCACGCAGGCTCGCCACCGATCTTCCCGAGGGGGAGGGGCGCCAGGCCGCCCAACGCCAGCTCGCCCTGGTGGAGCGGGAGACGGAGCGGTGCTGCGCCATCGTGCGAAACCTCCTGCAGTTCGCCCGGCAGCGGGAACCGAAGGTGGAGCCGGTGGATGTGAACGGCGTGGTGGGGGAGGCCCTCTCGCTGGTCGGCAATCGCCTCAGCATCCAGGGCATCGAACTGGACCGGCGCCTGGCGCCCCTGCCTGAGGTCCCGGCGGACGCCGGTCAGCTCCGCCAGGTCTTCGTCAACATCCTCCTGAACGCCTGCGAGGCCATGGGCCCCGGGGGGGAGATGACCGTGAGATCGCGGGTCAGCCCGGCGGGGGACGGGGTGGAGGTGGCCATCGCGGATACGGGGCCGGGCATCCCGCCGGAGAACCTGGCCCGGATCTTCGACCCATTCTTCACCACCAAGGAGAAGGGGACGGGGTTGGGCCTCTCGGTGGCGTACGGGATCGTGCAGCGGCACGGCGGGCGGATCGATGTCCGGAGCCGCCCCGGGGAGGGCACCGCCATGACGGTCTGGCTGCCCCGGGCAGGCCCGCCCCAGCCCTGACATGGCGGCTCGAGGATGCCCTTCGTCTATGTGCGGTGGATCGGGGCGAAGGAGCTGGAGCCCGGGTTGATGGAGTGGCTCGGGTCCCGGATCGGGCATACCTTCGGCGTCCCCGTCCGCACGCTGGAGCGGGCGCAGGGCCCGGCGGACGCCTTCGATCCGGCGCGGGGGCAGTTCTCCTCCACGCGCATTCTGCGCTGGACCCTGGCGCACCACCCCGAGGACGCCCTGAAGGTGTTGAGCCTCACCGATGGCGATCTCTTCATCCCGGTCCTCACCTTCGTCTTCGGCGAGGCCCAGGTGGGGGGGACGGCCGCGGTGGTATCCACGGCGCGCCTCGAGGCCGGTTTCTACGGCCTGCCGCCGGACCCGGAGCGCTTCCGGGGGCGCCTGGAGAAGGAGTGCCTTCACGAGCTGGGCCATACCTTCGGCCTGGTGCACTGCCGGCGGCCGGGCTGCGTGATGGCGGCATCCCTCTCGGTGCTGGATGTGGATGGGAAACGGGGGGCCTTCTGCCCCGATTGCCGGGTCCGCCTGCGCGAGCTGGCGAAAGGTGAAGGGTCATGACCACGGAGAAGCCGCGCGTCCTGGTTGTGGACGACGAGGAGATCGTCCGCGAGTCCCTCACGGACTGGCTGGCCGAGGAGGGCTGCGCCGTGGAGGCGGTGCCCGACGGGGCCTCGGCCATCCGCCGGCTGGGCGAGGAGGAGTGGGCGGTGCTGCTGGTGGACCTGAAGATGCCCGGCATCGACGGCCTGCAGGTCCTGGCCGAGGCCCGCAAGCTGCAGCCCGACGCCACGGCGGTCATGATGACGGCCTACGCCAGCGTGGACACCGCCGTCCAGGCCATGAAGCTGGGGGCCTACGACTACCTGGTGAAGCCCTTCGAGCCGGAGGAGCTTTCCCACATGGTCCGCCGGATCCTGGCCCAGCAGGCGCTGCGCCGGGAGAACATCGCGCTGCGCAAGGCGCTGAAGCAGCAGTACCGCTTCCACGACCTGGTGAGCAAGAGCCCGCGGATGCAGGCCGTTTTCGAGGTGGCCCACAGCGCCGCCGCCAGCAACTCCACGGTGCTCCTCCTGGGCGAAAGCGGCACGGGCAAGGAACTCCTGGCGCGCGCCATCCACGCCGAGAGCCCGCGGGCCGAGGGGCCGTTCGTGGCGGTCTCCTGCGCCGCGCTCACCGAGACGCTCCTGGAGAGCGAGCTGTTCGGCCACGAGAAGGGGGCCTTCACCGGGGCCACGGCGACTCGGAAGGGCAAGGTGGAAATGGCCCAGGGCGGCAGCCTCTTCTTGGACGAGATCGGGGACATCAGCCCCAAGCTCCAGCTCGACCTCCTGCGCGTCCTGGAGCAGCACGAGTTCCGGCGGGTGGGCGGGACCGAGCTGATCCGGATGGACGTTCGCGTCATCGCCGCCACCAACCGCGACCTCCGGCAGGCCGTGGCCGAGGGGCACTTCCGCGAAGACCTGTTCTACCGCCTGAACGTGATCCCCATCATCCTGCCGCCCCTGCGTGACCGGACGGAGGATATCCCTCTCCTGGTGGAGCACTTCCTGGAGCAGCTCCGGGCGGAGACGGGGAAGGCGGTGGAGGGCGTGACCCGCGATGCCCTGGGCGCCCTGATGGCCCGGCCGTGGCCCGGGAACGTGCGGGAACTGCGCAACGTCCTCGAGCGGGGGGTCGTGCTGGCTCGGGGTCCCTACATCACCGCCGCCGACCTGGAGCTGCTGGCCGCCCCCGGCGCCCCGGGGGAAGAGCCCGTGTCTCTTCGGGAGGCGGAACGGCGGCACATCGAAACGGTCCTGGCGCGCTGCGGCGGGAACGTCACGCGGGCCGCGCGGGCGTTGGGCATCGATCGGGTGACGCTGCACCGGAAGATCGAGAAGTACGGGATCCGCCCCGCCGCCGCGTCATAGAATTCCGCCACAGTCCACGAATTTCGCCACACACGCACCCCCGCGAAAATCCGGCCGTTGCAGGCTTCATCGAACCCGCCGCTGCATCCTGCAACACGTTCGGTTCCCTCTCGCGCCCGCCCCTTTCGCGTGTCCTTCCGAGCCGCGCGTTGTTGCGGGGTTAGCAGGCCGCTTTTCCCCGCCTTCCCGGGCATGCCTGGCACGCATCGTGGAAATAGCGGGTGGGATTCCGGCGAGAAGGAGGGCCACGATGCGCTGTCCATTTTACGAAGAGATCGTGGTTGCATACTGCCGGGCCACCCCCATGAAGAAGATGCTCCCGGCTGGGCGCCTGCTGCCGACCAGCCCATGCATCCTTGAGGGGTTTGCGGTCTGCCCGTTCTATCGGGAGGTCATGGCTCGGCTCGCCGGCGAGGAGGCGCCCGAGAAGGCCGCCGCCACGTCGCACAGTCCCAGGGAGGGGGGATCGCCATGTTGATCGTGCTCGTGCTCGTGATGATCGCCCTCGGCCTGCTGGCCCTGGGGGCTCTCGTGTATGCGGGGGGCAAGGGATTCCGCTGGGTGGGGAGGCGCATGATGGGGCTGGAGCAGGTGGACGGGTTTGAGCTCCGGGCCGATGCCCACTACCATCCGGGCCATACCTGGGCTGTCGCCCGGCCCGACGGGAGCGTGCGCGTCGGGCTGGATGACTTCGCCCGCCGCCTGCTGGGCCATGTGGACGCCGTGCGGCTGCCGGCCCGTGGGAGTGTCCTGCGGGCGGGCGTTCCGGCCCTGGAGGTGGACTGCTGGGGCAAGCGGGCGCGCCTCCTCTCCCCGGTGAGCGGGGTGGTGACGTCGGTGAACCAGAGGCTGGCCGAGGACGGGTCGCCCGTCAGCCGGGAGCCGTACGGCCGCGGATGGCTCTTCGCCGTCGCCCCGGCGGATGCCGGGTTCCGCGCACTGCCCACCGGTACCACCGCCCGGCGCTGGCTGGCCGAGGAAGCAGACCGCCTGCGCCGCTTCTTCGCGGCGGACCTCGGCTTCACGGCGGCGGACGGCGGCGAGCTGGTGGCGCAGCCTCCGGCCACGCTGGACGCCGGCCAGTGGGCAACGCTGACCCGGAAGTTCTTCGGGACCGACTGAGGTGAGCCGGCGGCTGGCCGTTCCGGCATCTCTGCCGCTCGGTTGATGGAGGAGAAGGGCGATGCGGCGCTATCCGGCGGGGACGCACGTGCGGGGCGGGCTCTACCTGAATCCGCTAACGGGGCAGGTGGCGGTCGTGCCGCGGCAGGGTGGCCCGCTCCGGGGGACGGAGGGGTTCTTCGTGCGGCTCCCGGCTCCGCCGGCCCTCGGGCTCCTGCTGGCGCCGCTGGCGGGGGCCGTGTTCGTGATCTTCCTGCCGTTGATCGGCCTGGGCCTAATGGTGGGGTTGCTCTGTCGAAAGGCCTGGGCCGCCACGGGCATGGGCGGGGGCTTGAGCGCGCTCTTCGCTCGCGCCCACGGCCGCCCCGGCTGGGCCTTCCTGCACGGGGGCCGGCCGGACCCCGCGGCCGGGGCGCCCGGAGACCGGGCCGAGAGACCCGCCGGCACTCAGCAAGCGGCAAAGGAGACCAAGTGATGGTTGCCCTCTTCGTTGTGGTGACGATCGCGGCCTTGCTCCTGTTCGACTGGGCCTTCGTGCAGCGGTGGGCGGGGCGGGGCGCGCCGGCGGTGGCCGGCCCGTCTCCCGCCGGCGCGCCGGTGCCGGCCGAGCCCGGTCCTCCCCTCACCTCGCTTCGCCCCGGCCAATTCGGCCTGCCCATGGGGCTCTTCTTCCATCGCGGGCACGCGTGGCTCGGCCTGCTGCGCAGCGGCCAGGTGAAGGTAGGCCTGGACGACTTCCTGCACCGCCTGCTCGGCCGCGTGGATCTCGTGGCCCTGCCGCCGGTCGGCAAGGCCGTGGCCCGGGGTGAGCCCCTTGCCACCGTGCGGCAGGGCGGGCGGACCCTGGCGCTCCGCTCGCCGGTGGACGGCACGGTGGTGGCCATCAATGCCCTGTGGGGGACGGATCCCGCCCGGGCCTGGGGCGACCCCTACGGCGAGGGG
>Ga0187766_10001131_pt1 | contig 15554 bp, 17 predicted proteins | sample 0216_QUI02_MP05__4_FD_132971 | JGI IMG/M metagenome (GOLD analysis project Ga0187766, IMG submission 132971) | Tropical peat soil microbial communities from peatlands in Department of Meta, Colombia - 0216_QUI02_MP05_20_MG | ecosystem: Environmental > Terrestrial > Soil > Wetlands > Peat ... | reverse complement strand
TGACGATGCCGCTGCACGAGCGGCAGCGACGCCACGATGGACTGCGCTCGATCGTCACCGCGCGCAACCCGGGGGATTGGATCGACGAGCAACTCGCGGATATCGGTCACAAGGAGGGGGCCTCGGGCACCCTCCTTGAGTGAGCGTCCGGCGCTCGCACATCGCCAAATCCTGCAGCCCGTCGGTTGCGCGAATGTGCGACTGGGCTCGCACCGGTGTGTGGCCTCGAACGGTGGCGCGTTTCGCCGATTGCCGCCGCGCGGGCGGTCGGCGCGCCGGCCGCCCGTGCGTCCGTGCGTTGCTATAGTCGGCCCCCGGCCCTGTGGAGGGCCTGTTTTATGCCAGACCACATGTACGACTTGATGGTGCTGCTCTCGACGAGCGCACCCGACGAGCGGCGAGCGACGATCTTGGCCGATGTCGACACCGCGATCTCGGCTGGCGGTGGCCTGATCGAGCGCAAGGCCGACTGGGGCCAGCGCCCGATGACCTACCAGATCGAGCATCAGTCAGAAGCCGAATATCACCTGATCCAGTTCTCGGGGCCGCCCGCGTTGCTGGAGTCCTTGGGCTATACGCTTCGGATTACCGACGGCGTGCTGCGCTTCCGGATCATCAAGGTGCTTCCAGGTACGCCACCGCTCGCGGAGTCGCCGCCTCCGGTGCTGGCCCCGGCCGCGGGAGTCCCGGGGCCATCGGAGCCGAGCGCGGACGAATAGCGATTCCTGGGCTAACCCAGGGCTAACCCAAAGGGCTAACCGGCGGGTGCTCGCCAGCGAGCCGCGGTCGAGCTCGTCGACGTGCGCGGGACCGCTGAGCGCGAGCGTCAGGTCGAGCTCCGCGAGCAGCCACGTGTCGGGCGTCGAACCGAGTGCGCCAGCCGGGCGTTTGTCACCGGATCGTGCCGGCGTCAAACGACTGGATCATCGCTCCGCAACCTTTCCGCCCATTTTCCGGCCCGATCGGGGTTGCCGCCTGCGCCGGGCATAGACTCGGCGCAGGCTTTCACGCGACCCCCACCAAAGGAGGCTCCAGCAATGAACATCAACCGCGTCGTGCTGACCGGGAACTTGACCAGAGATCCCGACCTGCGCTCGACACCGGGCGGCCTCTCGATCTGCAAGCTTGGCGTCGCCGTCAACACCCGTCGCAAGAACAACGCCACCGGCGAGTGGGAGGAGAAGGCAAACTTCTTCCGCGTGACCGTGTTCGGAAGGCAGGCCGAGAGTTGCGGTCAGTACCTGAGAAAGGGTCGCCCGGTGGCGATCGACGGACGCCTCGAGTGGAGCACCTGGGAGAACGAGGGGCAGAAGCGCGAGTCGATCGATATCATCGCCGACAACGTGCAGTTCCTCGGTGGGCGTGACGACGCTGGCAACGGGAACGGGTTCTCCAGCAGCGTTCGCGCAGCGGAGAGCGATGTTCCGATCGATACCGGCGACTTCGAGACCGCCCCCGTGGCTGCCGGAACTTCCGACGACGACATCCCGTTCTGACGCCGAGAATCAGCAAGACCGCAGACAGAGTGGTAGCCAGTGGCAAAGCAACGTAGACGGCCGGTCCGCCGGCGAGACAGGAAAGGCGGCCCGACTTCCGGGCGCCGTAAACCGTGCCCCTATTGCCGCGACAAGGTCGACCAGGTCGACTACAAGGACCTCGCGGCGCTGCGGCGGTTCATCTCCGAGCGAGGCAAGATCCGCTCGCGCAGGATCACCGGCGCGTGCCGTCGCCACCAGAGCCAGGTCGCGCAGGCGGTCAAGCGTGCTCGGGAGCTTGCGCTGCTTCCGTACGTCGCGGAGAGCGGAGGCGACCATCGCGAGCGGCGGAGCTCTGACCGCTAGCGCCGGGAGAGTCGGACACGATGCCGCAGGCGATTCTGCTTCAGGACGTCGATCCACTCGGCGAGCGCGGCTCGGTGGTGGACGTGTCCGCCGGCTATCTGCGCAACTACCTCCTGCCGCGCAAGCTTGCCGAGCCGGCGACCGCCGCTTCGATCAAGGCCGCTGAGCACCGACGCGAGGCCGCCGAGCGAGCCATCCAAGAAGCCGAGAACCGGGCGCGGGAGAGCGCGGCGCTGCTTGGTCGCACGGTGCTGACGATTCCGCAGCAGGCGGGCGACGATGGGCGGCTGTTCGGCTCGGTCACGACACAGGACATCGCCGACGCGATCCGTGACGCTCGCGGGATCCCGGTCGACCGCCGCAAGATCCATCTCGAGGATCCGATCCGCCACATCGGGACCTACATGGTCCAAGTCGAGGTCGCCGACGGGGTGACCGCGGCGATCAAGACGATGGTCGTGGCGGCTTAGTCTTAGCGGCCCGGAACCCTATCGACGGCGCCCGGCGCTGACCTGATCCGAAACTCCCCGAAGGGGCAACGAACGCGAGGGCGGCGTCGCCAGGCATTCTCCGGCCCCGTACTCCGAGCCGCCGCCGAACTCCCCGCTGCTTGCGGGAAAGCCCGCTGCGCTGCCGCCTCCTCGAAACCTAGACTCGGATCTCGGTCATGATCGCGGCCCAGCACATCGCCGTTCCGCCACACAACCTCGAGGCTGAGAAGTCGGTTCTGGGTGCGATTCTGCTCGACGAGAGTCATCTGCACGCGCTGATCGTCGAGGAGCACCTGCGGGCTGAGCACTTCTACCGCGAGCAGCACGCGGTCGTGTTCTCGGCGATGCTCGAGCTCTACAACACCGACCACAAAATCGACCACCTGACGGTCGCGGAGACGCTGCGCCAACGCGGAAAACTCGAGGAGGTCGGCGGCCCCGAGGCGATCGACGAGTTGGCGGGGTGGGTCCCGGCGGCGGGACATGCCCGCGATTACGGGCGGATCGTGCGCGACAACGCGCAGATGCGAGCGCTCTTGACGACCTCCTACGAGATCCAGGCAAGCGTGCTCGCGCGCGAGGCGCCGGCCCGCGACCTCGTCGAGCGCGCCGAGCGATCGATGCTCGAGGTCGCGCACGACGACCGTCAGAAGAAGATCCGCTCGATCGCCGACATCCTGCACGAGGAGACCGACAAGCTGCACCGTCTGTCGGTCGCGAAGACCGCGCTCACCGGCACGCCATCGGGATTCAAGGACCTCGACGAGAAGACGGGCGGCTTTCAGCGCGGCAACCTGATCGTGATCGCGGCACGTCCGTCGATGGGCAAGTCCGCGCTCGTCGCGAACATCGCCGAGAACGCCGTGCTCGAGGGCTTTCCGGTGGCGCTGTTCTCGCTCGAGATGTCCGAGTCCGAGCTCGCACAGCGGTTCGTCGCCTCGCAGGCGCGGATCAAGGGCGAGGACCTGCGCCGCGGGAGGGTCCCGGAGCATCGCTGGCCGAAGATCCTCGAGGCATGCGGGCGGCTCGCCAAGGCCCAGCTGTACGTCGATGACTCCAGCGACACCGGAGTTCTCGAGGTACGCGCGAAGGCGCGCCGCCTGCACCACGAGATCGATGGCGGACTCGGCCTGATCGTGATCGACTACTTGCAGCTGATGCGCCACGAGGGGCGGGTCGAGAGCAGGGTGGAGCAGGTCGGCCAGATCTCCCGCGGGCTGAAAGGACTGGCCCGGGAGCTGAACGTGCCCGTGATCGCGCTGTCGCAGCTGAGCCGGGCGGTGGAGCAACGCGGCGGGGACAAGAAGCCGATCCTGTCCGATCTACGCGAATCCGGTGCCATTGAGCAGGACTCCGACCTCGTGATGTTCATCTATCGAGAGGAGTACTACGACAAGGAATCCGAGCGCCCCGGCGAGGCGGACATCGTCATCGCCAAGCACCGCAACGGCCCTGTCGGCGACGTCGTCCTCACGTTCCAGAAGGAGTACCCGAAGTTCATGAATTACGCAGGCGAGCGGTTCGCGGCATGACGGGCAACAGCTCGTGGAATCAGGGAGCGGACGCCGCGGACGCGACCGTGACTCCCCGGCGAGTGCTGCGCGGAGTCGACGACCGCTGCCCGTATGACCTCTGCGACGGCTCGGGCTTCTTGTTCGACGAGCCGACCAACACGGCGTTCGACTGCCGTTGCCGGCCACAGCGAATCGCGCTCGCCAAGGCACACACCCTGTCAGCGGTGATCCCGCGCCGGTACCGCGACGTCGCGTTCGACCGCCCGCCCGTCACCGAGATCGAGCCCCGCCGGGTCGTCGACGCCGTGCGGTCGTTCGTGGACAGGATCGACGAGCAGCTGGACGCGGGCCGCGGTCTCTGGTTCATGGGCCCGGTCGGCACGGGCAAGACCAGCCTCGCGATGCTCGTGTCCAAGGCGGCGCTGAGGGCCGGACGCTCGGTCGCGATCTTCTCGCTGCCGCGTCTGCTGAACGAGATCCGCGACACCCATCGCGCCGAACGCTCGCACGTCGAGTTGCTGGACCGCCTCACCGCGGTCGATCTGCTGCACATCGACGACGTCGGCGCGGAGCGGACAACCGACTGGGTGCTCGAGGAGCTGTACTCGATCGTGAACGCGCGTTACGAGGACCGGCGTTCGATGGTGATCACGACGAACATCCTCGACCACGATGCGCTGTGCGCGCAGATTACCCAGCGCACCGTGTCTCGCCTGATCGAGATGTGCACTGACATGCACTTGGACGGACACGATCGCCGGATGGACCCGGATTCGGGGTAGGCAGGCCAGGCTCTGCCGGCGAGCCCGGCCGCCGGAGGCTAGCCCGCGGCGGCGGCGGTCTGCCCGTCGGGGCGAGCCTCGCGGAACCAGGGACACTGACACACGTTGAGAGAGGGTTGGCATCAGAGGCGGGCATCGGATCGCGGGTGATCGCCATGCCGCCCGCCGTACACTGAGCCGCCGATGCCTGGGATCGTGATCGTTGGCGCCCAGTGGGGCGACGAAGGCAAAGGAAAGCTCACCGACCTGCTCGCCGAGCGGGCCGATGCCGTCGTCCGCTTCCAAGGCGGCAACAACGCCGGCCACACGATCGTCCGTAATCGACAGACCTGGAAGCTGCACCTGATCCCGTCCGGGATTCTGCACTCCGGAAAGCTGTGCGTGATCGGCAACGGCGTCGTGATCGACCCCAAGGTGCTGACCGACGAGCTCGACGAGCTGCATCGTCGCCGGGTCGACACCACCGGGCTGCGCGTCTCGGCCAACGCACACCTGATCATGCCCTACCACCTGATGCTCGACCACGCCGGCGAAGCACGGCTCGGCAAGCTCGAGATCGGAACGACCCGGCGAGGGATCGGGCCGTGCTACGAGGACAAGGCCGCCCGCCTGGGGATTCGCGTCCAGGACCTGCTCGACGAGAAGATCCTGAAGAAGAAGATCGTCACGGCGCTGCAGCCGAAGCGGCTCTCGCTCCGACCATTCGAGAAGGACCCGAGGCTGGATCTGCAGACGATGACCGAGGAGTACCTGACCTACGGCCATCGGCTCGAGCGCCACATCTCCGACACCAGCCGGTTGGTGCTCGAGCAGCTCGATCGAGGCCGCGTGGTGCTGTTCGAAGGAGCGCAGGGAACCCTGCTCGACATCGACCACGGAACGTATCCGTTCGTCACCTCGTCGAACCCGGTGGCGGGAGCGGCGTGCATCGGCGCCGGTGTGGGTCCCAAGGACATCGACGAGGTGTGGGGCGTCGCGAAGGCGTACAGCACGCGCGTCGGCGCGGGACCGTTCCCAACCGAGCTCGACGGCGAGCTCGCGGCTGAGATTCGCGAGCGGGGAGGCGAGTATGGAACGACGACCGGCCGGCCGAGGCGGGTCGGCTGGCTGGACCTCGTCGCGCTGCGCTACGCCGCCCGGATCAACTCCCTGACCGCGCTGGCGCTCACCAAGCTGGACGTGCTGTCTGGCTTCGATCGGCTGTGCGTGTGCACCAACTACCGCAGCGCCGAGGGTGCCGAGCTCGACTACTTCCCATACCACCAGACCGTGCTGCACCACTCCGTCGGCGAGTATGAAGTCCTCCCGGGATGGTCGGAGGAGCTGAGCGAATGCCGCGCCGAGGCGGACCTGCCGACCACGGCGCGCGAGTACCTCCAGTTCATCGCCGAGTTCGTCGGCGTGCCGATCGCGCTCGTCGGGGTGGGACCCGGCCGCGAGCACGTGCTCTGGACGCAAGCCGGCGAGGGGATGGCCGGCGCGCCGGCGCTCGCGCGAGGCACTGATCAGCGCGGGCGGGTCGGAGGCCGGCGCGCCGGCGCACGCGTGCGGCACTGACCCAGCACGGGCGGGTCGGGGCCGTCGTGGTCGACCGCTCGGCCCCCTGCCTTCACGCCAACCGCGACGGGTGGCCGACGCCGGGCCACGGGGCCAGCACCAGCACCAGGCGGGAGTCCGCGCGAGCCCTCACCGTGCGGCGCTCGTTGGGCTCGAAATGCAATAGGAAGCCGGGCCCGCCAGCAATCGTTCGGCCGTCTTGCGAGATCTCGATCTCGCCGTCGGCGACGAGCAGGTAGGTCCGTTCGTGGACCTGGTGCTCCTGGAGCTCTTCGCCGGCCGGGAGAAGGATCGCGATCGCGCGCGTCTCATCGTCGGACCGCAGCACCTGGGGGTGGTGGGGCTCGATCGCCAGTGCGCGGATGTCCCAGCTCTGCATCGCGTGCTCCTAGTCTCGAGGGATCGTCGACGCAGATCCTCCCACGTCACGAGGCGAACGCTGGCCGAGACCTCGGCCAGCGCAGCGGCCCGCCGCTACCGCCAGCGCTCGATCAAGTCCCGGTCCGGGACCTCACGCACGACCCGCGCCGGCGCCCCCATCACCACCTGCCTCGATCCCACATCGCAGGTGACGAGCGCTGCCGCGGCCACGAACGCCTCCTCGCCGATCTCGATCCCGGGGAGCAGCACGGCGGCGGCGCCGACGCGACACGCGCGGCGCAGCACCGGACCCTTGAGCGTCTCGCCGCGCGGATGGCGGCCCATCGTGTTGTCGTTCGTCGTGACCACCCCGGGCCCGACGAACGCTTCGTCCTCGACGACCGACCCCCCGGGCAGGTACACGCCGGTCTGGATCAGCACGCGGGCACCGACCGCGGTGTCGAAATCGACCGACGATCCGGACCCGACCACCGTATCGCGGCCAATCGTCGCACGCTCGCGCACTTGGGCATGATCGCCGATGATCGCGCCGGACTGGATCCGCGTGCCGGCGTACACGACCGCACCGCAGCAGACGGTCACATCCGCCTCCAGCACGAGCCCTACGAGCTCGGCGCCGGCGGCGCGCGACCCGGCCCGTAGTCGCGGTCGCTTGCCGAGCACCGCGCCGTCCTCGATTACGCAGCGTTCCCCAACCTCGGTCGCCGAATGGACAACGGCACCCGCTCCGATCCGCGCTCCTGCGCCGATCCACGCGCCTTCGTGGATAACCGCGCCGGGCGCAAGGTCAGCGTCGGCCGCGAGCACCGCCCCGGACGCGACGTGGACGCCCGGGGGAACGTCAGCCCGCGGCGACGGCACTCGGCGCCCTCGAAAGATCCAGGGACTGCTGCAGCCGTTCGAGGACCCGGACCACCCGCAACCCGCTGATGCCGTCGGAGCGGGGCGTCTCAGAATCGCGCACGCAGTCGACGAAGTGCTCGCACTCCAACCGGAGCGGCTCGACGTTCGGGATCCGCGGGCAGAAGATCTCGCCGGACCTGGTGATGTACTCGCCATAGTCTCGCGCGTTCGCGTCGAAGCCTTTGTCGTACACGGTCAGCTTCCCTTCGAGCGCCATGTCGTCGAAGGTCGCCATCCGCCGCGAGCCGACGACCGTGAAGCGCCGCTCCTTGTGCGGATCGAGCCAGGACAGATGGAGATGGGCGGTCAGGCCGGAGGGGAAGCGCAGGAAGCAGAACACGACGTCCTCGACGCCCTCGCGGACGTAGGACTCGCCGTTGGCGACCGCCTCGAGCGGCTCCTCTCCCGCGAGGTGCAGCACGACCGAGACATCGTGCGCGCCGAGGCTCCAGAGCGGGTTTTCGTCGGCGCGCAGCTTGCCGAGGTTCAGACGGTTGCCGTAGATGTAATAGATGCGACCGAGTTCCCCGGAGTCCGCGAGCTCTTTGAGCTTTTGCACTCCGGGGTGGTACTCGAGCAAATGGCCGACCATTAGGACTCGTCCGCTCGCCTGCGCGGCGGCGACGGCCCGCTCCGCTTCGGGGACCGACCGCGCGAGCGGCTTCTCCACGAAGCAGTGCTTCCCGGCCCCGAGCACGCGCGCCGCCAGCTCGGCGTGGCTCGAGACCGGGGTCGCGAGCGCGATCGCGTCGAGCGCCGGGTCGGACAGCAGCTGGTCCAGCTCGCCGGTAACCCGAGCGCTTGGAAACCACTGCTGGATCCGAGCTCGCGCCCGCGGCGAGGAGTCACAGCACCAGGCGAGCTCGCAGCCCGGTAGCGCGGCGAAATTGCGCGCCAGGTTCGGTCCCCAATAGCCGAGCCCGACGACGCCGATCCGGAGCGGAGGTTCGCTCATGGCGAATGCGCTCTCATCCGAGGTGCAGTATAAGGGCGGCGATCACGCGCTCGCCGGCGCGGCCGTCACCGTAGAGCGGTGGGCGATCGGTCGGCGGCGTGCGCGCAAGCGCCGCGAGTGCAGCTTCGCGGTCGAGGTCCACGAGCACGTTCCATCCGAGTTGCACCGTCTCTGGCCACTCGGTGCTCGAGCGCAGCGTCACGCACGGGACCCCGGCCAGATACGCCTCCTTCTGCAGACCGCCGGAATCCGTCAGCACTGCCCGTGCGTTGCACAACAGCGCGGTCAGCTCGACGTAGCCGAGCGGTGGCGTGATCGTCACCCGCTCGCTTCGCCGCAGGCGCTCGAGCGATCCGGCGGCGCACAACCGTTCGCGGGTCCGCGGATGCAGCGCCAGCAGCACCGGATCCGGCGCCGCGAGCAGCAACTCGAGCAGCAGCATCAGCCGATTGGGGTCATCGACGTTGCCGGCTCGGTGCGCGGTCGCGAGTAGGTAGTGGCCAGGTGTGAGCCCGCGGGCAGTGACGAGATCGGTGCGTGCACGCGCCCGTGGCTGCACGATCAGCGCCACGTCGACCATCACGTCGCCGACGAGCTCGATCGTGCCGGTCACCCGCTCGCGGCGCAGGTTGTGAACCGCGACTTCGGAGGAGCACAGCAGCAGCGAGCCGGCATGATCGGTGAGGACGCGGTTTAGCTCCTCCGGCATCGTGCGGTCGAATGAGCGCATCCCGGCTTCTACGTGGGCGACCGGCACGCTGGCCCCCACGCCGGCGAGCGCACCCGCAAGCGTCGAGTTCGTATCTCCGTAGACGAGCACTGCGTCGGGCGCGGCCTGCGCCAGCACCGGCTCGAGCGCGGCGAGCATGCGAGCCATCTGGGACGTGTTGGTGCCACGCGCGATTCCTAGATCGCGGTCCGGTGCGGGCAGACCGAACTCATCGAAGAACACGGTCGAGAGTTCGTCGTCGAAGTGCTGCCCGGTATGCACCAGCACCTCCTGATGGCGCTCGCGGAGCCGCGGCGAGACTGCGGCCGCCTTGATGAACTGCGGGCGGTTGCCGACGACCGTTAGGACTTTCACCCGAGCTGCGACTCGATGTGGGCGTGCAGTTTCGCGGCCACCTGCGCGGTCCGCGGGCCGACGCCGTCGAACCCCCGCTCGTCGACCGCTGCCACCGACTGGACCTCGCGCGTTGTCGAGGCGATGAACGCTTCGTCGGCGACCGCGAGGTCGTCGAGGGTGCAGGCTCGCTCGCGAACCGCGGCGAGCTCGATCACCGCCGCCCGGGTGATCGACGCGAGGATGTGATCGTTCAGCGGCGGCGTCAGGATCGCCCCGTCCTTGACCCAGAAGATCGAGCTGGTGGGCGCCTCGAGCACTCGCCCGTGCGGGGTCACGAGCAGCGCTTCATCGAAGCCGCGCTCGCGAGCGAGGCGCGTCGCGAGCATGTTCGCCGCGTACGACAGGCACTTGATCCCGTCGAGGATGCGCGTGGGCGCGTAGGTGATCGATGCCAGGCGGATCCGGTCCGGGGAAGGCTGCAACGGCTCGGTCAACAGCAGCCGGTGCCCTCCCCGGGTGATGACGATCCTCAGCAGCTCGTGATCGGGCCCCGCGCCGGCCTGCGCGAGCAGCCCGTGGGCATCGGCTCGGACAGCTTCCGGGTCGAGCGCGAGACGCAGTTTGGCCGCGGAGCGCTCAAGCCTGCGCACGTGATCCTCGAGCGCGAACGGCCGCCCGTCGTACACCCTGATCACCTCGAACGCGCCGTCGCCGCGGAGCAGGCCCTCGTCGGTCGCGGGTATCGTCGCCTCCGAGGCGGGCAGGACCGCCCCGTCGACCGACGCGAGAGAGGCGCTGAGGCGCATCACCGGCGGAAGCCTACGGGCACCGGCCGGAGCAGCTCGGGTCGGGTCCACACCTCGGCCAGCCGCACCAGCGCTGCGGCGGCGGCGGCCATGTCCTGCACTGATGCCCACTCGCGCACCGAGTGGTACTCGTGACCGCCGGTGAAGATGTTCGGGGTCGGCAGGCCCATCTCGCTCAGCCGCGATCCGTCGGTCCCGCCTCGGATCGGCGTCCGGATCGGCTCGAGGCCCTCGGCGCGGATCGCGGCCTCCGCCGCGGCGACCACCTGAGGCACGCGGTCGAGATAGCTGCGCATGTTGCGGTATTGCCGGCGAACGTCGAACTTGAGCTGGGCGCGCGGCTCGGCGCCGACGATCTCCCGCGCGATGCGCTCGAGCAGCGCCGTGTGCTGGCTCAACTTGTCCTCGTCGAAATCGCGCACGATCGCACGAATCTGCGCGCCGGCGGAGGTGGCGGTCAGCTCGTACGGGTGGATGAACCCCTCGCGGCCGGAGCTCGAGTCCGGCGTCAGTCGATCGGCCGGCAGCGCCGCGACGATCCGCGCTGCAAGGCGCAACGCGCTGACGAGCTTGCCAGTCGCCTGTCCGGGATGCACGTCGACGCCGCGCACGGTGACGATCGCTTCGACGGCGGCGAACGTCTCGTCCTGAAGCTCTCCCAGCTCCGAGCCGTCAACCGTGTACGCGTACCGGACGCCGAAACGGTCGATGTCGAACAGCGTCGCTCCTTCGCCGATCTCCTCGTCGGGAGTGAATCCGATCCTCAGCAGCGGGTGGGGCAGATCGGGGTGCGACGCCAGGTAGGCGACTGCCGCCATGATCGCCGCGACCCCGGCCTTGTCATCAGCGCCGAGCAGCGTGTCGCCGCTGGCGGTGACGATGTCGTGGCCCACTTTGCCGCTCAGCTCGGGCATTTGGGCGGGATCGAGCCGCGTCGCGTCGCGAGGAAGGCCGATCACCCCGCCGTCGTAGTCGCGGTGGACGATCGGCTCGACGCCGGCTCCCGGCGCGTCGGGGCTGGTATCCACGTGCGCGATCAACCCGAACGGTTCGCCCGCGGAGCCATCGCTAGGCGGCAGCGTGGCGGTCACATACCCGTGTTCGTCGAGCCCAGCGTCGTCGAGGCCGGCGTCGCGAAGCTCCAAGACGAGCACTCCGCCGAGCTCGAGCTGCCCGCTGGTGCTCGGAGAGCGGGTGCGCTCGCGCGAGGACTGGGTATCGATTCGCACATAACGGAGGAAACGAGCGAGGAGGTCGGGCGCCAAGGACTCGGCGAGGAGAGACGTATAGGCCGCGGGCATCGCGGTCCAGTATCTCAGCCTCAGCCCACGAGGCCCGTGGCGCCGCCGCTGGAAGGCCTCACGCCAATCACGTTTGCGGCGCGTGCGTTGGAAGCGCACATCGCGACCCGAAACGACTTCACGACCGTGCGCAACTCTGCTAAAACTGGTAGCGCTGCACTATTGGGAGGTCGGCGATGACGCTGACAGCTAACGCTGGCGAATCCGCGTGTGCTGCCGACAGCGCGGCGTTATTCGAGCGCTGGCGTCGGTATCGGGATCGCCGGGCCAGAGATGAGTTGATTCAGCGGTTTCTGCCGCTGGCGCACAAGCTCGCGCGACGCTACATCCGCTCGAGCGAGCCCTATGAGGATCTCGCGCAGGTCGCGAGCCTCGGACTCGTCAAGGCAGTCGAGCGCTTCGATCCAACTCGAGGGTATGCGTTCACGTCGCTTGCGGTGCCGACAATCCTCGGCGAGCTCAAGCGCTACTTCCGCGACTCGAGCTGGGCGCTCCACGTCGAGCGAGGTGCTCAGGAACGCGCCCGGCAGATCACCGCTGCCCAGCACTCGGTCAGCGCCCGCACCGGGCGCGTGCCGACCGTGTCGGAGCTGGCGCAGTATCTCGAGCTGAGCGACGAGGAAGTCCTCGACGGGCTCCAGACCGCCGAGGCCTACGACGCCGTGTCGCTCGACGCTCCGCCCTCGAGCGACGCAGATGATGGGGCGAGCCGGCTGGAGACGATCGGCGAGGAGGACGAGCATCTCGAGCTGGTGGACGTGGTGGCCACGATCTTCGCCGCCGCGCGGCATTTGCCCGAGCGCGAGCGGCAGGTTCTGTACCTGCGCTTCGGCGAGGACCTGCCGCAGACCGAGATCGCGAGGCGGATCGGCGTCTCGCAGATGCAGGTCTCACGTCTGCTTCGGCGCTCGCTCTCGCGCCTGCGCGAGCTGACCGCGGATCACTCGACGGCCCGCACCCGTGCGGTCATGTCGTAGAGCCGCGCTGCGCAGCACACCGTAGCCCGTCACAATCTCTTCGACGGAGAGCGCTTTCGGGCGCGCGTGTCATGCGACCAAGTTCGATCCAACGTCAGTAGGCTCGGTTTCAAGGGTGCAGAACGGGTTTCGTGTGGAGGTCCGCCACGAGGAAGGGGCAACTGTGCTGGCCGTCGCCGGCGAGCTCGACCTCGCGACCAGTCCCACGCTCGAGCAACAACTCGCGCTGCTCAGCGGCGGCTCGAACTCGCAGGAGCCACTGATCCTGGACCTCAGGGAGCTTGAGTTCATCGACTCCACCGGGCTGGGCGTGCTCGTCAGAGCACACCAGCGAGCACAGGACCTGGGTCGGCGGTTTGGCGTGATCCGAGGCCGCCGGCAGGTCCAGCGCCTCCTGGCCCTCACCGGCGTCGCGGAGCGGATGCCGGTGGCGGACAGCGTCCGAGAACTGCTAGCCGGTTGAGGAGCCTGAGGCCGCGGCGTTGCTGGATCCGCCGCGATGGTCGATCATCACCACGCGCAGCATCTCCGACCCGGACGTCCGCTCGACGATCAACCCGTCGGTGAGCAGGGTGAGCGGCGAATCGGACCGCTGGCTCCGCAGTTGCTCACCACTGCCGCGGCGTAGCGGGCCAAGCATGATCTCAAGCCGCCTGCTCGCGACCACGATCGTGAAGCTGATGTGATGCGCGATCGCGGCCGAACTCGCGTGCGCGGCGAGCGCGTCCGTGACGAGGTATACATCGGAGAAGCGGTCGAGCGAGAACCGGGCTCCGGCGGCAAGGGCTCTACTCACGCGCCCCAGCACCGCGCCCAGCAACACCACCGGAGACAGGGTCGCCACCAAGTCGCCGGCGAGCTCGGGCGGCGCCTGTCCGAGCGCCGCGCCCGCCGGCCCATCGAGCGACGGGGTGCCCGCGCCGCGGTCGGTGAACGACATTCGCACCTCGGTTCCACCTTCAGGTGCGGTGACGAACTCCGCGCGATCGGCAAGCGCGCTGATCACGGCCAGACCTACGCCCATCCGGTCCTCCGACGGCGATGCGACGTGCCGGATCCCGCTACCGCGGTCTCGGACGGTGACCTCGACGTCGCCGTCGACCACATCGAGTTGCACCGCGAGCGGTCCGGGAGCGCCACGGTAGGCGTGCAAGACCACGTTGCTGCACGCCTCGCTGACCGCGGTTTTGAGGTCCACCAACAGCCCAGGATCGAACTGGAGCGGCTCGGCGACCCCGGCGAGCATGCTGCGCACCAGCGTCAGGCACTCGGGCCGGCTATCGAGCTCGAGGCGAATCGTCGGGAAGCCCTCGCTCACATCAGCAGGGCGCTGTCGACCAACAACATCATGTCCGGCGCGGTTCATGAGGATGACACGATCGCGTCCTGCGCGCGTATGACAATCCGGGTGACGAGCGGTCACGCATCGTAATCTCCGCTACTTCCGCTTCGCCCTCGGAATACCCGATCCGTATGAAGCTAATCGCGCACGGGTTGCCCCGTGATCGAACACGGAATCGTTCGCCGCGATCGCACACGGACGCCGTCGCGGCACGGCTCGAACGCGAACAGCGGCCGGCTCGTCGGCACCGGCTGCCAAGCGACGGCTGACGCGCGCGCCGCCGGCAGTTGCATGCTCAACAACGCGGCGCTGAAGCGAGGCATCGTCAGCTCGTACCCTTGAAGGACGGGTGTGATCGTGATCACCGTGAGATGGCCGTGCCGGCGGCCGTCGCCTCCGAGCCACTGACCCGCGAGCGTGACGTGCGATGACGCCCTCACCGAGGTACGTGGCGCCGGGGCTTGCGCGTGAATACGGATCGAGGCGGCAATCCCTGTTCAGGTCAGAACGCCCGGCCCGCGGTCCGCGCTCCCGGCGCGCTCATCGGTTGGGCCGGGAGCCGCGCGGGCGTGCCCAGGTCCTCGCGGGCGCCCATCATCAGCAGCTCGTCGACGAGCGCCAGCACGGCTGCGTGCGTTTCGTCGGTGTGCCTGCGAATCGCACGCACGGCGTGAGTTCCGAGTGCCTCTGTCGATGGCCGCCGCAGCGGGACGGCGGGGCGCAGCCGCGCGGGAAGCAGCCGGTGCGCCCAGCGATCGGTCCGGATCCCGGCCGTCCAGTCGAGCAGGCGGTCGCCTCGGGACCGCTCCACGTCAGCCGACCCGCGGCTGCCGACGACCCTCGAGGCGTACGCGTACAGATCTTGACGGCGGTTATCCTCGATCGCGTCGTTGTATGCGCGCAGGAAGGAGCCGATCACCGGCGAGACTGACTGCGGATGATCGCTGAACGGCTCGCCGGCGAGCATCGAGGCGAGCTCCATCACGCAGGCACCGCTCTCGGGTGAGCTGTGCTTGCCCTTGCTCAGCTTGATCGTCTGGTGGGTCACTGAAGGCATGTGCTCCCTTCCTCCGTGCAGCCAGGGGAACCTGGGCGATGGTCGTTGCTGAACATCAAATGCTCAGCTGGGGGCAGCTCTAAACCGGGAGCATAGAATTCCTGGTCTCGCAACCAGGCGACGGCGGAGCGGCCGATCGACCGCCTGTTTCCGACGGACCCAGTGAAGCAACCCTTGGACATCGACACCGTTGAGCGCGATGGCGCCGTGATCCTCGTGGCCGCGGGCGAAATCGACCTCTCGACCGCGCCGCTGTTCGAGGAAAAGCTGCTCGCCGCCGAGGCGACCTCGGCGACGACGGTGATCGTCGATCTCGAGCACGTGAGCTTCATGGACTCGACTGGATTGAAGGTTCTGATCAAGCATGCACTTTCGGAGGTGAACGGCGGCCGCGTTCGCGTGACTCCCGGATCCGCGCAGGTGCGCCGGCTGTTCGAGATCACCGGCCTGCTTCAGCGCGTCTCGCTCGAGCCTCCGGACGCCGATCGGCAGCCGCTGAACCCGCCGTCAGACGACCGTTAGTTAGGGTCCGCGCAAGAATTAGTGTCCGAAATTTGGCAGCGGCTGGCCCTTAGGGTCCG
>Ga0187766_10001127_pt1 | contig 15573 bp, 10 predicted proteins | sample 0216_QUI02_MP05__4_FD_132971 | JGI IMG/M metagenome (GOLD analysis project Ga0187766, IMG submission 132971) | Tropical peat soil microbial communities from peatlands in Department of Meta, Colombia - 0216_QUI02_MP05_20_MG | ecosystem: Environmental > Terrestrial > Soil > Wetlands > Peat ... | reverse complement strand
GGGACGACATTGACAAGGCTCACAAAGACTACGACAGGCGCTTCCGGCCGATCATGGCCCATCCGGTGGACTACTTTTATCACTGGATGGTGCAAATCCTGGCCGACGGCGATCCCAAGGCCCTCGGCGAATACCCCTACGCCACCCAGCTGCAGCACCGCTAATGCGGCCAACGCGGATGCGGTGAGCGCGGCGTATTGCCGCGCGCACGGCGCCCCATCATGGCCGGCCACGCGTGCGGCGCGTTGCGTCGCGGCTGCGCTATTGGTCCTCACCCTGCTCTTCGGCGGCGCTTCCGGCGCCTTCGCCCAATCGAGCAAGAAAAAGAAGCACAAGTCCAAGCCCGCGCCCTGCAAGGGCGACTGCAAGACCAATACAGGAACGCCTGGCCCCGATTCCGTCTCCGCGGACGAAGCCGCTCAGCGCGAACTGGCCGAACTCGCGCACGCACTGCGCGCCGACGGCAAGGACGCATACAAGAAACTGGCGGCTTTCCAGAAAAAGAACCCCGAGAACGCCTTCGGCGCCGAAGCGGCGCTCGCCCTGGGCTATTCCGATTACTCCCACAAACGCAACAAGGAAGCCCTCGCGTGGTTCGCGAAGGCCGCGAAAACGAAGCTGCTCGCCGACCATGCGCTCTATTGGAGCGCCCAGACCCATCTGGCGATGAGGCGTTTGCCGGAGGCGCTCCAGGAGCTGCGCGCTATCGAGCGCGACTACCCCGGCACGGCGATTCACGAACAAGTGCTCGACGCCCTGGCCAACACCGCGATTGACTTGGGCAAACCGCAGGAGGCGCTTGCGACGCTCGATGCGTATGGCGCCATTGGGACGCGGCCGACGCTACTCCTGGACCGCGGGCGGGCCAGGCGCGCCGCACACCAACTCCCGCAGGCCGTCGCGGACTACCAGGCCGTCTATTTCAAGTTTCCGCTCAGCGACGAAGCACCGGCCGCGGGCACGGCGCTCAATCAGCTGCAAAAGGAGATGCGCGGGGAGTTTCCCGGCGCTTCGCTGGAGCTTGCCGAGAAGCGCGCCCAGGCGTTCTATGATGCGCACAAGTGGCGCGACGCCCGGCTGGAATTCGAAAAGCTGGCGTCGTATGCGCCGCACGATCCCGCGGACTTGACGCGCCAGCGCGCGCTGCTGCGCGCCGCCCAGGCGCGCGCGCAAGCAGACGGTCCCGCGTCCGCGCTCGCGGACTTGCGCCTGCAGGACCCGGACCTGGACGCCGAACGCATGGTCACGCTGGCGCTGTTCTGGCGCTCGAAGCGGCACGAGAGCGAATCGCAGCTGCAGGCCGTGGCCAAAGCCCTGCTGGAGAAGTATCCGCAGAGCCGCTGGATCGAAGAGCTGCTCATGGGCCTGGGGAATTACTACTGGGTGCAGCTCGATCGCGCGCGCTCCGCCGGTTACTACAAGCAAGTCGTGGATCAATTCCCGGCAGGCAAGTGGGCGCAGCTCGCGGAGTGGCGCACGATTTGGATGGCTTACCTGAATCGCCAGCCCAACATCGCCGAGTTGCTTCAGGCGTACGTGGAGAAATATCCGGCCGCTCCCAATGTGGTCAACGCTCTTTACTGGCTTGGCCGCACGGCGGAGAAGGAAGGGAATGCCGCGCACGCCCGCAGTTTTTACGACAAGGCTGTGGCGCGCTTCGGCCAGACATATTTCGGGCTCGCGGCCGCGCAGCGGCTGGAGGTGATCGGCCCCGGCGAAGAGAATCCGGCGCAGTTCCTTGACAAGATTCCGCCGGCCCCGCCCCTGGCTCCCCTCGATGCCCCGATTCCCGCATCCGCCGCGGAGCGCTGGACGCGCGCGCAAGCCTTGCGAGCCATCGGCTTTGACGCCGCGGCGGAGCAGGAGCTGAAGTTCGCCTACTTTGCCAGCGCAGCCCCGCGCCTCATGGTGGAAGCGGCGCAGTCGGCATTCGATCAGGGTCATTTCGCGGCCGGCATGGCTTATGCGCGGCTCGCCGTGCCCAATTCCGAGGCCCGCAGAAAAGATGAGGTTCCTCTCACCGCATGGAAGGCGCTCTATCCCCTTCCGTACGAGGCATTGCTGCGCCGCGAAGCTGCCAAGAATGGCCTGGACTCTTCGCTGGTCGCGGGGCTGATCCGCCAGGAGTCCACGTTCGACACCGAAGCCGTTTCTCGCGCCGGCGCCCTCGGCTTGATGCAGGTGCTGCCGTCCACCGGAAAAAGCCTGGCCAAGCAGTTGCGTCTGCACTACGCGCAGAAAAAGCTCTTCGACGCGGAGTTTAATCTCACGGTCGGCACGGTTTACTTCAAGCAACTCTTGCGCGCCTCCGGCGGCGTCGAGCAGGCTCTCGCTGCGTACAACGCCGGAGAGGATCGCATCGCCGTGTGGTCCGCCGAGCGCAAGTACGACGAAGTCCCCGAACTCGTGGAATCCATCCCCATCACCGAAACCCGCGAATACGTGCAAATCGTCTTGCGAAACGCGCAAGCCTACCGGATGATCTACGGCGCGGCGGAAAGCGCAACTCCGCACCTTCCCGCGCGCCAGTAACGCACACACGAATCGCGATGACCGCTCTCGAAGCGAACATGGCCGCTGCGGCCCGGCGCATGCTCTCCGCCAAGGCCGAGCAGTTCACCGAATCGGTCATCCGCGAGATGACCCGCCTCGCGTTGAAGCACGGCGCGGTAAACCTGTCGCAGGGTTTTCCGGATTTTGCCGCGCCCGAGGAAATCAAAGAAGCGGCGCGCAAGGCCATTTCCGACGACATCAACCAGTATGCCATCACCTGGGGCGCCAAGCCGCTGCGCGACGCCGTCGTCGAAAAGTTCGCCCGCACGCAGGGTGTGCGTTACGACCCGGAACGCGAAATCACCGTCTGCTGCGGCTCGACCGAAGCCATGATGTCCGCCATGATGGCCATCATCAATCCCGGCGACGAAGTCGTCGTTTTCGAGCCGTTTTACGAGAACTATGGCCCGGACGCAATTCTCTCCGGCGCTGCGCCCCGCTTCGTCAAGCTGCGCGCCCCGGACTGGTCCTTTGATGAAAAGGAACTGGCTGCGGCCTTCGGCAAGAACACCAAGGCCATTATTCTCAACACGCCCAACAATCCCACCGGCAAAGTTTTCACCCGGCACGAACTGGAATTCATCCGCGACCTCTGTGTGCGCTGGAACGCCTTCTGCGTGACCGACGAGATTTACGAACACATTCTCTACGACGGCGCGGAGCATATCTCCATGGCCCGGATTGACGGCATGCGCGGCCGCGCCATCGTCATCAATGGAATGTCGAAAACCTACAGCGTCACGGGATGGCGGGTGGGCTGGGCGCTCGCCCCGCCGGAGGCGACCAACTCCATCCGCAAGGTGCACGATTTCCTGACCGTAGGTGCCGCCGCGCCCCTGCAGCAGGCCGGCGCTTTGGCCCTCGCCCTTCCCCAGGATTACTACGCCAAGCTCGCCGCGGAATACGCCGCCCGCCGTGAACGGCTTTTGCGTATGCTGGAGCGTGCCGGCTTCGTCGCGTTCAAGCCACGCGGCGCCTACTACATCATGACCGACATCTCGGGCTTCGGCTTCCCGGAGCCGCCGCAATCGTCCGGCGAAACGAAAGACGTGGCCTTCGCGAAGTTCCTGGTGGAAACGGTCGGCGTCGCGGTCGTGCCCGGCTCCAGCTTCTATAACGACCCGCACGATGGCGCTTCCCAAGTCCGTTTTACCTTCTGCAAGAAGGAAAGCACCTTTGCGGCGGCCGAGCAGCGCCTCGCCCGCCTCGCCGATCACCTCGCCGCCCGCTAAGGGCAGCTTCTGGGCTATTTCTTCATCAACTCGAGCACCGAGGCTGTCATCGCCCGTACCGCCGTGCGGATCGTCGGCTCCGGCGCGGGATAGAACAAGCTCGAATGCAGGGACGGCAGAGGCGTTCCGCTGGTGCGGCTCGCTTCCATGCGCGCATGGTCGATTGCGCCCACGGTGAACATAAAGACAGGAATTTGCCGGTTCTCCAGGCCGAAATAACCGAAGTCCTCGCTGCCCATCACCGGCGGGCGTTCCACAACGTTCTCCGCTCCCAGGGCCTGGATCAGCGCCCCGGCCACACGCTTCACAAGCGCGGGATCGTTATACGTCGGCAAAGTCGATTCATTGACCTGAAGTATCGGCGCGCGGTCGGCCGGGATCCCCGCCGCGGTGGCCAGGCCTGTAGCGATGCGGTTCAATGACGCGAGAATTTCCTGCCGCACCTCCTCTTTGTAGGTGCGTATCGTGAGCTGCAGGTGCACGTCGTCCGGAATGATGTTGTAGCGCGTGCCGCCGTGGATCGAGCCGACCGTCACGACCGCGGGATCGAACGGCGAGCGCTCGCGGCTGACAATCGTTTGGATCGCCATGATGAATTCCGCCGCAAGCACGATGGGGTCCTTGCTGGCCTCTGGCCGCGAGCCGTGCGCCCCTCGGCCGCGAATCGTCACGTCTACCGAGGTCGAGCTGGCCAGCGCGTACCCCGGCGTGTATCCGACCTTGCCCGTTTCGAGGTCGCTGGCGTCGTGCAGCGCCAGCGCGAAGTCCGGCTTGGGGAAGCGCGAATAAAGCCCGTCCGCCAGCATGGCTCGTGCGCCTCCGATGGTTTCTTCGGCGGGTTGGCCGATGAGCACCAGCGTTCCACGCCATTGACCCTTGAGCTGCGCGAGAGTTCGCGCCGTCCCAATCAGCGACGTTACGTGAATGTCGTGTCCGCACGCGTGCATCACGCCGACCTCGACCCCCGCGTCGTTCTTGGCGCGCACTTTACTCGCGTATGGCAGGCCGGTCTGCTCCTCCACCGGCAGGGCGTCCATGTCCGCGCGCACCAGCACCGTCGGACCGGCGCCGTTCCTCATCACCGCGACCACGCCGTAGCCCTTCCAGTTGGGGTTCTTGTAGACGCCGATGCGGTCGCTCACCTCGTATCCCATCGCGCGCAGCTCCTGCGCCAGCAACGCCGAGGTTTTCTCTTCGTGGGTCGAGAGTTCCGGCGCGGCATGAATTTGCTTATAGGTCGCCACGAGGCCGGGCAGTTCCTGGTCCACGATTTGGTCCACGGCGGGCTGTTGGGCCTCCGCTGCGGCCGCCAGGGAAAGGAACGCGAACGTCGCGAGTAGAGCTCTCATGGCATGCGCCCCCAAAGAAACGAATGTGGATTATACGTCGAAGCCACCTAAGGCATCTCGAAGCGGCCGGTCTCGATGACCTTTGCGATCCAGCCCGAATGAGGGAGACGCGAGCCGGCCAGGGCCTTCAGCTCCTTGCCCACGTCATATTCGACCCGCCGGATGCCCGGCTTCGACTCATTCAGCAGGAGATACGCGGCTCGGGGATCGCCGTCGTGGGGCAGACCGACGCTGCCCGTATTCGCAACGGTGATTCCGGAAACCGCTCGAGTGTAGGGACGATGGATATGCGCGTACACCGCCACCGGCTGGCGGAGCGGCCCGTAAACGGACGCCAACTCGGAGTCCGTCGCTTCCGGCATGGGCGCGCGCCAGAGGTTTTGCGGGCTGGCATGTACGAGCGCCATGACCCCCTGGATTTGAACGCGCGGCAGGTCGCCCAGCCAGGCGAGTCTCTCCGCTCCCAGAGTTTCCCTTGCCACGCTTGCCAGTTCTCGCATCACGGCAAGGAGGGGCTCGAGTTTGGGCGTCTGCCTGGCGAACTCTTCGAGCGACTCGGGTTTCGGAAGCATCTCATCGGTGTTGCCGATAACCCCCTGCCAGCCGAGTTCCCGAATTCGATCCACAATCCCCGCGGGGTCTGCGCCTCCGTAAGCCAGGTCGCCGCCATGAAGGACCAGATCCGGAGAGGCGACCCGCAGGTCCGCGACTACGGCCTCAAACGCCGTTCGGTTGCCGTGGATGTCTGATAGCACCGCGATGCGCATCGCAATTCCCGTGCGGGCGTCGCCAGAGTATCACGGTGAGTGCCGGGCCGTTTTGTCTGTGGCCATCGCCCGGGGAGAGGTTGTGCTAGAATCCCGCACCTCAGCTACCCGGGGAGGGTTGCTTTCGCGATGGATCTGACGCTGATACCCCCAAACACGCGGTTGACCGCGAACGGCGATGGTCAACCGTTTGACATTTCCGCCAGCAGAACGCGGACGTTCCTTTGCCAGCTGGAAGTAACCGATCAGATTGAGCAGGAATCCCTCGACGTCTCCATTTGGGGGTCAGCCGACGGACAGGTCTGGGGCGCCAGACCTCTGCTCATCCTGCCGCAGGTTTTCTACCGGGGCGACGCCAAACTTGTACTTGATTTGGCGTTTCGTCCGGAGATAAAGTTCATTCGCGCGCACTGGGACCTGAACCGTTGGGGACGAGTTGCGCCGAAGCCCATGTTCATAGTGGGATTGCAGGTGGCAGAGATTCCGCCGATGGCGCGGGAGACGCCGACGCACAAGGCGATGGCGTCTTAAGTCTTTTCGTTTCAGTTTGTTGTGCCACTCGCTGATTATTTAGGGGTAGGAGACTGACGGTCGGTTGCCCTGTGGTGGTTAGCCCCCTACCCCGCGAGTGGTCTTGTCCTTATAGACGGTGACTTCCTTAGAAAAGTTTCTTCGCACGCTGAAAAAAAGTTTTTTCTCTTACGATTTGTTTTTTGGAAGTAGATTCACGCAAGTGTATTCCCATTTCTGCGACGTCTAATCAGGGAATTGCTGTAGTGATGTCCGATTTTGGACGATGCCAGCGTTTTCGCCGGCTACTTGTTTTCGATTTCGTCCGCCAGAAACCCTGCGTCGTATAACTTCCGCAAAGCCTCCATCATGCCGGCGGCATGCACCGCGACTGCGCGGTTCTTCGTTCCGTCGTAAACAAAGTCACCGACCAGACTTTCGATGTTCCCGTCGAAAATGAGCCCGACGAGTTCGCCCGCGCGGTTGACCACGGGTGAGCCGGAATTGCCGCCGATGATGTCGCAGGTGCTCACGAAATTGAGCGGCGTGGAAAGATCGAGGCTGGCCTTTCGCTCCGCGTAACGCGCCGGCAGATCAAAAGGGTACTTTCCGCCGAAGCTCAGGGAACGGTCATAGAGCCCGTAGAAGGTCGTCACCGGAGGAGCCACCGTTCCATTCATGGAATAGCCTTTTACGGTGCCGTATCCGAGGCGCAGCGTAAAAGTCGCATCCGGGTAAGCCGACTTGCCATAAACTGCGAAGCGCGCCTTGCCGAGTCTTTCTCCGGCCGATGTTTCTACGCTCTCGACGTTGTCCTGCAGCCATTTTGTCAGTTCGCGGTTCAACGGATCCACTCGGCGCGCCATGACAATCAGTGGATCAGTCGAGGCGGCGACGGCAGCTTCTCCCCCGTCAATCAGGGATTTCCGAAAGGCCGCGTCGCCCATCTTGGTCGTGGCGAGCAGCTCCCGGGCGGCCTGCTCCGGCGGTTTCCCCCCGAGCAGGGCGACCACGTAGGGATCCTTCGGGCCGAGTACTTCGAGCGCCTCCTGCATGCGGTCGGTCAGCAGGGCCTGCTCCATCTCCGGATACGCGGGCGCGGGCGAAAGCAGCGAAAACTGCAGCGACTCGAGATCGGCATCGTGAAAACCTTCGAGCCTCTGGCCGTCCGGCTTCTTCACTTCGGCCGCGTACTGCACGATGGTCAAGGCTTTGCTGGTCATCTGCAGGTTGCGGAAACTCATCACGCGGATTTGCTTGAACCGCGCCCCCAGCTTCTTCGTTGCTCCCGCGATTTCCTCCCAGGCGCTGCCGTAGGCGCGCTTCGATTCGGCGTTGCCATTGACCTGAGAGCGGAAGTCGTTTTCGCGCTTGGCGACCTGAGCCATCAATTCCTTGCTCTGCAGGCCCTCGTACTCGCCTTCCAGCGCCTTGAGGCCGTTCTCCAGGCCGAAGACCAGGTCCAGGGTCTGACGGTGTTGCTCCGGCCCCTGTCCGCCGAATTTTCTCAAAACGTCCAGGCGGCGCCTGACCGATTGCAGAATGGAGGGGAAGACGAAATCGCGCTGGCCTTCGATCTGAGCCAAAGTGTCTTGGCGGGAAGTCGAGCCGGGATTCCCGGAAACAAACACTAGTTCGTCATCCGCCGCCCCGCGCGAGTTCCATTTCAAGTAGTTCGGGGAGTCAATCGGCTTGTCGTTCTCGTAGACCCGGAACAGCGCCATGTCCAGGTCGTATCGGGGATACGTGAAGTTGTCGGGATCGCCTCCGAAGAAGGCGATCTGCTGTTCCGGCGCGAACACCAGCCGGATGTCCGTATACTTCTTGTAGCGGTACAGCCAGTATTCGCCGCCCTGATAAAGAGAAACCATCTCCGACCGCAGTCCGGTGGCCTGCAGGCTCTCTTTTTCGATCTTCGCGATCATCTCCTGCCGCGCCTTCAGCGCTTCGGCGTCCTTCATGCCCGGCTTCGCGGCCCCCTGCACCCGCGCCGTCACGTTTTCCATGGCGATGAGCACGTTCAATTCAAGGTCCGGGCAGCGCATCTCCTCTGCCCGGGTTCTCGCAAGGAAACCGTCCTTCGCGTAATCCTTCTGAGGCGTGGATACCTTTTGCAATTGCCCCAGGGCGACGTGGTGGTTCGTGAGCGCCAGCCCGTGCGGGCTGACGAACGAGCCCGATCCGCCGTCGTTGAAGCGCAGGCTCGAAAGCCTCAAGTGATCGAGCCACTCTTTTGTCGGCGTGAAGCCATATTTTTCCTGCAGCAGCTTCAGGGGCGGATTGTCGAAGGTCCACATGCCCTCGTCGGAGCGCGCGGGCAAGGGCAGCAGCGTCGATAGCAAGGCAAACAGAGCCAGGGTCGCGCCCTGGGTCCGGCAGCGGTCAGACAATTTTTTCATTGGGGTTGTCATCCTTTCGTGTTTTGCGAAAAAGTCGAATCTCCAGGCCGCGGAGGGGAGCCTGAGGCCCGGGGTCACGGCGCGGCGAGTTCGGCACTCGAGAGGTGCTGCGGCACGCTGGCGCTCCACTTCAGCCCCTGAAGGGACGCCTGCAGCGACTTCGCTCCTTCCGGCTCGCCGTGGGTCAGAAACGTTTGCCGCGGCGGCGCCGAAAGAGTCTGGGCCCAGCGGAGAAGTTCGCTCTTGCCGGCGTGCGCGGAGAACTGTCCCAGCTCGACGATTTCCGCGAGGACCGGGACCGCCTGGCCAAAAATATGCAGCACCTTCGCTCCGGAGAGCAGCGCGCGCCCGTTTGTGCCTTCGGCTTGGAATCCGGCCAGGACGACGGCGTTGCGCGCATCCGGCAGACGCTGCGCCAAATGGTGCAGCACGCGCCCGCCGCTGGCCATTCCGCTCGCGGAAATAATGATGCACGGCGTCTTGACGTCGTTGATCTTCTTCGATTCGTCCGCCGTGCGCGTCAGGTGAAACTCGTGCACATTCAGCGGGTCGCCCTCGCCCCCTTTTTCGTCTGCGGCAAACTCCGCGTTGTGGTCCTCGGCATGCCGCAGATAAAGGTCGGTCGCGCTCAGTGCCATCGGGCTGTCGATGTAGACCGGCAGGCGCGGGATCTGCTGCAGATCCTCCAGTTGGCGCAGGTAGTACATCATCGTTTGGGTGCGGCCGATGGCAAACGCCGGAAAGACAAGTACCCCGCCGCGCTTCGCCACGCGATTGACCACGTCCGCCAGCGCTTGTCGCGGCGAGCCCGGAGCATGATCGCGGTCTCCGTAAGTGGATTCGAGCACGAGATAGTCCGCGCGCGAAGGCGTAGTCGGATCCTTCAGGATGGGCTGGCCGTACCGCCCGATGTCTCCCGAAAACACGATAATGAACTTCTTCCCGTTCTCGGTGACGGTGATCTCCAGGCTCGACGACCCGATAATGTGCCCGGCATCGTAGCCAACCACGCGAAACTCGGGCGAGATGTCGAACGCCGCGCCGCTGCGCGGCATCTCCTTCATAAGCTTCAGCAGCGGGTCGATGTCGGTGGGCCCGTACAGCGGCGTGTGCTCCAGGTGCTGGTGATAGCCCTTCCGCTTGGCTCGCTCGCTGTCCTCTTCCTGCAGGTGCGCGGAATCGCGCAGCAGGATGCCGGTCAGTTCCATAGTCGCGGAGTTGGCGTAAATGGTCTTGCTGTAACCCTGCTTCACCAGCACCGGAAGCCAGCCGGTGTGATCGAGATGCGCATGAGTAAGCACCAAGAAGTCGATCGTGCGCGGATCGACGGGGCAGGGCTGAAAGTTGCGCTGCTTGAGTTCTTCTGAACCCTGGAACATCCCGCAATCAATCAGGAGTTTTTTGCCGCCGGCTTCGAGAAGATATTTGGAGCCTGTGACGCATCCCGCTGCGCCGAGGAACGTGAGTTTGGCCATAGGCGCCCTATTCTATGCAAACAGCTTCATCGCACAAGTTTTCTGTGCGTTGCCGGCGCTCGCACGGGTCAGTGCGGACTCCAGGTGGGATGCCGGCCGAACAGTCCGTTCACAAAGCCCATCTGGTAAACGATGAAGAGCCCAAAGCCCAGGCTTAGCATGCCGCTCGCGAAGCTCAGCCCGCGGTTCAGCCGCTCGAACCGCGACGCCGAGGCCGCGAAGGGAACCGCGATCGCCGCAGTGATGAGCATCATCCCCGCGATGGTGCCGATCCCGAACACCAGCAGGTACGCCACCGCCCAATACGGCACACGAATCGTCGTCAGAACCAGCAGAGCCACGGCAGCCGAACCCGCCAGCCCGTGCACGATCCCGACCAAGAGTGGGCGCACGGCCTGATATAGACCCAGCCGGCCGAACGTGCGATCAAGCCAGCCTACGGGAGTTTCCACCTCACCGTGGCCGTGACGCTCCGGTTCGTGCGAATGCGCGTGAGCGTGGATGAAATCGCCGTGTGCGTGAAAATGGCCATGCGCGAATCCGCCTCGTGGCCCAAGCGAGTCGTTAACCCAGCGCAGGATTCCGGAAAGGTTCAGCACCCCGAGCAGAATCAGCATCAAGCCGACGGAAAGCTCCATCGTCAGCCCGAGCCGCGCCGGAATGACGAGGTCGAAGAGCACAATCGCCGATCCCACCACAAGAATCGTCAGCGTGTGCCCCACACCCCACAGCCCGCCGATCAATGCGGCGTGCTTCACGCTGCGCTGGCGGCTCACGATGGTCGTCACCGCAATGACGTGATCCGGGTCCGTCGCGTGCCGCATCCCCAGAAAAAAGCCCAGCGCGACGATGGAAAGGAGCGTAACCAAGTCGGGTCAACTTCGGCGGTGACTCAGAATCTGGTGGAGCCGATGGGATTCGAACCCACGACCTCCTCGATGCCATCGAGGCGCGCTCCCAACTGCGCCACGGCCCCACCGGTAGAACACTGTTTCTTTATAGCATCGCGTCTTAAACACCGTCAAATCACGGTCACACAGCGGTCACGCGCCCTGGCGTGGGAGCCGCCGACTGAATCTCGTGGAACGCTTCGTCCCAGTGCCGGTCGAGCTCTCTTCCGATCTTCCGCCCCTCCAGCGTCATGATCAGGATCGCGAACCAAATCAGCGTCTCCGCGATGGCTACGGACAACGCCATTCTGCCGACTGCCGAGCCCAGACTCAGCGTCGCCCAGTCGTTGACCACCGTCAGCGGCTGTATCAGCGCCGGCGACCAGACCAGGAGGCCCGGCAGGCGCGACCAGAAGTTCGTGTGCCGCCCATCGATGCGGGGCGGGCTTAACAGCACTTGCGTCATGGCCAGCAGGGAATAAACGGCGGGCAACTCCCCGGCAGCGCGCGCGCGGTCGAACAGCGCGTCCACGTTCTCTTCTTCCCGCACCAGGCAGAAGTGGAACCACACCGCCAGAAACAGAAAGGTAATTCCTCCCAGCAGGCCGAGATCGTTGATGTCGAACGAAACGCCCAGAACCGGCACGGTCACGTTCAGGATGTGTTCGATCTCGAGTTTTTGCAAAGAGGACATGCGGTCCCGCGCCTGCGCCGGCGTCAGCTTGGTTTGTTGCAGGAACCTTTTGGCCCTTTCCACCTCGCGGTCGGAAAACAGCGGAGTCGGCCCGGCGTAGTGGCACAAGTCGTGTCTCTGGCTCCGGCTGAAGATTTCGCTCCCGTCAGTGCCGTGCTCGCCATGCGTTTCCACGCAGTCCAGGTACCAGGAAACGGCTCGTGCCGTCTGCAGCCGCGAGGCGCTCCACGCGAACGGCGTCTCTCGCCACAACGCCATGAACACGAGGATGCACGTGCTCAACGTGATCAGAAAAACCCAGCGCACGCGGTGCGACGCTTCTTGCGTCGCCCGGACAGCCTCCAGCATTTCAGCGTTCATGGCTTGCTCCCCCTGAAATTGCGGCCCATTTTGTCCGTCATCGTCGTCCCCGTCAACGTCGTCGCCGTCTTTCGCCTCGCTTGCGTGCCTCACGATTCCGCAGGCGTCTGCGGCGCTCCTGTGCGATAGTCGCAGGATGCCGAAACGCATTCTGGTCCTCGTCGCGCCCGCCCTCCTGCCGCTTGCTTTCACGGGCGGCTTGGCCGCCGCGCAAGCTCCGTCCTCCGAGTCCGCCCCTCGAGCCGCGCAAGACAGCGGGTGCCACCCTGTCGGCTCCTCCGGAGCGCAAGCCTGCGCTAATGACTACCGCGTGGACGGCCGCGCGGTTCAGGCCATCCTCTTTCGCCCGTCTGGCGCAGGTCCGTTCCCGGGAATCCTGCTGATTCCCGGCTACGAGCGCACCGCCGAAAATCTCGTTCCCCTTGGCTCCCGCCTCGCCGAAGCGGGCTTTGCCGGCCTCGCGGTCACCCAGCCGGGTTTTGGCAAGTCCGAAGGTCCCGCGGACTACGTCGGCCCGAAAACCCTCCGTGTGCTGGCCATTGGCTACCGCAAACTGCAAGGCGAGCCCTTTGTGGACCCCCAACGCATGGGGATTTACGGGTTTTCCCGTGGAGCCATGGCCGCTTCGCTGCTTGTCCTGGATTTGCCCGATGTGAGGGCCGCTGTCTTCGGTGGGGGTATCTACGACTTTCGCGCCGCCTACCGCGACAGCACCCTGCGCGGCGTCCGCGAAAACATGAAAGCTGAAACCGGAATGGCCGAGGAAGCCGTCCGCGCGCGCTCATCCATCCTGCGAATGGAACAGCTCCGCTGCCCCGTGCTCATCCTTCACGGAGAAAACGACGTCAACGTTCCGGTCAGCCAGGCCACGCTGCTGCGCGACCGCCTGACCAAACTGCACAAGGATTTTGAAATCAAGCTCTTCCCCGGCCGCGACCATTCCATTGGTCCCGAGGTAGGCGTGCTCACGCTCGACTTCTTCGAGCGCAAGCTGAAGTGATGACGCGCAGGAAAAGCTCGGCCTGCCCGCTCCCGGGAGCCTGCTCTCACTCGTAGCGCAGCGCCACGACCGGGTCCGTCCGCATCGCCCGCAGCGCCGGAACGTAGCAGGCCAGAAGCGCCACGCCGAGCAGCAGGATGGAAACACCTGCTAGCGTCAGCGGGTCCGTCGCCGTGACGCTGAAGATCATCCCCTTCATGAGACGCGTAAGGGTGAACGCGCCGCCCAGGCCAATGGCCACGCCCGCAAGCGCCATCCCTCCGCCTTGGCGAAACACAAGCCCCAGGATGTCGCGCCGCTGCGCGCCCAGCGCCATCCGTACGCCGATTTCCCGTGTGCGCTGCCCCACGAGGTAGGAAACGACGCCGTAGATGCCCACGCCCGCCAGTGCGACCGCGAGCCCGGCGAAGACCGCCAGCAGGATCATCGTGAATCGCCGGTCAGCGATCGAGTTCGCCACGATGTCGTCCATCGTCTGCACCCCGTACACCACCTGGTCGCCGTTCATCTTGGACATGGCCTGGCGAATCGGCTCGGCCATTTGCTCCGGCGGGCCTTGCGTTCTTGCCACGACGCCGATTCCTTGCCGCAACAGCGGCATGAATCGATCCGGCAATTGCATTAAGGGGAAGTACATCTGCGCCTGAATCTTTGCCGAGGCGTCCGTGTCCAGGCCGAAGTGCTTGACGTGAGCGGCCACGCCCACGACCTCTGCCTGTACGTCCAGAATCGCCAGGTTGATCCGCTTCCCCACGGGATCCTCGGTGGGGAAAAGCTCGCGCGCGAACGTCTCGTCAATCACGACGACCGGAGGCGCATGCTCGCGGTCCTGGTCGCTCAGGAAGCGCCCCCGCCGCAGCGGCGTCCCCATGGCCTCGAGGTATTGCGGCTCGACCAGGTAGAAAAGGGCGAAGGGCATGTCCTGCACGCTCCCCGGCTTGGGCCGGCCCTCCACCCAGAACGGCAATTCGGAGTCGCCGTTCATCGGCAGCGAACCGCCCTGGGTCGAAGCATACCGCACGCCGGGAACGGCGAGCAGCGCCTCGTGAATGTTTCGCAGCAGAGTCCTTTGCCCGTCCGGGTTATTTTCGAGTCCCCGCGGAAGGGACATTGAGAAGGTCAGCAGGTTGTGCGGATTGAAACCTGGCTGGACGCTCCACAGCGCCCCCAGTGTGCGCACCATCAGCCCCGCGCCCGCCAGCAGCACCAGCGCCATGGCCATCTCCGCCGCCACGAACGCGCTCTGCGCCCGGTGGTGCCCGCCGCTCGCTCCCCGCCCGGCTTCCTTCAGCGTAGCGTGCAGGCTCGTGTGCGACATCCGCAGCGCCGGCACCAGCCCGAACAGAGCACCCACCAACAGTGAAGTCCCCGCCGTAAACGCCGCCACGTGCCAGTCGAGCCGAACCTCCGTGGCCCGGGGCAGCACCCTCGGCAGCGTCCGCAGCATCGCCTGCGTTCCCCAGTAGGCCAGCGCCAGCCCCAGTGAGCCTCCGGCCGCAGCCAGCAGCACACTCTCCGTCAACAATTGCCGGACAATTCGTGCGCGTCCCGCGCCCATGGCCGCGCGCACGGCAAACTCCTGTGCCCGCCCCGTAGCCCGCGCCAGCGTCAGGTTGGCCATGTTGGCGCACGCGATCAGCAGCACGAACCCCACCGCGCCCAAAAGCATCAGCAGCAGCGGCCGCAGGTCTCCGACCATGGCCTCCTTAAGCGGCATCAAGGTGATACCGCAGTCCTTGTTCGTCTCCGGATACGCAGCCGCCATGTTCGCCGCCACGTGTTCCATGTCCGCGCGTGCCTGGGCTTGGCTTACGCCGTTCTTCAAGCGCCCGATTACCTGCGCGCCGAAGCTCACTCCACGCGTGCGGAACGTCTTATCGTCCCACTGCCCGATGGGCGCGTAAACCTCCGGCGGCCGCCCATAAAGCGTGAAGCTCGCCGGAATCACGCCGGTGATCTCGTAAGTTCTCCCCGTTAGCGTGATCGTCCTGCCGACGATTCCCGGGGCGGCGCCGAACCGCCGCTTCCACAGGCCCTCGCTGATTACCACCACCGGCCGCCCGCCGATTCGGTCCTCCTCGCTCCCGAACAGTCGCCCGCGCACCGCATGCACCCCCAGCGCTGGAAAGAAGCCTGCCGAGACCATGTACCCGCGCAGCCGCTCTCCTTCGCCCTCTCCCGTCAGCAGGTAGTTCTCGTTGCGAAACGTCCCCAGCGCGCTGAAGGACTGGTTGTCTTTCTCCCAGTCGAGAAAGTCCATGTAAGAGGTGGACGATTGCCCGAACTGCGGCACCTTCGTGTACACCTGCATGATCCGGTCCGGCTCGGAATAGGGAAGGGGATT
>Ga0187766_10001126_pt1 | contig 15579 bp, 15 predicted proteins | sample 0216_QUI02_MP05__4_FD_132971 | JGI IMG/M metagenome (GOLD analysis project Ga0187766, IMG submission 132971) | Tropical peat soil microbial communities from peatlands in Department of Meta, Colombia - 0216_QUI02_MP05_20_MG | ecosystem: Environmental > Terrestrial > Soil > Wetlands > Peat ... | reverse complement strand
CCGCGGCGTGGGCCGCAGGTACTGGGTGATGGTCAGCAGTTCGCAGCCCACGTCCCGGAGGTCCCGCATGGCCTCGGTGATCTCGTGCCGCTCCTCGCCCAGCCCCAGGATCAGGTTGGATTTCGTCACCAGCCGCGCCCCGCGGGCCGCGCGCAGCACCTCCAGCGAGCGCGGGTACCTGAATCCCGGCCTGATGCGCCGGAAGATGCGCGGCACGGTCTCGATGTTGTGGGCCAGCACCTCCGGCCGGGCGCCGAAGACCTCGGCCAACCGCGCCGGGTCCGCGTTGAAGTCGGGGATGAGCAGTTCCACGCCGCAGCCCGGGACGGCAGCGTGGATCTCGCGGCAGACCTGCGCGTACAGCCAGGCGCCGCCGTCGGCCAGGTCATCACGCGCCACGCCGGTCACGGTCGCGTACTTCAGCCCCATCGAGGCGACCGACTCCGCGACCCGCCGCGGCTCCTCCTCATCCAGCGGCAGTGGCTTGCCGGTGTCGATCTGGCAGAAGTCGCACCGACGGGTGCACTGGTCACCACCGATGAGGAAGGTGGCCTCGCGATCCTCCCAGCACTCGTAGATGTTCGGGCAGCCCGCCTCCTCGCAGACCGTATGCAGGCCCTCGCTGCGGACCAGGGCCTTCAGCTGGGTGTACGAAGGTCCGGTGCGCAGCCGGGTCTTGATCCACGGCGGCTTCCGTTCGATCGGGACCTCGCTGTTGCGGGCCTCGAGGCGGAGCATGCGCCGACCCTCGGGTGCGAGTACCACCTCTCCAGGGTATGTTGCTGCCGGTCGATGGGCGTAAAGGGGAACTCCATGATCTTGAGCACAATGAACGACCTGCCCGGATATGAGGTCACCGAGGTGATCGGCGAGGTATTCGGGATCACCGTCAGGTCGAGGCACGTCGGATCCCAGCTCGGTGCCGCCTTCAAATCGCTGGCCGGCGGGGAACTGCGCGGCATGACCAAGCTGCTGGCGGCCAGCCGGACGGAGGCGCAGGACCGGCTGGTCGAGGCCGCCACGGCCGAGGGCGCGGACGCCATCCTGGCCATGCGGTTCGACGTGAACGACTTGCAGGGCGCCGGCCAGGAGATCTGCGCGTACGGTACCGCCGTCAAGGTCCGCCGCGTCGGCTCCTAACGCCATGCCGCGACGGCAGGGCCGTGCCGGTCGGTCGCCTGGCCAGCCAGCGCGGCCGGGGCCGCCGGGCGGCCGGTGAGGAATCCGGGATCCAGGACACGGCGCCAGGCGCGGTAGCCCAGGGCTTCGGCCAGGTGGCGTTCCAGGACCGGCGTCGCCTCGCCGACGGTGATGGCGCGGCCGGCCTCGGCGGACAGCGTGGTCACCCCGGCGTCGCGGATACCGCAGGGGACGATGCGGTCATACCATGACAGGTCGCAGTCGCAGTTCAGCGCGAGCCCGTGCATGGTGACGCCCCGCGCGACCCGGGCGCCTATCGCCCCGACCTTGCGATCGGGTACGTCCTCGCCGCCCGGGACCCAGGCACCGCTGCGGGCCGGCACCCGCACCGTGGTGACGCCGAACTCCGCGCAGGTCCGGATCATGGCCTCTTCCAGCGCCCGCACATAGGCAACCACGTCGAGCGGCTCCCGGAGCCTGACGATGGGGTAGCCGGTGAGCTGCCCGGGGCCGTGCCAGGTGATCTTGCCGCCGCGGTCCACGTCGATGACCGGAGCGCCCGGATGGCCGAACGGCCGGTCAGACGCGGCCGTGCGCTTGCCTGCCGTGTACACCGGCTCGTGCTCGAGGAGCAGGCAGCTGTCGGGAACCTCGTCGGCCGTGCGCCGCGCGTGGACGCGCCGCTGCATGTCCCAGCCGTCGAGGTAATCGACCGGGGCCGGGCCGAGGGCAAGGTACACGAGCTCGCTCACTTTCCCCAGCTTACGCGCGCCCCCCGCCCTGGCCGGCCAGGTCGGCTCCTTGCTCCCCGTGGCCGCGCGCGCCGGTTCGCCCGTGGATCCGCCCCAGCGGGGCGAACCATAGGACGTACCCGCTCAAGCACTCAAGAGCCCGCCCGGCGCAGAATGAAGAGCGTGATCGATGAGGCTGAACTACGCCGGATGACCCAAGCCGAGCGGCATGAGCTGGCCCGCATCCTCGCCGCCATCGACCTGCCGCACCCGCTGGCCGATCGGCGCCTCAAGCTGCGCAGGCGGTTCGGCCTGCTGTTCCTGACGGCGTGCTGCGTGGGGCTGGCCTTCTGGATCGCGGTCCTCATCCTGACCCTGCCGGACCGCTACACCTCCAGCGACTGGCGGGCCGTATGGATCGGCCTGGACATCGCCGAGCTGATCGGCTTCGCCGCGATCGGCTGGGCGGCCTGGCGGCAGCGCCAGGTGCTCATATTCGCCATGATCATGACCGGCACGCTGCTGCTGTGTGATGCGTGGTTCGACCTGGCGCTGAGCTACGGCTCGGACGAGTTCACGATGAGCGTCGTCACCGCGGTGCTGGCCGAGTTCCCGCTCGCGTTCCTGCTGTTCGTCGGCGCCCGGCGGCTGATCCGGGTCACAGTCCACACCGTGATGGAGCTAGCCGGAATCCCCGGTCCCGTGCCGCCGCTGTGGCGGGTGCCGCTGCTGGCGGCCGGGCTCGAGGAGGCCCTGCCTGCCCGGCTCAGGCACCAGGCCGATGTCCGGGTCGTAGGTGTCACAGTCGGCGGCCCTCCCTCGTCTTAACGGATCAACGAGCGCCGAAGGCCGGGGATGACGGTTACGCGAAGGCCAGGAGCGCAGGCGAGGCGAAAGGATGACCGTGGATGCGAGCGATTTCACCGAGTACCGGCCGCTGATGTTCTCGATCGCCTACCGGATGACCGGCAGCGTGAGCGACGCCGAGGACATCGTGCAGGAGGCGTTCCTGCGCCTGGCCAGGAGCGGCAGGGGCGCCGATGCCGCCAGGGGCGCCTTGGGCGACGCCGAATCGCCGAAGGCCTACCTGGCCACGATCACCACCCGGCTGGCCATCGACCACCTGCGCTCCGCCCGGGTCCGGCGCGAGTCGTACGTCGGCACCTGGCTGCCCGAACCGCTCCTCAGTGAGGACACGCCCGGTCCCGCCGAGCTAGCCGAGACCTCAGACTCCCTATCGATGGCGTTCCTGGTCCTGCTGGAGAGCCTGTCACCGGCCGAACGCGCGGTGTTCCTGCTCCGCGAGATCTTCGGCTACGAGTACAAGGAGATCGCGGACATCACCGCCAAGAGCGAGCCGGCCTGCCGGCAGCTCTTCGCCCGTGCCCGCCGCCGCATCGACGAAGGCCGGCCGAGGTTCGACACGTCACGGGCCGAGGGCGAGGAGCTGGCCGGCTTGTTCCTGGCCGCGGTCCGCGGCGGCGACATGGCCCCCCTGCTCGAGCGGCTGGCTCCTGACGTGGTCTACTACGGCGACAGCGGCGGCTGGGGCGAGGCCGCGTTCGCCTCGCCCATCTACGGGCGCGACCGGGTGGCCGAGCTCTTCCGCACCGTGATCTCCGGAGCCGCGCAGCGGGGCATATCCTTCCGCGCGGCCTGGGTCAATGGGCAGCCGGGCGTGCTGGTCCTCGACGCCGACGGCGACCTTATCGTCGTCAGCGTGCTCGACGTGCTCGACGGCCAGGTGCAGGCCATCAGGTCGGTCGCCAACCCGGACAAGCTCCGCCACATCGGTCCGATCTCCCGCACCTGGCACCCGCGCTGGAGCGAGGACCACAACATCTAGAGCGTGTCACGCCCGGCAGGGCCATCGCGTTATAGAGGGCGACACGACAAGGACGCAGGGAAGGAGGCACCGATGCGAGTCTTCGCCGCGGAGGCGACCGGCGTAATCGGCCAGTACCTGGTGCCCGGTCTCATGCTCGAGGTGGTACCCAAGCGCCAGATGCCGGTCATCGACGGGGGCACCGGCATCTGGTCGCTCCCCGGGGTGACCGACGCCGCGAGCTGGCGCTCCGGATTCCCGGCCTGGGCCGAAGAGTACGAGGCCAGGCAGGCGGCTCATGACCACGCCGCCTGAAGCAGAGACCGCGGCCGATTACGCGCAGTACCGGCCGCTGATGTTCTCGATCGCCTACCGGATGACCGGGAGCATCAGCGACGCCGAGGACATCGTCCAGGAGGCCTTCCTGCGACTGACCCGGGCGCTGCGCGACGGCACCCGCATCACCGCGCCCAAGGCCTACCTGGCCACGATCACCACCCGGCTGGCCATCAGCCACCTGCGGTCCGCGCGGGTCCGGCGGGAAGCCTACGTGGGCACGTGGCTGCCCGAACCGCTCGTCGCGGGCGAGCTGGACCCGGTGACTCCGGCGGCCGCCCCGGACCCCGCAGAGCGGGCGGAAATGTCCGATTCTTTGTCCATGGCCTTCCTCGTCCTGCTGGAAAGCCTGTCGCCGACCGAACGCGCCGTCTTCCTGCTGCACGAGGTATTCGGCTACGACTACAAGGAGATCGCCCAGATCACCGGCAAGTCCGAGGCGAACAGCCGGCAGATTTTCGCCCGCGCCAGGCACCGCGTGGACGAGGGCAAACCGCGGTTCGAGGCCTCACGCGAGCAGCGTGACGAGGTAGCCCGCCGGTTCTTCGACGCCGCCGGCGGCGGTGACCTGGGCGGGCTGCTCGAGATCCTCGCCCCCGACGTGGTCATGATCGGCGACGGCGGCGGCAAGGGCCAGGCCCGGCTCGAGCCGACCTACGGGCCCGAACGGGTTGCCCGGTTCCTGCTCGGGCTGTTCCGGCGCGCGCGGAAGGAGGGCTCCTACGCCGAGCCGGCCTTCGTCAACGGCCAGCCGGGCGCGGTGGCCTACGACGCGGAAGGCCGGGTGGTCGCTGTCTTCGCGCTCGATATCGCCGACGGCCAGGTGCAGGCGATCCGCTCCGTGGTCAACCCCGACAAGCTCCGGCATCTCGGACCGACCTCCGGCCTGTACCTGCGGCCTGACCGGGACTTACCCTGGCGGTCATGGCCACCGACTTCACCGAGGAGACCGCTGCCGGCGCGGTCGTCGAGAGCTTCGCGAACACTCCGGACCCACGGCTGCGGGAGCTGCTGGCCAGCCTGGTCAGGCACCTGCACGCCTTCGTCAGGGACACCGAGCCGACCATCGCCGAATGGCAGCGGGCGATCGAGTTCCTCACCGCGACGGGCCAGAAATGCGACCACCACCGGCAGGAATTCATCCTGCTGTCCGACGTGCTCGGCATCTCCATGCTGGTGGAGACGATGAACAACCGGAAGACGGGCGGGGCCACCGAATCCACCGTGCTCGGCCCCTTCCACATGGTGGCCTCCCCCCGCCGGCAGCTCGGCGACAGCATCGATCTGATCGGGACCGGCCCGCCCTGCGTGGTGACCGGCCGGGTGCTCTCGGTCGGCGGCACCCCGTTGCCCGGAGCCGAGATCGACGTCTGGCAGGCCGACGACCACGGCTTCTACGACCTCCAGCAGCCGGATGTCCAGCCGCAGGCTAACGGCCGCGGCCTGTTCACCGCGGACGCGGACGGGGCCTTCTGGTTCCGGACGGTGCTGCCGTGCCATTACCCGATCCCCACCGACGGGCCGGTCGGCACCTTGCTGCTCGCGACCAAGCGCCACCCGTACCGCCCGGCGCACATCCACTTCATCGCCGCCGCCCCCGGCCACCGTCCGGTGACCACGCACATCTTCGTGGCGGGCAGCCCTTACATCGAATCCGACGCCGTGTTCGCGGTGAAGAAGAGCCTGATCACCGAGTTCACCCCCGTGGATGATCCCGGGCAGGCGGCCCGCTACGGCCTCGACGGACCGTTCCTCCTGGCCAATTTCGACATCGTCCTGCAGACCGAGAGCTAGGCCTCCCACTGCTGCCCACCCCGCCCGTCGGGTACGGACCGACCGGCGCTTTTCCTTGGTGACTTCTTATTTGGCCGAACGGACCGTGGTACTTGTCGGCAGCCAGCTAACCCGCCCAGGCTGCTGAGGCGTTACCCCCAGGATGCGGCACAGGGACGGTGGAGAGGTGTCCGGCCTGTGCCATCAGAGCGAGCAGGGTCACTGCATCAGTCCAGGACAGCGGGGCTACCGAGGCGGGCTGCCCCCCGGAGTTGACCTTCTCCGGCAACGAGCCCAGCCTCGTCCGGTGCGCGGCGAGCCAGGCCAGCAGCGCGGTCGCCCGGCGGTGCTGGCCGGTCGCGGCATCGAACAGCGCGAAGAACGCGGTCTCACAGGTCCAGGCGACGCCGGGCGGGCCCGGCCATGTGACGCCCGGCCGCAGGCCGCCGTCCGCGAGGGTGAGCGCCTGTTGTGCTGACCAGGCCGCCCGAAGTAGCTCAGGGCCCGGCTCCGCGAATGGCGGCCCGAGGAAGGTGACGGCCGCGTCGGCACCGGAACCGGCCGGAGTGCGTTGGTAGCCGGTGCGGCCGAACGTCGCCGCGATCGCTCGCGACAGCCGGGACGCGGCGGCCGCCCAGTGCCGGGCATCTCCCGCGGCCGTCGCACCGCCGATCTGCGCAGACAGGTCAGCGGCAGCGCGCAGGCCGACGAGCAGCGGAGCGGCGGTGCCGAGGGTGACCTCGATGGAGCTCTCCCAGTAGTCCATGGCCGGCCCCGGCAGGCCGTCAGCAGTGAGCGAGCGAGCAGCCGCGTCGGCGGCCCGGCTGACCATCGGCCACAGCAGCGCAAGCTCGCGGCGCGATTGGCTGTCGGATCTCAGCTGCCGGGTGACCGCCCAGGACCAGACGGCCCACGGCACCCAGCCATCCGCATCGAGCTCGGCGGGCCGGCCGTCGCGCACTGGGCCCGAGCCGTCAGGCAGGTACCTGGCCGCCCACGTCCCGTCGGCGGCCTGCATACGCTGCAGGAAGCGGAGGATCTGGTACGCCATGGCCGGGTGACCCGTGTCGGTGAGCGCCACCGCGACCCAGCTCGCGTCACGCGGCCACACGTATCCCCAGCCGGAGCCCCAGCCGATCAGTACGGCGCCATTCGGCCGGACCGCCGACCTCAGGTCGAGCAATGCCCTGGCGGCCATTGACCGCAGCGCCGGGGTGGCACCGGGGATAAGCCCTGCCCGCAGCCAGGTACGGTCGGCCCGTTCGGTAGCGGCGACACACGCTGCCTCGGCCGGGGTTAGCGGGACAATGTGGTGCGCCGCCGCATAGACCCCGCCGGCTGTCCGCAAGATGCTGGAATCCGGTTCGAACTGGCCGCTCAGCTGAACAGGAGCTGGCCACGCCCGCTGCGGCTGACACGGGTCCTGAGCAATACCGGCCGTCATGAGCCACGGCTGCGCCGGCTGCCGGGCTGGCTCGGCGGTCACCGCGACGCCTGCCACCGTTATGGCGACCACCAGCACGATGCCAGCGCCGGCCGCGACGGCGTGCCGCCCGACGAACCTGTTACCGGGCCGCATCGGTGCGACCTGCGCTCGCTTTCACCGAAGCCGCCAGCAGCTCGCTGACCGTCACGAACCCATATCCGGCGTCGGTCATGGACGCTACTAGCCGGTCGAGCTGCGTCATCAGGATGGCGTTGGGCTCTGATCCGCCGTCATGGGCGAGCACGATGCTGCCCGGCGAGGCCAGCCGCAAGAACGTGTCGACGTCCCCCCGCGGATTACTGCCGGTGAGATGACTAGACCACAACGTCACCGCGTAGCGCAGGGAGGCGCACGCCGCCAAGCCGACGCTGTCGATCCGGCCATACGGCGGCCTGCACAACGTCGGCTCCTGGCCGGTCACCTTGGCCAGGAGCTCGTGCGTGCGTTCCAGTGTGGCGAGGTCGAACGCCCCGTCATGCTGGGTCAGATCATCGTGCGCCCACGTGTGGTTACCCTGTTCGTGACCCGCATCCGCGGTCTGCGCTATCAGGCCAGGAGCTGCCTGCGCCCGCTCCCCGACTCTGAAGAACGTCGCCTTCGCGCCGCGCCGCAGCAAAATCCTGAGCACCTGCGGCGTCCATTGCCGCGTCGGGCCGTCATCGATGGTGAGCGCCACGAGCCTGGCGGTCGGCGCGGTGCGGAATGTCACCGTCGCCTCGGACGCCGCCGACCCGTCCGGCGTCCCGGTCCGTGCCGTCGGCCCCTCGGCCGCAGTAGCCGGGTCGGCCGCAATCGCGGCACCGGCTCCAGCCGCGCCGCTGACGGTAACCAGGCCAACCCCGGTGAGGAAGCTGCGACGGTCCACGTAACGGGTCACCGGCCTGACCTCTCTGTCCGCGGGCTGGCGGTTAGCGCGGCGGCGGCCCGGCAGGAAACGGCAGGCTGGCCCGGTCTGCCCGGTCGTCTTTCCGCCACGGTAATCCAAGATCGTCCCATATCGCATCAGGCCGGCGGCTACATTTACCGCCCGCGGCCGGGCGGCGGCCCCGCACACGCTCAGCCGCGCCGGGCGCTCACGGCCGCCGTGCCGTGATTGGCCGCTTATTGTGTGGGTAGCCGCAGCCAGCGGAACGATCATGCGGGGGCGCACCAGTAGGGGATTTGATGCTTCAGGCAGTGTTGCTTGCTGCTCTGGTGGCCGCGCCGCTCGGCTCAGCCGCCTTGTTCCTGCCTATGCGGCTGCATGCCCGCACCACAGGAACCTGGTCTGCGGTGCGGCGATCCGCGTACGCGGTAGCCGGTACGGTCCTGCTGGCCGTGGCGGTGGCCGCGGCCCTGCGGCTGCTCGGGGCGTCGGAGCACAACCTGGTGGCCGGCGCGGCAGGGGTGGTGTTCGCCAGCCTGATCTGGCTGCCGGTGACGAGGCGCTGGTCGGCCCGCGCGCACTTGTGCTGGGCCTCCAGCGTGCTCTTGTTCGTGGTGTACCTGACCTATGCGCTGGAGTGGACGTTCGACAGTCACCTCGGGCCGGCCAGCACCATCGGCGGCTTCCTGCTCTGGCTGCTGGAGGTCTTCGCCGCCCTCCTAGCCTGCGCGTACCTGTGGGAGATCTGCGACGCGCTGGGCACCGAGCACTGGCGGCGGCGGATCACGCCGACGACCCCGCTGTCCATTCCGTTCCGCGACGTGCCCATGGTCAGCCTGCACGTCCCCGCGCACAACGAGCCACCGGACATGGTCATCGACACGCTCCGCTCGCTGCTCCGCCTGGATTACCCGCAGTACGAGGTCATCTTGATCGACGACAACACCGACGACGAGACCCTGTGGCGCCCGGTGGAGGCCTGGTGCGGCCGGCACGGGGTCAAGTTCACCCACCTGGAGAACTGGCCGGGCTACAAGTCCGGGGCGCTGAACTACGCGCTGCGCAGGCTCACCTCCCCGGACGCCGAGGTCATCGGGGTCGTCGATTCCGACTACCAGATCCAGCCCGGGTTCCTGCGCCGCTGCGCGCCCGCGTTCGCCGACCCGTGGATCGGCTTCGTCCAGGCCCCGCAGGACTACCGCGGTTGGACCCAGGCCCGCTACTACCGGCGGCTGTACTACTCCTACAAGTACTTCTTCGCGGTCTCCCAGCCCTCGCGCAACGAGCACGACGGGGCCATTTTCGCCGGCACCATGGGCCTGATCCGGCGGGTGGCCCTGGACGAGCTCGGCGGCTGGGACGAGTGGTGCATCACCGAGGACGCCGAGCTGTCGCTGCGGCTGCTGCGGGCCGGCTGGCACGGGCTGCACGTGGACCAGTCCTGGGGCCACGGGATCATGCCGCTGACGTTCGAAGCGCTCAAGGGCCAGCGGTACCGGTGGTGCTTCGGCGGCATCCAGATCCTGCGCCTGCACTGGCGCTCGATGCTGCCCGGCCGCAAGAGCCCGGCGAACCACCTGACCGCCGGGCAGCGCTGGGCCTACCTGGCGGGCGCGGTGCAGTGGTACGGGGACCTGCTCGGCCTGCTGTTCTTCATCTTCTTGCTGGCCGGCGCGTTCAACCTGGCCACCGGCGGCGGCCAGCTGTTCCGCAAGCTGACCGTCTACCTGGTCGCCGCGGTGCCGGTGCTGGTGCTGCTCGGCCTGGTCCGGGCGGTGGCGCTACTGCGCCGCGGCACCGGCGCGTCCTGGCGGGACGCGATCGGCGCGTTCTTCATCTGGCAGTCCACCTCGGTCGTGGTGGCACGGGCGTCGGTACTCGCGCTGTTCGCCCGCAAGGCCGCCTTCTTGCGCACGCCCAAGACCAGCGAGCAGACGAAATGGTGGGAGGCGCTGCGGGCCAACTGGGCCGAATCGGCGCTCGCGCTGTTCGGCTTCGCCGGCATCGCGGGTGCCCTCACCAAGTACGACCAGCTCAGCGGGCCGCTGCTGGCCGCGCTGCTGCTGTTCCCCACTCTCGGCCTGGCCGCGGCGCCGGTCAACAGCTTGGCCGCGCGCCGGGCGGCGCTGCCCGCCTGGCTGCGCGAGCGGCGGCGCACCGAGTACCGCAGGGACCGCCGCGCGTTCGCAGCCGGAGTGGCGACCGGGGGAGCGTTCGCGGTGCTGGGCATCGTGATTGCGGCCCTTGCGCTGCTCTTCACCGGCCACCAGGTGCGGACACCAGACCTGGTGGGCCCGGCCCAGGGCAGTCCCGCCCCGACCCAAAGCGCGGCTCCGTCCCACTCGCCCTCTACCACGCCGTCCGCCACGCTGTCCACCCCGCCGTCGGCCACGGCCACTCCTAGCTCCTCCGCCCCGTCGGCCTCGCCGATGCCCACATCCTCCGCGACCACGTCCCCGACGTCGTCTCCGTCGGCTTCAAGCTCACCCACCTCAACGGCCAGTCCCACTCCCTAGCCGCCGTGCGTGTTCGGCACGGCGGGGATGCGCTCGTCGGGCGACCCCCACGACCGCGAGACCGCCGACCGCGGGACTACCGACTTCGCCCTGGGGTTCATGTCATGGTTGATGACCTTGGCCACCGCCTCGACGGTGGCGATCCCGTAGGCCATGGTGGGGTTGTCCTGCGTCAGCACGACGATGATGTAACCGCCGCCGCGGCCGGTGAAGCAGCCGATGCTGTGAATGCGCCAGCCGTGCGTCGCCAGCGGCAGCCAGCCGTTCTTGACGTGCGCGGTGAGGCTGGTCGGCGCGCCGACCGGGACGCCCCAGCGCTGTGACCCGATGACGTGGGCCATCAGGTTCAGCGCGTAGTCGCGTGAGGTGGTGTCGAGCACCCGGTTCTTGGTGAGCAGGAGCCTCAGCAGGATCACCTCGTCGTGCGCGGTGATCTGGGTCAGGCCCCACGCGCCGTCCGGGCCCAGGATCGTATGCGTCATCCCGGCCAGGTCCAGGAAGTGGCGGAGGTAGGCGTGCCCGAGTTCAGCCCACAGGGCGGACGCGGCATCATTGTCCGACCTGGTGATCATCGCCCTGGCCAGAGCAGCCTCCGTGCCGGTCAGGAATCTGTGCCGGTCCATCGCCTTACGGAGCAGCGCGCCCAGGATGGTCACCTTCACCACGCTCGCGGAGTCGAAATGCCGCGAGCCGCTCAGCCAGCAGTCCAGTCCGCGGCCGCCATCGCTGACTCCCACCGCGACCGCCGAGACGCGGCCGCGCAGCGCGGCCCGGATATCCCTGCTGAGCCTGGCCGCGAGCGCGGGATGAGAGGACGACCGGCAGATAGCCGATGAGACCGCGGCTGGTCGGTCCGTGGCGCCGGCCGGCGAGGCCGGGAATGCCACCAGCGCCGATCCGAGCAGGACGGTCGCGACGCCGGCCAAGCCGCTGATTGACCTCATTGCTGTTCCTCCGTACCTGCCCTGCCAGCATTCACGTCCGTGACACCACAGATCACCATCATCCGGTCGTCACGTCCGTAATCAAGCCGACACGCTGGGCCGACGGCGAAAGATGACCACTGCCGGGCTAAGCTCTGCTCCATGCCCGCTGACCTGGACGCCCTGGTCGCGCTCATGCCGTTCGCCGGGCATCTCGGCCTGGTCCTGGACGAGGCCGGTCCCGACCGGGTGATCGCCCGGCTGGAATGGGCACCGCGCCTGTGTACCTCCGGCGGCCTGATGCACGGCGGAGTCCTGATGTCGCTGTCCGACACGGCAGGCGCGCTGGTGACGTTCCTCGGGCTGCCGGAGGGCGCCACCACGGCGACAATCACCTCGACCAGCCAGATGTTCCGGCCGGTCAGCAGCGGAACCGTGCGCGCGGTCGCGGTGCCATTGCACCGCGGTCGTACCACGGTCACCGCCCAGACCAGCCTGTACGACTCCGGACGGCGCCTGGTCGCCCAGACCACCCAGATCCAGGCCGTCCGGCGACCGTGACGTGAGCCCGTGGCAGCGGCCCCGGTCGGTGCCGGTGCGGCCGGCTCGCGCCTGGTCAGTGGCCGGTGAAGCGTGCCTCGCGCCGTTCGGTGAAGCTGCGCAGGCCCTCGGCCGCATCCTGGCTGCGCAGGATGCCGGGCAGCAGCGATGCGATGCAGTCGCGCGCCGCGTCCGGGCCGCTGCCCAGCCCTGCGCGTGCGCTGGCCAGGGTAGCCTGCACGCCTAGCGGGGCCTGCCGGGCTATCAGGTGCGCCAGTTCCCTGGCCCGCTGGACGTGCGCCCCGGCTGGCACCACCTCCTGCACCAGCCCGATACGCAGCGCCTCGGCCGCGCCGAACTCCTCCGCGGTGAGCAGGAACCGCATTGCGTTACCCCAGCCGAGCTGCGCCGGCGCGCGGAAGGTGGCGCCGCCGAACGGCATGATCCCGCGGCCGATCTCCAGCTGGCGGAAGCGCACGTCATCGGCGGCGACCACGATATCGGCGGCCAGCGCGAGCTCGATCGACAAGGTGAACGCGATGCCGTTGACCGCCATGACCACCGGCTTGGGCACCGGGTCGCCCCATACCGCGAACGGGTCGAACCGGTGCGTGCCGCGCAGGATCTCCGGACCGCGTTCGGCCACCGCCGGGCCGACCTCGGCCAGGTCCAGGCCCGCCGAAAAGTGATCACCATGCGCGAACAGCACCCCGGCCCGCAGCTCGTCATCGGTGCCGAGACGGTCGTACGCGCTGCCCAGCGCCTCGATGGTGGCCAGGTTGAAGGCATTGCGCTTAGCCGCGCGGTTAACTCCGATGAGCAGCACGTGCCCGTCGCGCTCGACGGTGATGGGCTCGGTCAACGTTCCTCCCGGACGGCGGTGAGCTCGGCGGACAGGGCTTCGGGCAGGGCAGGATGGCGGAACTGGTAGCCAGCGGCCCCGAGGCGCTTCGGCGTGACCCGGATACTGGTCAGGAGTTCCACGGAGGCCTCGCCGAGCCCGAGCCGGAGTGCCGGGCCGGGCACCCGCAGCCAGGGCAGGTCCGGTCGGCCGACGGCGGCGTTGAGCGCCGCGGTGAACGCGCTGTTGGTGACCGGCTCGGGAGCGGTCACGTTGACCGGGCCGCTGATGTCCTTGCGGTCCAGCAAGAAGCGGATCGCGCCGATCTCGTCGGTCAGCGAGACCCAGGTCATGAACTGACCGCCTGACGCGAACCTAGGGCACAGGCCCAGTCGGGCCAGCGGAAGCAGTCGGCCGAGGAGACCGCCGGCCGGGGTGAGAACCAGGCCGCTGCGCGTATGCACGACCCGGATACCGGCCTCCGCGGCCGGTCCCGCCGCGGCCTCCCAGTCGTGCACCAGCCGGGCCAGGAAGCCCGTCCCGGCCGGCGCCGACTCGTCGACGTCGCGCCCGCCGGTGTCCCCGTACCAGCCGATGGCCGAGGCGGCGACCAGCGTGGCGGGCGGTTTGCCGAGCTTGGCCAGGGCGCCAGCCAGGGCGCGGGTACCGAGCACGCGGCTGGCCCTGACCTCCGCCTTGTACCGCTTCGTCCAGCGGCGGTCCCCGATCCCGGCGCCGGCCAGGTGCACGCAGGCATCCAGGCCCTCCAGCATGCCGGGAACCGAGGGGCCCGACGGCAGCAGCCCGGCGTCGGCCGCGCGCGGATCCCAGCGCACCTCGCCGGCTGACCGGGGCGGCCGCCGGACCAGCCTGATGACCTGGTGACCGTCGGAGCGCAGGCTGGCCGCCAGCGCTGTCCCTATCAGCCCGGACGAGCCGGTGATGGCGACCTTCATCCAGGACGGTTACAGGCCGAGTTCGGTTTCAAAGGCGCCTTCCTCGAGCCTGTTCTTGACCGTGGTCAGGAACCGGGCCGCGTCGGCGCCGTCGACCAGGCGGTGATCGTAGGTGAGCGCCAGATACACCATCGAACGGACCGTGATCACCTCCCCGAGGGCGGGATCGTCCACCACCACCGGGCGCTTGACCACGATGCCGGTGCCGAGGATCGCGACCTGCGGCTGGTTGATGATGGGCGTATCGAACAGGGCGCCGCGGCTGCCCGTGTTGGTCAGCGTGAACGTGCCGCCAGCCAGTTCGTCCGGCCCCACCTGCCCGGACCGGGTGCGCTGGGCGAGGTCGCCGATCTTGCGCGCGAGCCCGCCGATGTTCAGGTCGCCGGCGTTGTGGATGACGGGCACCATCAGGCCGCGCTCGGTGTCGACCGCTACGCCCAGGTGTTCGGCGTCGTGGTAGGTGACCTGGTCCCCGTCGATGACCGCGTTGAGCTTCGGGTGTACCTTCAGGGCCTCGACGGCGGCGAGCGCGAAGAACGGCAGGAAGCTCAGCTTGACGCCCTCGCGGGCCTCGAAGTCGCGCTTGGCCCGGTCCCGCAGCCTGGCGATGGCCGTCACGTCGGCCTCCGCAACGGTGGTGAGCTGGGCCGAGACCTGCAGCGACTCGACCATCCGCTGCGCAATGACCTGGCGCGGCCGGGACATGCGCTGCGTGGTCCCCCGCAGCGAGGACGGCGCCACGGCGGGCCGTGCGGCCGCCGTGGCGGCCTGCTTCGGCGGCTCGCCCGGCGCGGCCGGCGCCGTCGGCACCTGCTGGGGCACGGCGGCGGCCGGCACCTGCGCAGGCGCGGGCGGAGCCTGAGCCGCGGGGCCCTGCGACTCACGCTGGGCCCGGGCCGCCTCGATCACGTCCTGCTTCCGGATCCGGCCGCCCACCCCGGTACCGGTGACGGATTCCAGGCTGACCGCGTGCTCGGCCGCCAGCTTGCGGACCAGGGGAGTGACGTAAGGTGCCTCGCCCGTGCCGGGCAGCGGCGTCGGCGGGGGGTACTCCTCGGCCCCCGCGGGCTGGTCCGGCGATGCGGACGCGGCGGCCGGCCCGGCGGCGGGTACCTGAGTCGGCGGCGCATACGAGGGCGGCGGGGCGGCAGCCGAGCCGTAGTCCGGGGGCTGCCCGTACGCAGGCGGCGGGGCATACCCCGGCGTCTGTGCGGCCGGTGCCGAGGCGGATCCGGGCGGGCTCAAGCCGTCGGAGCCGGCCGCGGGCGCGCGTTCCGGCTCAGCGGCAGGCGGGGCCTCGGCGACAGCTGGCGCCGGCCCGGCCTCGTCGCGGGCGGGCGCGGGCGCCTCCGCTGCCGCCGCGGCGTCCTGCCCATCCCGGCTGGCCGGCGCGGGCGCGGTATCGGTTTCCTCGATGACGGCCAGCTGCGCTCCCACCGCGACCGTCTCGTCCTCGTCGACCGCTATGCCGCGCAGGATCCCCGAGGCGGGCGAGGGAATCTCGGTGTCGACCTTGTCCGTCGACACCTCGAGGAGCGGCTCATCCACCTCGACGCGCTCGCCCTCCTTCTTCAGCCAGCGCGTGACGGTGCCCTCGGTGACGCTCTCACCGAGCTGCGGCATGGTTACGGAGACCGACATTTCCGT
>Ga0187766_10001125_pt1 | contig 15603 bp, 16 predicted proteins | sample 0216_QUI02_MP05__4_FD_132971 | JGI IMG/M metagenome (GOLD analysis project Ga0187766, IMG submission 132971) | Tropical peat soil microbial communities from peatlands in Department of Meta, Colombia - 0216_QUI02_MP05_20_MG | ecosystem: Environmental > Terrestrial > Soil > Wetlands > Peat ... | reverse complement strand
TCGATTCCAATGCCGGCGGCGGCTCGGTATTTTCCGTGGCGGTGCCGACGGCGAAGTCAGCTTGCGCGAGAACTGCCGTGCATTCGAAGATTTCACATTTCGCCCACGGCACGCGGTCGCCTTCCCGCAATGCGATCTACACGCCCGGGTGCTCGGTTTTGATCTCTCGCTGCCTTTTCTGCTTGCTCCCGTTGGCTACAGCCGGCTCATGCATCCGCGTGGCGAAGTGGCAGCAGCTCACGCTGCGGGCAAGGCAGGCACCGCCTACATTCTCACAACCCTTTCCGGCCATCGCCTCGAGGATGTGAAAGCCGCCTCTTCCGGACCGGTGTTCTATCAGCTCTACCTCATGGGCGGACGAGCTGCAGCCGAAGTCGTCATCGACAGGGCGCGGAACGCCGGTTTTTCTGCGTTGGTACTCACCATCGATACCGCGGTCTCAGGCTTTCGCGAGCGGGATTTCCGTAATGGCATGAAGGAATTGATCAGCGGCGGCCCGCTGGAAAAGCTTCCCTTCCTGCCTCAGGTTCTCGCCCGTCCCTCGTGGCTCTTCCACTTTCTGCTGGATGGTGGCATCCGTCCCTTGGCTAACGTCGTAATTCCCAATGCCGGGCCCATGCCATTAGTCGACGTCAGTGCTGCACTCGCCAGCGCCGCTGTCACCTGGGCGGACCTGAGCTGGATTCGCCAGCACTGGGGCGGCCCGATCGTGGTCAAGGGTGTACTCACCGCTGAGGATGCGCGCCGTGCGGTCGATGAAGGAGCGCATGCCCTCGTCGTATCCAATCACGGTGGCCGCCAGTTGGATGGTGTTCCAGCAACTCTCAAAGTCCTCCCTGAAATCGTTTCCGCCGTGAATGGTCAGATTGAAGTCTTGATGGATGGAGGCATTCGCCGCGGCAGTGATATTGTCAAAGCACTTTGCCTTGGCGCCCGTGCCGTGCTCTGCGGACGAGCTTACGCATACGGACTCGCGGCAGGGGGAGAAGCCGGTGTTGCCCGTGCCATTGAGTTGCTACGCACAGATGTTGAGCGCACCTTACGCCTTCTCGGCTGCCCCTGCGCCTCCGCTCTGGACCGTTCTTACCTGAACTAGTCCTATCCAGACAACATCTCAGCGATAGCTGAGCGCCCTCCTGATCGAAACCGTAACTCAATGAAATGGAGATGCTACTCCTACTTCCGTGGCGCACTTCGGTGCGCCACTTTTTTGCCCACGCGGTGCGCCCGACGACTAAACTTTGAGCAACACAGCGCGACTTTGGAATGCAGATGCTCGCGTTGTATTTCCAGGAATCGGCTCCCGAAGTCTGGTAAATTTCCGGGGAAATGGTAGATTCGTACCTTCCCCAAGTGGAGCCCTATCAACGAAGTAGCTTCCGGCCTGCACCGTGCAATCAAAGCAGGAAGAACGCTGACTGGGGTTTGAAGGAGCGCAAGTGAACTCACTGTCTTTCAAGAAAGCCATGACCATTCTGCCGATCCACAGCTTCTTAGCTTTCGGCCTCCTCGCCGTCTTAGTCGCTCGCTGTTACGCACAAACAGCTCCGACGCGTGGCTGGTCCCTACTCGAAACTGGGTCGGCAGACAAGAGCTCCAGCGAAAGGCTGGGAGCGGTGCGAGTTCTTGGCCTCATCCCCGACGACCTTCACGCCGTCGGTCTCGCCGAGAAGGCCCTCGACGATTCCGATCCCTTGGTCCGAGCAGCAGCTGCAATTGCGCTTGGCCAGATGCACGCATCGGGCGCCGATGCAGCTTTGAAACAGGCGCTGAAGGACAAGGAATTAAAGGTTGTCATGGCCGCAGCCCACGCTTTGCGTCAATTGAATGATCCTGCATGCTACGACGCCTATTACGAGATTTATACGGGTGAGCGCAAGAACGATTCTGGAGTAATCGCGCAAGAGATGACGGTTCTCCACGATCCCAAACAAGTGGCCGAGATGGGATTTGAGGAAGGAATTGGCTATGTCCCATTTGCCGGTATCGGGTGGGAAGCTTTGCAGACGATCATGAAGGATCGCAAGGACGGCACAGCTGCCAAAGCTGCCCTGATCTCTGCGCTTGCGACAGATCCGGATGCCCGCACAAAGAAACTTTTATTGACCGCCACTCACGATGAGAACTGGGTGTTGCGTGTTGCTACCCTGGAAGCCATCGCCAAGCGGGGAGATCCGTCATTCCTGCCGGATCTCCAACACGGCCTCGATGACTCGAAACGTGAGGTGAGGTATACGGCTGCCGCCACAATCATTCATCTTACGGATCTTGCCAAAGGGCAACCCCCAACTTCTGTCGTGCCCCCGGTTCCATCCCCCGCCAAGACACTCGGCAAGAAGCAAACACCGAATAGCGCATCACCAAAAAGTGCTTCGGGAAGCAATTAGGAACCCATGTGGAAAGCCAAGCGGTCGCCGGGCCGGAAGCTCGTCGTTCTAACGCTCATTGACCACCTGGAAGGCAAGTATCCAAGGCGAGCTGCGAAAAATTTTTGCCGACGTCAAGGAAACCAACCGCAAGGGCGTGGGGGCAAATCGTCGCACCGCCGAGACCGTGGGCGGCGGTACCGCTCTCGGCGCTTTGGTGGGCGGGATTTTCGGCGGCGGCAAAGGAGCCGGCGTTGGTGCTCTCGCGGGGGCCGGCGGCGGATTGATAACTCAGGTCTTCACCCGCGGCAAGGAGGTTCAGGTTCCTGCCGAAAGCGTTCTGAAGTTCCGATTGGAGAAAACTCTGGTCTTGGAGCAAACGCGATCATAGACGCGATGAGGCTTCGACACCCTTGTAGACACAAAAAGGGCCGCCTCGCGGCGGCCCTTCTTCCAACTGCTGACTCCTGACTACTGGTTCCCTAATCTCCGGCTACCGCCTCACCGACTTCCACCTCCGGCTTCGGCGCGTTCGGCTTCGTGAGCGCGCCTAGCGGAATGAACCCGTTCTCCGAAACCGGTTGTTTCTCTTTCAGCACGACTTCGCGGTAAAGCGCCGCCATGCGGGCATTGTAGGCCGCATCGTCTTTCTTTGGCCCGCGCGCTTCGGCTGCCCCATCCTTTTCTTGAGCGTCCTTTGCGGAAGAAAGGGTGGGGGTTTTCAATTTTGCATCGCGCGCCCGCATCTTCTCCTCGCGCGCGTTCTTCGCGATGCCCAGCCTGTCCAGATCGTGCTGCTCTTCTTCGGTCACAATTCCATCTCGCAGCATCAACGAGTGCTCGGTCGACTCCATCTTCACGTTCTTGCCGCCGGCAAAGATCTCGTGCCGTCCATGCTCCTCGTACCACTTTGTCAGCGTGGCCGTCATGTGCATCTTTTCGATGATGTTGCGCCAGCCCACGCCCGTGTTGTATGCACAGAAGGAAATCTCTCCCTCTTGTGTCGCATAGGGAATGATGCACTGCTCGGTGCGGCGGAAATCGTAGTTGAACAAATCCTGAAACCACATTCCCGCGATGAACAGAAAATTCCACCGGTCCTGGCGCCGCTTCATCACGTCGTCAATCGTTCTCTCCGGACCGACTTTTCCGTAGTTGCGTCCGGTGGCGTTGTAGTTCTTATCAAACTTTTGCAGCAGGTCCATCAGCTTGAAGTGCGTCGGCGCTTTGAACGGATCGTAGTTCTTCATCAGGCATAGCGCCATTCCCACAATGCTCAGGAATTTCCCTCGCGCTCCGTCATTCACCTTCGCGATGTCCTTCGCGAGTTGGTCTCCATGTAGGAAGGCGGTCACCGGTACGCATTCTTTCGTTTCCTTATCAATCATTACCGCCATTCCCGTCCCGCAATTCGGATGGCAGCCGCAGGAGAGCTGGCCCCAGTTGTTGTTGGAGTCCGAGGCGTGCATGATGTCGGCCCAGTCGGAGAAAGTCCCCATGAATGAAATGGGGAACCAGTCGCGGGCCGGTTCGCCGAGGCCGGTCTGGTTTTTCACATCATGAGCGAGGTGAGCGAGCGTGTAGCGCTGGGCGACGCGGCGTTCGTCGGTGATGGCTTCGTCACGGCCGGTGAATGACACCGGCTGGAACGACAGGAAGCCGATCTTTTTGGGATTGTCGAGCGCGAACTGGATGATGCGTCCGACCTGCTCGTTGTTAATTCCGTTGACAATGGTGATCACGGGAACGATTTCGACGCCGGCTTTGTGCAGATTGTCGATGGCTTTCAACTTCACATCGAAGAGGTTCCCGACTTTGCGATGGGCATTGGCGGCATTGCCGATTCCGTCGAACTGCAAGTAGGCATAGCGCAATCCCGCTTCCGCCGCCTGCTGGGCAAATTCAAGACTCTTGGCAAACTCGATCCCATTGGTCGCGGCCTGCACGCTGTTGTATCCGACTTTGCGCGCGTAACGAACCGCGTCCAGGAAATAGGGAGACAACGTGGGCTCGCCCCCGGAGAACTGAACGCTCATCTGCCGCCGCGGCTTGATGGTGATGGCGTTGTCGAGCATCTGCTTGATTTCTTCCCACGTCAGCTCATGCACAAAGCCGACCTGGTTGGCGTCCATGAAGCAGGGGTCGCACATCATGTTGCAGCGGTTGGTGAGGTCGATGGTAAGGACGGAGCCGCGGCCGTACTTAATGGTGCTGGTGCCGTGATTGTGCAGTTTCTCGTCGTTGTGCGCGCGAATATCGCGGCCGGGAAAAACGGCTTCCAAATGGTTGGTGAACTCGGTGTCAATCGACATTACATCTTCGAAGTGACCGTGCTTGGGGCAATCCTTCACCATGAGGATTTTGCCGTCGCGTTCGACAATCTGCGCCTTGACCTCGCCGACTTTCTCGTTGAGCAGAATTTCGTATGGCAGTTCGCCATCGAGAATGCGCTGACGGATTTCCGGGATGCAACGCGGGCAAAGAGAGTCGGTGCTACGCGGCCAGCCGAGTGGCGGTTTGGATTTCTCGTAGGATTTCAGCAGTGGCTTCTCTGACCATTTGGGCGTGGGCGATGGATTGGGGCTCATGCGATTGAGGCGATCGAAGACATACCACGCGCCGGTTGCGGCGATGGTCACTGCTTTCTCTACATACTTGATAGGCTTGTGCATTTCCTCTCGCTTTCCACTGCCTGGGATTTAATCCCTGTTTCCTGTGATTGCCGTTGAAGACGCGGCCAGCGTCCCGCAATAAAACGGTAACTTGTGACCTTCACACCGGGAGAAAGCTTGTGGGCGTTCCCCTAAAATCCGCTGAAGTTATCTTATCGATACGGTCAGATGGGCACACGGACATCGCAATAAAAGGTGGAAAATCAGGGTTCAGCGGGCAAATCCGGCATTGTACGGTTCTAAGTTATTGATTTGAAAGGTGGTCTGGAGGCTCTCATGCCCGCCCCTTGCGGAAAGCGCAAGGAGCGGACCACCCGAGCATCTACGGCACAGTCAGCCGAAATACAGTGCCAAAATACAGCCCACTGCCACCATAGTAGGTCGTACCGTAGAGCCGGCCATCCTTTCCAAAAATCACGTGCCGGTTTTGGATGCTAACCTGGTCAAAAACATTCTGTGTCGCCCGCCGTTGGTTTGAATTTCCCGATCTCTCGGGCGGTCCGCTCCGACTCGACATGCACCACTCCTCTTCCTCGAAATGCGTAATATCGGAAGCTGCTCCACTTCCACTCTCCATAAGAATTCCTCGTTAGATAGCGGGATGCTACACAAAATGCAGAGATCCTTTGACTCCGCGGATCGATTCGCAAGGCGAATCGCTCTGCTGCGCTCAGGATGACAGAAAATGAACTGGGAGGCATATGGCTTCGTTGCGATTCGTCCGCTTGGCGGACGAATCCGCCGCCTCAGGATGACAGGGGTGGTGTTTCAGGAGGAATCCCACCCTCTCGCAAAAAACGCGAGAAGGGTGGGGCACCCGAAGGTTGAGGTGCCGATTCCTAGGTTCGCAGGAGGTGCCAGGCTTCGCGGAAGCGCTCCCAGCGGGCACGCTTACATTCGATATCGGGATAGAGGCGGAGGCTTTTGCAGGGTGCGAACGCTTCGATGGGGAGCACGTACCAGGTGTCTTTGGGGATGATGTGGGCGACCAGAACGTCGATGTCGTCGGCGGTGTAGACGACCTTGCCCTGTCCATAGATGGCGTAGATGGGCTGAATGTCGTAGCCGCGGGCGCGGACGACTTCGGTGCATTTGAGCTGCACGCGCCAGAGGCGGGAGCCGGTATCGAGGATGAAATCGTAGCGCTCACTGTCTCCCCAGGGGCGGGAGACGTGGAAGCCGAGGCTTTCGGCCTTTAATAGAAATGCCGCTTCGGAGAGCTCTCCGGTGCGCTTGGTGTTGCGATGAATGAGTATGTCTACTGCGGTTGGCATAGTCAGAATTCCTTTGGAAATGAAAAAGGCGCGGCTATAGGCCGCGCCTGATTAGTTTGCTTCTAAGTATAGAATAGCAAATTTGGTATAGCTTCTATGACAGGGTTTGGAGAAATTTTTTCGGAATAGAATGAAGCAGTTGAGGGAGATTCGAGGGATTTGGGGGCTTGACAAGGCTTTCCCGGAACGGGAACGGGGGGAACTGGTGTGCGGAAAATTTCCGATGTCGGAGGGGAAATTGGGCTTGGTGACGAAGTTGATATCCCCCTAAATTCATGGATCCTTCGTTGGGATTCGTCCGTTGGCGGACGAACCCACCGCCTCAGGATGACAGGTGGTGTTTCAGACGGAATCCCACGTCTCGCAAAGAACGCGAATAAGCGGGCCACCGGTGTGAACCCAGGTTAGCTCACAAAAGCGCTCGCGGAACCTGGGCCACCGGTCCGGAAAACGACCTCGCGAACCTGGGGCAACGTGAAAGGCGGATCCGGGATGACATTAAACTGCTGTGACGTGGGACACAGCGGCCGCTCGTACGCTTCGCGCAAGATCAGAGTATGCCAAGCTGCTACTACGTGTACATTATGGCTGGTCAACGGGGAGTGATCTACGTCGGGGTCACCGGCAATCTGGAGCGGCGAGTCTATCTGCACAAGGCGCATACAAATGGAGGCTTCGCGACCCGCTACAACGTCACATCGCTTGTGTACTTCGAGCGCTACGCAAGTATTCAAGCCGCGATCGCGAGAGAGGAGGAAATCAAAGCCTGGAGACGTGAGAAGAAGCTTGTCCTGATTGCCACGATGAATCCGAAGTGGGGGGACTTGAGCTATGGGTGGTATCAGCGGCACAGATACGCATCCCACGGCTGAGTGTTCCCTTCTCGGTTATCGTCTCGCAAAGAACGCGAGACATGGGACACCCCGCGCGGGCGTTGCGACTTTGCGCACTGCGTTGCATCTAATGGTGGTGCTAGAATTCATTGGCATTGATAGGGTTTCGCTCGGCGCGCACACGAGCCGGCACGCCAAGGGGAGGGTTTGATGGGTGGAAATGGGATTGTTGAAGTAACGGATGCAAATTTCGATCAGGACGTGCTCAAGTCTGAGACGCCGGTGTTGGTGGATTTTTGGGCGACGTGGTGCGGCCCCTGCCGCGCGATCGCGCCGATCGTCGAGGAGCTGGCGCAGCAGTATCAGGGCAAGGTAAAGATCGGAAAGATGGATGTGGACCGAAACAGCGCCACGCCGATGCGGTATGGAGTGCGCGGCATCCCGACGCTCCTGGTGTTCAAGGGTGGACAAGTAAAAGAGCAGATCGTGGGGTATGTGCCCAAGGAGACGATCCAGAAGGCGCTGGACAAGCACATCGGATAAATTGGAGTGGTGAGCAGAAGCCCGGCGTTCGCGCCGGGCTTTTTTATTTCTTCTCGCCGGCAGGCTTGGCGGGCGGGGCGCTCTTAACGATCCAAAATTGTGGATCGCCGGCGGCGAATTGCTGAGAAACATGGGACATGGCTGGATTCACGGCATAGAAATTGGTTTCGGTGCTGGAGTAGGTATCGCGGGCGATGTCACGCAGCAAGCCGCTGGTGGCAGAATCAGTTTGCTGGATTCTCTTTTGCGCATTAAGGATTTCATCCGCCTCTTTGAGAGCATGCATGGTAGTAAAGGCGAGGTATAAGGGGCGGGTGGATCCGGCATCGACTTCATAGACAACCCAGGGAAGCGGTGCGTTAACACGCTGGTCGGCGCCAGCGGCAATTTTGGCCGCCTGGGTGAAGTCGGCTTCGTGGCCCGGATAAACGTGCAGGACGTCGACGCGGAAATAACGCGCTTTTGAGAGATCGATAGTATCGGAGCGATAGCCGAGGTCGTCGCGGCGGACGGCGATGAGCGTCTTCGAGTCCGAGATCAGGTCATCGATTTCCTGCTGCAGGTGCGCCAGTTCGGGATGTCTAGCGTAGGCCGAGGCAAAAGTTGCGCCTGCGCGGTCCAGGTCGTCATAAGAATCGAAGGGATCGATGAAGAGTGCGCCCGGCGCGCCGGTCAACGCCTCAGTTTCAATCCATGGCAACTGCACGTCGTAGCGGTCAAAGTCCCGCGCCATCTGCGCTTCCAGGCTTTGCCTGGCTCTGGCCTTGCCGGGTCTGAACTGCTGATGGACCAGCAGCATGAACCGGGGCATGCGGGTGTGAAGAGGATCAACTTGCGGCGATAGAAGCGCAGAGCAGGCGGGGAGAAGGCAGACAAGAAGGATCAGGGATCTGGTGTTCCGAAACATTTGGGCCCGCGGACAATCAGTATTTTCGCAGAACACCGATCACCCGACCCTGAACATCCACGTTAGCGGCAGGAACGATGATGGGCTGCATGCTCACGTTCGATGGCTGCAGACGGATGTTGTCGCCCTCCCGGTAAAAACGCTTTAGCGTCGCATCGGAGCCATCGACCAGCGCTACCACGATATCACCATTGTGGGCGGTTTTGGCTTTTTCGACGAGAACGTAGTCGCCGCTGAGAATGTGCTCGTCCTGCATGGAATCGCCGCGCACCTCGAGCACGAAGACTTCCTTGGAGCGCACGAAGTCGGCGAGAGAAATGGTTTCTGGATTCTCGACGGCCTCGATGGGGTGACCGGCGGCGATGCGCCCGAGCAGGGGCAACACCATGGTGGTGTTCACACTCATGGCCTGTTTCAAGCGGCCTCTGGGAGGAAGGAGGTCGATGGAGCGGCTGCGGTTGTAGTCGCGGGTGAGGAGTCCTTTTTTTTCAAGGTTGGTGATGTGCTTGTGAACGGTAGCGAGAGAATTCAATCGCATGCCGAGGCGAATTTCGTCGTAGGAGGGAGAGTAACCGTTTCTCTGGACGAAGTCGGAGATGAAATCGTAGAGCTGCCGCTGTCGCTTGGTGATTGCCATGGCTCAATTGTAGGCGAATATAAGGCGAAGTCAAGAGCTGGAGGCAATTATCCCTTGGCATCACGTTTCAAGGGACAAGCGTTCTACGCGGAGCGCTTGTGCGCGGCGTGGGTGCGTTCGATGTAGCGGCCGGTTTTGACCTCGACCCGAACAAGTTCGCCGGCGCCAATAAATAACGGAACGCGGATGGAAACCCCGTTCTCCAGAAGAGCTTCTTTCCAGGCACTGTCCTGGGGTGAGTGCGATGGTGGTGCGGTGCTCATGACGCGGGCATCGGTGATCTCGGGAAACACGACGCTGATGGGCTCGCCGTTGAAGAATTCGACGGGAAGTTCCATGCCGGAGGCGAGGAATTTTACTCCGAGACCCAGAATGCTGCCGGGGATCTCAATCTGCTCGTAGGTTTCCGGGTTCATGAAAGTGCAGCTCTGGCCTTCCGCAAAAAGAAATTCCATCATGTGGCGCTCGAGTTCGATATCCTCGAGGCGCTCCAGCGGCCGGAAATGCGGTTCCCAAAGACGGCCACTGCGGACATTGCTGAGTTTGGTTTTGACTACTCCGCCCATCTTGGCGGCACCGGCCTTGGATTCGACCTCAAGCACTTTGTAGATGTCGCCTTCAATCCGCAACACCATGCCCGCTCGCAAATCGGATGCGATGATCATGAAAGCCTCCTGGGCGACTTCCGAGTCGATTGTCGAACCAACTGGCAGGATGGGCAATGATGCAGATCACCGTTGTGGGTGCGGATGAGACCAGGGAACGGCGATTTCTATTTCGCGTTTGCGACTACATAGACGTAGCGCAGCGGGCCAGAGCCGGTGTTGGTGACGTTGTGTTCGGTCTCGGGTGGGCAATAGAGAGCAGTGTCGGCTTTGACGGGAAGCCTGGAGCCATCGCTGAACGTCATTTCACCCTGACCTTCAAAGATGACCAGCAGTTCCTCATTCTGCTGCGTGCTATGTTTGCCCACCGATTTGCCGGGCGCGAGGACGACATAGCCTGATTTCATGGTAACGGTTTCGGGTGGACCAGTGAGCACTGGGGCGACCTGGTTTCCCTGCGACTGCAGCGGAATGACTTTCGGTTGGGGCTTGCCGGCTTGTGCTTCCGCGGCACGAAGCACGAGCGGAACCGGAAGAAGGACGACCAGAATGAGCAGTAGGGTTCGGGGATGGGAGTTCATGGAGATCCTCTGAGGCGAAGAAACTATAAATCAGTCGATGCTAAGATTGGGCGTTTTGGTATGGCGCAGATGGCGATCAAAGAAAAGAACTACTGGCTGGAAACGGTGGATGTGCCGGCGGGCGAAAGTGGGCCGTTGCCGGAAAGCGTAGATGTCGCCATCGTCGGAAGCGGCGTGACTGGGCTGTCGGCAGCGAGGGTGCTAGCGAAGCGTGGGGTCAGAGTTGCCGTTTTGGAGGCGGAGACGCTGGGCTGGGGCGCGAGTTCGAGGAACGGAGGCATGGTGTTGACGGGGATGAAGCTGCCGGTGCCGACTTTGATATCGCGTTATGGACGAGAAAAAGTTCAGCGCATGTATGCGGCTTCGATCGCCTCGATTGATTGCGTCGAGCAGATCGTGCGCGACGAGCAGATCGAATGCAATTTTTCGCGCTGCGGGCATCTGGAAGTTGCGTGCAAGCAGGCGCATTTTGACGGTTACGCCAAGGCGGCGGAGTTGATTGAAAGAGAATTCAATCACAGGCTGCGCATTGTGAAGAAAGCCGATCTTGGCGAGGAGATCGGATCGGATATTTACTACGGCGGCCTGGTGGATGAAATCAGCGCAGGGGTGAATCCGGCGCGTTATGTCGTGGGTCTTGCCGGCGCTGCGAGGCGGGCCGGGGCTTCTCTGTTTGACCACATGCGGGTGGAAAGCGTGCAACAGGAGAGCAGTAATGGCGCAAAGAGATTCCGTGTGCAAACGGTGAAAGGCAGCATTCTGGCGCGAGACGTCCTGTTGGCCAGCGGAGCTTACACGACGGATGCGGCTCCCGAACTGCGGAAGAAAATTATTCCGATTGGTTCGTACATCATCGCAACGGAGGTACTGGGCGAGGATCTGGCACGGGAGTTGAGTCCGAAGAACCGCATGATCTATGACTCGAAGCACTTCCTTTATTATTACCGGCTCACTCCCGATCGCCGGATGCTGTTCGGGGGGCGCGCGGCATTTTTCCCTGAAACAGAAAACACGGTGCGCACGAGCGCTGAAATTCTGCGCCAGGGCATGATCGGGGTTTATCCGCAGTTGCGGGACGCCAAAGTGGAATTTGTGTGGGGTGGAACTCTGGATTTTGCATTTGACGTGATGCCGCATACCGGACGGATCGAGGGCATGCATTATTCCGTTGGATATGCGGGACACGGGGTGGCTATTGGAACGTACTTGGGAACGATGCTGGCCGGCGTGATTTGCGGTGAGCCGAATGAGATTCCTTTTGATGGCATTCCTTTTCCTAGTCCTCCGATAGGTCTGCGCAGCGGGCATACCTGGGCGCTGCCACTGGCCGGGGCGTACTACAAGTTTTTGGATTGGGTGAGCTGATGCCGGAAATACATAGATCCGTTCCTCGGGAGACTTGGCTGCGCGAAGTCCCCGCTTCGTCAGGATGACAGTGGAATTCCTTAGCTCGATTGTGTCGAGGACTTGAGCTTTCGCTCGTAGGCGGCGCGCATGTGGCGCATGAACACGTATGCAACAGGGCCGATCAGGATTGCCACTGGCCCCCAGCGCAAGGCGAAGCGGTCGCTCCCGAGAAGGGCGACACCTGCCATGATTAACGGTGCGCCTACGACATAGAGCAGACCCGCGTGACCCCATGGAATACGGAAGGGGCGCGGCTGATCGGGCAAGGTGCGGCGCAGCTTCCAGGCGGCAAGCACGGTCATTACTGTGGTAGCAATGCGCAACCACATGTACACCGTGATGAGTTGAGTGAGAGTGTGAAAGGCCAGCAGTCCATAGATGCCACACGAGAGAAGAATTGCGATCCAGGGGGTCCCAAAGCGGGGATGCCTGGCGCTGAGTGCGGGAGGCAGATAGCCGTCTTCAGCCATCGCAAAGGGCATGCGCGTGCTGGTGAGGACGGTGGCGTTGAGGATGGAAGCGTTCATGACGGTAGCGGCCAATGTCATCCAGAAGGCCAGCCAGCCGCCGCCGATCAGTTGCGCGGCATCCGAGAAATAACGGGTGTGCCATTGCTGCCAATTGCCCAGGGCCGCGAGGGACAGCATGGTTGGCAGGAAGTATGTCGCAATGGAGAAAGGCACAACAATCGCCAGAGTAATTGGATAACTGCGCTGGGGATTGTCGACTTCTTCGGCAACGGTTGAGAGCTGCTCGTATCCGGAATAGAGCCAGAGGCCTAAGGCCAATCCCACGCCAAAAATCTGAAACAGAGGGACATTAGGCGGGATCAGAGGCACGAAAGGATTGTGGCGCCACTTGGTGGCGGCGATTCCGCAGAGGACGGCGACCGGCAGGAGAACAAAAATTTCCAGGACGGTCGCGACCAGCCCGGCCATTTGGATGCCGCGCACGTTGACATAGGCGATAACGGCAACCAAGGCGAGAGAAACCAAGTAGTGTTTCCAGCCAACAATCTCAGGAAAGAAGAAACCCAGATAGTCGCTGAAAAGAACGGCATACGCGCTGCCCAGAATGAAGGACGCGCTCCAGTTCCACCACCCGGCGAGGAATCCCCAAAAATCCCCATACCCGGAGCGCACCCAACGATAAAATCCACCCTCTACCGGGAAGGTGGTGGTGAGTTCTGCCGCGACGAGGGAAACCGGAATGCACCAAAAGAAGGGCAAAATCAGGTGGTAAAGCAAGGTCAGGCCGGGTCCGCTGTTGGTGACCTGGTCTTCCAAGCCAAACGGCCCGGCGGTCGTGTAGGAGTACATGACGAAAACGAAAGCGAGCAGTCCGGCTTTGTGAGGCCGAGGCTTAACCGAGGACCGAGCATGAGAGGGAGTGGCCATCGCAGAAAGATGGCATCATTTGTAAAGGAAACGGAGGTACTGTGCAATGAAGAGTTTGCAGCAAGACAGCGCGGATGGCCGGCTATCTCACGCTGTCATGAATTCTGGCGATCTGCTGCGCCAGGACACGGCGAATTCGGTCGGAGCGACGCATACCGTTGGCGACCAGGCTCACATAAGACGGGCTGACCCCCAGGTCATCGGCTACGCGTGCGTAGAGACCAAGATGCAGCTTGTGAATGCGAAGAAGATGCTCTTCATCCAGCTTACTTTTCGGTTTTCTGCCATTCATCCCCACGATCTGCCCCCTGCGACGGTTATGCTGGAAGTGCACTATCCCAAAGCAGTTTAAGAGTGGCGCAGGGTGGAGGCTGTGATCTACGTCACAAATTTAAGTTTTTTTAGGAATGGGCCCTGCCTCTGGAGATAACGATAAGTGACTTCAGAATATACGATGAACCTGGGCGGAATTCGCGGGGTAGCGTGGCTTGAAATCGCATGGGAAACGGGCCACACTGATGGCAAGTTCCGCACTATTCAAGGAGAGGATTATGGCTTCGCAGGTGGAAGATGCGGTTCGTCAGCGCATGAATTTTGCTCCCGCGGATTTGAATCCTGAAAGGGACCTTCCCAAAGGCTTATTAGACCTGCTTTTACCCTTGCATAAACAATTCACCCCTCGGCAACAAAAGCTGGCAGCGAAACGAGCTGAGGTTCTGAATGCTTCGCATCGCGGCCGACACCCTAACTATCTGCCCGCTTCAGAGGCGACCACAACGGGCTGGCGCATTGAAGTACCGGATTGGTGCGCCGACCAACGAAACCAGATGACGGGTCCGGCCGATGATGCTGAGTTGACGGTAAAGCTGCTGAATTCGGGATCGCCCGCAGTCATGCTGGATCTGGAGGATTCAACAGCCAACACCTGGCAGAACATCACGCTAGCGGTGAAAAATACAGTCGCCGCGTACAAGTACGAGCTCGGCTATTACGACCAGAAACGAAAGAAGAATGTGACGGTGCAGCGTTCGAAAACCGTGACATGGGTACGGCCGCGTGGACTGCACCTTTCACAAGGCGGGGTGCTGAGGAATGAGATCGTCTCAGCGTCAGTTTTCGATTTGGCGCTGATCTGGTGCCAGCTTGATCCGGCGTGGCTGCCGCACAATTTCTCGGTTTACATTCCCAAGAGTGAATCGGCGGAAGAGGCGTTCTGGTGGCGCGATTTGTTTCAGGCACTGGCCACAACCAAGGGCTTGGCCAAAGACTACATAAAGTGCATGGCGCTGGTGGAGGCGCATCCGCTGGCGTATCAGATGGAAGAATTTCTGTTTAACCTGCGCGAGCACTGCCTCGGTTTGAATCTCGGGCGTTGGGACTACATGGCATCGCTCATTGATTTCATGTTCGAGGACCCGAACTGGATCCTGCCGGATCGCAATACGATCCCGCACGATGTGGCGTTCTTCCAGAACTTCCGCATACTGATGCCGGAGATCTGCCACAAACACGGGGCACATGCGATCGGCGGGATGACCGCGCTTTATCCAAGCCGCACCGACGCTGAGCTGAACGAACGCGCTTTGAAGGTACTGCAGGAAGACAAGAAGAATGAGGCGAACTGCCTGATGGATGGCGCATGGACGGGACATCCTGACCAGAACGAAATTGCGGTGGCGCAGTTTCCCTATCCGAACCAGATTTCGAAGAGGCCGAAGTTGAAGAGCGATCATCCAGACCTTCGTCCGGCGCCGAAGGGAGTGGGAAAGACGACCTTGGCGGGTACCCGGGCAGCGGCACGAACCGTGATTCGCTATCGCAATGGCGCGCTGAATGGAAAGGGCGCCAGCCTGCTCGATGGCTACATGGAGGATTTGGCGACAGACAGGATTTATCGGCTAATGATTGGGCAGCGCGTGCGGCACAAAGCGCGGGTGCCCGGAGACGATGGCAAACCAGTCGAGCACACGCCAAAGTTGGTGACACGGGTGTTTGATGAGGAGTTGGAGAAGATCCAGCGCGATCTGCCGTCGGAAATCGACCGGAAGGCCGCTGCCACGCTGCCGGAGGCGCGACGTATTGCAGAAGAAATGATTGTGCTGGGGCATCATTCGCCCGTGTAGTGCGACCGGGGGGCAGGGGATTCGACTACGCAGAAGGATTCGCGAACGAATCCTTCTGCTTCGCTCAGAACGACAATATCTGGCAGCTCAGGGAGGGTTGTTTGGGCACCCCGGCACTGACAGTGACAACTTAGAGCCTCAGGAGCACAATAAGCACATTTGAGTTCGAGCTGGCGTTCTCGGACGTTTATTTCAAAATAAGGAGCTGTTGCAAATGAGGTTTTGCAAATTGTTAATTCCTGTTGTCGTAATCTCGCT